>Ga0308170_10003289_pt1 | contig 13288 bp, 11 predicted proteins | sample PhyBR2_2_FD_202136 | JGI IMG/M metagenome (GOLD analysis project Ga0308170, IMG submission 202136) | Phyllosphere microbial communities from UC Gill Tract Community Farm, Albany, California, United States - DLSLSB.R2 | ecosystem: Host-associated > Plants > Phyllosphere > Unclassified | place... | reverse complement strand
AATATCGATATATGAGTTCAAAGAATGCGCTCGAAGAGGCGGCGAAATATCGGAATATGAATATCTCAGAACATGCCGCGCTGCTCCGCCTGCAACACGGCCTGCTCGGCTGTGTTGACGCCGAGCTTGCGATAGAGCGTCCGCTGCTGACTCTTCACCGTGTTCTCCGAGACGATGAGATCCGCAGCGATCTCGCGACGATTCCTGCCCTTGCTGAGGCCCTCCAGCACGTGCATCTCACGGGGAGTGAGGGCTGGCACGTCCAGCACGCCCTGCTCCCCGGAGAGTCGGTCCACGGCCCACCCGGGCAAGCGTTCGACTGCCAGATCGATCAACGCGGGCGACAGCAGGCGCGCCAGCGCGAGCTCGCTCGGCGTCAGGACGGGGCCGACCGCCTGAAGGATCGCCAGCGCATCCTCCTTCTCCCCGTCGAGGTAATACGCGAGGGCCAGGATGAGCTGCCGTCGCAGGTCTGCCTGGCGCAGGCCCCGGGTCTGGTCGGCGATCTCGCGCATGGTCTGGATCGCGCGCCGCGGTGACGAGGCGCTGATCTCGAGCAGCCCCACGACGAGCCGCGTCCGCCAGTGCTGCGGGTCCGACTTGTCGAGTTCCTCCTTGGCGCGATTCATGTTGCCGGCGAACAGCGAGTCGAGCGCCAGCACCTGGTTGAGAGCGCTGCCGGTGAAGCCCGCACCGGCAGGCTGTCCGAGTCCCGCGATGAGCAGTGCTTCGATGCGGTCTCGCATCTGGGCGCGCCGACCTGCGTTGGTGGCGAGACGCTGCAGCACGGCGATGAAGAACGGCCATGTCTCGCCCATCTGGCGGAAGGTCAGCCGCAACACCACGTCGAACCCCGCATCGGCACCGTCGTCAGCCGCCATGAGGGCGTCGACGAGTCCCTGTTCGACGTCGAGGTGGAACTCGAGCCAGCTCGACGTCCGCGGGATCGACGACAGGTAGCCGTGATGGATCAGCGCGGTGTCACGATCGCCGAACAATCCGTGCAGCAGCGCGGCCCTCAGGCGCGCCTCGCGAGTGAGGAACTCCAGGCCGGGCGTCTGAGGCGCGAGCAACAGACGATCGTACAGACCGAGCGCTTCGACGAATTCGCCCGCCAGTGCCGCCGTCAGAGCCGCCTGACCCAGGAAGAACGCGCGGAAGCCCCCCGACCGGTCGATCAGCATCGGAAACGTCTCCGGCGCCTGCGGCATCTCGCGCAGCAGTTCGTAGGCGCGGCGGGAGTCGCCGTCGATGCGGGCACGCCATCCCTCGGCGAAGATCCGCCAACGACGCAGCTCGGTGCTGTCGCGCAAGGCATCCTGGAACACCTCGTCGTTGTCCAGCTGCTCCGGCTGCGGCGCCAGGAACATGCGCGACACCAGGAACGCGGCAGCGTTCCCGTGGAGGTCGTCCTCAGGGATCGCCGCGAACATCGTCGCGAGCTCATCCGGTGGCACTCCGAACCACAGCTCGAGTGGCGACGCGTGCAGGAGCTGGATCAGCGCCTGGAAGTCTCCTTCAGCCGCAGCCTGCCGGGCACGGGCCGCCGCGCTGTTCAGGTCCATCGCGGTGCCGAAGAATGGTCGTGGTCGTCTCCACTGTTGTGGGCGCGCACGCCCAACACTGCCCTACCCATCTCGAGCCTCTCCCCAGAAGCCGCGAGCGCCTCCCCCAAGGCCACGCGATCAATGTCGTGCCACACATTATGCGCGTGAATGCTGGGCGTCGGCCGCATGCGGGGACGCAAAGCGCTGGGACGAAGCACTGCGAGCCGGGGTGTTGCACTTCGAGATCGCGACCGAGACAGATCGGCGCGGCTACCCAGATCGCGCCCGAGGAGGCTCAGGCCAGCACGCGGTGGATCTTGCGCCGGGCGACAGCGTCGCGGCCCCGACCACACCGTCCTCTCCGAACGTGCTGCGCTACATGCAGATGGGCCTGATCGGGCTCGTGCTCGGTGGCGGCGAGCGTCGGGCGTGACGGGCGGTCCGGTGACGGTCGAGCGTGGAGCGTGGATCGGCGCTGATACGCTCGCGCTCCCAGACGTGACCGTCGCCCGCGGATGCGTCATCGGTGCGGGCACGATCGTGACGAAGGACACCGAGTCGGGCAGCGTCTACGCGGGCATCCCGGCCCGGCGGATCCGCGACCTCGCCTGATCGGAGTTGCGGGGTTGTCGGTACGCTGAGGCGCATGACGGATCTGGGGACGGCGTTCAACCCGCGACGGAACAGCTTGAACGCGCTGCGTCTGCTCTTCGCGGCAGCCGTCATCGTCGGCCACTCGCCGCTCGGTGGCCGTGAAGGCTTCACAGGCCTGGGCGCGGGGAACGACCTCGGCGCTTGGTCCGTATCTGGCTTCTTCGTGATCTCCGGCTTCCTGATCACCGACAGCCGTCAGAAGTCAGGGCTCGGCACGTATCTATGGCGCCGGTTCCTGCGGATCTATCCCGCCTTCGTGGTGGTCCTGCTGGTCACCGCCTTCGTCCTCGCACCGCTATCGGCGCTCGTCGCCGGCGAGTACTCGCTGCCCGCGGCCGCGAACTACGTGGTGAAGAACCTCGCACTGTACGTGTTCGCCTACGACATCCAGGGGACTCTGACGACCGCCCCGATTATGACCGCATGGAACGGTTCGCTCTGGACGCTGTTCTACGAGGCCGTCTGCTACGTGCTGATCGGCGTCGCGGTGTCCCTAATCCCTAGGCGTTGGCTTCCCCCGACGCTCTGGGTCCTCTTCGTCGGCGGAACCGCGTTGACCGCCGCGCACACCTACTTCGACGTCGTGCACGTGAACGCGATCCTCCACATGGTCCGACTCGGCACGTTCTTCATCGCGGGCGCTCTGATCTACCTGCACCGCGAACGCATCGTCTACAACTGGCAAATGGGGGCAGTTTCGGCGGCAGTTCTCATCGCGGCGATCGCGACCGGCACGTTCTCGATCCTCGCGCCCCTCCCGCTCGCCTATCTGTGCATGTGGCTCGGTATCGCGCTGCCGCTGCACCGGGTCGGCGCGAAGAATGACATCTCCTACGGGATGTACATCTACGCTTTCCCGGCGCAGCAGCTGTTGGCAATCACGGTCGGGCCCGCCGTACCAATGTGGGTGTTCGCGATTCTCTCGATCGCGGCCACGACTCCACTCGCCTGGGGAAGTTGGCTTGCGGTGGAGCGCCCCGCAATGCGCCTCAGACGCGCTATTGCACCGCGACATGCGTCGGTGCGTCCCAGCGTCGTGGAGCCCGCTGCGTAAGCGCCCACGGGAACTGAGACAGATCGAATTGGGCAGTCTGGTTGCGCCCTTCGGGGCGGTGAGCTCGCTGTACGTCGTGTACAGGTCGCCGCCCGCGCCCCACGGGCGAAGCCGTGAACACGTTCTCGATCGCACCAGCATCGTCGCCTAAACGGCACGTCCCGAAAGGAGTCCGACATAGTCGCCGGGCCTGACCTCCGCTGGTGGGACGGCACAACCTGGACGAACTAAGGTCAGGATCCGTCCGCATGACGAGCTCCTCAGCCCCTAGCGCCATGTCGGCGACCGATCCCGGTTCGAGAGGTGCTGGAATGGCGCGGCTCGAGGTCGCACCCCAGGAACGCGCGCCGGGACGCAGGCGTTGCGGCGCTAGACGGACCTGACGAACCGGATCGTCGTCGGAGGTCTCTGGCATGTGCGCCGCCGCGAGCTCACCGTCCCGCGCATCGACCGCTTTCTCACGTTGGCGAGGAAGCGCCATGGGGACTCAACAACGCTCTGTTCCTTCCTCGCTACAGGAGCGTTGGGATACGCACTCAGAGATCGCATTCCCCCTGGCCTCTCGGTAGGTTTCGTGGCGACATTTCATTAGTCGGCACCTTTCTCGTCGGTGCGCAGGATTAGCTCGGCAAAATTCCGCTGACTCTTCTACTGCTCTGGTTCGGGCCTGTGCCGAAGATTGACTGGGGGCTCGAAACGACGTGTCCTATGGATAGATGCGTTTGTACGCAGTTCGCTCACAACAGCTCTTAGTGATCGCGTCCGAGAACTGTCTCGAACTATGGCTCTTCACGCGGTTCGCGATCTCCGCAAGTTCCTGTTTGCCGTCGCATCATGCTTCCTTGTCGAACGACCGATGATGAGAGTCGAGCAGCAATGGAGCAGGCGACACGCAGGCGGTCGAGCAATCACCCGCCGGTGAACGCACCTCGTGCGACGCGATCGAAGTCATTAATGCGCTGATCGAAGACCGCTTCCATCGTCTTTCCCTTCATGAAGGCGAGGGCACGTGCGCTCTGCTCACGAAGAACCTCGGGTCTCGCGATTGCTTCCACGACGACGTCGGCTGCAGCTCGAATATCGCCTCGTGCCACGGCCCAGCCGCCACCACCATCTGCCAACAATGGGCTCAGCGTCGCGTTCTCGAACCCAAGAACGGGAACTCCCAATCCCATGGCCTCGAAGTAAGTGCTCGATGAGTCACCCTGGACGTGCGGCAGGAAAGCTAGATCGACCTGGTCTCGGAACAGGGGCTTCCATGCTGACTCGAAATCCATGTAACCCGGAAAGTCGAGCAGACCTTCACCCGCGCTACGGATGCTGTGTTCGAGCGGGCCAGATCCGATCACTGACACTCGCACGTCGACGCCCCGGCGGCGCAGTTCTTTCGCGAACGCCGGGATGAACTCAACGCCTTTAATATCCAAGAATCGTCCTGAGTAGGCAATGTGCAGGGGTCGTCCGCGCACGCCTTCCGTGCTCCGTGGCGACAGCGGCAGATCATCGGCACGAATCCGATGATCGAAGTAGCGGAGCGTTGTCGGGTTGACCCGCGCGTAATGGGCTGAGGCTGCGTACCCGTTCGCGTGGAACCCAGGAACGCGCGCAGCGAGGCGATCAAAGCGACGGGTCCGACGGATCGCGCCCGCTTTGATGCGTAACGCATCTAGCCGGCTTCGCGCACCAATCAAAGTGATCTCTGTGCGAACATCCGGCGCGTTGTCGTCGCCCAGCACTAGCGGCACTCGCTCCAGTAGAGTCTGGACTCCCGGCGCGTTAACGGGCGCGTGCACGAGGACCTCCTTCATGGCGGCGAGTTCATAGGCGCTGACCACGCCGGCCGCCTCGACGCCGTCGAAAGCCGGGTCGCTTTGCCACACGATCCCCGCCTCATCCGCGACCGGTCTCGCAGATTCAAGACAACTCACCGCGACCGGTCCATCCCATCGTTCACGGAATGCCTTCAGTCCGCTGAGCGTCTTGTGATGTATCCCCACGACGCCATCAGCGCGGAGGGCGAGCGGCGAGCTCTGCAGATACTGAAGCCGGGCATCGCTCATTCGGAGGAGCTCCCTGTCTAATGGTCAGCGCTCAGCCCAATGGAGTAGCACTGCCACTCAGCCTAAGATGGATCGAGCCCTTGTGGCTCACATCCACACTGCAAACACGCTACGAGAGCAGGCAAGACGTTGTCGAAAGCGGGACTCACCACCCTTGCCCGTGCTGCACTCACGCAGGCGATCCGACGTGGTCCTCGCGAGATTCTCTGGATCCCGGATGCGGTACGCGGTGGAAACGTCTTGTATTACTGGCTTCATGCCTATCTCCAGCAACAGCAAGGCGAGTCATGCCTCGTGTTGAACAACCCCAGCGCGATCGAATGGCTGGAGCATTTCCCGGACGCCCGGTCCATGGCGATCGCTCGCGATCAGATCCGGAAGACGGACCGACGGCTTGTGCCCGGTCCGCTCCAGCATTTCGGGGTGGATTTCACAGTCGAGGACCTCGATTCATTTATTCATCACGTCATCCTCGGGCGATCAAGCGTCCTGCCTGCGCTTATACAAGATCATGGCGGACGCTACGACGTCACGCTAAATGTGCGACGAGGGGACTATTACAGCGACCCGCGTTGGCGTGGTGAGTATTCATTCGATGTGGTCGAGTATGTGCGCACCGCAATAGCATCCGTCCGGGCCACGGGCCCGATATCCAGCATTCACGTCATCAGTGACGACTTGGAATGGTGCCGTATCAAACTTTCCTGGCTTAACGACCTCGCACCCGTCACAACACCTGCACCTTCGAGCAGCGCTCTGCAACATCTCGCAGCGCTCGCAGCGAGCCCACGGCTTATTCTGGCGAACTCCACATTCTCTTACTGGGGCGGGTACCTCGCGACTTGGAACATGAAAAAGCACCGGCCCGACAAGAACTCAGGTGTTTGGGCTCCCGGCTTTCACAATCGCTACTTTCCTGACAACGGGCGCGCTACGCAGCTTCACCCGTGCTGGAACATCATCGAAGACATTCCAGGCGGCTGGGACGGCTAGCCTCCGCGACCGCGAGGAGCAACGATTGCGCGGACAAGGTGGTAGAGGAATGCGCGGTGCGAACCTGCGCCGCCCCGTGCGGACACCGTCATCTCGATCCTGGTTCGACGGGGGAGTTCCGTGCTGATCGTTCGCTTCGCCAGTTCCCAGCGTTTAGCCAGGACCCGTCGTGAGAGTTCGCTTGGTTCGATCGGAAAGTTCCGGAGTGCTGCTTCCATCGCGAGGATGAATCGGGGGCTTTTTCCAGCGAACCCCACCGCCCCCAGTGACGTATCAAGGCGCCGGACCGCCACAAGCGCGCGCTCGTCGTACGCGAAGTGCCAACCTGCGGCCGCCGCTCGGGTCAACAACTCGAAGTCTTCGAAGAAGATCCTGTCGTTGTAACCCCCCAGGCGGCGCAGTTCCTCTGTTTGCATCATGATCGATGCCGCTGGAATCCAATTCGCGGCGAAAAGGCTCGCCAGCACGTGGACGCTCCGCTCGGGCTCATCCGGCCAAGGAAACTCAAGCCGGGAAGTGTCATGCACCCGGTTGGACTCTGCATCAATAACCACGGCATCGCAGTATGTGAGCTGTGCGGACGAAACGCGCATCAACTCGACTTGTGCTTCGATTCGGCCAGGAAGCATGCAGTCGTCAGCGGCGATATAGGTCACATACTTCGTGTTGACATGACTAAGAGCATCGTTGAGAGTCTTCGTCAGACCCTTGTTCGACTCGCTGGGAAAGAATCGCAGGAAGTTCGGATGCGCCTTCGAATACTCGGCGACGATGGATCTACTGTCGTCGCGGGACGCATCATCCATGACAAGTACCGCGTCCGCCGATAGCGACTGGGTCCGTATGCTCTCGAGACACTCGGCGAAGTACTTGGCGTGGTTGAATCCGACAACGATTACCGTGAGTTCCGATGTCATCTTTCCTCGCCTTCGCCGCCCGGCCGGTTCAAAGGTGACAGCCCCACTCCCACACGTTGCGGCGGCACTCGACGCAAGTATCGATACTTGATAGCCCCGTGGGCGAGGCCGAGTCCGACACTAAATCTCTCCGAAAGCCCCGGCCAGTCCCGAGTTCCCCCGGGAAGGCACATGCGCACGAGCGCGCCGACGCTTCGCCCCAAAACGTCCCACCAACCGGGGAAGGGCGACTTCTTCCAAAGATCGAACCGCGTGGCGATGAGACCGTGGGCAACACCTGCACGGTATTGCTGCCGCCGGCGCTCCGCCGGGTTCGATCGGATCCGGTATGCGATTCTCGCGGTCGGAGAGACGGGGATTCGCTGACCCGCGCGGCGGGCGCGGACAGCGAAGTCGTTGTCTTCTCCAGCTAATGGAAGCGACTGATCAAAGCCTCCGAGTTCGAAGAACAGCTCTTTCGTCACACCGAAGTTCCCACCCATCAGAATTGGAAAAGCTGTGTCCTGGTCGTCGACAAGCGGTCGCCATTCATCGGTATCACCAATCCGCAGACGCAGATCTGCCACCTTCATCCCGAACTCGCTGTCGACAACGGGGATCGCGGCCCCACTCCATAGATCCGCGTACTCGAAATTGCGGAGCCCCTGCCGCACCCAAGTCGCAGCCGTGACATCATCGGCGTCACAGAACATCAGCAGCGTCGACCTCGCGGCGTCTGCACCCACATTGCGCGCGTATGACACCCCTGATTCCGCGTCGGCGGAAACCAAGCGAACACTCGGCCAGCGCCCGTGCCATCGGTCGACCACGTCCACGAGGCCGTCCGTTGACCGGTTGTCTACGACAATTACTTCGAATGCCGGGGCATCCCGTTGGTTGTAGAGGGAGTCGAGCTGCAGCCCCAAGACCGAAGAGCTGTTGTGACATGGAATTACCACGCTGATTTCTGGGGCTATCACTTCAGTTCACCGAGAGCGACAAGACGAGCGAATGCGGGGGTCGACGCACGAACGTTCTCAAAAGATCCTTCGCTTACGATCGACCCCTCACTCAAGAACACCAGTTTGTCCGCGTCGCGCACCGTCGAGAGTCGATGCGCCACCACGATCACCGTCATCTGCCCGCGCAGAGAACGCAAAGTGCTGGCAATCTGATGTTCGGTTTCATTGTCGAGGGCAGATGTCGCCTCATCCAGAACGAGGACCGAGGGCCGCCGATACAATGCACGCGCAAGCCCTATCCGCTGTCGCTGGCCGCCTGACAAGCGTACGCCCCGCTCTCCTACCACGGTACGCAACCCGTCAGGAAGAGATTCCACAAGTTCACCCAATTGCGCGTGCCTGATCGATTCCCATACCAGTTCACGGTCGACGAGTTCGGGTACCACGCCAAACGCAATGTTCGCCTCAAGGGTGTCGTTCAGTAGGAAAACCTCTTGGGGAACGACGCCGAGCCCTCGATACCAGGCCGCGAGATCGTCCCCGATGAGACGTCCGCCGCATCGGATATCGCCGCCACTCGGCTCTAGCAAACCAAGCAGAAGATCGAGAAGCGTGCTCTTTCCTGCCCCACTCGAGCCGACGAATGCGGTGGTCGCGTACGCGCTGATCGTCGTGCTGATTCCTCGTAGAATATCGTCGTCCGCGTCTGGATAGCGAAACCGGACTTGACGCACATCGATATCACCAGAGAAGATGCGATCGTCCCGGGCATGCTCCTCGAAGGCGGCGTAACGATCAAGGTCCTCTGCGACTCCGATAACAATGCGCACACCGATCTGTCCACTTCGGATGATCGCGAAAGTCGCAGAGACCCTGTTCAGGGTAGGCAGGGCGCGAAGTGAGGCCGCCGCAAAAACGCCCAAGGCGGTGATTGCGGCCTCGGTCGTCGTTGTGGTGAAGAGGATCACGGAGATTCCGATGATCGCGACCACGAAACCAATCTCCAAAAGATACTTCGGTATTTCGGACACAATTGACAGCATCCGCCAGCCCGCGGCCGTTCTTTGCTTCGCCGCCTCGAATCCTCGGACAAAGGAGCTCGCGCTCGTCGTCAAGCGAGCTTCGCGGAAACCGTCCAAAGCGGGGAGCAAGAACTGCCACGTCTGGAGGGACCCTTCGGACAGCTCCTCCCCAATACGAGCCTGGCGCTTCCTCAACAAGGCCTGCACACCTCCGAGCAGCACCGCAAAGAACACCGCAGCGGCCAACGTGGCGAGCGGTGACGTAACGAACAGGATCGCAACAACGGCAATCAGCATCAGCAGATCAGAGATCATCCCGATCACGCCGAGAAGGACAGTCGACGCCTGGCTTGTTGCGTCATTGATGTTTCGATACACCTCGGGGAGTTGTCTCGTGCGGTGCAGCACGTAGGGCGAGGACACATAGCGACGCAACAACGCAGTCGCCGCATCGGCGGAAACTCGAGTGGTTCGCCCCAAAAGCCACCATCGGAATCCGATCGTGAAGGCGCTCTTCAGCACGAACAAAAGCGCGATGATCCCCGCCACCCATGGGATGAGTACGGCTAGCTCATGCGACCCGACGACGCTGGCAATGACGCCGAGCGCCCCTTGCTCGGGATCAGCGCCCGTGACGAGCTGCATCAGGGGAACCATGGCGGCGACGCCGAGCGTGTCGAGAGCGGCGAGGACAACCGATCCAAGCACCGCCAGTGCAATCCATGACCCCGACTTCTGGCCAGAGATCTCCAATAGTCGAGCGAGATCCCGGATCAGCGATCGCTTCGTTTCATCGACTGTGGTCATCGGCCCTCCCGTTCATACTCCGCCTTGATATCCCGGCACATGGCAATAGCGCTCCTCACGACCTCCAACGGACCTCGATTCGTTCTCAACACGATCTCTGAGACGCGGTCTGGGGCGAAGCCACGGATGATCTTGTCGTGAACGACGATCTCACGATTCCCTCCAACGTCCGAGGCGACCACCCTCAGTCCTCTGGCTACGGCATCGAGCAATGTGTAGGAACAGTTCTCCCAGACAGAGAGCTGCACGATCACGTCTGCAGCACTCATCGCATCGTCCGCATTCATGAATCCCGGAAAGGCCACGTCGAGCCCGAGCTCCACGGCCTGCGCCTCGAGTTCCGCGCGCAGCGGCCCCTCCCCCGCGATCGTCAAGGTCGCGTCGGGCCGTTTCTTCTTCACAAGCGCGAACGCGTCGATAAGTTTGTCGATCCGCTTCTCGGGTGCCAGGCGAGACAGGGAGAGCATCCGCATGCCCGTGACGGTCGCGGGGTCGCGCGGCTCGACGCCCTCCGGAAGGTCCACGCCGTTAAGGATCACCGTGATCGGCTGCTTCACGTGCCACTTCTGGATCATGGCGCGCTTCGTCGCCTCGGCGACGGCGATCACGCCGTCGAAGCGCGGGAATCGGATGCGGTGCACGAAGGCCATCACGCGTGACTGCAACGACGACCGGTGATAGACGCCGTCATCGCCGGCGATACCATGCTCGGTCGTGAAGCGACGGGTGCTTCTCGGCAAGGGCGTCCAGGCGTTGATGATGTCGGCATACGCAAGGTGCGAGTGAACGATGTCGGGGCGGAGCGCTGCAGCGGTACGGCGAAGCGTTCGCATCGAGGCGACCGGCCCGGCGTCGGGTCCGAACCCTCCTGTTGTGACCGCCGCTCCCTGTGCACGAAGCCGCTCGGCGAGCGGGCCCTCGGGGCACAACACGACCACATTCCAGCCCGGGATGCCGACTCGTGTCACGTCGAGCACGTGACGGGCGACACCGCCGAGGGCGGCGACGGGGACGAGCCACAGGGCAGTGCGATGGGGGTACCGTTCCGTCAGCGTGCCGCGTTTCGTCTCGGTCGTCGCTGCGCTCCGGCCTCGCTCAACGGCCGCGTAGGTTCGGTGCTGGTCGCGCCAGGCGTCTGCGTGGAGAGCGGCGACGCCGTTGCGGTATCCGGACCGGCCGGCGGCTTCGACGCCAAGAGCGATCAGACGCGCCCGGGCAGCGATCGGCGTGCCAGCGGGCATGCCATCAATGAATCCGCCAAAGCGCCGGCACGAGGTCTGTGATCGGAGCGTCGCGGAGGTCACGCCCACCATGCCGTTCCAGAGCGCCCCGGTGAAGGAACGATCGCTGGCTACTCCTGGCCGAACCGCGGTCGGATGCGCCTGCTCGAACGCACGGCGGCCGGCACCGGAGACGAACGCGCGGGGAACGCGCACCGCGGCGCTAGGTGCCGGTCCTCGGTGCTCGATCTCGAGCTCGCGATCGAGCACGATGCGCACGCCCGCTTCGTGCAGGCGGAAGCCGAGCTCGCCGTCCTCGCCGTGGACGAACTCTGCGTTGAATCCGCCGCAGCGGTCCCAGGTCTCGCGTGTCACGGAGTTGTGCGCCGCCCAGTGCAGCCAGGTGGAGCTCTCGTCGCGCTTGTACGCCGTGGTGAGATGGCGGCGATTGGCCGGAATGCCATACGCCCGGGCATAGGGCGTGTCGGCGAAGACGTCGCGCGTGGCCCCGATCACGCCGAGCGGGACGTCGCTGGCGGCGTGCAGCTCGACGTGGCGGCGCACCATGTGCGGCTCAGGACTGAGGTCGTCATCGCAGCGGATCAGTACCTCGCCACGCGCATCGGCATACGCGTCGTTGAGCGTTGCGGCGACGCCTCGGCTCCGCTCCGAGGCGACGATCGTCAGTGGGAGGCGATCCGCGTACTTCTCGAGCAGGGCTCGGGATCCGTCAGTGTCGCCGTCGAGCGCGACGATCACTTCCCATTCGCCTTCGAAATCCTGGCGAGTGAGCCGCTCCAGGAGTTCGGGGAGCCGATCCTCTCCGCGGTACGAGGGGATGATGACGCTGGCCTGAGGGCGTTTCGTCTCGCCGCGCTCGCTCAACGACCGAGGGGGTGCCGTCCGTTCCGTCTCGCTGTGCTCACTCGACGGATCCGGGGCGGGGCCGCGAGGATCGGGCGTCACAACCAGGCCTCCATGCGGTCCAGCGCCGTCCAGAAGCCCGCACCGTTGTCGACGTGGCCCTGCCAGATCTCCGGGATGAACGGCGTACCCGGCGAGAGCCGATCCATTCGCTCTGAGAACTCCGGCCAGTCGATGTCGCCCTCGCCCACCTGCACACCCTCACCGTCGACGCCGGTGGCATCGACCAGGTGCCAGTGGATGGTGTGCGGCGCGAGCAGGTCCACCGCCTCCGAGAAGGCCATGCCCAGCCAGTTGGTCGCCAGCTTGGTGTGCGAGGCGTCGAAGCACAGGCTCGTGCCGGTCTCCTCGGCGAATCGGAGGGTGTCGCGCGGATCGACGAACAGATTGTGGAACTGCTGCCCGCCCATCAGCCACGGGTACGGCGGCAGCGTCTGTGCCGCGATTCGCACGCCCGAGGTGTCCAGACGACGCAGCGCATCGGCGATGCGGGCGTACTTGTGGTCCCGCTCGCCCGGCGCGATGTGCTTGTCCTTGGTGAACCCGCCCATGGTGACGACCATGATCGGATCCTCATCCTGCGTGAACCATCGCCGCAAGTCCCGGGTCACGTCGATCGTGCGCTGCACCTCGCGGATCGAGCGCTCCCAGATCTCGTCGTCGTCGGAGGCCAGGTCGACGAGGAAGTCGCCGGCGAACAGATCCGGCAGGTGCGTGGTGAATCCGATGGGCAGGCGCTCGGTGAAGAAGTCGTCCATGTCCACATCGAGATCCTTGTAGGAGAAGTGGAACTCGAGGAAGTCGGGGTTGGACTGCGCCAGCAGTGCGGCGGCATCGTGATAGCGCACCGGCAGACCCCAGGGCCGGCGGAAGGAGAACGGGCGCCCTACAGGCGCGGCATCGCGAAGGTCGCCGTCGAAGAAGAAGTCGCCCTCGACCATGTCGCGCTTGAGCGCGCGGCCCAGCAGCTGCGGCAGCGCGTTGGGCTGCAGGCCGCGACCCGGGCTCTTCACCGCCACGTCGGCTGCCGTCACCACGGTGCCGCTGGTGAGAGGCCGCGCAGCGACCAGCGACTTCGCGAGCGTCACCCGGTTCATCTGCTCACCGGTCGAGACGACGCGCGCGTCGCCGGATCCCATCGACGTCTCG
>Ga0308170_10003286_pt1 | contig 13289 bp, 15 predicted proteins | sample PhyBR2_2_FD_202136 | JGI IMG/M metagenome (GOLD analysis project Ga0308170, IMG submission 202136) | Phyllosphere microbial communities from UC Gill Tract Community Farm, Albany, California, United States - DLSLSB.R2 | ecosystem: Host-associated > Plants > Phyllosphere > Unclassified | place... | reverse complement strand
CTCCTCCCCTCCTCCCTCCTCCCTCCCTCCTGCAGTTCCCGGGTCAGCTCAACTCGGACCTGCGCAAGCTCGCTGTGAACAGCGTTCCGTTCCCGCGCTTGCACTTCTTCATGGTCGGCTACGCGCCGTTGACGGCGCCGGGCAGCAAGAACTTCCGCGCCGTCTCGGTCCCCGAGTTGACGCAGCAGATGTTCGACGCCAAGAACATGATGGCGGCGAGCGACCCGCGCAACGGCCGGTACCTCACCGTCGCCGCCATGTGGCGCGGCAAGGTCTCGCTGCGCGAGGTCGACGACACGATGGTCCAGATCCAGGCGAGGAACGCCGACCACTTTGTCGGTGCGTCGTCTCCTCCCTCCCTCCCTCTCCCTCGCTTGACGTACTGACTCGCTCTCCATTTGCGCTGCAGAGTGGATCCCGAACAACATCCAGACCGCCCACTGCGACATCGCGCCCAAGGACACCAAGCTGGTGCGTCTTCGTCCTCACCCTTCTCGTCCTTCTCCTCCCCGAGCCTGACCCTCTTCCTCTCCTCCTCCTCCTCCTTCTTCTCCCTCGTTCGCACGCACAGGCCGTCACCTTTGTCGGCAACTCGACGGCGATCCAGACCCTCTTCCAGCGCATCAACACGCAGTTCTCGAGCATGTTCCGCCGCCGCGCCTTCTTGCACTGGTACACGGGCGAGGGCATGGACGAGATGGAGTTCACCGAGGCCGAGAGGTGCGTCACGCTTCCCCTCGCTCGTCCTCGGCGGCGGCGACGACGGCCGAAAGGTGACCTCGGCCCGACTCGATGACTGACTGCCTCTCTCGCGCTCGCAGCAACATGCAGGACCTCGTCGCCGAGTACCAGCAGTACGAGAACGCTGGCGTCGACGAGGACGAGGTCGAGGGCGAGTACTACGAGGAGGAGGGCGTCGAGGGCGGCGAGGTGCGTTCCTGCTTCTCTCGCTTCCTCCCCCGCCTGTCCCTCCCCTGACGCCCCTCGTGCTCGCTCGCTGACTCGCTCTGCCTGCGCGCAGTACGTCGAGGAGCAGTAAGCTAAGCCGTGCCCCGAAAAGGGGAGCCAGCTCGGCTCCTTCCCGCAGCTCGCACCTCTCCCCTCAGTTGTTCCCCTCCCTCTCCCTCCATCGTCATCGTTTCTCTCTCTCTCTATCGCACGGTCTCCCTCTCATCTCTCTCCCCTCGTTTTACCCCCCCGCTCGCAAATTCTCTCGTCGTAATGCCGCTTCCTGCGCGCGCTGCCTCCGCGCGAGAGAGAGGTTGAGGAAGAGCAGAGTCTTGTCAGCAGCCTGCACTCTCGCAGGTAAGGGCTGTGCCGCGTCTGCGCGTAGCTCGCACACGCAGGAGAAGCTCGAGAGCGTCGACGTGGATGCCGGCCGACAGCTTCGTCTCGCTCCACCTGCTCGCGGCTCCCTCGCTCTCCCCACATCTCGTCGACACGCATGTCCACGTCGCTCGAAGTTCCAGGTACACCTCCAGCGAGCCCGAACCAGCACAGACTCCGGCACCGCTCCCCGCAAGGACAACGCGGCCGGCCGCGCAAGTCGCGCGTGCCGAGGGGACTGCCGCCACCCTCTCGCCTCAAGACGCTGCGCAGCAGCCCGTGGTTCGCTCCGGTGCTCGCCTTGCTCGCTCTTGTCCTCTTGCTCCTCCTCTAGTGCGTCCACTCCCACTCGAGCGCGGCGAGAGCGCGACTCGCCTCGTGCAGCTCCACCCACGAGCATCGGCTGACCTCAGCTCTCCCCTCGCACCGCGCAGCTCGGCTATTCGCATCTCGGCACACTCGAGCGACTACTCGCCGCCCATCAACGTCCGCCCAGCCTCGCCGCCATCCTCCTCGCGCCGTACCACGCCCTCCAGTCCCTCCTCCCCCTCTTCGCCCTCCTCTCCCGCCGCACACGACGCTCTCGGTGCACCCAAACCCGGCGTCGAGGACCAGGTCCGCATCGCGATGGACGACGCGGTGCGGCACGCGCTCGAGGAGGCGTGGGACCTGCCCCAGCACGAGGTGGGGGCGGCCGCTGCGGGCTCCGAGGGTGACCGGCCGCGGCAGCGCACGCTCGCCGAGCTTTACGCCGAGCTCGAGGCCTTGGGCGTCAGTCCGCACGAGCTGCAGGAGGTGCTCGACGACGCGTACCGCGACAGCGGCGAAAAGCACTGAGGGGAGGCTCGAGTTGTCGGGCGGCGAGAAGTTGGGTGCGGGCTTGATCTTTGTGCAATCTTGCCGTTGCTTTGCATGTTCTAGTCCGTCTCTCGAGAGTACAGAAAGAGCAGCGCGGCCTTGGTCGAGTTGCCGGCGAGCCGTCCACGTCGTCGCTGCGCGCTTGTGGCTCCCTTTGACCTCCGTCATCCTCTCGCCGCTCGTCTCCAACACAGCAGCCAGGATGCGCATCTCGCGGCTCTTGCCCGCACTCGCAGCGCTAGCGTCCACCGCTACCTTCGCCAGCGCCACGACGCCTGTGGACGGAGCTGCCCCGCAGAGGGTCTTCCTCTCGCCCGAGCAGCTCGCCGCCGCAGAGGGCGTCGAGAGCCATGCCTACCAGGTGCGCACAGCTCTCCCTGAGCTCTGTAGAGTGCGGCTCAAGCTGACACCCTGCTCTTCGCGCGCAGTCTGACATTGCTCGCCTCGTACGCTGGAATCCGCCCGAACCTCGCCGCCCGCAGCGCTCTAGCTGACCCTGTACCTGGTGCGCGCAGATGCGCGTCGTCGTCTCTCACCTGTACCACGACCGCGACGTCTTTGTGCGCGAGCTGCGTGCGTCGCTCGGTTCCTCGCCTCGTCCCCCCTCCCCACCTCGCTCTCGCTGACCCTCGCCGCTCCCCTGCAGTGTCCAACGCCAACGATGCGCTCGAGAAGGTCCGCCTCATGGCTCTCACCAACCCGTCCATCCTCGCACCGGCCGAGAACCTCAACGTCACGGTCCTCGCCGACGCAGAGAGCGGCCGCATCGTCATCCGGGGTGCGTCCTCCTCTCCCTTCTCCTGCGCTCCCGCCTCCTTCCTCTCGAGCGCAAGCTAATGATTCTCGTGCGCACGCAGACTCGGGCGTCGGCATGACCAAGGAGCAGCTCGCCTCGAACCTCGGCACGATCGCGCGCTCGGGCACGTCCGAGTTCCTCGAGAACCTCGAGAAGGGCGACGGCGGCAACCTGATCGGCCAGTTCGGCCTCGGCTTCTACTCGTCGTTCCTCGTCGCCGACCGGGTCGCCGTCGCGAGCAAGACGGCCGACGAGGCCGAGCAGTGGGTGTTCGAGAGCGAGGCCAACGCCGAGGGCTTCAAGATCGTCAAGGACCCGCGCGGCGCTACCCTTGGTCGCGGTACCGAGATCACGCTGTGCGTTCACGCTCTCACGCCCTCTTCTCGTGCTAGGCCGCCCGTCGCCGACGAGCACGCGTCGCTGACTTGGCTCGGACCCCTCCTGCAGTTACCTCAAGCCGGACGCCCAGGGCGACTACCTCGACGTCGCCAAGCTCCGCAGCCTCATCCAGAAGCACGCCGAGTACAACGCCGCACCGATCTACCTCTGGTCGAGCGCGCTCCTCGACCCGACCGCCGCCGCACCGACCGCCGCACCTGTCGCCGACGAGGACGACGAGCTCAAGATCGAGGACCCCGAGGAGGCGACCGAGCCGGTCAAGGCCGAGTGGGAGCTCATCAACGATCGCCCGCCTCTGTGGATGCGCGAGCCCAAGGACGTGACCGAGGCCGAGTACGAGGACTTCTACCTCAAGACGTTCAAGGACAGCGAGCCGCCCCTCGCGTGGTCGCACTTCAAGGGCGACGCCGGCTCGACGACGTTCCGCGCCCTCATCTACATCCCGTCGGGCCTGCCCAACGACTTTTACTCGAAGGACTACGTCTCGCTCGACTCGCTCAAGCTCTTCGTGCGCCGCGTCTTCATCACGTCCGACCTCGGCAAGGACTACCTCGAGAAGCACCTCAACTGGGTCAAGGTCTTCATCGACGTCGACGACCTCCCGCTCAACGTCGGGCGCGACAGCCTCCAGAAGACGCGCGCGCTCGCCCAGATCAAGCGCAACCTCCAGAAGCGCATCTACGACCTCTTTGCGCGCCTCGCGACCGAGGACGAGGACAAATACGCCGAGCTGTACTCGAAGGCGGGCACGGCGCTCAAGGTCGGCGCCGTCGAGGACGCCAAGAACCGCGAGCGCATCGTCAAGCTCCTCCGGTTCGAGACGTCGGCGCTCAACGGCACGACGACCAACCTCGACGACGTCGTCAAGCGCCGCAAGCAGGGCCAGACCCAGATCTACTTCATCGCCGGCGCCGGGCAGCAGAAGGCCATGCTCGAGAAGAGCGCGTTCGTCGAGCGCATCCTCGCCCGCGGCTACGAGGTGCTCTACCTCACCGACCCGATCGATGAGATGGTGCGTCCCCTTTTCTCTCTCTCGATGCGCGCTTTCCGGACCGGCAGGACGCGTCGACGAGACGGGGAAGCCCCTCTCGAGCCGCCGAACTGACTCGCCTCTCTCTCTCTCTCTCTCTCGTGCGCAGTTCGTCAGCACGGTCCCGACCTTTGGCGGCCTGCGCTTCCAGGACGTCGCCAAGGAGGGCGTCACCTTCGGCGACGAGGACGAGACCGAGAAGGACGAGGCCGAGGAGCTCAAGACGACGTTCGCGCCGCTCGCCGCCTACCTCAAGAAGGAGCTCGCCCAATACGTCGACAAGGGTGCGTCGCCGTCGCTCACTTCCTCCTCGTGCACCTCACGAGCATGTCGCTGACGCCCCTCGCCCCCTCGCAGTCACCATCTCGACGCGCTTGACGACCTCGCCCTGCCTCGTCACGGCGTCCAACTTCGGCTACTCGGGCAACATGGAGCGCCTTCTCGCGGCGCAGAACGGCCAGCAGGGCGGCGAGAACTTCATGCTCAACTTTGCGCGCATGCAGAAGAAGGTGCGCCCGTCTCGCCGTCTCCCTCGTCCCCCTTCTCTCTCTCTCGGACGAGTCGCTGACTCGAGCCCTCGTCGCTCGCCAACAGAACTTCGAGCTCAACCCTAAGCACCCGCTCATTGAGCGCCTGCTCGAGAAGGTCGAGGAGGCGGGCGACGACGAGGAAGCGCTCGACGAGCTCAAGGAGAGCGTCACCGTCCTCTGGTACGTGCTTCCTCTCGCCCTCGTCATCTCTTGAATGTCGTCGACGGGCTTTCGTTACTGACTCAACGTGATCGACCGTGCGCAGGCAAACCGCCATGCTCAAGAGCCAGTACACGCTCGACGACCCGGGCGCCTACTTCAACCTGATCGAGGTCATGCTGCGCCGCTCGCTCGGCGTCTCGCAGTCGGCCAAGGCCGAGGTCGAGGTCAAGCCCGCGCCGCCAGTCGACACTGCGCCGCCCCCGACCGAGCCGCCCCCCTCGGCGGCCGACAACGAGGACCTGCTCGACCAGCTCGAGATGGCCGACGCGTCGCGCGAGCCCGATGCGGCCGACGCCCCGAGCGCCAAGTGGGTCGACTGGAGCAAGGTCAAGGACTCTGTGCGCGACGGCGTCGTCGACACGGTCAAGGCGGTCGTGCCCGACCTCGACACGGACGGCCCGGTCATCCGCCCGAGCCACGAGGAGCTCTGAGCGAGTAGCGCGGTAGAGCAAGTGAGGGATCGAGGGAGGGAGGAGGGGACGAGTCGCAAGGAGGCGCAACAAGAACAAAGCGCTCGAAATCGCAAAACGTGCAGTATCCCTCTCGTCGTCGCTGCGCTCGTTCCTCTCCTGCTCGCTCGCCCTCGTTCTCGGTCCGTCCTCGATCACGACGGACCGGCACGCTTCTTTCTGCGAAGCCCGGAGAGTCCGCTCTAGCGCTGCCGCGCTGTCTCCTGCGGACGTGCGTGCGCGAGCGGCCTGAGCGACGAAACTTGCGGGGAGGCGGCCGCCGAGCCCGATCGTCTCTCTCCTTCCTTCCTCCCACTCGCTCGGCCTCGACCACGCTCGACTGCCTGAGATGGTGACGACCGAGGCTGTGCGAGGCCTCAAGGACCGGCTCGTGACGGCCAACAAGCTGGGCGACGTCCAGGTGAGCCCCCCTCGTCCTCCCCTCTCCTCCTCCCGCTCCGACGAGCATACCCCTCTCTTCCTTCTCGAGGTCCCATGCGCTCAGCCCAACGGGCTCTGGAGTCTGCTGTGTAGAGACCTGGGTCCAGCGCAGCGGCGGGCACGGCCGAGGGCGACCAGCATCTGGGCGAGAGGGAGACGCGGCGCGTGCGGAACCAGGGGCACCAAGCTGACTCGCCCTCCTGCGCCGCACTCGCAGACCTGCATCGACGTCCTCATCCGCCTCGAGGCCGAGGTCGAGTCGACCAGCGCGTTCCTCAAGGTGCGTCAGCGCCAAGTCGGCTCGCTCCCCTTCAGCGCATTCTCCTCGTTGACCGGGGCTCAGGACCGCAAGGATGGCAGCTGACGCTCCGAGCACATCCTGCAGGAGACTCAGATTGGTGCCGCCGTCAACGGCGTCGCACGAGCCGCCTGCTCGCCCGACGTCGCCGTCCTCGCCAAGAAGCTCGTCGACAAGTGGAAGCGCACGCTCGGGCTCGAGGTTCCTGCAGCTGGACGCCGCTCTTCTGGTGGGTCTTCGAGGTCGGGATGGCCGTCGAGAGCGCGCTGACTCTGACCTCTTGCGCGCAGTCTCGCAAACGCCTGCCCCTCCACCGGTCATGGCGCCGCCGTCCTTCAGTCTCGGCTCGACAAGCCCGCCCGCCAGCTCGTCCGCCCTCTCGCCCCGTCCCGCGCCTTCTTCAACTTCGATGTCGCCTCCTCTCGCGCCGATACCGCGCCGCAAGACGTCGCACGACCCGTCCGGCCCGATCCTCGTCACGCGCATCGCCAATAAGCGCGCCGCCACCGCCTCGCCCGAGGCGCACGAGCCGGCGCGCAAGCTCACCAAGGTCGTCCGACACGAGACGAGCACCGAGGCGCTCGACGGCGAGGACAAAGTCGTGACGCCTGCGGCCAAGAAGGAGCCGGCGCGCTCGCACCGCAACGACGAGGTCAGCTTCGACGAGGTCTTCAAGAGCCAGCTCGGCGACAAGGTCGTCACGGCGCGCACGGCGAGCCTCAAAGCGCTGTACGACGCCCTCGCCCGCGACTCGACGGCACGTGAGTCCTGCGCTCGCTCCCTTCATCATGCGCTCAGAGCGGCCGTCTGGCCGGCACGAACCGCAGCGTCGAGTCGCTGACTCTCAAGCCTCCGCTCGCAGAGAACGAGTCGATCCTCGCCAAGCTCGTCGAGGTCGAGCAAGCGGCGTGGGACAAGTTCCCGCCCGGCCACGAGGACGACGAGGGCGTGCCGACGACGGCGTACCGCGCCAAGCTGCGCATGCTCCTCTCCGTCAAGGCTGCACGCTACCGCCACTACCGCGAGCGCATCCTGAGCGGCGACCTCGACGTCGACACGCTCATCGCCATGAAGCCCAACGTGCGTCGCCCTTTTCTCTCTCTCGCGCTCTCCTCGCCGTCTCGAGCCCCATGCCTGACTCTGGCTCGCCTCTCCCTCGCTCGCAGGACTTCATCACGGACGAGCAGAAGGCGCTCGACGAGCGCGCGCGCCTCGCGAGCCTGCAGAGCGCCCAGATTTCGGCCTCGGCCGTCGCCGAGGACCTGCGCGAGAAGGCTCGCTGGCGCCCGGGCTAGGACCTCTCGGGAAGCGAGCGAGCGAGGAGGACGATCGAGGGGAGGGAGACGAACCGCTTGAACTGTGCAGTACCGCTTTTGCAACGAGAATTACGAGTGCCGTGACCTTCTCAAGTTGCCCGAGCCCGCCTCTCGCTCTGCTGCGCCCGACCGAGAGCTCGCTCGATGACCTCGCCGAGACCGAGCAGCTCGTCCTCCCTGAAGCGCCGCGGCGAGACGACCTGCAGGACGATGGGCGCGTTGGCGAACGCCTCGGGCGAGTCTGCGAGCGGCGAGGAGCCGGCGTCAGCGAGCTCTCGCCGAGCGCGCACAGACGAGAGGGCGAGAGGAGGACGCACAGCTATCCCAGTTGAGACGATCCGTCTCGCTCTGCGGCGTGTGCGTTCCCGGCGGCGGCTTGGCGTCGAGCGCCGGGTCGACTGCGCCGATCGGGACCGTGTAGCAGGGGAGGTCGAGCAGGGACCAGACGGTCGTGTAGGTGATGAGGCTGCGAGTGAAAAGAATATGAGCATACGCGAGAGCGGAAAAGAGAGAGCGAGAGGCGCAGGGAGAGGAGGAGAGCGAGCTCACCCTGCGGGACGAGGCGAGTCCAGGTGCGGCGCGGCGAGGTGCGGGCACATCGGGCACACGATGGCGTCGATCGGGCGGTCGGTCTGCGCGCTGAGGCGGGTGCGAGTCGAGAGGTAGGTCGAGAGGAAGCGCTGGCGGTAGGCGTCGCGGCGCTTGTTGAGCTGTCGGCGCACGGACCTCGTCAGCGGCGTTCGTGCTCTTCTCGAGAACGAGGAAGGGAGTACGCACCTGCCACGACTCGTACATGCTCATCGCCGGGTGCTGCGATGCAAAGACCTGCCGGAGAAGAGGCTGCGGCGCGAGGGAGCCCAAAGTCAGCGAGGCCGAGGCGGACGACGAGAAGAAGGAGAGGAAGAGACGCACCTCGCCCGAGTCGCCAATCCAGCGCTGCACGTCTTCTCCTCCATCGGCGTCGAAGATGCGGCTGACGATGTCCTGCGCGCCGGCATGGTCGAGCGGCTCCCAGTCGATGACTGCGCACGACGAGGGAGAGAGTCAGCCGAGCGCCGGTGCGCGCGCGTACGAGTGAGCGCAAAGCGACGCACCTTCATGCCCTGCAGCCCTCAACTTGCCCGCCAGTTCCCTCATGCCGCGCTCGAGCGGCGGCACGGGCCGCACGAGCCCGTCCGACCACATGAACGCAAAGCACTTCTTGCCCTTGTCGCCTTCTGCGCGGGCGAGCTTGTCGTCCCACGCCCGCTCGACGACCTTGGCGTCGAGCTCCCACGGCCGGGTGCCGACGAGCGCGCGCATCGCGACGCGCAGGCTCTCGAGGCTCGTCGCCATCGGGCCGACGACGCTCTCGAGCGCGTCGGCGCCCTCGAACACGTTGCTCGCGCCGGCGTACGGCAGGCGGCGCGACGTCGGGCGCAGCGCGTACAGGCCGCAGAAGGCGGCGGGCTTGCGGATCGAGCCGCCGAGGTCGGTACCGAAGCCGAGCGGGCTGCCGCGCAGGGCGAGGAGGGCCGCCTCGCCGCCGGACGAGCCGCCGGCCGTCAGGCTCGTGTTATGCGGGTTGAGGCTGCGGCCAAAGACGTTGTTGATCGTCTCGTCGCTCTGCGAGGGAAAGCTGGCGTCAGCCTGCAGGTCGCTCGAGTCCAGTCGAGCAAGACGAGGTGCGAGCGGGACGAACCAGGAGAGCTTGAGGGATGTTGGTGCGGCAGTGGATGACGGCGCCGAGCGACTCGAGAATCTTGACGAGCGCAGCCGAGTCGGTCGAGACGTGGCCGATGCGAGAGACGAAGCCTGCGCGCAGAGGTGAAGAGGGTCAGGGCCGCTCGAGAGAGACAGGCGTAGCAGAGGAAGCGGAGAGGGAAGCACCCATGGTCGACTCGACGCCCTCGATATCGAACTGCTCCTTGAGCGAGACGGGCAAGCCGTGAAGCGGGCCGACGACCTTGCCCGTTGCCGCAAAGTGAGCGTCGAGTTGGCCGGCTCGTGCGAGGGCGCGGTCGAAGAGCGGCTCGGTGAGGCAGTTGGTCTGCGGACAGGTAGAGAGTGTGGGCACCTTCCTGTCGAGCAGGAGAGAGGGAAAGAGGACGCACGAGCTGGTGAGCGAGAGCGGCGCGTTTGCAGAAGGCGGTCGCGACGGCCGTAGCGGTCCACTCGCCGTGCGCCATCTTGTCGAGGATGACCTGCGCGTCGAACTCGCCGGTGATGTCGAGCTCGATGTCGCTCAGGATCCCGCTCGAGCGTACGAGGTCGCGCACGTTGAGAGGGAGCGAGTCGAGGGTCGAGGAGGAGAGGCGCCAGGCGGACGGAATGAGGGCGAGCTGAGCTGCGCGTTTGTCGGCGGCTTTGCGCTGCCAATCGGGCACGGTTGCCATGACTCTTGCGGCGTCTCGAGGTGGCGAGGAGGAGAGAGAGCGGCGGCGAGATCACGACGGCCGAGATGTGCGGGTTGGGGGCGACGACCTCGGGCGGCGCCGATGGCGTGGTCGACAGTGCCGCAGTGTGCGCATAGTGCTAGCGAGGTGGTCGCTGCTGTCTCTCAAGCGAGGAGAGCTGCTCAGCGGGGGAGAAGGCCGCGCTCGTCGTCGTCGTCCTGCTCGCGCCTCGACCCACCACTTGCTCTCGCTGAGCCAGCCAGCCGAGCACGCCATGGGCTTCTGCAGCCGCTGCGGCGAACCCGTGCAGGCCTCGACACGCTGCAGGTGCGGCGGCATGCCCCGAGGTGCGTCCGCTCACCCCCCTCGCTCAACCTCGGCCCAGCTCGCGCTGACCATGCCCCTGTGCGCGCAGAGTCGGCCACGCAGGCGCTCCTAGACGGCAAAGGCAGCGACCGGTGGACCAACAGGTGCGCCCCTCTCCGGACTCGCTCCTCTCCTCCGCGTCCGCTCCCTCGCGATGAGGCGGTGCTGACCCTCCCCCCCTCTCCGCAACAGCTATACCACCCGCTCCAGCAAAACCGCCTCACCCGCACGCGCAAACTCGTCTACCTCGACCTCGACCAGCAGCATCGGCGCGTTCGGCGAGCGCACAACCCCAAAGCGCCCGGCGAGCCCGACCAAGCTGTCGTCCTTCATCCACGACGACGGCGAGCTGCACAGCGTCTTCGGCTCGGTCCTCAGTCCGCAAGACCACTGGAGCTGTGCCGGCTGTACCGCCTCGTTCAAGCAGGTGCGTCCGTCTCTCGCTCGCCCTCGCCGTCGAGACCCGCTGAGTCTGGGCTCGTTCGCAGGAAGAGACGATCTACCCGCACCCGGGCGCCAAGAACGACCTCAAGCTCGCCGAGACGTTCTTCTGTCGGTCCTGCTTCGCAGAGCGCTTCCGAGTCGGCGACTGGTGCGTCCCTGCTCGCGCTCGTCCTCGTCGACCGCGCCTGATCCTGACCCACTCTCCCGCAACAGCAAGGCGTGCAAGCAGGCCGTCTTGACCGACGCCCCGTTCGTCAAGCATGGCTCGGTCGTCTGGCACAATGTGCGTCCCTCTCGCTCTTCACGGCCCCAAAGAGCTCGAGCAACTCACTGACGCTCTCGGACCTGCAGCCCTGCTTCGTCTGCGTCTACTGCGACGTGCGTACCTTCTTTCACCTCGCTCTCGTATTTCCTGCCTAACTCTGGATCAACTGCAGGACCCATCGACCGACGCCGTCATCGACCTCGCTGGCCGACCTTCCTGCGAGCGCTGCTTCGACAACGCCTCGACCCGCACGCGCATCATCCCGCCCTCGCCCCAGCCGCCGCAGAGCGCTTTCGCCAAGCATCCTGTCTCGGTGCCGCCCGCCCCGAGCAAGTGGGGCCGGCCGTCGCTCCCCTCGGGCGGCTCGAACACGCCGCCGCACAAGCCCGGCGGCCCGTGGAGCGCGAGGCCGTCGCCGCAGGTCAAGGCGTCGTCGAGCGGGCTCGGCATCTCGGGCACGATGGGCTCGGCGTCAAGCGGCGGCGGCAGCAGCGGCAGGACGGGCGTCGCGCGCCTCCAGTTCGAGCGCGACAAGTCGCCCATCGCGCCTTCGCTCGATGAGCTCGGCGACCGGCTGCGGCGCGCCGGCATCAAGGACCTGGCGGCGCCTCGCAGCCCGACCAAGGAGGCCGCCGCGTCGCCGTTGTCGCCGAGCAAGGCGGCGCGCCCGCCGCTGCCGCAGATCCCGAGCGGCGGTTCTCGCCCGCCGTCGCCCGTCAAGGCGAGCGCGGCGGCATGGCCGCCTCGTTCGGCCTCGCCGACTAAGGCATCGTTCGAAGACGTCCCTCGCCCGGCGCTCGTCCCTGTCCAGCCCGCCGGACCTGCGCCTTCGCCCTTCGACCGACCGCTCTCGCCGATCAAGTCGTCCTCCTCCCCGACCAAGCCGACCTTTCCTCCCTCCTCGACAGCACCTCTTGCACCTCAAGTCATCGACGACGACGACAAGTGCCCGATCTGCGCGCGCGCGCTCGGGTACGGCGAGTTTGTCGAGTTGCCGCAGACAGGCGCGCTCATGCACGCCGAGTGCTTCCGCTGCGGCGGGTGCGGCGAGCCGCTCGGGGCAGGCAAGCACGTCGAGGCCGAGGGCAAGTGCTGGCACAAGGCGGTGCGTCCTCTTCCTCTTGCTCTCTCGCCTGCCGAGCTCGACGAGCCCGAGACTGACTCTTTCCTCGCCCCCTGCAGTGCGCACCTGCGCCCAAGCGGTACCGCGCCCTCGTCACGTCGCTCGCCGAGCCCGAAACCAGCGCACACGACTCGTCCTCCCCCTCGCCCGTCTCGCCTCGCCCGCTCACGGCCGATCTCGCCGACGACCACGAGCCGGCGTGCCACGGCTGCGGCAGCGCGCTCGGCTTTGGGCGCAGCGTCACGGTGCCGAGGAGCGGGCACTCGTTCCACCAGAAGTGCTTCACGTGCGCGTCGTGCAGTCGGGCGTTCGGTGAGGAGAAGGGCGAGAGGGGGTTCGTCGAGGTCGATGGGTTGCCGTATCACCAGCGCGTGCGTCCCTCTCTCTCTCTTTCTCCCTTCCCTGCTTCGCGACGTCGCTGATGCAGAGCTCGTCGACCTGCAGTGCGCACCGCCGCCGGCCTCGCCCTCGCCGCGCATCCTCAACTCGCCCTTCTTCGCCGCCGACGCTCAGGCCCTCCCCTCGTCTCGCTCGACGCGCCTCCCCACCTCGTCCTCCTTCCCTCGCACCCTTCCGCTCTCGCCCTCGCAGTCGTCCTCCCTCGTCGCGCCGACCATCTTCTCGCGCCGCGAGCGCCCGCCGGCCGGGCTCGGCGGCCTGATCGTCTGCGCCGGGTGCTCGGTGCGCTCGACCGACAAGGAGACGGTCGTCGGCCCGCGCAACACGAGATGGCACGCGCGGTGCCTCGTGTGCAGGGAGTGCAAGCGAGTGCTCGACAGCGAGTGCAGGGTCGGCGAGGACGGCGCGCTCAGGTGCGAGGCTTGCAGGGTGCGTTGCTCTCTCTCTCTCTCTTCCTCATACTCGCTGCCGAGGCGGCCGAGATATTGCGCTGAAGCTTCTCCGACCTCGCCGTACGCAGAAGACCGTCGCGCGCAAGAGCTACCGCGACAACTCGGCCGTCCCGCCGAGCCCGACCAAGCCGCTCGGACCCCTCCGCCGCGCCTGAGCCTCGCCGCCGACATTCTGCGCCTCGTCGTCTCGGCGCCCCTCT
>Ga0308170_10003281_pt1 | contig 13302 bp, 13 predicted proteins | sample PhyBR2_2_FD_202136 | JGI IMG/M metagenome (GOLD analysis project Ga0308170, IMG submission 202136) | Phyllosphere microbial communities from UC Gill Tract Community Farm, Albany, California, United States - DLSLSB.R2 | ecosystem: Host-associated > Plants > Phyllosphere > Unclassified | place... | reverse complement strand
TCGTGGCCGGCATCTCGGACATGACGCACACGCGCTTCCAGATGTTCAACGTCACCGGCGCCGTGGCCTGGGTGGGCCTGCTGGTGACGGGTGGTTACTTCTTCGGCAACATGCCCTTGGTGCGCGATCACCTGACCGCCATCGTGCTGATCGGCGTCGGCGCCGCCGTCATCCCGCTCGCACTGGGCGGCCTCTACAAATTCGGCCGGCGCATGATCAGTCGCTGAACTGAATCGTTACTCAGGCTCAAGTTTACCGGCGGTCACGCCGATAAAGCAGGGGACAGCAACACTACTGGAACCCCATGCGTAACCTGATCGCCCTGTTAGCCTGCACCTGCGCCGTCGTCAGCGCGGGCGCAAGCGCATCCGATCCTGCTCCCGCGGCGGCCTCGCTCGCGGCCTCCATCTCCAGGCCGGCCTCGGCCCTGCTGCCGAGCAGCGCCCGAAAGGCGGAACTGGCGGAAACCGTCGCCAAGGCCGACAAGGCCGCCGCCAAAAAGGAAGAGGCGTCAAGCAAGAAGAGCGAGTCCGCGGCGTCGTCCGCCAAGGAAGAAGACGCCGAGGTCGCGCTCTCCGCAAAGATCGCCGAGCGCCTGGCCGAGCTGCGCCAGCGCCAGCAGGCGCGCGCCGTCGCGGTCACGCGCGCGCGCAAGGCCGACGACGCCAGGCGCCGCGAAGAAGAGAAGGCCGCCGCAGCCGCCGCCATCCTGGCCGCCGCGCCCAAGCATGGCACCCAGTGGGCCTACGAGGGCGAACTCGGCCCGGCGAACTGGTCGAAGATCAACGTCGACTGGGCCAGGTGCGGCGCCGGCAACCGCCAGTCGCCGATCGACATCCGCGACGGCATCAAGGTCAACCTCGAGCAGATCGGCTTCGACTACCACCCGTCCTCGTTCAACGAGATCAACAACGGCCACACGATCAACGTGACGGTCGGCGGCGGTAATTTCATCACGGTCGGCAACGAGACCTACGAGCTGCAGGGCTTCCACTTCCACCGTCCGTCCGAGGAGCGCATCAACGGCAAGGGCACCGAGATGGTGATGCACCTGGTGCACAAGAGCTATGACGGCAAGATTGCGATCGTCGCCGTGCTGCTCGAGCGCGGCCAGCCGCACAAGCTGATGCAGACCGTCTGGGACAACCTGCCGCTCGAGAAGAACGAGCTGGTGGCGCCCTCGCTCGTGATCAACCCGCTCGACGCCCTGCCCGAGAAGCGCGAGTACTTCACCTACATGGGTTCGCTGACCGAGCCGCCGTGCACGGAAGGCGTGCTGTGGCTGGTGTTCAAGCAGCCCAGGCAGGCGTCGCCGGCGCAGATGGCGCTGTTCTCGCGGCTGTATCCCTTGAATGCGAGGCCGGTGCAGTCTTCGGCCGGGCGGATGATCAAGGAATCGAATTAAGACATCGCCGCCCCGAACACAGGGGCGGCCGCTGGTGTTACGGCGCCACCGTCACCCGGTATTCCCCTTTCCAGCTCCCCGCCGGCTCCAGCACCTGCGGCCCCAGCAAAGCCGGCTCGATGCACACGAAACGCCGGTATTCCTCATCCTCCATGTCCGGCAAGGCCGCCGCATCCGCCGCGCCCGGGTTCCACACGACCGCATCCGTAAAACCGCCCTGCTGCAGGTGCAGCGTGTCCGAGCCGGTGTCGAAGGTGATGGCGCCGGCGATGTTCTCGAACACCTGGTCGAGCTTGTCCGTGATCGCCAGCGTCTCGCGTTGCACGCCCTCGATGCGCACCGCTTCCACGTCCTCGACCTGGTGGTAGGTGTGCAGGGCGGCGGCGAAGGGGAAGGGCTGCTGGCCGGTGTTGCGCACTTCCAGCAGCATCATGAGCATCGCGCCCTGCACCGTCACGCGCAGGCTCAGTTCGAAGGGATAGGGCCAGGCGCTTGCCAGCTCGGGCGCCAGGTCGGCCTGGTTCAGGCCCAGCACGGCAAAGGCGGCGCCATCCTGCACGCCCTGGTCGAGCACGCGCCAGGTGGAGACGCGCGCGAAGCCGTGGCGTAGGCCATTGCCGCGCTCGGAAAACTGGGGAAAGATGACAGGCACGCCGCCGCGGATCGCGCGCTTGCCGTCCAGCGGGGACCGGCTGCTGACGAACAGCCTTTGCCGGGACGCCACGCCAGCGATGGGGGCTGGCTGCCACGATACCAGGTGGGCGCCGAACAGCGTAATGGTGGCTTCGGCGCCGTCCGGCGCGCGCAGTTGCAGGGCAGGGAGCTGCCCGAATGGGGTGGTCGTTGCGCTCACGAAAGTTCCTCCTCAGGTGACCTCTCGACGAGCTGACGCGCCCGTCAAGTCATACGGCTTTTCGCCAGCGGCGGATTGTACGCGAAGTAGCGCTTGATGCCTTTCGTGATCGCATCCGCGAGCTGGTTCTGGTAAGCGTCGTCCTTCAGCCTGGCTTCCTCTTCCGGATTCGAGATGAAGGCGGTTTCGACCAGGATCGAAGGGATGTCCGGCGCCTTCAGCACGGCAAAGCCGGCCTGCTCGACCGCGCCGTGGTGCAGGCGGTTGATGCCGCCGATCTCGGTCAGCACGGCCTTGGCCAGCTTCATGCTGTCGTTGATCTGGGCCGTGGTCGACAGGTCGAACAACACGCCGGCCAGCTCCTTGTCGTGCGTGCCCAGGTTGACGCCGCCGATCAGGTCGGCCTTGTTCTGGTCGTTGGCCAGCCAGCGCGCCGCGCTCGAGCTCGCGCCTTTTTCCGACAGCACGAACACCGAGGAGCCGCGTGCGGTCGGTTCGACGAAGGCGTCGGCGTGGACCGAGACGAACAAATCGGCCTGCACCTTCCTCGCCTTTTCCACGCGCTGGCCGAGCGGCACGAAGAAGTCGGCGTCGCGGGTCAGCATCACGCGCGTGTTGGGCAACTGTTCCAGTTTTTCCTTGAGGCGCTTGGCAACCGCCAGCACGATGTCCTTCTCGTGCACGCCGGTCGAGCCGGTCGCGCCCGGGTCTTCACCGCCATGGCCGGGGTCGAGCGCAATGGTCACCATGCGCGAGACCTTGAAGTCGTTGGCGCCCGGCGCAGCCTTCGATGGGCTTTGCTGGGCCGGCGCAGGATTCGGTGCGGCCGGCTGCGGCGTGGCTGGCTGCGGCTGCACCGGCGTGCTGCCGGCGTGCGCGGCGTCGGCCTCGAGCTTGGCGATCGGGTCGGTGCCGAACGGGTTCGGGGAGGCGGGCGCGTTCGGCGGGCTATCCGTATTGCTCCAGTTTTCCTTGGCGATCATGCTGGCCAGCGGATCGACGGCCTTGACCGGATACAGGTCGAAGATCAGGCGCTGGCGGTAGCCGGCCACCGGCGGCAGGGTGAACACCTGCGGCTTGACCTCTTCCTTCAGGTCGAGCACGAGGCGCACCACGTTCGGCCGGTTCTGGCCGACCCGGATCTGCTTGATGTAGGGGTCGTTCGATTCGACCTTGGCCACCAAGCTCTTGAGCGTTTCATTGAGCGCCAGGCCCTCGATGTCGACCACCAGACGCGGCGGATCGGCCACCATGAAGTGGGTGGTCTTCAGCTCGCCGTCGTTTTCCAGCGTGACGCGGGTGTACTCGTCGGCCGGCCAGACGCGCACGGCCATGATCTGCGCCGCACTGGCCGACAGCGGCAGGGCGGGAGCGATCACGGACAGCAGCAGGGTGGCGCCGGTCTTGAGGATGGTGCGGCGCTTCAGAGAACCTGGAATCAGGGAGTCGGCGGGTAGTGCAGGCGTTCGAGGCATAGCAGGCCCAATTCAGACAACGCCTGCAATTCTACAGTACGCCCGAGGCCCCTGACCGACAGCAATATCTGGACGTCGGGTGGCGGCAACACCGGTTCACCTTTTTCCGGCCATTCGACGACGCAGATATTCTTCCCGTCGAAGTCTTCGCGGAAGCCCGCGTCGAGGAATTCCTCCGGGCTGGACATGCGATACAAATCGTAATGGATCAGGTTGACGGTTCGTCCATCCAGTTCGATGCGGTAGGGCTCGGACAGCGTGTAGGTCGGGCTCTTGACGGCGCCCTTGTGGCCGGCCGCGTGCAGCAGGGCGCGGGTGAGCGCGGTCTTGCCGGCGCCGAGGTCGCCCTGCAGATAGATCACGAGGCCGGGTCCGAGCGCGCGCGCGAGCGCTCTGCCCAAGGCCTGCGTGGCGGATTCGTCGGGAAGATAGGCTGTGATCTTTTTCAGCATCGAATAAAATGTCATGTTTTCCGGTCCCGCCATGTCCCTACTTCCACCTAACCTCGACGAACTCGCCCAGGCCATCAAAGGCTGGGGTGCAGAACTCGGCTTTGCCGACGTGCGCATCGCCGACGTCGACCTGGCGCATGCGGAAGCCGGGCTGCAGGCCTGGCTGGACGCCGGCCACCATGGCGAGATGGATTATATGGCAAGCCACGGCATGAAGCGCGCCCGGCCGGCCGAACTGGTGCCGGGCACGGTGCGCGTGATCATGGCGCGCATGGACTACCTGCCCAGGGATAGCGATGCGGACTGGCGCGCGCGCGAGCGCCTGCGCCAGCAGGATCCGCAGGCGGCCGTGGTCTCGATCTATGCGCGCGGCCGCGACTACCACAAGGTGCTGAGGAACCGCCTGGCCCAGCTGGCCGAGCGCATTCGCGCCGCCATCGGCGACTACGGCTATCGCGTGTTCACGGATTCCGCGCCGGTGATGGAACTCCCGCTGGCGCAAAAGGCGGGCCTGGGCTGGCGCGGCAAGCACACGCTGCTGCTGTCGCGCGAGGCCGGCTCGACGTTCTTCATCGGCGAGATCCTGGTCGATCTGCCGCTCCCTAGCGACGCGCCGACCGACGCCCACTGCGGCCAGTGCTCGGCCTGCATCGATGTCTGTCCGACCAGCGCCATCCTCGGCCCGGGCCGGCTGGATGCGCGCCGCTGCATCTCCTACCTGACGATCGAGCTGAAGGGAAGCATCCCGGAAGAATTCAGGCCGCTGATCGGCAACCGCATCTACGGCTGCGACGATTGCCAGCTGGCCTGCCCCTGGAACAAATTCGCCCGACGCGCCGCCTTGCCGGACTTCGACGAGCGCAACGGCTTGGGTATGGCCGGGCTGGTGGAACTGTTCGGGTGGGAAGAAGAGGAATTCAACCGCCGCCTGGAGGGCAGCCCGATCCGCCGCATCGGGCATGAACGCTGGCTGCGCAACCTGGCGGTCGGGCTGGGCAACGCGGCTCGGGAACGCCGCGGCGACCCGCACATCGTGGCGGCCCTGCACGCCCGTGCCGCGCATCCGTCAGGCATGGTGCGGGAGCACGTGGCCTGGGCCTTGCGGCAGCACGGCTCAGACCTCGATGCGCTTCATGCGTAGCGCCGACCAGTCGCCGTCGATCGAGATGATGGCGACCGGGGTGATGCCCTGCTCCTGGGCGTAGGCATTGATCGAGTCGCGGTTGATGTCGGTGGCCTTGGATGCGGTCTGCTTCAGGTAGGCGACCCACAAGGAACCCTTCTCGCCCAGGCGCTCCTTCGCGAGCGGGAAGTACTGTTCAAGTTCTTTCTGGTTCATGGCGAACATCAGCACCACGTCCGCCTGGTCCTGGTCATTCTTGATCAGGTTGGCCGGCATCTGCGACACCATGCCCGGGTGAACGTTCCCATTCAGGATCAGCATCGATTTCGCAGTCCTCAAGAACATCTTGTCTGCAATTGTCTTTTCGCTCATCTGCATTCCCTAAAGAATTTTCTAGCGTGGTCTGCTCGACCACGATGTGTTCCACTTGATTTTACAAGCGAACCCCGCGCGTGGCAGGTTTGGCATCTGCGGTGCGCGGGGAGGGGAGTGACTAGCTAAGGGTGGAGGCGGCGCTTCGCAAGAGGCCGCTACAAGATTTTGTGACGAGTTAACTCTATTTGAGCATGCCGGCCAGCTCCACCGCCGTCTTCACCTGCATCTTGTCGAAGATGTGGGCGCGGTGCACCTCGACCGTGCGCATGCTGATTCCCAGCTTGTCGGCCACGACCTTGTTCATGTTCCCGGCCAAAATCAGGTCGAGCACCTCGCGCTCGCGCGCGGACAGCGTGGCCAGGCGCGCGCGCACCGCGTGCGCGGCCGCGGCCTGGCGCGAGGCCTCGAGGGCTTCCTCGACCCGGTCCATCAGCTGGTTGTCGTTGAAGGGTTTTTCGAAGAAGTCGAAGGCGCCGCGCTTGAGCGAATCGACCGCCATCGGCACGTCGCCGTGGCCAGTCAGGAAGATCACCGGCAGGCGTGCGAGGAGGCCCCGCGCGACCAGCTGGTCGAACACGGCGACGCCGTTCATGCCGGGCATGCGCACGTCCAGCAGCACGCATTCTCCATGGGCACTGCGCGCATCGGCGCCATCGTGGTGGGCGCCGAGCGCGTCGAGGAAGGCCTGGCCGCCCGCATAGCCGCGCGCCGCGAGGCCGCGCGAGTGGGCCAGCCATTCGAGGGCGTCGCGGATGACGTCTTCGTCGTCGACGATGTGCAGCATGAGGGCGGTCTCCTTTGGTTGGTGCGTATTTTAAGGCTAACTGGCCTCGTCCGGAGCCGTCTCCCGCGCCAGCTGCAGGTGGAAGGTGAACACCGTGCCGCCGCCCGGATTGTCGGTGTGGGTCAATGTCCCGCCGTGGAATTCGATCGCCGTGCGGCAGATCGACAGGCCCATGCCCATGCCCTCGGCCTTGGTCGAGAAGAAGGGCGAGAACAGGCGCTCGGCGACGTGCGGCGCGATGCCGTGGCCATTGTCGATCACCGACACCGCGACCCGCCGGTCCGCCGCGGCGCCATCCTGGCTGGCGGCGATGCGCAGCACGCGGCGCGCCGGTTCGACCGCCAGCATCGCCTCGATCGCGTTGCGGGTCAGGTTCAGCAGCACCTGTTCGAGCAGCACGCGGTCGGCCAGCACCGGCGGCAGGTCGGGCTCGATCTCGAGCTGCAAGGTGACGTAGCTCTGGCGCGCCTGCAGGTCGATCAGCGCGCGGATGCCGTCCACCACGTGCTGCACCGCGACCGTCTCGCGCCGCGGCTCGCGCTTCTTCACGAACTCGTGCACGCTGCGGATGATCTGGCCGGCGCGGCGCGCCTGCGTGTTGGCCTGTTCGAGCGCGCGCTTGAGCATGCCGATATCGAGCGCCGCGCCGGACGATGGCGCGGCGTCGGCGGCGCGCGCCAGCACGTTGAGCGCGCCGGCGGTGTAGCTCGAGATCGCGGCCAGCGGCTGGTTCAGCTCGTGCGCCAGCATCGACGAGATCTCGCCCATGGTCGCCAGGCGCGCGCTGGTCTCCAGCTTTTCCTGCTGGCGGCGGCTGAGCTCCTCGACGCGCTTGCGGTCGGTGATGTCGAGCACGGAGCTCATCCAGCCGGTGTGGCGGCCGTCGCTGTCGACCAGCGGCGCCTCGAAGATCAGCACCGGCACGCGGGTGCCGTCGGCGCGCTGGAACACGGTCTCGAACTGCGGCGTGGCCTCGCCCGCCAGGACCTTCTGGAAGCGCTGTTCGTACTCGTCCAACGCTTCCGGCGCCCAGTAGGGCATGGGCGGCTTCCTGCCCAGCAGCGCTTCGGCCGGCAGCCCGACCATGCGGCAGAATGCCGGATTCACGTAGGTGACGCGGCCTTCGAGGTCGCGCGCGCGCAGGCCGGTCAACAGGGAATCCTCCATCGCGGTGCGGAAGGCCATCTGCTGGCGCAGTGCGTTCTCGGCCGCGATCGTGCGCGCGATGTGGCGCCACAGGGCCAGCAGCGACAGCACCAGGCCCAGCGCCAGCACGATCACCGAACCGACCAGCAGGTTCGGGAGGAGTTTCGGCGCATCCTTGACGCTGTCGGTGGCCAGCACGATCGTGGCGCCCGGCAGGTCGAAGGGACGCTTGTGCGTGTACATGCCGCGTCCCGGTCCGCCGGCCGCGCGCCGGGCCACCACGGTGTCGTCGCGGTCGAGCAGGGACAGCGCGTTCTCCTGCGCGAACCACCAGGGCACGTTCTCGTCCAGCAGCGACTGCAGGTTGTAGGTGGCGACCAGGCTGCCGACGTAGGCGCCCTCGTGGTACAGCGGCAGGTAGAAATCGATCAGGCCGTGCATCAGCGGCGTGACGCCGTACGGGTCGCTGTAGCGGCCGGCGTGCGTGGCGCGCGAGATCGCCTCGGCGTTGCGCGAGGACTGGGTCAGGCCGGCGGATGGCAGGTCGAGGCCGCGGTGGGCCAGCACCTTGCCGTCGGCGTCCAGCCAGACCAGGCGCTGCAGCTCGTGGCCGTTCTTGAACATCTGCGCCAGGCGCGCCTGCAGCACGGTGGACGGCGGCGTATCGGTGACCAGGTCGGCGCCGAACGAGGCCAGCGCTTCCTCGCTGCGCGCCATTTCGAAGCGCAGGGTCTGCTCGACCCAGAGCGTGTCGGCGATCAGCTGCTCCTGGCGCTCGTTGCTCTCCATCTGGCGCGCCTGCCAGGGCAGCCAGACCAGGACCATCAGGAACAGCAGCACCAGCAGCATCGGCACCAGCCAGCGCCAGGGGCCCCCGCGGACAGGGTGAGGGATCGGGAACGGTTTCTTCATAATGCAGATGTGGTTAACCACAATGGAAGCGCGATGTCCGCTTCAGCAGACTGTGGGGATACCGAATATACCCAGATTACGCCGCAAAAAGGAACAACATGCGCATTCGAGCGAAGCTGGCGGTCCTGGCGCTCGCCCTCGCGCTGGGCCCGGGCGCCCGGGCCCAGCAGCCCATCGTCATCAAGTTCAGCCACGTGGTGGCCCCGGACACGCCCAAGGGCCAGGCGGCCGAGCGCTTCCGCGCGCTGGCCGAACAGCTCACGCATGGGCGTGTACGGGTCGAAGTCTACCCGAACAGCCAGCTGTACAAGGACAAGGAGGAGCTCGAGGCCCTGCAGCTGGGCGCGGTGCAGATGCTGGCGCCTTCGCTGGCCAAGTTCGGCCCGATCGGCGTGAAGGAATTCGAAGCCTTCGACCTGCCGTACATCTTCCCCACCAAGGCGGCCCTGTACGCGGTGACCGAGGGCCGCATCGGCATCAACCTGCTCAAGAAGCTGGAGCCCAGGGGCATCACCGGTCTTGCCTACTGGGATAACGGCTTCAAGGTGATGTCGGCCAACCGGCCGCTGCACGACCCGGCCGATTTCCGTGGCCTCAGGATGCGCATCCAGGGCTCCAAGGTCCTCGACGCGCAGATGCGCGCACTGGGCGCGGTTCCGGAGGTGCTGGCCTTCTCGGACGTCTACCAGGCCTTGCGCAGCGGCGTGGTGGATGGGACCGAGAACCCGCCGTCGAACATGTACACCCAGAAGATGAACCAGGTGCAGAAGTACCTGACGGTGTCCGACCACGGCTACCTGGGCTATGCCGTCATCGTCAACAAGAAATTCTGGGACGGCCTGCCGGGCGATATCCGCTCGCAGCTCGAGCAGGCCATGCGCGAGGCCACCATATTCGAAAAGACCATCGCCCAGCGCGACAACGACCGCGCCCTCGAGGCCATCCGCAAGACCGGGAAGACCGTCGTGTACGTGTTGACGCCCCAGCAGCAGGCTGAATGGCGGCGCGCGCTGCAGCCGGTGCAGCAGCAGATGGCGGGGCGGATCGGCAAGGACCTGATCGAAGCGATCAACCGGACCACGGCCGGAGCCCGTTGAGCTGTTGCGTAGTCGCCACAACCGGGGTTTCTGAAATGGCCGCGTGCTGCTTGCGCTTGCCGGTTTCGGTGTAACAAGCTCTGCGCGTGAAGGTAAGTGCTTGCTTACCCGTTTGGCGGCACAACAAGAGGATGTTGGTCATTTCGAATCCGCCGCCATCATTGTCATTGTCACGATGTTGCTGGTAGGTAATTTCCTAACATCAATGTAAAGCTCGACACGCGGCTTTTATGATACAAATTGTCCCGTTATAGCCCCGATATATTTCGTGAATGTATATGAAAAACTACGACTTTCTTATGCGTATGCGTTATGATGGGGCATCTTCAGCACTGACATGGTGCGGTGAAGAAAGAACCGGATACGAATTTGGGGAGAGGAAAATAAAGCGGCAGACACTCTTTGCCGTATAAAGTTTGGAGGAGACACACGTTTTACAGGATGCCGCCGGCATGGACCGAGTGGCCGGGAACGTGAACCAAATTGAAAGCGCACCCCCTGGGTGCGTTTTTTTTCGCCCTGTTTCATGAATGCCGATGCCACTTGCGGCAGCGGCTTGCCGGTCTTACACTGCGCCGATGAACACACAACAAGGCAGCGAGATCTTCAGCGCCATCACCCCGGCGCCGTTCGGGGCGATCGGCATCCGCACCGAGCATGAGCGCTTGCGCGAGCTGGTCTATCTGCCGCCGCATTACCAGGAAAAAGCGCCGCAGGATGCGGTGGCCGAACAGGCCGCCCTCCAGGTCACGCGCTATTTCGCGGATGCGGACTTCCGCTTCGACCTGCCGCTGGTGGAAGCCGGCAGCGGGTTCCAGCGCCGCGTCTGGGATGCCATCCAGACGATCCCGCGCGGCAGCGTACGCACCTATGGCCAGATCGCCAAGCTGCTGGAGTCGGCCCCGCGTGCGGTCGGCCAGGCCTGCGGCGCCAACTGGTTCCCGCTGGTGATTCCCTGCCACCGCGTGACCGCCAGCGGCGGCCTGGGCGGCTTCGCCAACCACGACGAGGAAAACGGCTTTCATTTGTCGGTCAAGCGCTGGCTGCTGCGTCACGAAGGTGCGCTGGCGCTCGAGATGCCATGGCAGCAGCAGTCAATCTTCCCTTGATCGACGCCTTCTGCGACACGCTCTGGCTCGAACACGGCCTGTCGAAGAATTCCCTGGACGCCTACCGCCGCGACCTGCGCCTGTTCGCGCGCTGGCTCGAAGTCAAGCGTCCCGAGCGCGCCGACCTGTACGCGGTGCAGGGCCAGGACATCGCTGCCTACTTCGCCGAACGGCATGCGGAAACCAAGCCCAGTTCGGCCAACCGGCGCCTGTCGGTATTAAAACGCTTTTACCAGCTGGCGCTGCGCGAGCGGCGCATCGGGGACGATCCCTGCCTGAAAATGCCATCGGCCAAGCAGCCGCTGCGTTTCGTGCATACCCTGAGCGAGGCCCAGGTCGAGGCGCTCTTGAGCGCGCCGGACGTATCGACCCCGCTCGGCCTGCGTGAACGCACCATGCTGGAGCTGATGTATGCGAGCGGCTTGCGCGTGTCGGAGCTGGTGGCGCTGCGGCTGGTCGAGCTGAGCATGAATGACGGCGTCCTGCGCATCACCGGCAAGGGCAGCAAGACCCGCCTGGTGCCGTTCGGCGAACAGGCCAGGCTGTGGCTGGAGCGCTACCTGAAGGGGGCGCGCGGCGTGATCCTCGACGGCCAGGTCGACGACGCCCTGTTCGTGACCGCGCGCGGCGGCCCGATGACGCGCCAGATGTTCTGGGTCGTCATCAAAAAACATGCGGCCAAGGCCGGCATCACCGCGCCGCTGTCGCCGCACACGCTGCGCCATGCCTTCGCGACCCATCTGCTGAACCACGGCGCCGACCTGCGCGTGGTCCAACTGCTGCTGGGCCACTCGGACATCTCCACCACCCAGATCTACACCCACGTCGCGCGCGAGCGCCTGAAACACTTGCACGCGCAGCATCATCCGCGCGGCTAGGGCTAGCACCTTCCACACGGTTCGTATCCTGAATTCTCAAGACCTGTGACGCCGCTGCGTTCATAATGGACGTGCAGGCATCCCTTCACGAACTTGAGGTAAGCATGGCCAAGACAAATTTCCAGTACGAAAAGCGGCAGCGGGAATTGGAAAAGAAGCGCAAGGCCGAGGAAAAGGCCCGGCGCAAGCTGGACGCGAAGCAGCACAAGGGGCCGGATGAGGAAGGCGGGCCCGACGCGGACGCCGAGCGCGGGGAAGAGGCGGGGCCGCAGGTGCAAGACGCGGCTTGATCGAATACGTCGTCCCCGCGCAGGACGTCGTCCCCGCGCAGGCGGGGATCCATACACAGCTTCAGAAATCGAAGAGTTTGCGTAAATGCGAACTCAGCATGGACCCCCGCCTCCGCGGGGCGACGGCAATTACGCGGTCTGCTCGCCCGCAGCCGCACCGCCTTCCGCAACCTCATCCACCTCATGCCCGCGCTTGAACCAGCGCGCCACCCGCTTGCCGAAGCTGTCCAGGTAAGTGTAGGCCACCGGCACCACCACCAGCGTCAGCAGGGTTGAGGTGATCACCCCGCCGATCACCGCGCGGCCCATCGGCGCTTGCGTCTCGCCGCCTTCGCCCATGCCGATCGCCATCGGCAGCATGCCGAAGATCATGGCCAGCGTGGTCATCAGGATCGGGCGCAAGCGCACCTGGCCGGCTTCCATCAGCGCCGCGAACTGCGCTTTACCCTCGCGCTGGCCGTGGTTGGCAAAGTCGACCAGCAGGATCGCGTTCTTGGTCACCAGGCCCATCAGCATCACCACGCCGATCACCGAGAAGATATTCAGCGTCGTGTGCGTCACCAACAGCGCCACCAGCACGCCGATCAGCGACAGCGGCAGCGACATCATGATCGCGATCGGCTGCAGGAAGCTGCCGAACTGCGAGGCCAGCACCAGGTAGATGAAGACGATCGCGATGCCCAGCGCCACGCCGAAGCCGGCCATGGTCTCGTCCATCTGCTGGGCGTCGCCGCCGATGTCGAAGCGGATGCCGTCCGGCAGGTCGATGCGCTTCATCGCTGCGTTCACTTCCTTCATCACGTCGCCCAGCGGACGGTTGTCCAGGCCCGCGAAGACCGCCACCCGGCGCTGCAGCGCCTGGCGCTTGAGCACCTGCGGGCTGGTCGAGGGGATGAACTCGACCACCTGGCGCAGCGGCACCATGATCGGGTTGCCGGCCGCATCGGCCTTGCTCGACGCCACCGACAGGTCGGCCAGGTCGGCGACCCGTTCGCGGCCCGACTTCGGCAGCTGCACGTTGACTTCGTAGTTCTGGCCGTCCGGCGCCAGCCAGCGGTTGGTCTGGTCGCCCGCGACGAAAGGACGCAGCGCGGTGCCGATCTGCTGCACCGTCAGGCCCAGGTCGGACGCCAGCTCGTGGTTGATCTTGACGATGGTGGCCGGGTTCGCGCCATCCTGGCTGTACTCGATGTCGGCCACGCCCTTGATCTTGTGCATCTTGCTCATCAGGTCATGGGCGACCTTGTCCAGCTTGGCCTCGTCGGTACCGAGGATGGCGATGTAGATCGGACGGTTGCCGACCGTGAGCATGATGCCGGCGATCGAGGACAGGCGGTCGCGGATGACCTTTTCCATTTCCTGCTGCGAACGGCGGTGCGTTTTATACACGTCGGTCAGCTTCA
>Ga0308170_10003278_pt1 | contig 13304 bp, 13 predicted proteins | sample PhyBR2_2_FD_202136 | JGI IMG/M metagenome (GOLD analysis project Ga0308170, IMG submission 202136) | Phyllosphere microbial communities from UC Gill Tract Community Farm, Albany, California, United States - DLSLSB.R2 | ecosystem: Host-associated > Plants > Phyllosphere > Unclassified | place... | reverse complement strand
GCCAGCTGGGCGGCCATGGCGCGCGAGGTCGTGGAACTCGACCAGGCCAGCACCACGCGCATGTTCGGCGATGCGCTGCCGCCGGGCCTCAAATTGCTGCGCTGAGTTATCGAAAAAATTCCAAACAAACCAAACTGTTGGCTCATCGCTAACTAATGTGTCGCGTATTCGCACTGCATGCCACAAATCATGTGGCAAGTACTTGCGCTACGGCAACTTCATCTGCAATCATTTACTTCGTAGGATATTTCCTACGAGAAAAGCTAATTGCAAGCGCCCACCACCGACAACATTACGGAGCGACGCGTGTTCCGCCAACGCCCCCTGCACTCATATTCCGCCCTGTTCATCGCCCTGGCCGCCGGCTGTGCCATCGTGCCGCTGGCCGGCTGGCACTGGCATGGATGGCTGATCGGCGCGGCCCTGCTGGCTGCCGCCGCCGCCGCCGCCGTGTTCGCACCGGCAGGTTCCGTCCCGGCTTCCGCTCCTGACGGCTACCTGGACAGCCGCCGCCGCTTCGGCGAGGAAGTCGCCGGCGTCTGGACCTCGCACATCGATGCCTCGCGCAGCCAGATGGAGACGGCCGTGGTGGCGCTGGTCGAGCGCTTCTCCGGCATCGTCGTCAAGCTCGAGCAGGCCCTGGCCGCTTCCGGCGCGGCCCGCAACCATGAGGGCGGCAACCTCGTCGACGTGTTCGCGGCCAGCGAGAAGGAACTGCGCTCGCTGCTCGACATGCTGGCCGGCGCCGCCGCCAGCAAGCAGCAAATGCTGGGCAAGATCGAAGGCCTGCAGCAGATCACCGAACAGCTGCAGGCGATGGCGGCCGACGTCGCCAGCATCGCCTGGCAGACCAATCTGCTGGCTCTGAATGCCGCCATCGAAGCGGCGCGCGCCGGCGAGGCCGGACGCGGCTTTGCGGTCGTCGCCAACGAGGTGCGTACCCTGTCCAACCGTTCCGCGGACGCCGGCAAGCACATCGCCCAGCAGGTCGGCCAGATCAGCGCGGCGATCGACGCCACCTGCAAGGCCGCCGGCGAATCGATGCGCGAAGAGGCGCGCGCCGTGCAGGCTTCGGAGACCAAGATCGGCGGCGTGCTGGCCTCGCTGCGCGGCGTGACCGAGGCGCTGGTCCAGTCTTCCGACCTGCTGCAGCGCGAGAGCGCCGGCATCCAGTCGGAAGTCGGCGAAGCCCTGGTCCAGCTGCAGTTCCAGGACCGCGTCAGCCAGATCCTGTCGCACGTCCAGCAAAACATCGCCCGCCTGCCGTCCTACCTGGACGAGCATGCGCGCCGCTCCAGGGAATCGGGCGCGGCGCTGCAGCCGATCGAGGCGCGCGCATTGCTGGCCGAACTCGAAAGCACCTACGCAATGGCGGAAGAGCGAGCACTGCACACGAACAACGCGCAGCCTGCCCACCAGCAGGCCGAAGAAATCACCTTTTTCTAGGAGCTCTCATGGCAAAAACCATCATGGTGGTGGACGATTCGATCTCGATCCGCCAGGTCGTCGGCATCGCCCTCAAGCAGGCCGGCTACGAGGTCATCGACGCCTGCGATGGCAAGGATGCGCTGGCCAAGCTGACCGGCCAGAAGGTCAACCTGATCATCAGCGACGTCAACATGCCGAACATGGACGGCATCAGCTTCGTGCGCGAACTGAAGACCCGCCCCGCCTACAAATTCACGCCGGTGCTGATGCTCACCACCGAGTCGCAGGAAGAGAAAAAGGAGCAGGGCAAGGCGGCCGGCGCACGCGCCTGGATGGTCAAGCCCTTCAAGCCTGAAGGTTTGCTGGCAGCGGTGCAGAAGCTGACCATGTCCTGATCCTTGGGCTCGGAGCCCGGTTCACGCGGGTGGGCTCCGACCCCAACTGACTAACAAAGAGAAACCATGAGTATTGGCGAAACGGGCCAAGGGGCCGCCGCATGCCTGGCGGTCGAAGGCGAGATGACGATCTACCGCGCCGCGGAGCTCAAGCCCGCGTTGCTGGAGACCGTACGTGCGCATGAGGCGCCGGCGCTGGACCTGTCCGCAGTCACCGAATTCGACAGCGCCGGCCTGCAGCTGCTGCTGGTGGCCCGCCAGGAAGCCGCCCGCCTCGGCCGGCAGCTGAACCTGGCCGCCGCCAGTCCCGCCGTGCGCGAGGTGTGCGCGCTGCTCGGCCTCGACCTCGGTCTCGACGGAGCACAGGCATGAACATCGACCAGGTGATGCACACTTTCATTGCCGAGAGCCGCGAGCTGCTCGAGCAGATGGAAAACGCCCTGCTGGCCGCCCACGAGGGTCCGGACGCCGTCAACGCGATCTTCCGCGCCGCCCACACCATCAAGGGCTCGGCCGGCATGTTCGGCCTGGATCCGGTGGTCGATTTCACCCACGTGGCCGAGAGCGTGCTGGACAAGGTGCGCGACGGCGCGGTTCCGGTCTGCGACGAGCTGGTGGCCCTGCTGCTGGCCTGTTGCGATCACATCGGCGCGCTGGTCGACGCGGTCGAAACCGGCACGCTCGACAGCGACGTGGCCCTTCTCGACGCCGGCGGGCCGCTGATCGCTTCCCTGCAGGCCTACCTCGACGGCGGCGCCGGCGCTCCCACGGCGGCCGTGAGCGCGCCCGACGCCATACCGGCAGCCGCCGGCACCCGGCAATGGACGATCCTGCTGCGCTTCGGCGCCGACGTCCTGCGCAACGGCATGGACCCGCTGTCTTTCATCCGCTACCTCGCGCAGCTGGGCGAGATCACGCGCATTGGCGTGCTGGCCGATCGCCTGCCAGCCACCGATGACTTCGATCCCGAATCCTGCTACCTCGGCTTCGAGATCGGCTTTGCCAGCAGCGAAAGCCAGGCCGCGATCGACGGCGTGTTCGACTTCGTGCGCGACGACTGCGAGATCCATATCGCGCCCGCTGCCCCCGCACCTGCACCCGAAGCCGCACCTGGGCCCTCTCCTGCCGCCACCGCCGAAACGGCCCCGGTGCGCCAGCGCCAGCCCCAGGAAGCCAGGCCGCAGCAGGAAAAGCGCACGGTCCGCGTCGACGCCGACAAGCTGGACCGCCTGATCGACCTGGTGGGCGAACTGATCATCGCCGGCGCCAGCACCAGCGTGGTGGCGCGCCGCGCGCAGATCCCGGAACTGCTGGAATGCACCTCGACCCTGTCCGGCCTCGTCGAAGAAGTGCGCGACAGCGCGCTGCAGCTGCGCATGGTGAAGATCGGCGCCACCTTCAAGCGCTTCCAGCGCGTGGTACACGACGTCTCGCGCGAGCTGGACAAGGACATCCGCCTCGAAGTGAGCGGCGAGGACACCGAGTTGGACAAGACCGTGGTCGAGAAGATCGGCGACCCGCTGACCCACCTGGTGCGCAACGCGATGGACCACGGCATCGAAGCGGCCGGGCTGCGCGTTGCGGCCGGCAAGCCGGCGCACGGTACCGTATCGCTGAACGCCTACCACGACTCGGGCAGCATCGTGATCGAAGTCTCGGACGACGGCGGCGGCTTGAAGCGGGACCGCATCCTGGCCAAGGGCATCGAACGTGGCCTCGCGGAGCCGGGCCGGAACTACACCGACAGGGAAATCTTCAACCTGATCTTCGAACCCGGCTTCTCGACCGCAGAACAGGTGACCAACCTGTCCGGACGCGGGGTCGGCATGGATGTCGTCAAGCGCAACATCCTGGCGCTGCGCGGCAGCGTCGAGATCTCCAGCAGCGAAGGTGTCGGCACCACGGTCACCGTGCGCCTGCCGCTGACGCTGGCGATCATCAACGGCTTCCAGGTCGGCGCCGGCAAGTCGGTGTTCGTGATCCCGATGGAGATGGTCGAGGAATGCATCGAGTTCCGCGAGCAGCCGGGCTGCGACTGGGTCGACCTGCGCGGCCAGCCGCTGCCCTACGTACGCCTGCGCGAGCGCTTCGACCTCGCCGGGGCGCCGGCGCGGCGCCAGAGCATCGTGGTGGTGCGCTACGGCAGCCGCAAGGCCGGCCTGGTGGTGGACAGCCTGCTGGGCGAATTCCAGACCGTGATCAAGCCGCTGGGCAAGGTGTTTGCCGGCGCGCGCTTCCTGTCCGGCTCCTCGATCCTGGGCAGCGGCGACGTCGCCCTGATCCTCGACATGGCGGCCCTGCTGAACGACGTCGAACACGAAAACAATACTTCTTTCAATACTTCTTCCTCATCTGACCTGGAGAGCCATCGTGCTTAAGAATCTGAAAATCGGCATCCGCCTCGGCCTCGGCTTCGGTGCGATCCTGTTGTTGTTACTGGCCATCGCCATGCTCGGCATCAGCCGCATGGAGTCGATGAACAAGGCGACGGACACGATCACGGCGGACGCCTATCCGAAGGTCGTGATCGCCAAAGACCTGATCCGCGACACCATCGACATCCCACGCCAGATGCGAGGCATGCTGCTGACCACCGACGACGCCGAGCACCAGCGCTACCGCAAGCTGATCGAACAGCTGCGCGCAGACAGCCAGGGCCGCATCGACGAACTGACCAAGCTGGTCGCCAGCGAAAGCGGCAAGAAGCTGCTCAAGCAGATCGTCGACAGGCACGCGGCGCTCGAGCCGATGTACGGCCAGTTCTACGACCTGGTGGGCAGCGACCGCCAGCACGCCGCGGACTTCGTCAGCAAGGACGTGATGCCGGCCAACCGCGAACTGACGGAAGCCATCGGCGAACTGGTCAAGCACCAGAGCGACAAGATGAAGAAGCTGGGCGACGAAGCCGCCCGCACCTATGACGAGACGCGCCAGCTGGTGGTCGAGATGACCGCCGGCGCCGCCCTGCTGGCCGTGCTGGTTGCGGTCTTCATCACCCTGTCCGTCACCCGCCCGCTGCGCCAGGCCGTGAACGCGGCAGACCGCCTCGCCGCCGGCGACCTGACCGTGGACATCGAGGCCAACTCGCGCGACGAAGCCGGCCAGCTGCTGGCCGCGATGAAGAACATGATCGCCAAACTGACCCAGGTGGTCGGCGAGGTCAACGGCGGCGCGCAGTCGCTGGCCTCGGCCTCGGAAGAAGTGAGCGCCACCGCGCAGTCGCTGTCGCAAGCCGCCTCCGAGCAGGCGGCCGGCGTCGAGGAAACCAGCGCCTCGCTGGAGCAGATGACGGCCTCGATCGCCCAGAACACCGAGAACGCCCGCGTCACCGACGGCATGGCGGCCCAGGCCGCGCGCGAAGCGGCCGAGGGTGGCGAAGCGGTGAAAGCCACCGTCACCGCGATGAAGCAGATCGCGAAACAGATCGGCATCATCGACGACATCGCGTATCAGACCAACCTGCTGGCCCTGAACGCGGCGATCGAAGCGGCGCGCGCCGGCGAGCACGGCAAGGGCTTTGCGGTGGTGGCGGCCGAAGTGCGCAAGCTGGCCGAGCGCAGCCAGGTGGCGGCCCAGGAGATCGGCGAAGTGGCCACCAGCAGCGTGGAACTGGCCGAGCGCGCCGGTTCGCTGCTGGACCGCATGGTGCCGAACATCCGCAAGACCTCGGACCTGGTGCAGGAAATCACGGCGGCCTCGGAAGAGCAGTCGGCCGGTGTCGGCCAGATCAACGCCGCGGTCGGCCAGATGAGCCAGACGACCCAGCAGAACGCCTCCAGTTCGGAAGAGCTGGCGGCCACCGCCGAAGAGATGAGCAGCCAGGCCGAGCAGCTGCAGGCGGCGATGGCCTTCTTCCGCCTCGACGCCGTGAATGCCGCCGCCGGCGCCCAGCGCAAGCCGGCAGCGAGCCGCCAGGCGGCTGCCCGTCCCGCCCGCCGTGGCGGCGCCGCGCCGCGCCTGGCCGACAGCTTCGCCACCCAGGGCGAGCCGGACGAAGCCAACTTCACCCATTTCTGATCGAGAACCGAGATGGAACAAGCAATCAAACAGTACCTCACCTTCATGCTGGGCGGCGAATCCTTCGGCATCGGCATCATGGCCGTGAAGGAAATCATCGAGTTCGGCGGCATCACCGAAGTGCCGATGATGCCGGATTCGATCCGCGGCGTGATCAACCTGCGTGGCGCCGTCGTGCCGGTGATGGACCTTGCGGCGCGCTTCGGCCGTCCACAGACCGTGCCGGGCAAGCGCACCTGCATCGTCATCGTCGAACTGGACGTCGACGGCGAACGCCAGGTGACCGGCATCGTGGTCGACGCCGTCAGCGCGGTGCTGGACATCCCGCCTTCCGAGATCGAGCCGGCGCCCTCCTTCGGCACGCGCATCCGCGGCGACTTCATCGCCGGCATGGGTAGACTGAACGGCAAATTCGTGATCCTGCTGAACGTGGAACAGGTGCTGGCGCTGGACGGCCTGCCGGACCTGGCCGCCGCCGAAGCGCTGGCCGCCTGAGGACGACGTGCAGCATTGCGCGATCAAGGACAGCGAGTTCGCCAGCTTCCAGCGCTTCATCTTCGAGATGGCCGGCATCACGATGTCGGAGTCGAAGAAGGCGCTGGTCAGCGGCCGCCTCGCCAAGCGCCTGCAGCACCACGGCCTGCAGAGCTACGACGCCTATTTCAGACTGCTGCAGAGCGGCCAGCATGCGAACGAGGTACAGCTGGCGGTCGACCTCCTGACTACCAACGAGACCTATTTCTTCCGCGAGTCGCGCCACTTCGACCTGCTGCGCGAAGCGGCGGAGGCGGCGCGTACCGGCCTGCGCTCGGGCGCGCCCTTCCGGGTCTGGAGCGCAGCCTGCTCGTCGGGCGAGGAGCCCTACAGCGTCGCGATGGTGCTGGCGGACGTGCTGGGCGAGGCGCCCTGGGAAGTGGTCGCTTCCGACATCAGCACCCGGGTGCTGGAACGCGCCAGGACCGGCCACTATCCGATGGAGCGCGCCAGCCACGTGCCGCAGGACTACCTGCGCCGCTTCTGCCTGAAAGGAATCCGCGAGCAGCAGGGCACCCTGCTGGTGGAGCGCAGCCTGCGCCAGCGCGTGCAGTTCCGCCAGGTGAACCTGAACACCAGCCTGCCCTCCGACCTCGGCCTCTACGACGTCATCTTCCTGCGCAACGTGATGATCTACTTTAACGGCGACACCAAGCGCCAGGTGGTCGCCCGCGTGACCTCGCGACTGAAGGGCGGCGGCGTGTTCTTCATCGGCCATTCGGAAAGCCTGCACGAGATCAACGACAGCCTGCGACCGGTGATGCCCTCGGTATATCGTAAGTAAAAGCGAGAAAATGAAGACGATCAATGTGATGGTGGTGGACGATTCCGCCGTGGTGCGCAAGGTCGTTGGCGCGATGCTGGAAAGCGCGCCCGGCATCCACCTGCTGCATGCGGTGTCCGATCCGCTGCTGGCGATCGAACGCATGAAGCAGCAATGGCCGGACGTGATCGTGCTGGACGTCGAGATGCCGCGCATGGACGGCATCACCTTCCTGAAGCGGATCATGGCGGAGCGGCCGACCCCGGTCGTGATCTGTTCCACCCTGACCGAAAAAGGCGCCGAGACCACCATGGCGGCGATGGCGGCCGGCGCGGTGTCGATCATTACCAAGCCGAGGCTGGGCCTGAAGGATTTCCTGACCGAGAGCGCGGCCGAGCTGGTGGCGGCGGTGCGCGCGGCCAGCCAGGTCAACGTGCGGCGCCTGGGCGCGCGCGTTCCGCCGGCGCAGGCGTCCACGCCGGCTCCTGCGGCAGCCAGGCTGACGGCGGACGCGGTCCTGCCGCCCGCCTTCGAATCGCGCGTGCCGCTGACGACCACCGAGCGCGTGGTCGCCATCGGCACTTCCACCGGCGGCACCCTGGCGCTCGAGGAAGTGCTGACCGCGCTGCCGCGCGTCACGCCGGGCATCGTCATCGTGCAGCACATGCCGGAAAAATTCACCGCTGCCTTCGCGGAGCGCCTGAACAAGCTGTGCCAGCTCGAAATCCGCGAAGCGCGCCACGGCGACCGCGTGCTCCCAGGCCGCGCCCTGATCGCTCCTGGCGGCAGGCACATGCTGCTGCGGCGCGACGGCGCCAACTACCACGTCGACGTGATCGACGGCCCGCTGGTGAACCGCCACCGGCCCTCGGTCGACGTGCTGTTCCGCTCGGTGGCCAAGCAGGCCGGCGCCAACGCCCTCGGCATCATCATGACCGGCATGGGCGACGACGGCGCTAGCGGCCTGCTCGAAATGCGCAAGGCCGGTGCGCGCACCGTGGCCCAGGACGAGGAAAGCTGCGTGGTCTACGGCATGCCGAAGGAAGCCGTGAAGCGCGGCGGGGTCGAGAAGAGCGTGCCCCTGCAGGCGATCGGCCGCGAGATCCTGCAGCAGGTCGGCATCCGCTGATCCCGGGCGCGGCCTCACGCCGGCAGCCTCGCTTCCGGTATGGTTGCGCTCCAATCCGGCAAGGACCTCGGCAATCCCTTTCTTCAACCGTGCGCCCTCCCCCACGGTGTAGCATGTTCCACAACCGAACATGAGAAAGGACCCACCGTGAACCAGCGCTACCAACCAATCACGCGCCTGGGCCTGGGCGGCACCGGGCTGGGCGACATGTACCACACGACCAGTGACGCGGCAAGCATCGCCACCGTCGATGCCGCCTGGGAAGCCGGCATCCGCTACTTCGACACCGCGCCCCACTACGGCGCCGGGCTGTCCGAGCACCGCTTCGGCCAGGCCCTGCGCAAGCGGCCCCGCCATGAGTACACGTTGTCGACCAAGGTCGGGCGCCTGCTGGCGCCGCACATGCCCGGCGAAATCGAGGCGCCCTTCGTCGGCGCCCTGCCCTTCAAGCGCGTGATCGACTACACGGCCGACGGCGTGCGCCGTTCGGTCGAAGACAGCCTGCAGCGCCTGGCCCTCGGCCACATCGACATCGCCTACGTGCACGACCTCTCGCCCGACATGTTCGGAAAAGAATTCGAGCATTACTACCGGATCGCCGCCGGCAAGGGCGGGGCCTTCGAGGGCATGGTCAAGCTGCGCGAGGAAGGCGTCATCAAGGCCTGGGGCCTGGGCGTGAACACGGTCGATCCCTGCCTGCGCGCGCTGCGCGATTCCGATCCCGACATCTTCCTGCTGGCCGGCCGCTACACGCTGATGGAAACCACGCCGTTGCAAGAGCTGTTTCCGCTGTGCGCCAAACGCGGCGCCCACATGGTGCTGGGCGGCCCGTTCAATTCCGGCTTCCTGGCCGGCGGCGAGCATTACGACTACCGGCCGGCCAAACCCGAGCAGCATGCGCACCGCGAACGCCTGCGCCAGGTGGCCAGCCGCCATCACGTCGACCTGCCGGCGGCGGCGCTGCAGTTCGGCGCCGCCCATCCGGTGGTGGCGGCGACCATCCCCGGCGCCAGCAGCCCGGAGCACCTGCGCCGCAACGCCACCCTGATGCACATCGAGATTCCGGCCGCGTTCTGGGAGGACTTGCGGGCCGAAGGGCTGGTGCCGCCCGAGGCGCCGCTGCCGCCGCGAAAAGCGAAGGCCTAGCTTCGCTCATCTGCTACCCTCCATGGTGTCGATATCCTGGAGGGCACACATGGCAACCGAACCGAGCTTCGTCGAATACATCCTTGAAACCGTCAGGCTCGGCAGCCGGCTGACCTATCGGAAGATGTTCGGCGAATACGCGCTCTACCTGGACGAAAAAGTCGTCGCCTTCGCCTGCGACAACAGCCTCTTCATCAAGCCATCTCAGGCCGTGGCCAGCCTCGCGCCAGACCTGCCGCAAGGACCGCCCTACCCCGGCGCGAAAGATTATCCGGTCGCCGACGAGCTGCTCGACGATCCGGACCTGCTGCGCCGCCTGATCGAGGAAACGGCGGCCCTGATGCCGCTGCCGAAACCGAAGAAGAAGCCGGCCAGGACGGCGGGCGCCGGCTGACCGGGTTCCCTTATTTGCGGCTCACGCGCCACAGCTCATAGCGCTCCTCGCCCGGTTTGACCTGGCCGGCGAAATGCCGGTTCAGGTTGCTTGACGTGAAGACCAGCCTGCCGTCGGCACCGATCGCCGGCGTGTCCGGCCAGTGCACGCCCTCGTCCGCGGCCAGCAGCCGCATCGATCCGGTGTGCGGATCGTACTCGACGATGCCGTTGCGGCTCACGTCCGTGATGTACAGGCGCCCCTCGGCGTCGGTGACGATGCCGTCGGTATTGCCGCCGACCTCGCCCAGGTCGCGTACCGCCCTGGCCAGCGCGACCTTGCCGGCGCGCGGGTCGCGCAGCAGCGCGGTCGGCATGGCGTAGGCATGGGTACCGGTGGTGACGGTCCAGTACAGGGTCTGCCCGTCCGGCGACAGCGCGATACCGTTCACCCCCAGCACCAGGGGCTTGCCGGGCCATACCTCCTCGCCGTGCGACATCACCTTCACGCCGGGCTGCGGCATCAGGCTGGCATGCCGGTCGAGCAGGCGGCGCGCGCGGCCTGTGCCGAAGTCGACGACGATCAGGCCGGCCTGGTTATCGGGCGCGCTGCGCAGGCCGCTGTCCGAGACGTAGGCGATCTTGCGCGCTTCATCGACCACGATGTCGTTCAGGAAGCTGCCCTTGCGGTCCGCCACCGTGTCCAGTGCGATGGTCTTGACGAGCTTCCCCGTGCGCAGCTCGAACACCATGATCTTCTGCGCTCCCTTGGGTGCAATCGCCTCGCCGGCGACGAAGCCCTGGTCGAGCGCCCACAGCCAGCCGTTGCGGTGGTCGATATGAAAGCCGAGCACGTTGCGCAGGTGGTTTTCGGGCGCACCGGATACCGCATTCGCCGCGGACGAGGGGAATGCCGTCAGGCGCGCCGGCCCGGTGGAAGCGCTCGTATCCAGGATGCTCAGGGTGGCCGGGCTGTCGGCGGAGACCAGGCGCGGTGTGCTGACGAAGGCGCGGCCCTGGGCGTCGAAATGGATGCCGGCGATGGGGGCGCCGACCGAACCGGAGAAGGGAGCGGGGTCGCGTCCGTCCGCCGTCGCGGCCCAGCTCACGCCGGCGTAGCTGCGCCAGCGTTCCAGGCCGGGGCGGTCGGCAGCGCTTGCGGCGCCGGACAGGGAAAGGATGGTGGCCGCGGCATAGGCGGCCAGGAAAAAGCGATGCGTTTTCATGATGGCGATTCCGGCGAATTAGAGGATGGAACGGAAGCTGCCGCCTTCGACGCGCACGGCGGCGCCATTCGTTGCGGCGCCGAGCGGGCTGGCCAGCAGCGCAACCATGGCCGCGACCTCGTCGGCCTCGATCATGCGTGCGATCAGGGAGCTCGGGCGATGGGTGTCGAAGAAGTGGGCTTCGATCTCGCCATCGCTCATGCCGGGACGCGGCGCGGTCCGGCGCAGGTACTCGACGATGCCGCCCGAGCGGGTGGCCGCAGGCAGTACGCTGTTCACGGTCACGCCACTGCCGCGCGTCAGTTCGGCCAGGCCGCGCGACACCGCCAGCTGGGCCGACTTGCTGACGCCGTAATGGATCATGTCCGGCGGCGTGAAGGCGCCCACTTCACTCGATATGAAGATCACCCTGCCCCAGTTCTTTTCCAGCAGGCGCGGGAAGTAGTGCCGTGCCAGGCGCACGCCCGACATCACGTTCAGGTCGAGCATGCGCTCCCAGTCCACGTCGCGGATCTCGGCGAAGGGTTTGGCTTCGTAATAGCCGAGGTTGTTGACCAGGATGTCGGTGTCCGGCAGGGCGGCAGTCAATGCCAGGGTGCCCTCGGCGGTAGCAAGGTCGGCCACCAGCGTGGTGACCGTGGCGCCGGGCGCGGCGGAGCCGATCTGCGCCGCGGCGGCATCGAGCTTGTCCTGGCTACGTCCGGTAATGGCAACTTTTACCCCTTCCTCTGCCAGCGTACGGGCGATGGCCAGGCCGATACCGGCGGTCGCTCCCGTCACGAGAGCGGTCTTGCCATTCAATTGCAGATCCATGTGCTTCTCCAAGTGCTGTGTTAAGGCCCGCAACTTTATTCCCGCCCCGAAGCGAGATAAACTAGGCCAAAAGCAAAGCATTTGTTCCCCGGAGGATAAGATCAGCCGCCAATTCGATTACCTGGACGACCTCGAAGCCTTTCTTGCGGTGGCCGACCACGGCTCGTTCACGGCTGGCGCCGTGGCCCTGTCGACCACGGCCTCGGTACTGAGCCGTGCCGTCACGCGCCTGGAACACCGGCTCGGCGGGCAGCTGCTGCGCCGCTCGACCCGCAAGGTGACGCTGACCGAGGCCGGCCGCCAATACCTGGAGCAGGCGCGCGCGGCCTTCACGCTGCTGGGCGACGCCGAGCGCGAGATCCAGGGCCAGGCCGACGCCATGACGGGCCGGGTGCGCATGAGCGTGCCGACCACCTGGGGCCACCACCGTCTGCCGGCGCTGCTGGCCCGCTTCACGCGCGAGTATCCGAAGGTGCGGGTCGAACTGAACATCACGAACCGCAGCGTGGATTTGATCGCCGAAGGCTTCGACCTGGCGATCCGGCTCGGCCACCTGCCGGACAGCGGCCTGGTGGCGCGCAAGCTGGCGGACGAGCCGCTATGCCTGGTGGCCTCGCCGGACTACCTGCGCCGCGCGGGGACGCCCCGGACCCTGGACGCGCTGCAAGAGCACGCCTGCCTCCCCTTCATCCTGCCGCGCACCGGCCGCGTCGCGCCGTGGGTGTTCAGGGACGGCGGCCAGGACATCGAGTGGACGGCGCCGTCCACCATCGCGGTGTCGGACGACGTGCTGGGCGTGGTGTCGCTGGCGGTCGCCGGCATCGGCATCGCCCAGAGCTACGACTTCATCGTGGCGCGGCACCTGGAGAGCGGGCGCCTGGTGGAACTTCTGCCGCGCTTGCGCGGCCGCTCCCGTCCTTTCTCGGTCGTGTACGCGCCGCACCGGCGCCAGTCCGCCGCCACCCGCGCCATGATCGCCATCCTGACGGGCGCGGACGGCCCCCGTCCCGCACCGTAGCCATCGTCGGCACACTCGCCCGATTTGCGGCATCATCGTCCTCCTCGATAGCACGCAAACAAGGAGAAATCGATGACCAGCAGCTCGAACCCGTTCTCGACCTACGTCCCGCCACGGGTCTGGTCGCCCGCCACACCATCGGGCGGCGCCTTCGCCAACATCAACCGCCCGATCGCCGGCGCCACCCATGAGCAGGAGCTTCCGGTCGGCAAGCATCCGCTGCAGCTGTATTCGCTGGGTACGCCGAACGGCCAGAAGGTCACGATCATGCTCGAGGAGCTGCTGGCCGCCGGCCACACCGGCGCCGAATACGATGCCTGGCTCATCAAGATCAATGAGGGCGCCCAGTTCGGCAGCGGCTTCGTCGGGATCAACCCGAACTCGAAGATCCCGGCCCTGGTCGACCGCAGCGGCGACAAACCCGTGCGCGTGTTCGAATCCGGCTCGATCCTGGTCTACCTGG
>Ga0308170_10003274_pt1 | contig 13323 bp, 15 predicted proteins | sample PhyBR2_2_FD_202136 | JGI IMG/M metagenome (GOLD analysis project Ga0308170, IMG submission 202136) | Phyllosphere microbial communities from UC Gill Tract Community Farm, Albany, California, United States - DLSLSB.R2 | ecosystem: Host-associated > Plants > Phyllosphere > Unclassified | place... | reverse complement strand
CGGTATCGCGCTTAATGATGTGATGGTCGATCTGCAGAAATCATCAATCTCAATGCAGATGGGTATTCAGGTCAGGAACAAGCTGGTGTCGGCGTATAGCGAAATTATGAATATGCAGGTTTAGGCAGGTAACTGTCTGAAGCTGTTCAGTTCTGTCATGCCGCCACTTTCGTGAAGCACGTATGCAGAACAGGATCGCTCACTAGAGTTTCGATGAGTGATGGCTGGTCGCTATTGTTCTCTGACGTTCAGGCGCTATGAATCCGATACACCATCTGCGCATCGGAGTGACCCATTTGCGATGCAACGTAGTTCGGGGTCGCGCCTGCTGAAAGAGCCCGGCAGGCGAACGTATGACGGGACTGATATGCTTTTCGGTGACGGCGGCCTGCACGCCTGAGTGCGCCGGTCCATATCTGCCCGAGTGACTCTGCTGAGTACTATGCGTCCGACCGGCCGTTGACAGCGTTCACGCTGGGATTGAACACGGAGGTTTTCTGTTCCTCAATTCGCTCGCCATGCTCCGTGGTATGAAAGGTGAATGAGGTCTGAGAATACAATCTTGTCAGCTCTCGCTGGCACGCAGGATATCTACTGCTGCATCCATCAGGCATATGGCACGGTTTCCCGCTTCTGTCTTCGGCGGCGTGAACACACCTGTGGCGTGAGGTTACGGCTGACAGTCAGTTTCTTCGCTTCAAGGTCAATGTCCTCCCATGCCAGGGCGCACATCTTTCCGTGACGTGATTCCGTCAGAATGACAAGAGACCACGTGTTTGCTGTCTGTCGCGTTGAGCATGCCGTGATGAGGCGAGGGTACTCTTCCCGCGTGATCGGGTCAGGCCGTTTATTGGATTTTTTGGGCGGTTTTATTCCCGTCATGGGATTTCCCTCTATATAACCGTTACCGTGAGCAAACGCGAAAATGGCTTTCGGGTCTGCCATGCTGGAGTTAACCGTGGCCGCCGTCCTCCCTTTCTTTTCTATATTCATCTTCCTGCCCGTGAAGTAGCTGCCACTGAGAAGGTCGATGCGCAGGTTGAGCAGGCCCTTCTGCATGACTGACCTGATGTCCTTTCCGTTGCCCATGATATCCAGCGCCACCCTGACGCGTCGTTCTGTCGTAATGTAAGAGTTACTCAAAGCCAAAAAGTTAGAGATGATGTATGTCCGAGACGGATTTGAGGCTGATTTCTGCGCTCAAAAGGCGTGCCGCAGGCTGCTTTATTCACGTATGAGCATGGCTATTACAGCCCTGGCTGATGGTGAGTGGGTTAGCGTAGGTGACATGGTTCAGGTTCCTCGTATACGACAACAGCTGTTGCCGGATGCATGAATACCGACGTGAATGTCCTGGCAGGAGAGGCGTTGTTCCTCAAGCTTACGCTTTCTTTAGGGGACGGAACCATCTCAGCATCGCGGACAGAATTTGCTGCGCATTATATAGTGGTGCTGGTTAAAATGGGGCCGAAAGGCCCCGGTTTTAAGAAACAAGTTTTTTGAGTACGGGGACTTTATAAAAAGCCAGGTAAAAAGCTATGCAAAACAAGTAGCTTCCTGTAATTGAAATGGAAATTGCCAGAGCTAAATTAATTTTAAGGTCAACCAAATACTGCAAAATTATCCATGTTGGTATTAAATGCAGCAAAAAAACGCAAAAGCTGCTTTTGCTTAACAACGTAAATGTTTTAGGTGCAACGTTAAAGATTGAATCACCATATTTATTAAGAATGCAAAATGCCGGAATGCTACAGGCGAAGATAAATATGGACGAATACCATCCTATTCCATCTCCATTCATTTTGTTCAGGTTCTTAAGGTATCCCTGAGTATACAGAGATAAGCTGAGCATAATTATAACGGAAAGGAATAAAGTTGTTGCATTGAATTTTAAATTCATTCTATGGCTTATAAAGTACCCTGTTACAACATAAGAAACAAAACCATTAACAGGATCGACATTTAGAGGCGCTGAAAATAACCTATAAGAAAAAAGCGTATCAGATGAGGTTGGTAAATAGAAAAAAAGAACACTTAAAATGATAAATATAAGGATTTCATTATTACTCATCACGTTAAGCATTTTTGATAAGAACGGCATGGCTAAATACATGGCAGTAATGCTATATAAAAACCAAAGTTGGTATGCAGAGCCTGTATCTCCATGAGAGAGTTTATTCATTGTTGAACTAAAGTTGAACGGTTGATTGTTTATCAAAGAATGAGAAGCGTTAATAAGCAACGTATAAAAAATTATAAGCATGCAAAATTGTGGTATTCTTTTTAAATAAAAATCCATAATCTTAACATCTTTTAATCTGGGTATTAGTAATGAGCCGGTTATCATAAAGAAAAGTGGTACGCCTAGCCTGCCAATCAAATGAAAAAATTGCGAAGTATACCATTGAGTATCATTTTCTAAACCTGATTTATATACACCTTCATCAACATTGTGAATAATCAAAACCATCAGTATCGCTATGAATCTGGTAACTTCAAGCCATCCAATACGTTTATCCATTTAAGATTGACCACCCATTAAAATGTGTAAATTAAATGTAGCATTTTAGATCAGGTTAAGATAACAATTTGCGATAAAATTCAAGGCTTCGCTTGCCACAAGCGAAGCCTGATATGCTTTTTAATCACTCGATATTTCTATCGAATCGCACGCAGAGTTAAGATGTTTAGACACGATCAACTTACTTGCAATGTCTTTAAAATCAGCAACTTGAATAAAATCTGACTTACCATTATCCACATGAATCGTTTTTGTTTGATGGCCGGGTGCTGAGATGCTTACATCAACGCCATCAGCATTTTGACAGCTAGTATTGACAGACTTAATATTCAATCGGTTAACTCCGCGGAGATTCCAGGAAAAAATAGTTGGTGTGTTTTCCCCTGGGTGAGCCCCCACCTTACCATCATAAGATATGCTATAGCTTCCCCACTGATCGCCAGCTTCAACCTGAGTGGAAAGATATGTGAAAGGAAGCCCTTTATTTATAACTCCATTCCATTGAGGATAGCTTTTGAAAAGCAACGTAAAGAATTGGTCTACTTCTTCAGGCTTATAAGGGCGTACTCTTTGGTAAATAACAGCATTCACGCCATTAGCTAAAATGTAGTTTTTGTTTAGCTTTACCATGGCGTTGCCAATGCTTTTGCCATTAAGTATTTGCTCTACTGGAACCGTAATGACCTGTTGACCCGAGGATTTCAAATGAATTTGCGGAGGTGAGGTAACGACGAAGTAATCAGACATTAATGAATCAATTCTCATCCCGTCTCGCAAATCAACCTGAGATGCATAAGAAAGGCTCTTCGATAAAGATAATCCTGAGATGGTATTCAGCATGTCATCATTGAGAACGCCATTAGAGGCAAATACTGTAACTTTCTTTCCATTTTCAGTCAGCTTGCTCAGGTCATTAACCAAATTAAGATAATTGTCATAATTATCAATTAATAAAGGATAGGACTTTGTCGGAAGCAGTTTCTTACACCAGTCAGGATAAAAACGAGTTGTGTGATTTACTGATACCCCAAATATGTATCCATGCATTCCCAGGAATAATGCGATGAATAGATATGCGCCTCTTTTTTTTCTTATTTTGCTCATAATGAATTTTATGCCCAGGGTGCATATAATCAGAATCCAAAGAGAAAAAGGCAAGCAGTGCTGAACACCTGGGGCTTGAGTCTTGGTAAAAAGGAAAAAGCTGAAGACTAAGTTAAATAAAGAGAAGTATATCAATCCTTTTTCTTTTTTATCTTTGCAGTAAAATGCAGAGATTAATCCTAGCGCAAAAAAAGGTATTAAGTAAACACCTATTCCTTTAGCAAGTGTACTTATCGCTGTTCCTATCGACGCCTGGTATGCCTGATAAATATTTGCATAATCCGTATGTAAAATACGCTCAAATAGTTCATGTTGAAAATACAATACAAAGCCACATGAAAGCAGGCCGGAAATAGTAAAGTTAGCTAGTAAATTAAATATTTTCTTTTTTTCTAATTTTAACCCATTGAAAATATAGTAGTTGAATAAAGGAATGCTGAAGTATAGTGAAACAACCGTAAAAGCATACCATCTCCTGAACAGGAAAGGCCCCCAAAGAATTAACCCAAGTAACACAGGCATTGCTAATGTAACTTTGCTAGAAAAGTTTACTTTTGCTGAGAGTATTACAGCCGCCAAAACAAATATTAACCCAGAAATGTCTGGGTAGCCTTTTAAAGATGGAGCCCAAAATGGAACAAAAAATAGTGGGATAAATAAAGTTGTCAGATGCCATAATAAATTGTCTGTGCGGTTTTTTTCTGTGAAATTAATGCATAGAATATGAAACAGGTATATGACTGGGACAAGATATAACAAGTTAAGCAATTCAATGAAGAGTAGCCTGGAAGAGAGAGTTATGTCACTGAGTAGTGCAGGGATTACTATTGGCAAAATATTGTAATCATCGCTCATTACAGAAAGCGCAACGTTATTTAATGCATCATTTGGTTTATCTTTCAGCAATGCAACAAAGTTTTCCCATGAGCGCCAATAGCCATTGAAATCCCAAAAGTAAATATTTTGCTCATGCCTTATGAAATATAAGGTTTGTAGAGCAACAAATATAGGAATCAAAATCCAGGCGCTTAAAATAACCCCTCTTTTAATCATTTTTAACTCCCGCTTTTTCGTCAACAAAATACTTGGGTCTGTTTTTAGATTCCATATATATTTTACCTATGTATTCACCAATTACACCTAGCGAAAGCATTTGAACACCGCCTAAAAAGAATATTGCTATCGTGACCGATGCCCATCCTTCAACTGTGTTTCCATTGAATTTCTGGATTAGGGCATAAATAGCTGAGATTACGGAGATGCCACTGATGAAAAAACCAAGAGCAGTAATGATTCTTAGGGGGGTAATCGTTAGCGAAGTAATTCCATCGAGTGCTAACCCAAGCATTTTCTTTAATGGATATTTTGATTCACCGGCTTCTCTTGCTGAGCGTGAATAGTAAACCTCAGAAGAAGAAAAACCAACTAATGGAACCAAACCACGCAAATATAGGCTTTGCTCCTTATATGATGTTAAAGCTTTTTTAGCTCTTCTGCTTAACAACCTAAAATCAGCATGATGAGGGATCTGTTCAACCCCCATCCACTTCATTAACCCATAGAAAAGTGTTGCCGTTTTTCTTTTAAAGAAGGTATCAGAAGTTCGATCATCTCTAACACCATAAACTATATCGCTTCCATTTAAATAGTTTAAGACCATTGTTTCAATTACTGATGTGTCGTCTTGAAGATCTGCGTCAATGCTAATGCTTATATCACTTTCACACTCATTCAGTCCGGCAAGAAGTGCAACCTGATGGCCTTTATTTCTGGATAATTTCAGGCCTCTTACTTTAGATGAAGTCTTTGCTGAATTACTTATCAGCTTCCATGTGTTATCTTTGCTTCCATCATCTACAAATAAAACATGACTGTCATTGTCAATTAAATCTCCATCGATAAGCTTTTGCAGAATTGAATTAATCTCCAATAAGCATTTCTCAAAAACCTCCTCTTCATTATAGCATGGTACAATGATCGTTAGTGATGGCGTAGGTCTTTTGAATTTTTCAATCGATATATGATCGGTTCTATCCTTGACGGCCGTTTCAATTCCGAAATGTTTCATTTCATAACCCACAATTTATTAATTAAAAAACCAGCGGATGTATATACAAACATCCCCACTAACTGAGATACGTATTCCTTTTGAGGAAATACTGTTAGAAATATCTTGATTGCTATTAAGTTGAAAATCCAACAAGCTAAACATGCAACTAAAAATTTAGCAAAGCGATTAGCAGCCATCGGCGTTGAAAACGTAAAAATTGAATTGGCTAAAAAACTGAATATTATACCAGCTAAATATCCTGATATATTCGCAGCATATAGGCCTACATCAAAGTGCATTAGCGTAAAAATAATGACTGCTGTAACGGCCGTGTTCGCTAAGCCAACTATGGCGTACCTAATAATCTGGCTTCTAAAAAAAAGACTAGACATTCCTGCAACCTTTAGAAAATTTTATGAATTTTACCATTCTTAGCTAATATGACAAGAAATTTGGTTTAGAAAGTATAGCTTTTTGACCTGGCTAATCTGCTTATGAGTTTGATTTACAATGTAGAAGATTTTTAGTGATGAACAGATGGAGACAACGCGCCCTCATGTATTTAAAAACTGAACGATAGCCGCTAGCTAAAACGGCACCCTCCTTTACTGTGTCTATATACAGTGATTTTCAGGGCAATGCTATGCTACGCGATTATGAAATCATCGCAAATTTATAAATCTGTGAGCCGCTCCGCCTTGTTCAGGAGTACTGATCGATACTACTGTTTATCCACACAGTGCTTATCAGAGGGAAATTTATCATGGCGAGAGAGGGCGACATACGCGCGGCGTCTGGAGCGATAACTCAGGACAGCAGGGGGCGGCAGATTGTCACTAGTGCAGCATTTCAGGCCAGGCTGGATGACCTGAATCACGTCTGGACGCTGCAGGAGCGCAACCGGTAGATACGCTACTACCAGAATTTCTTCTTCGAACAGGTCACGGAGTAAAGCGAGAATAAGACCTGGGCGTTACGAAATATGGGATACGTGAGGTAACGATGGGATTTCGATTACCTGCCATGGATTACAAAGAGCGTCGCCTCGACCTGAATGAAATCCTGATGCCTCACCGCAACAACTTGATGCTGATTGAGACCCCGGACGGGTTCGTTCTGGTAGGCCGCTCACTGAAGCCAGCCCGTGCAGGCTGCAAGTAGTAGCATCTATTTTTTGTGGCTGGAAACCCAATTGTATCTGAACTTGTTTTCAATGAATCTATAACTCAACTCTGCAAGTAAAAAACTTCCAAAGAGAAAGAGAACTACGTGTGCAATAGACTCAAGCCAGGTAGTACTCTTTACACCATACAAGAAAAACCTTCCCACTAAGACTAACACTATGAAGTGAGTAAGATAAAGCGAGTATGACCGCGATCCGATATAATCGCAAATGGTCCTAATGAATACACCACGAGCAAAGAAATTTACGTTCAAGCTTGCCAATAGCACAAAAATTCCAGATAACAGTGCGGTCAATCCGGTTTGATAAAATACTAAAGGGTTCGGATTGGTGAAAAATGCAAGAAAAAATGTTAAGGATATGAAGGTTAGCACTGCAACCCATGTGCGGTTGGGGATATAGTCTCTAATAAAATAATTGATATTTTTATGGCTCAAAACTGCAATTATAACACCTAGCGCAATAGCATCAGTTCTGACGGGCCACGCGAGAGGAGTTTGACTATTTAAAGTCCTCGGGATAAAAAATTGAATCAGGAAAACCGTAAGCATGAAAAAACACAATTTTTTGTTATTCATTGAGAAGAGTATTAGCGGCAATAAGAGATAAAACTGATTTTCTAGTGAAAGGCTCCAGTAAATGCCTAGATTCCCACACGTACCTTCTTGCCTGCAAATGGGGAAATAGATGTTTTGAGTCTGAGTGATAGAGAAAAATGCTGACTTAAGCATATCAGATGGAGTAAGGAAGGCATGATATTTTTCAAGAGCAAAAGAAAGAATTATTGAAACTATAATCCAGAACATAGCTGCAGGCATGAGCCTCCATATTCTTTTTATGTAGAATTGTCTTGCTTCGCATTTAAAACTGTCAAAATCTAATTCATTTAGTTTTTTATCCAATAAGCCTTTTGTAATAAGAAATCCAGAAACACAAAAAAACAAATCAACCCCACTGCCAAATTTACTTACACTTATCACTTTAAAGTAAAAGGAGTCTGGTGCCAGAATGCCCGGAATGTGAGCAAGTATGACGAATACAATAGCAAGTGTTCTAAGAACTTCAATATCGTGATTTTTTTTATCCATAATTAAATATGTCTCTTGCCAAAATAAGGCTTTTTAAAGCTTCGTTAATCGGCTTAATGTTGAGAAAGTACATCATAATATGAGTCGATGATATCACCAGTTGCATAGATGTCACAGCTCGCTACTATGAAAATCTAGCGAAAATACTGGCATAAGAAACCGGCGACCTGGCAATGACTTAGCTTCTCCTGTCTGAACAGGTGGCGGGTAAGGTAAGGTAAGGTAAGGGCAGGTCAGCCAGATTGGGGAGAGCCAGGCGACAGGCACAAAAAAGCCCGCTCAGTGGCGGGCTCTTAGCATTTAGGAATTAACTTTAGTATCTGCCGAAGTTCATTACCAGCTTTCCAGATATCGTCATGAGTGTCGCCATCCCACTCAGGCGTTATCGCTCTCTCTGCCTGAAAATACCGCAATCTGATGTGTATCTCTGCAATTTCATCCCGCCTGCATTTGGCGGCGATTCGCTGAAGCCCCTTAAAGGGCGTTGGCTCCCAGGGCTTCAGATTCAATCGTTCTTGCTTGAACAGTAGTGTTAGTTTTTTTCTCATCAGTTAAGTACATATAGGCCTGCTCATTGGCGGGCTATTCGTGTAGCGGGCATGAAAAACCCGGCTCGGTCGCCGGATTAAAAGGTTAAGCAACACTTCTCAGCTTTAAGCCATCATCGTAGTCCATAAGGTATGCTGTGAAAGCATCCTTGTAGCGAACATAGCTCGCCTTGCTCTAAGCAAGTTCGCTAAGCACACCATCATCGCCAGACCTGGGCACGCCAATCATTGCATGCCATTTACCTAAATCATATGCACATCCAGCGCATTTATGACGTCCGGTCTGGCCCTGGTTCTCAGGAATAACCTCAAACATCTGATTCCGGCGATGAGCCTTGCTGCAAATCTACTTCATATAACACCTTAAAAAATAAGGCGCCGGATTCTTTACACGGGATCTTACTTGAGATAGTCGCTTCTGCAAGATCTCAGGAAAACATTCAAGCATTGACTGTTTTTATTGGCCCTTAGCTGTTGACGCAGCCAGGGGCCTTCCCTTATGTGCAAATCGCTTTTTAACCGCACAACATCGGAATAATTTTCTGGCAGCATAAAAACCTCAATAAAAATAATTGATTAGCTGCTGTTTTTTTCCTATATTTTTATTAGGTAGTGTTAACCCACCTCAAGTCCACCGCAAACTAAATCTCATTTCCTACCAATGGCTTTAAAATTCTCTTGAGCACAGAGCCTGGATCGATCCTGTTAATCGGCATTGCTGTTTATTTTTACAGTATTTATCATGGCGAGAGAGTGACATACACGCAGCGTTCGTGGGCGCGATAACAAAGAATAGCAGTGGGCGGCAGATGGTAACCACTGCGGCATTCCGGAAGCGGCTGGATGACGTGAATCACGTCTGGACGCTGCATGAGTGCAATCGGTGGATCCGCCACTACCAGAACTTCCTCTTCGAGCTGGTAACAGATGAAAGCGAGAATAAGTACGGTCATTACGCAACATGGGATACGTGAGGTAGATATCGAATTCCTTGATGGGCTCTGTTGAGCGTCGCCGCGACCTGAACGACATTCTGATGCCTCACCGCAACAACATCCTGCTGGTTGAGACGCCTGAGGGGGGGCAGACAAATCATTGAAGCCAGTTAACGGTGATACGGTTGCTTTCCAGCTCGGTGAATTCCCTCGGCCGGGGAACACCTTATGCTGTTAGCACGCATTGACAGAATTAAACATCATGGGCAGGTCACTCTTTCTGACCTGCCCGGATACCCCTTATTAGGCGTCTTAAAAATGTGCCTTTTGGCCAGTCTAAAATTTGATGGGTACGCCAACACTCCACTCTTCAGAACCAAAATCTGGTGACTCTCCCCGGCGGGCACGAATTTTTTCATTCTTAGTCGCTTTATGCGTATCAATACGGCCTGGAGGTTTGCCGGGTAAGTTGCTGCAACCAAAACCGGTACAAACACTGAGCTTATCCGGAGGTGAATCCGGATTATATGAAGTATCGCTGCTACAGGCTAATAAGGTAAACGATATACCCGTGGTTATAAGAATCTTTATTGAATTATTAAGCAACGAGATAGCGTTTCGAAACATTAAAATACTCCTCTCCATGGCGAAATCACCAATGAAATTATTGAGCACTTTTTTTCTTAAAATCTTGTTGATGATCATGGTTGCTAACTGGAGGTGTGTGACCGCTTTCACATATTATTGAAAAGGAAGGTTAAAGCAGTTTGCGATATCAAATAAAAATGAATCAGATCCGCCTTCGAATATTTAACGGGGGAACATCGCAAAGCTCATCGACAGATCATCGCTCTTTCCGGCAAGTAAAGTAATGAAAATTTTAGCCCTGGCAGAAACTTACTGAAGAAATAAGGTATGCGGAAACCTGAAAAAATCCCAGGCAACACAATTTATGGCTATACATCGGGTCGTTTTTTAACAGCGGAACATGTTCCTGTCGTCTGATAAAGGATCTATGAAAGAGGGATGCCTGAAGATTTTTTTAATGATGACAAAGTTGTTGTAGCGCCACGCAATCAGACCGGAATCAAATAAGTAAATTATTAGTAAACCTATAGCAGCATTATTTTGGTCTTAGCCTGGCGCGGCCTCACAGACAAAAGTAGAGGCATGGGTAAGTAATCAGGTGATGCAAGAGGCCGATATTCATCAGGCGCCTTGAATCAATTACCCTCCTGTTTCCTGGTATGCGGCATAGTGTTGGGGTTCGTTACTATGTTGCGTGTGTTGCAGAATGTGAGCACTGAGATGCTCAGGTGTTATAAGCACGTGTGGTAAACATGCTCGCCCTCGTGTCGCAATGGCGGCACGATAAATTGCTCGTCATCAAAATCGCTTCCTGACAGTCTATTCTCTTCGTCATGCGACTTCAGGTGCTTTATTTCAGGTAGTTCCATGCCCCCAGCCTTCTTAGGCGAGGTGTAAAAGTAGTGCAGAGAGAGTGGCTTGCAGCAACGTTCGCAGACTGGTACCCCAGCTTAGGCTCGCAGAACACCGACGATCGTTGCATCGGATATAGGCTTCTTCATGATGGTGCAGTCGTTTTGCTAATGAAGGCCTTTCTTACGTCGCAATGTATTAATCAACGGTGAGCAGGCCATCACTGGTTATACTCATCATCATTCCGGGACACAAAGGAGGGTATTTTATCTCCGGCCGGCCACGGTTCTGTCACCTCTCAGCCACCAGCAGGACGTCAGCATAATGAGTCATAAATTGGTATGGATAGCTTGCTTCATGTTTGTTTCATCCCCAGCCTTTGCTGCCACGCAGTGCGGGCCATTCTATCTTAAACCTGACAAGAGCGGCTGGTTCTCAGTGAATGGAGAACGCGCAAAAACGCAGAAAGTCACCTTTGCGAAAGAGAAGGGCGATTACGACAACGCGACGGTCAAACTGCTGGTGAAAAACAGCAAAGCGCCAGGGATGGTGGATATGGAGCTGACGAATCGTAAGGGTAAAGGGTTATTAAGAGCGGAAATCGTCCGCACCAGCCAGAGTCAGATCCGCATACGAGGTGCCTATGATTGCGAGCCGGCTAAATAGGCTGTTATCCGACTAGCCACTCGTGGGTATCTCATAGCCCGGAAGCGGGCCTGATAAAAGCCTTTAAGAGAAGAGTGCAAAAGGGTGTCAGGCCAGCACTGCTACTCTGGCTGGCCTGACAACGTATGCCGCCTCCTCATCATCCATCCTGCATTACCCCCATGCCGCCGCTGTATTTAACGTGATGTTTTGCACCGCGCAACCATAGCTGAAACTGCTGCGCTGATATCTGATGCTTTTGGATCATAGTAAAATGTCGCAGTGGTCTGATGATGGCTGAATTTTGCAATTTCAACCCAGGCCACGGTTTCATAATCCTGCTCAAGGTTATATCGCTTCGTGCCATCCGGCAAAGGTTCATTTTGCTCCAGATAGAGTCTATGCTCCTGTGCCGCTACGTTAAGGCAGGATTCAACCTGAAAAGGATGACCGTCGAAATAAGCGGTTTTTGTTGTCGGGTGTAATCCAACCCGTTCCATATCTACGCATCCACCCAATAGACTTATGCTCAGGGCAATAATGATCTTCTTCATTAACTAAACCATCATGGTTATTTTGTTGACCAATGATATCCGGATATTGATCGTGTGGCTCATTTTAATCAAAAATCTGCGGTTAATATTGCTAGCGTTACGGACTACATGTAACATTCTGCGCAACGCATTATGATGCAAGCAACGAGCATAAAAAAGGTAGCCCGCATCCGATGACGTAGGCTGCCTGCTGGTGTTAACCGTTGTCAGGTGTACGTTGAGTCATTATGACGCTATACCCGTTGCTTCATCCTATTCTTAGTCTGTTTGAAGGTGGACGCCCGAAAATCATTTGCCTGCAACGTTTTATTGTTAGTCCGCTTATTATAAACATGGAAAGTTTAACGCAGTACATTACACACCCATCAGGTTCATTAAAAATCGGCTTCAGCAAAAGACGTGACATCTCTGTTGCGTTACGCATGCTGAGGTGTCCTGCTGAAAATCTTATCTACTTAAGTGCCTCTGAATACTATGATTTATGACTGTTTTTTATACTACGATGAAGATATCTTGCTTGAGATGCGCCTGAACACGCTTGAGCATGTTGTTGATCGGTTTGTCATTGTGGAATCGCGCTACACCTTTACCGGTAAACGTCGGGAAAAGCTTCATTTTGATATTGAGAAGTTCGATCGTTTCCGCGATAAAATTATATATATTGTTAATGATATTGCGCCCAGCTTTTATCAGGAAGCCTTTAAATCGAATAGTTCTCTGGTTAATGCGGGTGAGACAGATCCCTGGGAAAATGAAGCCACTGCACGTAATCAGATTATGCAAGGGCTGGCCGGCGCGCAGGATGATGATATAGTTATTGTGTCAGACGTCGATGAAATTCCCCGACCCGAGGCGATCAAAGCATTCAGCCATCAACATCTTTGCACGACGCTGCATCAGCAATATTTCAATTTTAAATTTAATGTCCGGGTTTTAAATGACGACGGCACACCGCGCTGTGCTACCCTGGCAAAAATGGTGACCTGTAAAACGCTGCGAGACTTTTTCAGGGGGCAACCGGAATTGCTTCGCAATGTTAAGCGTCGTGGTACACCGATACGCGAGAACTGGTTGCGCTGGAAGTGGCTAAATTTCCGGACAAAAACCATTAAGGACGCAGGATGGCATTTCTCCTGGGTAATGAGCGATGAGCGCATCAGTGAAAAAATGTCTTCGATTTCTCATACCGAACGTAACTGTCCCGAATTTAACAATCCGGATCATATACGGCGCTGCGTTGAGAACAATATTGATA
>Ga0308170_10003273_pt1 | contig 13323 bp, 8 predicted proteins | sample PhyBR2_2_FD_202136 | JGI IMG/M metagenome (GOLD analysis project Ga0308170, IMG submission 202136) | Phyllosphere microbial communities from UC Gill Tract Community Farm, Albany, California, United States - DLSLSB.R2 | ecosystem: Host-associated > Plants > Phyllosphere > Unclassified | place... | reverse complement strand
TCATGGCTAAGGCTAAGTTTGAACGTAATAAGCCACACGTAAACGTGGGTACAATTGGTCACGTCGACCATGGTAAAACAACTTTAACTGCTGCAATTGCAACGATTTGTGCAAAAACTTACGGCGGTGAAGCTAAAGATTACGCAGCAATTGACTCTGCACCAGAAGAAAAAGCGCGTGGTATTACCATTAATACTTCACACGTAGAATACGATTCTCCAACTCGTCACTACGCTCACGTAGACTGTCCAGGTCACGCCGATTATGTTAAAAACATGATCACTGGTGCTGCTCAAATGGACGGCGCGATCCTTGTATGTGCTGCGACTGATGGTCCTATGCCACAGACTCGTGAACACATCCTTCTTTCTCGTCAGGTTGGTGTACCTTACATTCCTTAACAAGTGTGACCTTGTTGATGATGAAGAATTACTTGAATTGGTAGAAATGGAAGTTCGTGAACTTCTTTCTACTTATGACTTCCCAGGTGATGACACTCCAATCATCCGTGGTTCAGCGCTTCAAGCATTGAATGGTAATGAAGGTCCGTATGGCGAATCTGCTGTAATCGAATTGGTTGCTGCGCTTGATTCTTACATTCCTGAACCAGAACGCGCAATCGACAAAGCATTCTTGATGCCAATCGAAGACGTATTCTCAATTTCAGGTCGTGGTACTGTAGTAACAGGCCGTGTTGAATCTGGTATCGTTAAAGTTGGCGAATCAGTTGAAATCGTTGGTATTAAAGATACAGTTGTAACGACTGTAACTGGCGTAGAAATGTTCCGTAAATTGCTTGACGAAGGTCGTGCTGGCGAGAACTGTGGTGTTCTTCTGCGTGGTACTAAACGTGAAGACGTTCAACGTGGTCAAGTACTTGCTAAACCAGGTACAATCAAACCGCATACTAAATTTGACGCAGAAGTATACGTACTTTCTAAAGAAGAGGGTGGCCGTCATACTCCATTCCTTAACGGTTACCGTCCACAATTCTATTTCCGTACTACTGACGTAACTGGCGCAATCCAATTACAAGAAGGCGTGGAAATGGTAATGCCTGGTGACAACGTTGAAATGTCAGTAGAATTGATCCACCCAATCGCAATGGACCCAGGTCTACGTTTTGCGATCCGTGAAGGTGGTCGTACAGTGGGTGCTGGTGTAGTTGCTAAAGTAACTCTATAATACGATAAGTAAAACTACAAATCGGGAACCCTAGTTTCCGATTTGTGTTATAGGTCAGTAGTTCAATTGGTAGAGCGTCGGTCTCCAAAACCGAATGTTGGGGGTTCGAGTCCCTCCTGGCCTGCCATTTTTTTAAAAAAAAGCTTGATGCTGGTTAAATTGTCATATAATAAGTCGCGAAGCCTACGACGAGTACAAAAATGTCGAATGATAAATCGCGTGACGCATTAAGCGAAGCGCCAATTCCACAAAGAAATAATCCTGCTGAAGTTGTTAATTCTGGGTCTCCTTTAGATATAGTTCTATGGGTTATCGCATTGATTTTATTAGTCGGTGCAGCCATGGCGGGTCAGTATTTGCCAGCGTATTGGGCACCGGCGAATAATGTTGGTGTGCGCGTTGGTGTGATTTTGGCTTGTATCATCGTGGCTTTAGGTTTATTATACGCCACCCATCAAGGCAAAGGCTTTGTTCGTTTGTTGAAAGATGCGCGAATCGAGTTACGTCGTGTGACTTGGCCGACCAAGCAAGAAACAGTGACCACATCTTGGCATGTTCTTGCAGTTGTTGTAATCGCTTCCATTGTTTTATGGTGTTTTGATTACATTTTAGGCTGGTTAATGAAGTTTATTATCGGGTAAGAGAGCTATGAAACGTTGGTACATTATTCATGCCTATTCAGGTTATGAAAAACAGGTGTTACGCTCGCTTAATGATCGAATCCAGCGTAGCGCTGTTGCCGATAGCTTTGGTGAAGTCCTTGTTCCGACTGAAGAAGTCGTGGAGATGAAGGATGGTAAGAAGCGTAAATCAGAGCGTAAATTCTTTCCTGGCTATGTATTAGTTGAAATGGAAATGAACGATGATACTTGGCACATTGTTAAAGAATGTCCAAAAGTACTCGGTTTCATCGGTGGTACTGCAGAGAAACCTGCACCCATTACGCAAAAAGAAGCTGATGCGATTCTTGCGCGTGTACGCAATACTGGTGAAGCACCTCGTCCTAAGACGATGTTTGAACCAGGCGAAGAATTACTTGTGACTGATGGTCCATTCACCGACTTTAAAGGCGTGGTGGAAGAAGTTCAGTACGAGAAGTCACGTTTGACGTTGACGATTAATGTATTCAACCGACCAACTCAAGTTGAGCTCGAATTTCGCCAAGTCGAAAAAGCGAACTAATTTAAGTTGGTGGGAAAACGCCCGATTTTTTATGAATCGGGCATTGTTGTTGTAACGGTTATCGTTACTTAGAATCATTGGGGAGCCTTCATCGGCGTTTGCACCCAGAGGTAATTTGAAATGGCTAAGAAGATTGACGGCTATATCAAGCTGCAAGTTCCAGCTGGTAAAGCGAATCCATCTCCACCGATTGGTCCTGCATTAGGTCAACGTGGTGTTAACATCATGGCATTCTGTAAAGAATTCAATGCTGCGACTCAAAAACTTGAAGCGGGTCTACCAATTCCAGTTGTGATCACTGTGTACAACGACAAGTCGTTCACATTTATCATGAAAACTCCGCCTGCTGCGATTCTTCTTAAGAAAGCTGCTGGTATTGCTAAGGGTTCAGCTGTACCTAACAAAACTAAAGTTGGTAAGTTGACTCGCGCTCAATTAGAAGAAATTGCGACTACTAAAGAACCAGATTTAACTGGTGCTGATTTAGACGCACGTGTACGTACCATTGCTGGTTCTGCGCGTTCTATGGGCCTGGAAGTGGAGCTATAAGACATGGCTAAATTAACTAAACGTCAAAAAGCCATTGCTGCTGCTGTTGAAGCACACAAAGTTTATACTTTGGAAGAAGCAGTACAAGTTCTTAACACTCTTCCTGCTGTTAAATTCAAAGAATCTTTGGATGTTTCAGTAAACCTTGGTGTTGACCCTCGTAAATCTGACCAAGTTGTTCGTGGCGCGACTACACTTCCTGCAGGTACTGGTAAAACTGTACGTGTTGCTGTGTTTGCTCAAGGCGCTGCTGCTGAAGCTGCTAAAGCTGAAGGCGCGGACATCGTTGGTTTTGAAGATCTTGCTGAAAGCATTCAAGCTGGCAACTTAGACTTCGACGTAGTGATTGCTGCTCCAGATGCAATGCGCGTTGTAGGTAAGTTGGGTACGATTCTTGGTCCACGTGGCTTAATGCCAAACCCGAAAGTGGGTACTGTAACTCCTGACGTAGCTAACGCTGTTAAAAATGCGAAAGCTGGTCAAGCACGTTACCGTGTAGACAAAGCGGGTATTATCCACGCTGCGATCGGTCAAGTTGGCTTTGAGGCTGCTGCGATCCGTCAAAACCTTGAAGCTCTTGTAGCTGACCTTAAGAAAGCAAAACCTGCTACTTCTAAAGGTGTTTACATCCAAAAGATCACTTTGAGCTCAACTATGGGTCCTGGTCTTATTGTTGATGTAGCTAACGTTTCTAAATAAGTTTCGACTTATTACAGAATTTTAAAGCCCTGAGTAAAAATCAAAGCACTGCTGTGATTTTTACGCAAGAAACGCTCAGTCTCTTGCGATACTTGGGCAAACTTTGAATTGATAAATATTTGTTTATCAGCGTCAAAGACCTCGGGCGAGGGGAGTTTTTCGGAACTCACTTCTTAAAAGTCCAGTCCGAGTAGACGCGGTGGTGTGATTTGTTCATCCTCCGCGTGTAAATTCAGCAATGAATTTACGAATTGGGAGTGTGCTTCGCGTAAGCACATAAATCACCGTTAGGAGGTTTTACAATGGCTCTTCTTATCGAAGGCAAAAAACAGATCGTAGCTGAAGTAACTGAAGTTGCTTCTACTGCATTTGCTGCTGTTGTTGCTGACTACCAAGGTTTAACTGTTGAGCAATTAACTGCTCTTCGTGTTGAAGCCCGTAAACTAGGTGTTGCTACACGTGTTGTACGTAATACTTTGGCTAAACGTGCTCTTCAAGATACTTCATTCAATATCTTGAACGACAACCTTGTTGGCCCAACAATCTTAGCTTTCTCTACTTCTGAAGATGACATGGGCGCTGCTGCTCGTTTGTTCGAAGAATTTGCGAAAACTAACAAAGCATTTGAACTTAAAGCTGCTGCATTTGATGGCAAACTTTATCAAGGCGAAGAAATTAGCGTTATCGCGAATCTTCCGAACCAAGAAAAAGCGCTTACTATGCTTGCCTCTGTTCTTCAGGCTCCTATTTCGAAATTGGGTCGCTTACTTACAGCGCTTCAAGAGAAAAACCAAGCTCCAGAAGTTACAGAAGCTACAGAAGCTTAAATTCACTTTCACACCATTCAATACCCATTTGGAGTTACTCTCATGGCTTTAACAAACGAAGAAATCCTAAACGCAGTTGCTGAAAAAACTGTTCTTGAACTTGTAGAACTTATTTCTGCTTTCGAAGAGAAATTCAATGTATCTGCTGCTGCAGTTGCTGTAGCTGCAGGTCCTGCTGCTGCTGCTGCTGAAGAGCAATCAGAATTCAATGTTGAATTGACTTCTTTCGGCGCGAACAAAGTTGCTGTAATTAAAGCAGTTCGTGAAGTTACTGGTCTTGGCTTAAAAGAAGCTAAAGACATGGTTGAAAGCGCTCCAGCTATCCTTAAAGAAGGCGTTTCTAAAGAAGATGCTGCTGAACTTAAAGCTAAGCTTGAGACTACTGGTGCTACAATTACTGTTAAGTAATGGTGCCAGGGGTCAATTTAAAAATTGACCCCTAAATTTGGCTGATGGCTCTTGGGTCATCAGCCTTTTTGCGTTACAATAATCGGCTCGATTTTTGTTTGATTGATGTAAAAACCATCAATTATTATAATAAGTCAATAAAATCAAATGCTTACCAATATTTATCATATTTGAAAATATTGCTAAGCGTTTTAATACCACTAAAAATTGCAGCATTTGTAAACAGTGGTGGCCATATCGGCCTGTGTAATTCCTTCTAGGCTCGTTCTGCAGGCGGGCTTAGTTTACTTTCCGAGGACTCCAGATGGCATACTCATATACCGAAAAGAAACGGATCCGTAAGAATTTTGGTAAATTGCCTAGCGTCATGGATGCTCCGTACTTGCTTTCGATTCAAGTCGATTCGTACAGAACATTCCTACAAGATGGCAAAACTCCAAAAAACCGCGAAGATATCGGTCTGCAAGCCGCATTTCGTTCAGTTTTTCCTATTGAAAGTTATTCTGGCAATGCTGCTTTAGAATTTGTTGAGTATAGTCTTGGTAAGCCTGAGTTTGACGTACGTGAATGTATTTTACGTGGTTCGACTTATGCAGCGCCAATGCGTGTAAAAATTCGTTTGATCATTAAAGATCGCGAAACCAAATCAATTAAAGACGTACGTGAACAAGAAGTGTACATGGGCGAAATGCCGCTCATGACCGAAAATGGTACCTTTGTCATCAATGGTACTGAGCGTGTAATTGTATCTCAATTACACCGTTCACCTGGCGTATTCTTTGACCACGATAAGGGTAAAACTCACTCGAGCGGTAAAGTTCTTTATTCAGCGCGTATCATTCCTTACCGTGGTTCATGGTTAGACTTTGAATTCGATGCAAAAGATCTAGTCTTTGTACGTATTGACCGTCGTCGTAAGTTACTCGCGACTGTTGTACTTCGTGCATTAGGTTATAGCAACGAACAAGTCCTAGACATGTTCTATGAAAAAGTCCCTGTCTATCTTGACATGGGTAGCTACCAAATTGACCTTGTGCCTGAACGCCTGCGCGGTGAAATGGCTCAATTCGACATTCTTGATGCTGACGGCAAAGCGATTGTTGAACAAGGTAAACGTATTAATGCACGTCATGTACGTCAAATGGAAGCATCCGGCTTAACCAAGCTTTCTGTTCCTGATGAGTACTTGTACGAACGTATTACTGCTGAAGACATCCCATTGAAAGAAGGTGACGTGATTGCTGCCAACACAGTATTGAGCCATGAGATCATGGTGAAGATTGCAGAAGGCGGTGTTAAGCAGTTCAATATTCTATTTACCAACGATATCGATCGTGGTTCTTTCGTTGCGGACTCTTTGCGTGCAGATACTACTTCTGGTCGTGAAGAAGCACTTGTAGAAATCTATAAAGTGATGCGTCCAGGTGAGCCACCAACAAAAGAAGCTGCTGAAAACTTATTCAACAACTTGTTCTTCTCATCAGAACGTTATGACCTGTCTCCAGTGGGCCGTATGAAGTTCAACCGTCGTTTGGGTCGTCCTTACGAAGTGGGTACTGATCAGAAGTCTCGTGAAGTTGAAGGCATTCTCTCGAACGAAGATATCACTGATGTACTAAAAACATTAGTTGAAATCCGTAACGGTAAAGGTGAAGTCGACGATATCGATCACTTGGGTAACCGTCGTGTTCGTTCTGTTGGTGAAATGACAGAAAACCAGTTCCGTGTTGGTTTGGTTCGTGTAGAACGCGCTGTTAAAGAGCGTTTATCTCAGGCTGAAACAGATAACTTGTCTCCGCAAGATTTGATCAATGCGAAACCAGTTGCTGCTGCAATCAAAGAATTCTTTGGTTCAAGTCAGTTGTCTCAGTTCATGGATCAAAATAATCCATTGTCTGAAATCACGCATAAACGTCGTGTATCGGCACTTGGACCCGGCGGTTTGACGCGTGAACGTGCCGGCTTTGAAGTACGTGACGTACATCAAACTCACTACGGTCGTGTATGTCCAATTGAGACGCCTGAGGGACCAAACATTGGTTTGATCAACTCACTTTCTGTTTATGCAAAATGTAATAACTTCGGTTTCTTGGAAACACCATACCGCAAAGTTGTTGATGGTCGCGTAACAGATGATGTTGAGTATTTATCTGCCATTGAAGAAGTAGGTACTGTGATTGCACAGGCCGATTCTGGCGTAGATAAAGACGGAAAATTAACAGAAGACTTCGTATCGGTTCGTCATCAAGGTGACTTCGTACGTATGCCTCCTGAAAAAGTAACGCACATGGACGTGTCTGCTCAGCAGGTTGTATCTGTTGCGGCATCACTTATTCCATTCCTTGAACACGATGACGCCAACCGTGCGTTGATGGGTTCAAACATGCAACGTCAGGCAGTTCCTACGTTAATCGCTGATAAACCACTTGTTGGTACAGGTATGGAAGCGAACGTAGCACATGACTCTGGTGTATGTGTGATCGCGAAACGTGGTGGTCGTATTGAGTTTGTTGACGCTTCTCGTGTGGTTATTCGTGTAAACGAAGACGAGATGATTGCGGGCGAAGCGGGTGTAGATATCTACAACCTGATCAAATACACACGTTCGAACCAAAACACTTGTATTAACCAAAAAGTTCTTGTGAACATTGGTGATAAAGTGGGTCGTGGCGATGTATTGGCTGATGGCCCATCAACTGATGGTGGTGAACTTGCGCTTGGTCAAAACATGCGTGTCGCGTTCATGACCTGGAACGGCTACAACTACGAAGACTCGATCTTGTTATCTGAACGTGTTCTTCAAGAAGACCGTTTAACTTCGATTCATATTCAAGAATTGTCATGTGTTGCTCGTGATACCAAGTTAGGTGCAGAAGAAATTACTGCCGATATTCCTAACGTAGGTGAAGCTGCACTGTCTAAACTGGATGAATCAGGTATCGTTTATATCGGTGCTGAAGTCACTGCTGGCGACATTTTGGTGGGTAAAGTTACACCGAAAGGCGAAACCCAGTTAACACCGGAAGAAAAATTGCTTCGTGCAATCTTCGGTGAGAAAGCAGCTGACGTTAAAGATTCATCATTACGCGTATCTTCAGGCGTTAAAGGTACAGTCATTGACGTTCAAGTGTTTACACGTGACGGTCTTGAAAAAGACGAACGTGCTCAAGCCATTGAAAAAGCCCAATTGGATGCTTACCGTAAAGACTTGAAAGAAGAGTTCAAGATCTTCGAAGAAGCAGCACGCGAACGTATTATTCGCCTGTTGAAAGGTCAAGAATCGAATGGTGGCGGCACAACTAAACGCGGTGACAAACTGACTGAAGATTTGTTATCTGGTTTAGAGCTTGTTGATCTACTTGAAATTCAACCTGTTGATGAAGGCATTGCTGAACGCCTAACTCAAATTCAAGTGTTCTTGAAAGAGAAAGGTATTGAGATTGACGAGAAATTTGCAGAGAAAAAACGCAAACTTTCTACAGGTGATGAACTGACAACTGGCGTATTGAAAGTTGTTAAAGTTTACTTGGCTGTAAAACGTCGCATCCAACCGGGTGATAAAATGGCGGGTCGTCATGGTAACAAGGGTGTTGTATCTAACATCCTGCCAGTAGAAGACATGCCGCATGATGCCAACGGTGTACCGGTTGATATAGTGTTGAACCCACTGGGTGTACCTTCACGTATGAACGTGGGGCAGATTCTTGAAACTCACTTGGGTATGGCGGCAAAAGGTCTTGGCGATAAAATCGACAAGATGCTGCAAGAACAGCGTACTATTGCTGAACTGCGTATCTTCTTAGACAAGATTTATAACAAAGTCGGTGGCGAGCAAGAAGATCTTGATAGCCTGACTGATGATGAAATCCTGGCGCTTTCTAAAAACTTGCGTAAAGGTATTCCTCTTGCAACTCCTGTATTTGATGGGGCTGATGAAAGCCAAATCAAAGAGTTGCTTGAACTTGCAGACATTCCACGTTCTGGTCAAACCGTATTGTTTGACGGACGTACAGGTGAACGTTTTGACCGTCCAGTAACTGTAGGTTACATGTACATGTTGAAACTGAATCACTTGGTTGATGACAAAATGCATGCGCGTTCTACAGGTTCTTACTCACTTGTGACTCAACAACCATTGGGCGGTAAAGCTCAATTCGGTGGTCAGCGTTTTGGTGAGATGGAAGTCTGGGCGCTTGAAGCATATGGCGCAGCTTATACGCTTCAAGAAATGCTTACTGTTAAGTCGGATGACGTTGAAGGCCGTACTCGCATCTACAAGAACATTGTAGATGGTAACCATTATATGGATCCGGGCATGCCTGAATCGTTCAACGTATTGACCAAAGAGATCCGTTCTTTAGGTATCAACATTGAACTGAAAAATGGTGACTAAGTAACCATTCAATCCCCCCGACCCCCTTTGTGAAAGGGGGGGATTTGCTCCTCTTTATCTAAGGGGAGTTTCTCCCTGAGAAGCGTCGCTTCCTAAGAGAGAAGCGAAGGGGATTAATCAGTTAAAAAACAATATTTGTGACCCAGTCGGGGAGGAGAAAAACTCCTCGACACACGGAGAAAAAAATTGAAAGACTTGCTCGATATCATGCGCAAAAAGACGGATTCAGACGGTCATGCTCCAGTAGAGTTTGATCGCATCCGTATTGGTCTTGCGTCACCAGAAATGATTAAGTCGTGGTCTCACGGTGAAGTTAAAAAACCTGAGACAATTAACTACCGTACGTTCAAGCCAGAACGTGACGGTTTATTCTGTGCCAAAATCTTTGGTCCAGTAAAAGATTACGAATGCTTGTGTGGTAAATACAAGCGTATGAAATACAAAGGCGTCATTTGTGAAAAATGTGGCGTTGAAGTAACGACTGCTAAAGTACGTCGTGAGCGTATGGGTCATATTGACCTGGCGTCACCAGTTGCGCACATCTGGTTCTTGAAATCATTACCATCCCGTATCGGTCTTCTTTTAGACATGACTTTACGTGATATCGAACGTGTATTGTATTTCGAATCTTATGTTGTAACAGATCCGGGTATGACTCCAATGGAGAAATACCAACTTCTTAACGATGAAGAATACTTCACAGCATTAGAAGAACACGGTGATGAATTCAGCGCTAAAATGGGTGCAGAAGCGATTCAGGATTTGTTGAAAGACATCGATCTTGAAGCTGAAATTGCGCGTCTTCGTGAAGAAATTCCACAAACAACTTCAGAAACGAAGCTTAAGAAAGCTTCTAAACGTTTGAAGTTGATGGAAGCGTTCAACGATTCGAACAACAAGCCTGAATGGATGGTGTTGACTGTACTTCCAGTACTTCCACCGGATCTTCGTCCGTTAGTTCCGCTTGAAGGTGGTCGTTTCGCGACTTCTGACTTGAATGACCTTTACCGTCGTGTGATCAACCGTAACAACCGTTTGAAACGTCTGCTTGACCTTTCAGCTCCAGACATCATCGTACGTAACGAAAAACGTATGTTGCAAGAGTCTGTAGATGCATTGCTTGATAACGGTCGTCGTGGTCGCGCAATCACCGGTTCAAACAAACGTCCTCTTAAATCTTTGGCAGACATGATCAAAGGTAAACAAGGTCGTTTCCGTCAAAACTTATTGGGTAAACGTGTCGACTATTCAGGTCGTTCGGTGATTACAGTAGGTCCGACTTTACGTTTGCACCAATGTGGTCTTCCTAAGAAAATGGCACTTGAATTATTCAAACCATTTATCTTTGCGAAACTCCAAGCCTCTGGTCAAGCAACAACCATTAAAGCTGCGAAAAAAATGGTTGAACGCGAAACGCCTGAAGTTTGGGACGTTCTTGCTCACGTGATTCGTCAACATCCAGTGATGTTGAACCGTGCGCCAACCCTTCACCGTTTGGGTCTTCAAGCATTTGAACCGACCCTGATTGAAGGTAAGGCAATTCGTCTTCACCCACTCGTATGTGCTGCGTTCAACGCCGACTTCGATGGTGACCAAATGGCGGTACACGTTCCATTAACAATCGAAGCTCAATTAGAAGCTCGTGCGTTAATGATGTCGACTAACAACATCTTGTCTCCAGCGAACGGTGAACCAATCATCGTACCGTCTCAGGACGTTGTCTTGGGCTTGTATTACATCACGCGTGATGCAATCAATGCCAAAGGTGAAGGCATGGTGTTTGCGGATACTGATGAAGTAAACCGCGCATTGGCTACCGGTCAAGTGAACTTGCACGCTCGCGTAAAAGCACGTGTACACCAGACTGTTATTGATGAAGATGGTAACCGCGAACAGCAAACCATTATTGTTGATACGACTCCTGGTCGTTGCTTGCTTTGGGAAGTTGTGCCTGAAGGTATGGACTTCCAGCAAATTAACGTTGAGATGACGAAAAAGAACATCTCAAAATTAATTAACTCTTGCTACCGTAAATTGGGTCTTAAAGATACCGTTATCTTTGCTGACCAGTTAATGTACTTGGGCTTCCGTCAAGCGACTCGCTCTGGTGTATCTGTTGGTATGGAAGATATGCTTATTCCGCCAACCAAGTATACGATTATTGAAAAAGCAGAAACTGAAGTTCGTGAAATTGAACAACAGTTTGAACAAGGTTTCGTAACTGCCGGTGAACGTTATAACAAAGTTGTCGATATTTGGGCGCGTACCAACGACCAAGTAGCGAAAGCGATGATGGACAACTTGTCTTATACCACTGTTAAAAACAAACAGGGTGAAGACGAGAAACAAAAATCATTCAACAGTATCTACATGATGTCTGACTCTGGTGCCCGTGGTTCGGCAGCTCAGATTCGTCAGCTTGCAGGTATGCGTGGTTTGATGGCGAAACCGGATGGTTCGATCATTGAGACCCCGATTAAAGCAAACTTCCGTGAAGGTTTGACAGTACTTCAGTACTTCATTTCAACACACGGTGCGCGTAAAGGTTTGGCCGATACAGCACTTAAAACTGCGAACTCTGGTTACTTGACTCGTCGTTTAGTAGACGTAGCGCAGGATTTGGTTATTACTGAACCTGATTGCGGTACTTTAAGCGGTCTTGTGATGACTCCATTCATTCAGGGTGGCGATGTCATCGAGAACCTTGGTGCTCGAGTATTGGGTCGTGTAGTTGCTGAAGATGTGAAACGTGCTGGTTCTGACGACGTTATTCTTCCACGTAATACGTTGATTGACGAAAAACTTGCTACCTTCATTGAAGAAGCGGGTGTCGACGAAGTTAAAGTACGTTCAGTGGTTTCTTGTGAATCTACGTTCGGTGTATGTGCGAAATGTTATGGTCGTGATCTTGCACGTGGTCATCAGGTAAACCCTGGTGAGTCTGTAGGTGTTATGGCTGCACAATCAATTGGTGAACCGGGTACCCAGTTAACCATGCGTACATTCCACGTGGGTGGTGCTGCAAGCCGAACTTCTGCTGCAAACAGTGTTCAAGTACGTAATAAAGGTACTGTACGTTTCCACAATGTGAAAACTGTACAACATGCCAAAGGTCACTTGGTATCGACTTCCCGTTCAGGTGAAATCGGTATTGCGGATGACTTGGGTCGTGAACGTGAACGCTACAAAATTCCATACGGTGCTTCGATCATTCTGAAAGATGGCGAAGAAGTGGCAGCGGGCGGTATTGTTGCAACTTGGGATCCGCATACGCATCCACTTGTTACCGAAGTTGCAGGTAAAGTACGTTTCAGCCAAATTGCTGATGGCGTAACTGTGACATCGAAAACTGATGATGCAACAGGTATGACGACAATCGAAATCTTGCCAGTGACTTCGCGTCCTGCATCAGGTAAAGATTTGCGTCCTGCAGTTGTACTGGATACAGTTGAAGGCGGCGAACAGTTCTACTTCTTGCCACAAAACACGATTCTTTCTGTCCGTGATGGCGAAACGATTGGTGTGGGTGACGTTATTGGTCGTGTACCACAAGAAACTTCACGTACTCGTGATATTACCGGTGGTCTTCCGCGTGTAGCTGACTTGTTCGAAGCACGTAAACCGAAAGAGCATGCAATCCTGGCTGAAATTTCAGGTGTTGTAAGCTTCGGTAAAGAGACTAAAGGTAAAAACCGTTTAGTGATTACGCCGGACGATGGCTCTGAAATTTACGAAGAGTTGATTCCGAAATGGCGTACCATTAACGTGTACGAAGGTGAACATGTAAACCGCGGTGAAACAGTTTCTGACGGTCCACAAAACCCGCATGACATTTTACGTCTAAAAGGTGAAGTCGCGTTGACTAACTACATCGTGAACGAAGTTCAGGATGTATACCGTCTGCAAGGTGTAAAAATCAACGACAAGCACATCGAAGTTATTGTGCGTCAAATGTTGCGTAAAGTTGAAATCACTGATGGTGGCGATACCAGCTTCATTAAAGGTGAACAAGTGGATTACATCCGCATGGTTGCTGAAAACCAAGCTGTACTTGCTCAGAACAAGTTCCCTGCGAAGTAT
>Ga0308170_10003272_pt1 | contig 13324 bp, 15 predicted proteins | sample PhyBR2_2_FD_202136 | JGI IMG/M metagenome (GOLD analysis project Ga0308170, IMG submission 202136) | Phyllosphere microbial communities from UC Gill Tract Community Farm, Albany, California, United States - DLSLSB.R2 | ecosystem: Host-associated > Plants > Phyllosphere > Unclassified | place... | reverse complement strand
CGAGCTTTTCAAAACGAGGACGCTGATGGATACAAACGATCCGCTGGACGGCGGCCGGGGCGCGCTGCACGCCCATTCGACGCCCGAACCCGATCAGGCGCCGCCCACCATTCCGGTACCCGACGACGTGCCCGATCCGGCGCATGCGCCCGTCGAGGAACCCGTCATGCCCGAGCCCCCGATCCGCGCAGGTTGAGAATCGCAGGGCCACAAGCAAAAGCGCCACCCGAAGGTGGCGCTTTGTTTTTGGCGGCGGCGTTTACTGCTTCGGCTGGTCGCTGCCGTTGGTGCCCTTGAGCGGCGGAATTTCCTTGATCATCTCTTCGGTTTCCTTTTCCGCCGGCGTTTTTTCGCCGCTGCCGATGTCGCCTTCATGCATGAGGGCGCCGCCCTTGACTGCCGGATCCTGCGGTTGTCCTGGTTGTTTCATGGTGCTTCCTCCCTGGTCAAAGTTGGTTCAATCCTAACAGTCGCTTGGCGCCACCGGCGCGCAGTACGACAGTGTGGCGATCTTGCTGAATCACACATAAAGTTACAATTATGTTCGGTGCCGAACGTTCCCAATCTGTGATTTTTTTTATAATATCAGCTCATGGTTTTTGGATCAGATCGACGGAGACTTAGATGGGCAATTCGCTGCATAACAAGATTTACCTGGGCCGGAGCACCGGCTTCGCATCGCGCCGTTTTCAGGGCGTACTGGCCGTCGGCGCCATCATCGGCGCGGGCCTGCTGTGGATTGCCTTGCGCACAATGCGCTGAGCGGAAACGCGTCTAAAAAACTTCATTGGTTGCCGTCGCAGGTTGCGGCGGTTACCATGACGGCCCAGCACACGATATGAGCCGTAATGAAGAACGAAAAACTGACGACTGACGAGTACAACGCCCTCGAATTCATCCGGGGCGGCGCCCGTACCGACCGGGTCAACGCCTGCGTCGGACGTAATGCCAAGCGCCTGGCCGGCTTGAAGATGATCGCCTATGGCCGCGACGGCAAGGTCGAGATGACGGAGAAAGGGCAGCAGGTGCTGTTCCTGCGCGCCTGCGTCGAAGCGTTGACGAGCCTGGCGCAAGATCCAGCGGCCAAGGTTGCCGGCGATGTCGCCCAGTTCCTGATTCGCAAGTCGCATATTGCGCCGCGCGAGGAAGGCGGCTTCGAGGTCACGGCGCGCGGACTGGAGTCGCTGGCCGACATCCAGGCGCAGGAACCGAAGAAGTAAATTGGGGAATTCCGCCGCAGTCGCGGCGGAACCGGGCAGCTCGTAGGAGCGGGCCCGGCGGCGTCGGCGCGGCCTTGCGGCCCGCGCGACAGTGACTGGCGTGTTCGCTTAACGGCGGCGGCGGTGCGGGTACACGAGCGTGCGCACCGCAATCTCGGCCGGGACGTTCATCGCCGCGAGAAACTCGGCTGCGCGCTGCAGGCCGAGCGTCGGGATCGAGGCGACTGCCTGGTTCACCAGGTCGCGGGTGCGCATATCGGTCCTCATGACGCGTGCATTGACTGCATTGCGCGCCTGTACTTCTTCCATCTTCATCATGTTCCCGCACGTTGCAATAGAGACACCGCTATTGTAGAGCAATGATGAACAAATTGTCAGGTTTTGTAGGAATAATCCTTCAGGCGGGCAAGGCGACTGGCTCAGGGGCGATGATCTCTTCCGGGGCCAGGCCGCGGCCCTCGATCAGCAGTTGCTCGAACTGCGTCGCCGGCAAAGGCTTGCTGAAGTAATAGCCCTGCATTTCGTCGCAGCCATGGCGGCGCAGGTAGTCGAGTTGCTCGCCCGTTTCCACGCCCTCGGCGATCACCGCCAGCTTGAGGTTGTGCGCCAGCGCGATGATCGAGGTGACGATCGCCTCGTCGTTGGCGTCGCGCGTGATGTCGGCGACAAACGAGCGGTCGATCTTCAGCACGTCGATCGGGAAGCGCGACAGGTAGGAGAGGCTCGAGTAGCCGGTGCCGAAGTCGTCGATCGACAGGTTCACGCCGAGCGCCTTGATCCGGTGCAGCAGGTCCACGGCCGGCGTGATGTCGCTCATGAACAGGCTCTCGGTGAGCTCGATCTCCAGGTATTTCGGCTCGAGCCCCGTGTCGCGCAGGACCGCGGCCAGGTTCTCGATCAGGTCGGCAGCGCCGAACTGGCGCGCCGACAGGTTCACGGCCACGCGCAGCTTGTCGTAGCCGGCGTCCTGCCAGGCCTTGTTCTGGGCGCAGGCGCTGCGCAGCACCCAGGCGCCGATCTCCACGATCATCCCGGTTTCCTCGGCGATGCTGATGAAGCGGCCAGGCGGCACCATGCCCAGTTCCGGATGCTGCCAGCGGATCAGTGCCTCCATGCCGACGATCTTGCCCGTCTTCATGTCGAGCTGGGGCTGGTAGTAGAGCACGAACTCGTCGCGCTCCACCGCATTCCTCAAGGCGCTTTCGATGCGCACCCGTTCCAGCGATTCCTCGTTCATCGCCGGCGTGTAGAACTGGAAGTTGTTGCGGCCCAGTTTTTTCGCGCGGTACATGGCGATGTCGGCATGCTCGATCAGGGTGTCCGCGCTCGTGCTTTCGCTCGGGTAGACGGCCACGCCGATGCTGCAGGTCACAAAGAATTCCTTGGTGCCGAGCATCACCGGCTGGGCGACCGCATCCATCACGCGCTGCACGACGTCCGGCGTGAGCTGCTGCTCGCCGCTTTCGGAGACGATGACGACGAATTCGTCGCCCGACAGGCGCGCCACGGTATCGGCGTCGCGCAGGGACGTACGCAGGCGCGCCGCGACCGTCATCAGCAGCACGTCGCCCGCCTTGTGGCCCATGCTGTCGTTGACGAATTTAAACCGGTCGAGGTCGATCAGCATGACCCAGGCCGGGCTACCACTGCGCGTTGCATGGGCCACGGCCTGGCCGAGGCGGTCCTGCAGCAGCGAGCGGTTCGGCAGGCCCGTCAGCGCATCGTGCTGGGCCACGTGGTGCACGCGCTGCTCGGTCAGTTTGCGTTCGGTGATGTCGCTGCCGGTGCCGCGGTAGCCGGCGAACTGGCCGCGCTCGTCGAACACGGGCTGGCCGTTGACCAGGAACCAGCGGGTCTGGCCGATGTCGTCCAGCACCTGGTATTCGAGGTCGGCGAAGGGCTGGAAGGCATGCACCTGCGCGATGTGCTTGCGCCCGTATTCGGTGTCGCCCAGCGCCGGGATGTATTCCCAGCGCGTCTTGCCCAGCAGGTGCTCGACCAGCACGCCGGACTTTTCGCTGAAGCCGCCGGTCACCATCGTGAAGCGGAACAGGCTGTCCTGCTCCCAGTACCAGTCCGAGGACATCGACACCAGCTGGCGGAAGCGCTGTTCGCTTTGCTGCAAGGCCTTTTCGGTGCGCTCGCGCGCCACCATGTCGTCGACCAGGCGCCGGTTGGTGCGCTTCAGGTCGGCGGTGCGCTTGCGCACCAGCTGCTGGACGCGCCGTGCGCGCGCGCCCGAGGCTTGCACCCAGGCCGCCGTCATCAGGCTGAGCAGGATGCCGCCGGCCAGCATCGCCAGCGACGCCAGGTGGTCGGCCGCGAACGGGCGCGGTTTCATGCTCACTTCGACCAGCCAGGGCCGGCCCGCCACATCCAGCGTGCGGGCGACATTGGTCGCGTGTTCCGGGGCGATCCAGCTGCCCAGCAGCTCGCGCCGCGGCCGTGCGCCGTCATGGCTGGTGGTGAAGACCCGGTCGGCGAGATCGGGGCGGGCGCCGGCATACACCGACATTACGATCTGGCCGTCGTCGAGCAGGCCCGCGCCGGCCAGCGCCATGCTCACCAGTTCTTCGGCGCGCACCACGACGGCGGTGTCGCCGGCCAGCTGCCCCCTGGCGTCGTAGACCGGCAGGATGACCTGGAAGCTCGGCTGGGGGCTGGCGTCCTGGACCAGCGGGAACAGCGGGGTGGCGGCGGCGCGGCGCTCGGCGTGGGCGCGCGCCAGGGCGGCGTTGACCTGGGGCCGGGTCGCGGCGTCGAAGCCGAAGGCGGCCTCGTTGCCTCCCATCGGCACCAGGTAGTCGACGATGCTGTAGGCCGGGCGGTGCGCGGACGCTACCTGCTTGCCGTCGATTTCCTCGCGGATGACGGTACCTGGAATCACGCGCTGCAATTCGGCCTCGACCGCGGCGCGCTCGCCGTCCTTCACGATGCGGTGGTAGTTGAAGGCCTTGATGAAGGGGTGGCGCAGCAGCAGGGGCGCGGTGAAATCGTGGAACTGGGCGCGCGTCACCGGGGCGCCGAGGGAAAACAGCTGGTTGGTGACCGTCACCACTTCGACCGCGTCGTGCAGGCCCTGGCGCACCGTCGCCACGCGCTGGTCGGCGCGCTGCTTGAACGACAGCGCGAGGTTGTCGTATTCGAGATGGCTCACGCCCACGAACAGGGCGCTCGAGGCGGCCAGGCCGGCCCCCAGCGTGAGGGCCGCCGCGCGGGTCAGCGAAAACGGCAGGCGACGCAACATGTTTGTTCCCAAAGAATTATTTGCTTGAAAGCACCAAAGCGATCAAGTGTGTCATTTCCTTCGGGTTTGTGCAAACAAATCCTCAGCTTGCAGGGCAGGTTCCTTGCTCTGTCGCCGCGATCAGACAGGACGCCATGACAGCCAGGCAACGAGCGCCCGCGCCAGCAGCTTGTTCAGGAAGGCAAAGCGCAGGCCGCGGTGGCGCGCAAAGCGGTGCGCGCGACGCTCGAAGCGGCCGGCGGCGGCGCTGGCGTTCGCGCGGACCGCGAACAGCAGGTGGTTGTTGCCGGCGATGCCGGGAAAGTCGCAGACCTGCCCGTCGAAGGCCTGCCCGATCCGCTCGACCAGCGCATCGTGGCTGGGATCGTAGCTGAGGATGTTTGCCGCGAGCACGCCGCCATCGCGCAGGGCGCGCCGGCAGTCCAGGTAGAAGCCGGCGCTGCCGAGCGCGGCGGGCATGCCGGCGGCGTCGAAGCCGTCGACCAGGATCACGTCGCAGCTGTCCGGGGCGGCGCGGATGTAGCCGGCGGCGTCGGCGTGGACGATGCGCAGGCGTGCGTCGTCCGGTGGCACATGGAAGGCGTCGCGCAGGGCGATCACGTCGGCGTTGATCTCCAGCACCGTGATGCGCGTGTGCGGAAAGTGGCGATAGCAGAACTTCGCCAGCGAACCGCCGCCCAGGCCCACCATCAGGATGTGGCGCGGGCGTGGCGCGAACAGGGCGAAGCACATCATCGCGCGCGCGTACTCGAGCACCAGGGCGTCGGGCTTCGAGATCAGCATTTCGCTCTGGATGTCGCCCGGCTGGAATTCGAGCGTGCGCCGGTTGCCGCGGGTATGCACGCGCGGCAGGGAGGGCGGCGGCGGATCGGTCGGTTCGGAACGGGGCGGCATGGCACCAGTATAGAAGAGGAGGACGGCAAGAGGAGGGCGTGTTTTTGCCCGCCGTTGCGTCTTGTTCGCAGGCATGAAACTCTGATAAGCTGGCCGCTGCCGACACCGGGAGTTCCCATGTTCCTCGACCACCCATCGATCACCGCCACCAACAGCGACCTCGAAGCCGACCGCATCGAGCGGCTCAACCGTGTCTACGGCTATGCGATGGCGCTGGCCGACAGTGCCGGCAACCCCGATTTCGTCGACAAGCTGACCCAGCTGCACGACCACAAGGGAACCCTGATCGTGTTCTGGAACGAGCCGCCAAGCGAGGCCGAACGCAGCTACCTGGTGCGCGCCTGGGCCAGCAAGGTCGGCGACGGCACCGAGAACGTGGAGCACGAATGCTGAACGGCGCGATGCTGAGCCTCGATTCGACCACGATGGTGCTGGTGCTCGCGCTGGGCAACCTGGCGCTGTGCAGCCTGCTGTTCTTCTTCGACTACGGCGCGGCGCGCGCGCCGGCGCTGGCCAGCTGGGGCCTGTCGAAACAGGTGCAGGCCGCGGCCTGGATCCTGCTCGCGCTGGGCGGCGCGCGCGTGGTGCCCGAGCCGCTCGCGCTGCCGGGCGGCTGGGCCCTGCTGATCGGCGGCGTCGCCCTCGAATCCGCGGCCCTGTGGGAGAGCGCGCACCGGCGCCGCGTCCAGCGCGCCATGGTGCCGCTGGCGCTGGGCGCCGTCTTCGTGTTCCTGCTGTCGTACTGGATCGACCCGCTCGGCCTGCGCACGCTGGCCGCGGCCCTGATCCTCGGCGCCTTTTATCTGCTCGGTGCGGCGAGCCTGGCGCGCGGCTGGCGCGAGGCCTCGATGCTGCAGCGCGCGCTGGCCGTGGTGACGGCGCTGCTGGCGCTGCTGGTCGCCGCGCGCGGCATCCTGGTGCTGGTCATGCCCGACGGCTGGCGCTGGCTCTCGCACGACCTGCTGCGCCAGCTCTCGACCATGGCTTTTTGTCTGCTGATGCTGGTGAACGGCTTCGGCTGCCTGCTGCTGGCGCGCGAACGCCTGCAAAGCGACGTCGCGCGCCTCGAGACCCTCGACCTCGTGACCGAGGCGCCCAACCGGCGCGGCTTCTTCAATGCGCTCGCGCCCTGGATGGCGCTGGCGCGCCGCCCCGGTTCGCCCACTGCGCTGGTGGTGCTCGACCTCGACAGCTTCAAGCGCGTCAACGAGGGCTACGGCCACCCGGTGGGCGACGTCGTGCTGCGCCACGTGGCCGACCTGTGCAAGCGCCAGCTGCGCGACAGCGACCTGCTCGGGCGCCTGGTGGGCGGCGAATTCGCGCTGCTGCTGCCGCGCACCGGAGCCGACGAAGCGATGCTGGTGGCCGAACGCATGCGCGCGGCGATCGAGTCCACGCCCGTGAAAACCGAGCGCGCCATGATCTCGATGACGGCCAGCTTCGGCGTCACCACGATCCGGCCCGACGACAGCACGGTCACGCTGTTCGGCCGCGCCGGCGCCGCCATGCGCGAAGCCAAGCAGGCGGGACGCAACGAGATCCGCCTGGCGCCGCGCGCGGTCGTGCCCGAGGCCTGAGCCGGGCGGCGCGCCGTCATCCGGGCGTCACAAGGCAGCGCTATCCTGCCGACTTCTCCAGCTGGATCCGCGCGCCGCATCCGTGCACGCAACAGGACGCCCCTATCGGGATTGCGCCCGATCGACTATATTGTTTACCTTGTTAAGTAGTGGAATACCCCATGACCAAAAAACCGGCTCCCGCAACGGGAGCGGCCGCATCGACGCGGGCAAAAGCAGTCCCTGTATCGTCGAAAGCGGCGCCGAAGCGCGCCAGCACCGCCGCGAATAAAACCATCAAGTCCGCGCCTGCAAAGGCGGCCCCTGCAAAGGCGGCCGTCAAAACCGGCGCGCGTGCGGCGACGAAGGCCGTTGCCGCCAAGGCAGTGAAGCCGGCGGCGAAACCTGTTGCGAAGGCCGCCCCGAAAGCCGCGGTGAAGCCGCCTGCGAAGACGCCTGTGAAGATGGCGGCCAAGCCGGCGCCAAAAGTGGCGATCAAACCGGCAGCAAAAGCCGTGGCAGCAAAAGCCGTGGCAGCGAAAGGCCCGGCATTGGCCGTCAAGAACGCAGCCAAAGCCTTGGTCAGGTCCGCGAAGGAAACGCCGGCTGCCGGCCGCACGCGCGCTGTCAAGGCGGCGCCGGCAGCGCCATCCGGGCGTCCCGCGCTGGTCCGCGACAGTTTCACGATGCCCGACGGCGAATACGCGGTACTGGCCACCGTAAAACAGGCGTGCCTGAAGGCCGGCTTCGAGATCAAGAAGAGCGAGTTGCTGCGTATCGGCGTGGCGCTGGTAGGGCGCCTCGATGTGGCGACGCTGCGCCAGGTGCTCGACAGCCTGCCGCAGCTGAAGACGGGACGCCCGCCCAGCCAGTGAGGCTGTCCGCCGCGTCGCGGCGAGGGCAGGTAGGGGTGGTTCACGGCGCCGCGATGGCACCGTCTCGCATCATCTCTTGCAGGCCGCGCTAATGCAGCGCGGCCGAGGTCAGCTCCTTCAGTTCGCGGATCGGGATATTCGATTTCTCGTGCATGCGCAGCAGGATGGTCGCGCCCACGTTCAGCTTGCGGTGGCGGATCTTGCTGATGATCGGCGGCTGTACTTCGAGCACGCGGCATAGTTCCGCATCATTCTTGAGGTGCAGTTTTTCGATCAAGGTGTCGAGCAGCTTGTTCGGTACGAAACTCGACGGCTCGAGGGCGCGGGCGCGGTGCATTGCGGCCAGCATTTCCTGTTTTTTTTGGCGTACGTTCATGTACTCCTCCAAAATGCTTGCTTTGGTTGAGGGGACAGGACCGTTCTGGATACGCCCGGTATTTTGATAACTTATGCGTGCGGGTCGTTGTGATATTACTACGCCTTCACGGCGGGCGCCGCACTATTCGTTGCGAACAGTGTCTAACGTGCTTGTTTCCGCGCGGAATTTACGCTAACTGTCACGCCGCGGCGCATCGTTTTACGCGCGCTTGAGCCCGTTGCGGGTGAGCAGCAGCACCTCGTCGGCCATCGCGGCCGCGGCATGCGAGTGCGTCACCATGATGGCGCCGGCGCTGTTGGCGCGGATCTCGTCGCGCAGCAGGCGCAGGATGCCGCCCGCCGTTTCCGGGTCGAGGTTGCCGGTGGGTTCGTCCGCCAGCAGCAGGGCCGGCTTGTGCACGAGGGCGCGCGCGATCGCCACGCGCTGCAGTTCGCCGCCCGAGAGCTGGCGCGGGAAATCGTGCCCGCGTCCCGCGAGCCCGACCGCCGCCAGCATCGCTTCGGCCCGTGCCGTACTTTCCCGATTCAGGAGCAGCGGCAGCGCCACGTTCTGCTGCAGCGTCAGGTGCGGCAGCACGTGGAAAGCCTGGAAAATGAACCCCATGCGCGTGCGCCGCAGGCGCGTGGCGGCATCGTCGTCGAGCGCCGCCATGCGGGTCCCGTCGACGATCACGTCGCCACTGTCGGGCGCGTCCAGTCCCGCAACCAGGTTCAAGAGCGTCGATTTGCCGACACCCGACTCGCCCATGATGGCGACGAAACGGCCCGCTTCGAACACATGCGACAAATTCGCCAGGACGCTGCGTCCGCCGTAGGTCTTGGTCAGGCTGGCCAGTTCGAGCATGGGCTGGTCGAGAATTAGCGCGTAAGAACGCGCCGCAGCGCAAAGCTGATCGCATCGACCAGGGCAACCAGCAGCAGCATCGCCAGCACCACGGTCGCGGCGCTTTGCATCTGGAACAGCGACAGGTGGTATTTCAGCATCTGCCCCAGGCCGCCGGCGCCGACCACGCCCAGCACGGCCGCTGCGCGGATATTGTTCTCCCAGCGGTAGAGCGTGTACGAGAGCATTTGCGGCAGCGTCTGCGGCAGGGTGGCATAAAAGAATGCGGCCAGCGCGGGCGCGCCGTTGGTGCGCAGCGCCGCTTCCGGTTGCGGCTCGGCGTTTTCCAGCGCGTCGGCGAACAGGCGGCCGAGGACGCCCGAGGTGTGCGCGGCCAGCGCCAGCGTGCCCGCGAAGGGACCGAGGCCCGCGGCCACCAGCAGCAGCGCCGCCCAGACCAGTTCCGGGATCGAACGCAGGACGTTGAGCACGATGCGCACGGCCGCGCGCGCCGCTGCGCCCCAGCGGCCGGCCGCCGGCAGCGCCAGCACCAGTCCGGCCACGACGGCGAGCAGGGTGCCGAGCGCCGACATCGACAGCGTCTCGAGCGACGCGTTCAGGGTCTTCAGCAAAAACGGCGTCGCCGTTTCCGGCGGCGCGAAGCCGCTTAAAAATTCGCGCGTGGTGTCGACCGCTTCCGGCGTAAAGAAGGCGGCCAGGTCCAGGTGCAGCGTGGCGAAGCTGGCGACGACCAGCGCCAGCAACAGCACCAGCAGGACCGGCGCGCTCCAGGAGCGCGGCGGCGCAGGGGGCAAACCGGCTTGCATCATCCGAGCCTCCGGCGCAGCAGGGTCGAGACCAGGTCGGCCGCGGCCACCAGCAGCACGAACATGAACAGCATGGTCGCCACTTCGCCGCCGGCCATCATCTTGGTCGATTCATCCATCCGCTGCCCCAGGCCGCCGGCGCCGACGAAGCCCATGACCGCCGAGCCGCGTATCGCGCATTCCCAGCGGTAGATCGTGTACGACACCAGTTCGGCCGCGGCATCGGGCAGGGCGCCGTACAGCAGGGCCGGCAGGCGCGCGCTGCCGTTGGCAAGCAGTGCGTCGGTGGCGTGGGCGTCGCTCGATTCGAGGATCTCGGCGTACACCTTGGCCAGCATGCCGGAATAGGTCAGCGCAATCGCCAGCACGCCGGCGGTGGGCCCGAGGCCGACCACGCGCACGAACAGCAGCGCCCAGACCAGTTCCGGCACGCTGCGCAGCAGTACCAGCACCCAGCGCACCACCTGGCGCAGCAGCGCCGCCGGCCAGCGTATGCGGCCCGTGCCGAGGCGCGAGATCGACAGCCGCTCGCTCACCAGCAGGGTGGCGGGAATCGCGCCCAGCAGGGCCAGCGCGAGGCCGCTGGTGGCGATCGCCACCGTGATCCAGGTCTCGCGCAGCACCATTTGCAGGAATTCGAGCGAATGCGCCGGATGCAGGAAGTCGCCGAGGAAGGCGCCGGCCGCCGCCAGGCTTTGCAGGTCGAACAGGATCCAGGGCTTGAATTCGCTGTAGACGAGCGCGGGCCACAATAAGGCCAGGGCAATGGCGCAGGCCAGCAGGCGGCCGCGCCAGGCCGGGTCGGGATGCAGGGAAAGGGCCGTCATCGGTCAGAAACACGCATGGGTCAAAAACAGGCGCCCACGGCGATGCGTTCCGGCGGCTCGTGTTGCGCATGCGGGTGCGCTTCGATGGTCTCGTTTTCGTAGAGCGCGACAATCATCGCGTCGGTGACCTGCTCGCGCGGCAGGTCGAACACGATGCGGCCGTCGCGCAGGCCGACGATGCGCTTGAAACAGGCGCGCGCCATCTCGACCTGGTGCAGGCTGCAGACCAGGGTCGCATTGCGCTGCGCCGCTTCTTCCTGCAGGGTGGCGAGCGTGAGGCGCGCCAGCGCCGGGTCGAGCGCGGAGATCGGCTCGTCGACCAGGAAGGCGTCGGCATTCGACAGCAGCAGGCGCGCCAGGCTGCAGCGCTGGCGCTCGCCGCCCGACAGGCGGTCGACGCGCGCATACAGCTTGTCGCCCAGGCCAAAGCGGCGCAGCGCTTCGAAGGCGGCGCCCGGGTCGGCGGGCTTGAACAGGGAACGCAATGCCTTGAACAGGCTCCAGTGCGGCAGGCGTGCCGCCAGTACAGCGGTGACGACGCGCTGGCGCGGCGGCAGCGGCGGCGTTTGCGGCGCCAGGAACAGGCGTGCGCGCAGGCGATGGCGCGCGGCCTGCGGCAGCGCCCACGGATCGGCGCCGAACACGGCCAGTCCACCTTCGGCAGGCTGGTGCGCGCAGGCCAGGGTCGACAGCAAGGTGGTCTTGCCGGCGCCCGAGGGACCGATGAGCGCGAGCTGCTCGCCCTGGCCGATGGCCAGGTCGAGTTCGTGCAGCGCGGCCGCTTTGCCACCGGTGAGGTGGCGCACGGTCAGTTTGTCGAGCTTGAAACTCATCGGTTTTTCCGCGTGATTACTTCAGCAGGCCGGCATTGCGCGCCGCCGCTTCGATCGCCTTGTAGTTTTCGGCCTTGGTCGGGATGAACTTGGTTGCGCGCTGCAGGTCGAGGATTTCCTTGCCCTGCGGGGTCGACGCGTCCAGCGCCAGGAAGGCGTCGCGGATCTTCTTTTGCAGCGCCGGCGCCATGCTGGCGTTGACCGACCAGTTGTAGTCGAAATAGCCCGGGGTCGTGTAGAACACGCGCACCGTTTTCGGATCGACCTTGCCGGCTTCGACCAGCTTTTCCCAGACCGAGATGTTGAGGGCGCCGGCATCGACCTTGCCGCCGGCCACGGCCGCCACGGTCGCGTCATGCGCGCCCGAGAAGGCGACGCGCTTGAGGTCGGTGTCCGGGTTGATCTTCGCGCCTAGCAGGAAGGAGCGCGGCATCAGGTGGCCCGAGGTCGACGATTCGGACCCGAAGGAGAGGGTCTTGCCGCGCAGGTCTTCGAGCTTGTTGATGCCTGGCTGGACGGTGATGAACACGGACTGGAATTTCTCGTCCTCGGCGCGCTGCACCAGCGGCACGATCTTGCCCTTGCTGCGCACGTTGGCCTGGACAAAGGTAAAGCCGCCGAACCAGACCATGTCGAGCTTGTGGTTGATCAGGCCCTCGACCGAGGCCGCATAGTCGGTGACCGGGGTGAATTCGACTTTCAGGCCGGTTGCCTTGGCCAGGTAGTCGCCCAGCGGCTTGAACTTGCGCTGCAGTTCGGTCGGCGCTTCGTCGGGAATGGCCGAGACGCGCAGCACGCCCGGAGTGTTCTGGGCGGAGGCGGGCGCGGCCAGCAGGAGGGCGACGGTGGATGCGGCGAACAGCGATTTCAGGGCAGACAAAGGCGACATGTGGAAGACTTTCTTATTGTAAATGGCTGGGAAACGAGGCGTGCACGCTTGGCGGCGGGCGAACGCGGAGGAGCCGGGACTTCCGCTATGATAGCAAAAACAGCAACTTCCTCCCTAGCCAGGGCACATCGGGTGCTCCGGCGGCACGAATGATAAACCTTATGCTGACGTCCTGCACAACCGAGAAGCCCGCATTGTCACCTGCTGCTGCCAGCGCCCACGTGCCGGCGGAACTGTTCGCCGGCCTCGGCGCGCGCCAGGCGACGATTTCTCCCAAGTTCCTGTACGACGCGCTCGGCTCGAAACTGTTCGAGGCCATCTGCGAGCTGCCCGAGTATTACCCGACCCGCACCGAGGCCGGCATCTTCGAGCGCCACGGCCGCGAGATCGCCCACGCCTGCGGTGTCAAGAGCACGCTGATCGACCTGGGCGCCGGCAATTGCGCCAAGGCGGCCTCGCTGTTCCCGCTGCTGCGTCCGGTGCAGTATGTCGCGGTCGATATTTCCACCGAATTCGTCAGCGAGGCCCTGGCCCGGCTGCGCCTGCGCTTTCCGCACATCGACATGCGCGCGCTCGGGCTCGATTTTTCCAGCGGCCTCGAGCTGCCTGAGAGTGTGCGCGCCGAGCGCCGCCTGTTCTTCTATCCGGGCTCTTCGCTCGGCAACTTCACGCCGCCCGAGGCACGCGTCTTCCTGACGCGCCTGCGCAAGGCCTGCGGGCCTGACGGCGCCTTGCTGATCGGGATCGACCTGGCCAAGGACAAGGCCATCCTCGACCCCGCCTACGACGACGCGCTCGGCGTGACGGCCGCCTTCAACCTGAACGTGCTGCGCCACGTGAACCGCCTGCTCGGCAGCGACTTCGACATCCGCCACTGGCGCCACGTCGGCTTCTACAACGAGGCGGCGGGCAGGGTGGAGATGCACCTCGAGGCGAAGCGCGCGCAGCAGGTGCG
>Ga0308170_10003271_pt1 | contig 13324 bp, 12 predicted proteins | sample PhyBR2_2_FD_202136 | JGI IMG/M metagenome (GOLD analysis project Ga0308170, IMG submission 202136) | Phyllosphere microbial communities from UC Gill Tract Community Farm, Albany, California, United States - DLSLSB.R2 | ecosystem: Host-associated > Plants > Phyllosphere > Unclassified | place... | reverse complement strand
AACGTTAGGAGGGAGGGGAGGACGCACCTTGCTTGGTAGTCTTCTGCTTGGCCATCTCGAGCAGGGCGTTCGGGTGGTGTGCGGTGGTGGTGGCGCGGTCGAAGGCGGGGATTGCTGCGGACGATGAGGAGGCGCGTGCGAGACACAGGGTCAGCTGCTGGCCCGAAGGGAGGGAAGGAGGGGAGACTGGACGCACAGAGAGGTCGAGCTGAGCGAGTTGAGTCGAGGTAGAGTGGCGGGGAGGAGGGAAAGAGAGGGGAGCGAGCGAGCGAGCGAAGTCAACCTGCTCGCCGGCGACGACGTCAACGAGCCCGCCACAGCGCGCTTCCAGCACTCGCTATCGCATACAGCTAGTCGTTAGAGCGTAACACGCGCAGTACGCGCTCAGGCGAGGCAGGACAAGGGGCAGCGAGGAGTGAGGCGGTGCAAGTTGACCTTGTCCGTCCGCCCCGCGCTCGCCTTTCTCCTCTTTCCTCGACCTCGCTTTGCTCGCGACTACCTCGCAGCAGCTCAGGTGCGTCCTCTAGGCCTACCTGCGGCGCTTCGGACGCGACGAGCCGTCCGTCGTGCGGCTCAACTCGCCTGCTCGTGCTGACCTTTGTCCTCGCTTCGCCTCGCAGCTCTTCACCGTCCTCTTCGACCTCAACGATGGCTGTCGCCTCTGCCTTTGGTGCGTCCAGCTCGACGCTCTCGGCTCAGCTCAGCCGCTGACGAGTCGCTTTCCACGCGCACAGACTCGTTCCTCAGCGACGTCAAGCCGCAAGCGTGGGCGTTTGCCGGCTTTGAGCACACCGGCGCGCTCGTCTACTCGGTCGAGTACCAGAAGCTCTACGTCGAGACCGAGCAGGCCCTCAAGGCCAAAGGCCCGCTCAAGAAGGCCAACAAGGTCAAGAAGCGCGTCGACAAGAAGTGGCTCAAGGTGCGTCGTCCTTTCTCTCGCTCTCTCGCCACGGCATCTCAAGCGCATCTTCACACTGCTCCTCTCAACACCTGCAGATGCATCCGGCCGACAAGAGCCCTCACGCTCCGACCGAGGAGGGCGGCAAGGATTGAGCAGCGCGAGAACCGCTGAGGTGAGCGGGTGTGGGAGGAGCGAGTCGAGCTGCAACGCTTTCGAGAGGCTTTGTCGAGCACGAGCGGTCTGTCGGCGAGCAGAAAAAGAGAGAGAGAGAGCGAGTCGGTGTAGAGAGCCGAGCAGCGTAGCGGGCGAGAGGTGCGCGAGAGAGGCCCGTGCGCAGGAAGCAGCTTGAGAAGGTCGACCCGGGCTTTCGCTCGCGGACACAAGTCGCTCTCGCCGTCACGAGCACTTGCGACGCGAACTTCTCTGCGCAGGGCTGCGCCACACTGAGAGCGCTGCAATGCAAAAAGAAAACTGGCGAAAGCGTCAAAAAGATGACTGCCCCCACACAGGATCGAACTATGGACCTTTCGCTTACTAGGCGAACGCTCTGCCACTGAGCCATAGGGGCTTGCTTGGGACAATTGCTGCTGTCATGCATCTACAAACCGCTACGCACTGCTGTTGCACGAAGGGGTCCGTGCGCAAGCTCCGGCCGCTCTTACACTTCATTAGCGCTCAGTTCGTCGAGCTCGGGGCTCACGGGGAGGTGCTCTCGCTATTTCCAGCCAGCGGTCAGCCGCAGTGCGAGCGAAACGAGCGCAGGGCGGCGGCCTTTGCAGAGCTCCCCTCTCGCCGACTCGAAACGGCTCGCACAGCTCGAGCACGAAGGGAACCCTCGGAGCCCAGGCATCGCTCCATTCCAGACGTCTCGTGAAGGCTACGAGCCCAGCGCTGCACCGCGCCCGCCTGCCTTAAGCCCGTCCGTCCTCCTCTAGCTGCTCGAACGTCCCTCGCCGACGCTCCTCCTCAGACACCGCTCGCGCCGCTCGCGCCGTTCGCACCTTAAGCCGACGGCCGCGCCGCCGCCTCGGCCCTGACGCGCTCGACGAAGGCCGGGAGGATGACGGCGAACGGCTCGTCCTCGGCGACGACGAGGGTGACGCCGGCGCGGGCGCATGCCTCGCGCAGAACGATCGACTTGGGCTGCGACGAGTGTGCGAGCTCGTCGGGGACGTAGAGTGTCCGGATGGACGGGTAGCGCGGGAGCGTCACGACCAGGATCGCGGCGTCGTAGATGTCGAGGGTGCGGATGCGGACGTGGCGGATGGCGCGGAAAGCGGGCAACTCGAACAAGGCCAGTTTTCCGCACTCGAGGTCGATGAGGACGGGAGCCATCGTTCTGCCCTGCGGGATCGGCGCGACGCTCTGCGGGTCCGGCGAGTAGGGGTCGACGAGCTGGACGTAGTCGAGCTGGATGAGGAACGCCGCCGAGAGGTCGGGCTGGTACGGGACCAGAGCTCCGTCCGCAGCGCTGACTTGGAAAGTCAGGCCGAGACGCAGGCTGCGCAGACGAGGCAGGCTCGCCGGCGAGAGCAGCTGCTCGACGGGCATGACGACTGCCGGCGACAGGCACAGCTCGACGAGCGCGAACGGCACGGCGACGCTGCGGCGGCCAAGGTCGATGAAGCCGTCGAGGAACAAGGCCCGTAGCTCTGCAGGACAAGGGAGGACGTCAGCTCGGAGGGAATGCGGCTCGAGGAGGGGGAGCGAGAGTGGACGCACTGAGGAAAGGCCCGCTTGAAGTTGCGAGCAGGTCAATCTGGACTGGCGTGCCCAAGTAGACGTCCTCGGGCGTGTACATGCCGACGTTGTCCATGTAGACGTCCTGGAGGGCGGGCAGGTCGACGACGACCGCGAGGACGGCGTCGGCGAACCCCTGGTGGCGCTCCTCGAGCTCGTGCGCCTGCTTGTACGCTGCGACGAGCTTCTCGGGGAGCCCTGCGAGGTCGGACGAGCCGCCGTGCTTGAGCTGCTGCTCGAGCGCCTCGACCTGCTCCTCGGTCTCGACGACGACGACCTGCCACAGGCGCGGGCGCGCGACGTCGTTGAACCGCCGCGAGACGAGGCTGATGCGGCGCAGGGTCGTCTGGCGGGTCTGGTAGCCCGCCGGCGTGAGCGCGTGCGCGGCGGCGAGGTCGATGATGAGGCCGACGAGCTCGGCGGGGAGGCGGTCCATGCCGGGCGTTGGGGCGGGCGTGCGGCGCGGGTGGTTGGCGAGAGGGTGCGCTGGGCTGGTCGTAGGCGCTGCTGCACAGTCGGGAGTGCGAGCGAGGCGACGTGGGAGGAGGAGACAGCGAGAGAGGCCGACGAGGCGCGAGCGGCGGCAAAGTGCGGGGAACAGCTCAATCTCAATGGCGCGCCTCGTCCAGCTCGAGACAAGCAGCAAGAGCTGAAGCTGCTCACGAAGAGCAAGAGAACGAGAGCCGGACAGCCTCGCTCGCTGCGGAAAATGCGATGTTGCGACGGTCCCTCGTCTATCTAGCCTCCCTCCTCCTCGCTCCGATTCAGACTCCGGCTCCTCGCGCGCTCCTCCTTCCGCTCCCTCGAGTACGCCATCTGCTCGGCCCCTCGCACGTACGGCGCCGGCGGCGTGCGCGCGCCAAAGATGCTGCGCCCCGCCGAGCCCGCTCGGGGTGCGGTCGAGCCTCTTGCTCGTCGTGCCGGGCTCGTCTCCCTCGACGTCGCCGCCGCCGAGTCCGACGACGCTGATGCGCTCCGTGCGCGCTCCTGCGGCGCACTCGGCGGCGCCTCTCGGCCCTTGCGGCCCGCCCAGACGCGGTCGAGGGCGCCGACGCGGCCCATCTCCTCCTTGAGGAGGACGAGCTCGCCGAGCGCGCGCACCGTGTCGGCGCGGACGCCGTACTTGCGCCCGAGGGCGACGACGTAGCCGTTGATGTACTCGATCTCGGTGCGCGAGGGGAGCGACGGCGCGTTGTGCGCGAGCGAGAAGGCGTGCGGCGCGCCCGAGTCGAGCGCGAGGAGGTCCGAGAGGGTCGACGAGAGGTTGGGCGCCGTCTTGAAGAGGACGCGCTCGGTGTAGTCGAGGAGGGAGATGGCTGAGAGAGGATGCGAGGGCGAGAGGGGTGGTGGTGGAGGGTGCGAGGCTCGATGAGGAGGAGGGGAGGGGGAAGAAGGGTGCGCCGAGTCGTCGTCGTCTCGCCGAGAGGAGGGGTCGTACGCCGGCGGCGACCATGTGCCCTCCTCGACGGCGAGCTGGGCCGCGAACACATCCGAGCACTCACGGCACACAGCCTCAATGAGGCGCTTGGCCTTCTGGCTCCCGACGAGCGCGCCGTTGTTGACGCCGACGACGGCCGTGAGCGAGTTGACGCTCGCGTTGACGGCGAGCTTCTGGAGCTGGGCGACCTGGAGGGCGGGGAGAGGGAGCCACGAGGGGTGCAGCTCGTTGCAGGCGAGGAGCGACGAGAGGGTCGTGTGGAGGTTGGCCGTCGTCGACGAGTAGGGGAGGTGCTCAAGGGTCGGCTGAACGAGGGAGCGCGGGTTGAGGAGGGGATTGTCGGCGTGGTCGCCCCAGGGCGGGTTCGGGTACTCGGCGAGCGCCGACAGGACGGCGCGGTTCGGGAGGACGCCAAACTTCAGGTCGCCGAGCCCGGCGTGGACGAAGTGGCCGGGCGCCTTGCGCCACGCGCCGTGCGTCGTCGTCGCGCAGACGAAGCTCGGGCGGCCGCCGAGGCTCCCCCACCGGCTGCGCGCCGCGGCGTCACCCTGGCCCTCGAGCGCGTCCGAGCGGTCCTCGGGCCAGTACTTTTCGAGGAGCGACTCGAGGACGCCCATGCCGTTCTGGCACAGGACGATGACGCTGCGCGACGTGATGCGCGGGAGGAGGTGGCGCAGGGCGGGGAGGGTCGAGGGCGCCTTTGTCGAGATGACGAGCGTCTGGATCACGTCCTGGCGGTTCCACATGCGCGGGTTGATGCGGGCGTGGTGGCGGCTCGACGAGGGCGACTTGACCGAGTCTTGGTCCCACGCGTCTTGCGGCGAGCGCGTGAGCTCCATCTCGAGGTTGGACGTGCGGCGCGCGAGGCCATTGCGCTCGACGGTGAGGGTGCCGGTCGGGCAGCCGTCGGCGTCGGTCGGGGCGGCGATGAGGCCGGGCGATGTCGACGACGCCGGGTTGAGGAGCTGCTGGGCGATGTCCTTGCGGCGGAGGATGAGGCGGACCTGGGTCGCCGGGAGGTGGGCGAGGTTGGTCGCGAGGAGGGAGCCGATCGACCCGACTGCGAGCACGGACAGGACGTCAGCCTCGACTTCACGGTGCAGCTGTCGGTGAGGAAGAGGGACGGACCGCCTAGACAGTGGAAGCGCATGACGCGCCCGTGGTCGAGCGGTGACCCTCAGTCGAGAGGCGAGGCCGACTGCTGGTGATCGCCTCGCTCGGTGGTTGTGCGCGCGGGTCCAAGCTCTTGAGCAGCTCGTGCGAGTCGATGTGCGGCTAGAAGGCCCGAGTCGGTGCGGTAGTGGGCGAGGACGAGGTCGTCAAGAGATGGCGAGGAGGGAGGCGATGAGGAGGTAGGCGCCGTCGACCTCTGGCGCTGGTTCGAGTCGGACAGTCGAGGTCGCGCAGTCGAGTTGAGGTGGTACAGGGTCCAGCTGATCCCGCCCGAGGCGAGGCGGTGGTGGTTGGAGCGAGGTCGAGGTGGACTTGGTCGCGGCGAGCGAGCGACCTTCTGCTCTCGCTCCACACGCTCTCCCGCAGCTCCTTGCTCCGGTCCAGCAGCTCGAAGCTACCCGCACAACATGGCAGACGCAGCGCCCGCACCCGCACCGCCCGCCGCGCCCGAGGCCGGCCCCTCGACCTCCCCCGCTCCCCCTCCAGCTCCGGCACACCCAGACGGCGACGGCGACGCCCAGATGACCAATGGCGACGCCGACGACAAGCCCGAGGAGGAGCCCCTGCCCGAAGGCGCCACCGAGGTCCTGTACATCAACAATCTCAACGAGAGGATCAAGCTCCCGAGTCCGTCCCCTCCCTCTCCTCTCGAGCCTATCCTCGAGCGACCAGCGCTGAGCCCGGAACCCTCCCCACAGTCATGAAGGAGTCGCTCAAGGTCCTCTTCCGCGAGTACGGCCGCGTCCTCGGCGTCACGGCCCACTCGAACGTCCGCATGCGCGGCCAGGCCTTCGTCACGCTCGACTCGAAGCACGCCGCCGCCAAGGCCGTCTACGAGGTGCAGAAGTTCCCGCTGTACGGCAGGGCCATGGTGCGTCCTTCCCTCTCTGCATCTCGCGCGGCCTGACGACGAAGAGCCGGCTTGCTGACCCTCCCCTTCTCTCGTGCGCCCGCAGCAACTCGCCTTTGCACGAACAGACTCGGACGCGCTCGTGCAGAAGCGCAAGCCCGAGGCCATGGACGAGCACAAGAAGGAGCGGCTCGAGCGCAAGAGTGCGTCGTCGCCCTTCCCCCTCCCCGCTCCTCTCCTCCCTCGCTCGCCCGCTGACCCTTTCCCTTCCCTCGCTCGCAGAGGAGTCCCGAAGGAACGACCCGGCACGGAGGAAGAAGCTTGCACAGCGCGCCGCAGCAAAGCAAGGTGCGTCGTCTCCCTCTCCCTCTCGTCGGCGGCGCCGCTCACACCTCCGCGCCCGCCCGCAGCCGCCGAGACCGGCGTCGCGCCCGTCGCCGCCGCCGCGAGCGCCCCGCGGCGCGTCGTCCAGCTGCCCGACGAGTACCTCCCGCCGAACAAGATCCTGTTCGTGCAGAACCTGCCCGACGACACGACCAAGGACAAGCTCGAGGCTCTCTTCCGCCCGTGCGTCGTCCTCCCTCTCCCTCCTCGCCTCTCGCCCGCTCGTCGCACGCAGCTCGCTCACGTCGACGTCCCCCGCGCGCGCAGGTACCCGAACCTCGTCGAAGTGCGCACGATCCCCGGCCGGCGCACGATCGCCTTTGTCGAGTTCGAGGACGAGCCCTCGTCGTCGGTCGCGCGCGAGGCGCTGCACAACTCGGCGTTCCCGGGCGCAGCCGCAGAAGGCGCCGACGAGCCGCACAGGATCAAGGTGACGTTCGCCAAGAAGGGCTGAGGGAGCGGCGAGCGCGAGCGTGAGGAGGGCGAGGCGCGAGGGGAGGAGCCGTCGTCGCCGTGTGCAACTCTGTACGAGCTTTTGCTGTTCTCGTGGAGCAGGGCGACGACCGAGAGCTCGGCGAGGGAGTACGAGGACAAGCGAGAGCTTCCGCGAATGCTGTCGACGAAAGCTGCTCTCGGCTCCACGAGCTCGCTGCGAGGAGAACGAGTACCGGCGATAGTTCCATCGCGAGAACAAAGACTACTGCAGAGGGGAAAGCGAGAAAGGCGAGGGAGGGGACTAAAGAGGAGCGCCGGCGGTACTCACGGCGAGAGGGGCGAAAGCGGAAACGACTTCTGGGCGACGACAAGCAGAGAGGGGGAGGGAGGGAAGGGCGAAGGGTGTAGGCTGCGACGAGGATGAGCAAGGCGTCAGCTCTCGGGTCGGGCAAGAGTAGAAGAGGTAGAGAGAGGGACGGCGCACCGGGTTTTGGTCCGAGGGCCCGAGCGTGCGAGACGAGTCGAGCCGGCGGCGAGGACGGCAGCGGCGAGCGAGCCTAGTCGGCCTCGTTCTCCTTGTACTGCTCCTTGTGCTCCTGCGCGACAGGTGGACGAGCATCAGCGGCCGCAACCGGGTCGAGGACGAGAGGAGGGAGAGGGAGGGAGCGAGAGGCGCACCTTCCACAGGCGATTGGTCTCGTTGCGGCGTGAGTCACCGTCCCAGTCGGGCTCGAGTTCCTTGAGCTCCTTCATCTTGGCCTGCGCGCGTGCAAGGTGGGGCGAAGAGGGTGGTGGAAGAGCGGGGGTCAGCAAGAGTGCGTTGCGGCGAGCGCCGACGCCGTCGATCTGAGAATCGGCAGCGCACCGAGAAGAACTGCGTCGACAACGAGATCATACACGCGTGCAGGAGCCATCAGCGAGCTGCCCGAGCCTGCAGAGAGAAGCTCGAGGAGGACGAGCGCACCTTGCGGTAGGCCGTCGGCTTCTTGTTGCCCGGCTTGCTCGAGCTCGACTTCTTCTTCTTGCTGCCGGACGTGCTCGAGCTAGCGGGCTTGGGCGAGGCTGCGCGCGAGGGTGGCGAAGATGGAGTCAGCAGCCGCTCAACCGGCGCAGCACGAACGCGTCGAGACGGCGAATCCCCCTCGACGCGCCGCGCTGCGAGAGAGCGAAACAGGACGCACTCTTCTTCTTGGGGACGGTGGTCGTCTTGGCCATGGTGTGCTGAGGCGGGCGGCGCGGAAGTCGGGTCGTCGGAGAGCGGAGAGCGGGAGAGGAGAGGGGACCGGGGTGTCCGCGGAGGGGTTTGGGCGACTTTGGCGGGTGGCGACGAGCCGAGGCGTGTAGTAGAGGTGGCGAGGGGGTTGCTGGGGTGGTCCTTGATGCGCTGAGAGAGTTTGAGCGCGGAGCGAGTGGTGGGAACGGAGCAGAGAGGCGAAACCAAGCCGCCGCCGCTCCTGGCTCGGCCACACCGCCGCCCGGGCGAGGGGGCTCGTGTCGACCACCACCCAAGCGGGTAGAGCTGCTGCGCCTGATCGATGAACCACCTTCTGCTTGACGCACGCACGAAAGCAATCGCGTCCAGAGTCAGAAATGAGCGAGCAAGGCCGAAAGCCATTTGCGACGAGGCGAGGCGCGTCGGCGAGCAAGCGTCGCACCTTGGGAGTCGCGTGCGAGCCTCCCGTGCGGTCCCTGAAAGCTTTCTGAGAGGCTTCGCTGTACCCGAAGCCCTGCAAGAGGAGCTGCCGGTTGCCGCCCGCGGCAGCCAGCTTCATCTCCTCCTCGTCCTCGCGCTCACCTCGGCTCGACCTCCACCGCTCGCCATGCTCCGCTCCAGCCTGAGCTGCACCCGCCACGCCCAGCCCTTGTGCCAGCACGCCACTCGCGCCTACGCCACCAAGCAGGCCGCAGGGTCCGGCAGCCGCAAAAAGGCCGCCCAGGCCAGCCCGCGAGGAGGACGACCAGGCGAGGGAGGGTCCGACTCGAAGATTGAGACGATCAAGCAGGTGCGCTCACTCTCTCTCACAGCTGTCCTGGCGGCGGCACGAGCTGACCGTCGCTCTCTGCCTCCCCCTCCTCCTCCTCATCTCCCGCTCCTCCTCGACCTCGACTCAGACCCTCCTCGAGTCCGACCCGACAGAGGCCGAGCGCCTCGAAGCTCTCCGCCGCGTCATCCCCTCCGTCGAAGCCCACGACACGATCCAGCGCGCGTGGCAGCTCCACCAGCGGCACCGCCGCGAGGCCCACACGGCCGAACTCGCGCGCAAGTACGCCGCCATGCGCTCGGCCCTGTCGCTCCTCGAGCAGACGAGCCCGCAGCTGTACCGCGAGGCGACCGAGGGCCGCAAGTTCCAGAACGTTGACCAGGCGCGCGCGACCAACGCCCGGCTCGAGGGCATCGTGCCGCGCGAGATGAGGGTCCCGACCGAGCGGCCGGGCGCGCAGCTGTGGGACTACGAGTGGAAGGCGCCGGTGCAGCAGAAGCAGCAGGCGGCGGCGGGAGCGGGCGAGGCGGACAAGGCGGCACCGCGAGCCAAGGCATGAGCGAGGGAGCAGCTGCAACGACTCGCACGATGACCTAGAAGCTCCAGGGATATTGCAGAGAGAGGCCTGCTAGGCACGAGAGGGAATAGGGTGAGAGAAAGAGAGCAGGATCTACACGAGGTGCGGTACAAGAACGGCCAGGGAGGACGGCAGGAGGGACAGCTAGGACGACGACGACGACGACGAGGAGAGGAGAGCTAGATGAAGGGCGCGAACGACATGGCGCTCGAGTACGAGTCGAGCAGGTCCCGCCGACCGCTCATCTGGAACAGGTTGACGTGCCCGGCCTGGTCGGTCGAGCCTGGTCGAGAGGGGCCGTCGTTCGACGCGCAGCCGAGCACCATGTGGTGCGGGTGGAAGGCGAGGAACGTCATGTCCGACTGCTTCGTGTTGAGGAGGCCGGCTGCGAGCGAGGCGAGAGCTCAGGAGAGAGCGACGAGAGCGAGAGAGCGAGAGCGAGGACGCACAGGTGTTGCGGAACTTGCTGAACGGCTCGCTCAGGTCGTTCATGTTCCACAGCTTGATGACGTTGTAGGCCGAGCTCCTGCGCGCATCGTCGAGAGCGTCAGCTTCGAGCCGTCGAGCAAGCAGAAGAGAAGAGAGGAGAGGCGACGCACGTCGCAAAGATGGGCGCGTGCTCGTGGACCGTCATCTGGGAGAGCCCGCCCTGGTGCGCCTGCAGCGTCTGGATCGGCTCGGTCAAGCGGATGTCCCACAGGCACACCTGCCCGCCCAAGCTGCGCGCACGAGAAGACCGAGTTCAGCTCGAGCTCGAGCGCGAGAGGGCGAAGAGAGAGAGAGAGGGGGGACGCACTCGGCCGTCGCGAGCTCTCGGTTGCCGCCTCGCTGCATGTGCACGTTCTGGACCCAGGCGTCGTGCACGCCCGTGTAGCGCCGCACCATGTTGTCGCGCTGTGCGAGGCGGCGGTCGTACACGCGCAGGCCGCCGTCGCCGAACCCGGCCACGACGATGTTGCCCGCCACCTGGTCGCACGTGAGCGACGTCAGGCACGAGTTGGCGCGCGTCGGGAGGTCCTGCAGGTGCAGTAGGGAGCGTCAGAGCCGAGGGTGAGGGAGGAAGAGGAGGGAGAGAGAGAGAGAGAGAGGAGGGCGCACCTGGATCGTGAGCTCGCGCGTCGCGTCCCACACGCGGATGTACTTTACGTTGCCGCCCATGAGGAGCTGCCCTCGCCCCTGCTGCCACTCGACGACGAGCCCGGCGTCGGCCTGGGTCGAGCTCCGAGGCAGCTCCTCCGACATGCCCTGGAACGACGAGATGAGCTTGACGTCGTCGGGCGACTCGTACGAGCGGAAGAGGCGGACGTCGCCGTCGGCTGCGAGCGAGAGTAGAGGAAGCTTTAGACAGTGCGCTCGTGCGAAGAGGGTGCGAGTGAGGGAGAGGGACGCACCGGTCGCCGTCATGAGGAGCGCGATGTCGTCCTCGTTGACGAACCGCAAGGTCGTGATCGGCACGCCCTTGGGCGTCCCATTCGAGAAGTAGTTGAGGCGCGAGTTCTTCTCCCACTCGTAGACGGCGATGTTACCGCGGTCGTCGGCCGAGATGAGGTGCGGCTCGAACTGGTGGAACATGATGCGCGAGGGGACCGTCTCGCCGCCGAAGAAGCCGACCTGCTCGTCCCACCGTGTCCGGCCTGCGTACAGCGTGCATGCACGTCAGCAAAAGGATCGAGCGGAAGGAGCAAGGAGAGCGAGGGAGGGAGAGAAGGAGAGGGCGACGACGCACACGCTGGGACCTTCATCGGCTGAGTCTTGATGATGACGGCCTCGTTCCTCTGCCGCCGCCACACGCGCTCGTTGTGCAGCATACTGCCCGGCTCGTCGGCCTCGGTCGCCCGCATCTGGCTCTCCTTGTAGTACTCGAGCGCAAAATCGAAGAAGGTGCCCTTGAGCGGGAAGACCTGGTCGGGCGCCTCGTCCTGGGCGCTCGAGACGCTCGGCGCCGCTCGTCGGCGCTTGAGGCGCTCCTCGTCCTGCGCGACGAGCGCCGCGATGAGGCCCTCGACCTGCGAGGCGTCGACCTGCGCCGCCGCCGGGCGCGCCTTGGTCGACGACGACGGCCGCCCGACTCGCGCCTGCAGGTGCCGCAGCGAGTCGAACGATGCCGACGAGGCGCCGCTCGTCGTCGGGCCCGTCGCGCCGCCGCCGCCGTCCTGCTGCGGCGTCCTCGAGCCGGCGCCGCCCTCGCTCGCGCCGTACAGCGGCTTGCCGTCGGCGCGCAGCGACGCAGGGCTCCCGCCCGGCGTCGGCGACGGCGCAGCCGAGCGAGACGATGCAGCGGGCGACTGGGCGCCGGCGCCGCCCTCGAGCGCGAGGTGCGCGAGGCTCTTCATGGCCGTCGCCGTGCGCTTGAGCGTCCCGCCGAGCCCGCCGCCGCTGCCGCCGCCGCCCGACGACGTCGACGACGAGGGCCCTGCGCCGCCGCCCAAGGGCGTCACGTGCCCGTTGCTCCTCGGCGGGTGCGCGCCGGGTGCGCCGATGCCGCCGCCGCCGCCGCTGCCGCCGCCGTCGCGCACTTGGTGCGGGAGGAGCGTCGTGTCGCGCTGGAGCGCGCCGGGCGCAGGTGGAGGAGGGACGCGCGGGCGCGAGACGTCGGGCTGGGCCGAGGCGAGGACGGCGCGCGCGGCCGGGCCGAGGGGCGAGGTGAAGAGGAGGTCGAAGATGTAGTCCATGACCTGCTGCGCCGGCTCGGCGATCTCGAGTTGCGGGTCGGCCGTGAGCTGGGTCAAGGTTTGGTACATGCAGCTGAACATGGTGGCCTGGAACGCCGGGTTGGACGGGCCCTCGTTGCTCTCGGCGGCGGCGTTCAAGCTCGCGGCGATGGCGGCGATGCGCTCCTCGATGCCGCTCGTCGGCGCCTCGCCGGCGTTGGCCTGGTGCACGCGCTCGACGACGGCGCGGTAGGCGGCGATGACGAACTGGCCCTGGTGCTCGTTGACGATCGACGAGAGGAGGACGATGAGCTCGCGCCGAACCGGCGGGCTGCCGTCCGACGACGACTTGAGCGTCGCCATGGCGACGCCGAGCTCGACGTCGGTCTGCTCGCCGGGCGACAGGCCCGACGCCGGCCCGCTGCAGGCGATCGAGCGGCCGAAGCGCTTCGAGGGGTTGCTCGACCCGGTCGTGCCGAGGAGGGTCCCGAGCGCGTACATGACGGCGGCGCGCACCTCGGGCACCGGGTCGACGTGCAGGAGGTTGCAGAACACCTCGTGGACGCGCGCCTTGACGCCCATGCCCTTGGCCTCCTCGAAGTCGTCCCACATCTGCGCGATGCAGAGGATGGCCCACTGGCGCAGGAGCGGGTCGTCGTCGCGCAGGTGGACGAGGCACGACTCGAAGACGTTGACGCGCAGGCACGCGACCTGGCCCTGCTTGTAGTCGCGGCAGCACACGGCGAGGATGAAGGCGCACATGGCGCGGTGCTCGGACACGTTGGGGAGCGGGAGCTGGCTCGTCGACGACGGATGGAGGACCGAGACGAAGTAGGTGTAGGGCGCCTGGTCGACGCCCCGCGCGCTCGGGTACGCCTGCTTGAGGAGGTCCTCCTTGCACCCCTCGTACACGGCGAGGATGCGGGCCCAGATGTAGATGAGGACCGGCTTGAGCTCGACGGCGGGCGCCTGGAGGAGGCGCAGGACGTAGGCGAAGATGCCGATCGAGAGGGCGACGTTGACGGCCCAGGGCCCGAGGTCGAGGAACTTGCAGAGGAGGATGAGGGCCTTGAGGCGGTGCGCCTGCGAGAGGAGGACCTGGAGGACGACGGGGAGCTGCTCGGGGTGCCGCCGCTTGGCGACCGTGCCCTGCTCGAGCCAGATCTCGAACGCCGTGAGCTGCTCGGCGAAGA
>Ga0308170_10003270_pt1 | contig 13326 bp, 18 predicted proteins | sample PhyBR2_2_FD_202136 | JGI IMG/M metagenome (GOLD analysis project Ga0308170, IMG submission 202136) | Phyllosphere microbial communities from UC Gill Tract Community Farm, Albany, California, United States - DLSLSB.R2 | ecosystem: Host-associated > Plants > Phyllosphere > Unclassified | place... | reverse complement strand
GCGGGCGGGGCTTGGTGGTCGAGGTCGACGAGGGTGCAGGCTCGAGGGGCGAGGGCGGCGCCGTGTCCGAGGGCGTAAGGAGGGCCGCCGGGGTGTTGTACGCGGAGGTGGGGACGGACGAGAGGGGCGAGGGAGCTCTGGCGAGGGGCGCAGAGGGGCGAGGAGGGGGCGAGGCGGGTCGGGGTGGTGCGGCGAGAGGCGGCGTCGAGGGCGCCATGGCCCGGCGAGGGGCGGGGGCTCGCGCTGGTCGTGCGGCTCTGGGTGGTTGTGGTGCGTTGCTGGCAAAAGTCGGGCGGCCAAGGCTGATGCGGTGGCCGTGGGCTCGGGGCCGAGCACGAGTGCGGGCCCCCGACGGCCTTGTGGAGAGGCGAGCGAGGCCGGCCTTGCTGTGGTCGCTCACAGGCTGGCGTGAAGCCTGCGTCGAGCACCCTCGTGGGCTCAAGAGCGGCGGCCGTGTCGAGGAGGACGAGGAGGACGAGAGCCAGCCTCATCGCCTCAACTCGCCCGGTCCGGCCGTTTCCCTCTCGCCATTCACCTCGTCCGCGCTCCTGATCACTCGCAGACGCTCCTCGGTGCTCGTCCAGCTGCGCGAGCTGGCCGCGCGCCGCCCACCCCAGCCTGAGAGCCGCTTCGCCTGTCCTCCCCCTCGGCCTGCGTGCCGCGCCGCCGCTCACAGCTCTACTGCTGCGACGCTCAGCGCACTACGCGGCAGTGCGGCAGTGCGAGCGCGCAACGACGCCTTGAACGATCACGCCGAGCGGACAGGAGGCCTGTCTCCTCGCCGAACCACCCGCGGCGTGTCCGGTCCGCTCGCGACTCGACGTCCGCCTCCTGCGCCGCTCGCTCTGCTTTCAGCTGCCCGCTGGACTCTAGCTTCCTCGCACTGCGCAGTGCTGCACCTGGCTCCGAACACGGCTCGCTTCCGGCCTTGCCGGCGCGCCCTCGTCCATGCGCTCGAGCCTGCCCCGCCGCGGCGACAACGACGACGACGCCTCCTCCTCCGCCTCGACCAACCCTTCGGCACTCTTCGACCTCCCCGCCGCCCTCGCCGCCTTCACCGACAAGCTTGGCACCGCCGGCTCGCTCTCGTGCGACGCAGGCGGCGGGACCGCCGTCGACACTCGCTCGGGCGGGTACAAGACGAACGGCAGCGGCAAGGACGGCACGCGGTACTGCGCCGATGGCGAGGGCGACGAGCCGACGTACGTGTGGTGGCAGAGCAACATGGACATCGACTGCGACGGGTCGGACGGCAAGGGCGAGATCTGCAACGGCGACGGTGCGTCTCCCTTCGACTTTCTCTCTGCCTCCTCTCGCCGCGCCAACGCTGACTTGACTCTCTTCTGCAGGCTCGTACCAATCAAGCACGACATTCCAGGACGGTGCGTCCTCGTCTACCTCGGATCCCCTCGGCGAAGCCTGACACCCCTCCTCCCGCAGACGACGGCAAGCATATCGACGCGCAGGCCATCCAGTGCGTCTCCCTCTCCTTCCTTCCTCGTCCCACCAATCTACATGAATTCACCCGACTCCTGCGCGCCCGCAGGTACGTCGTCATCGACCAGGACGACGACTTTGACCCGACCAAGTTCGGCATCCAGCCCCTCTCGGTCGTCGCCGTCGTGTGCGGCGGCAAGCTCACCTTCGGCGTCTGGGCCGACACGAGTGCGTCCTCGTTCCTCCTCCTGCCGCTGCGCGAGGGTTCTGGCTGACGCCGTCGTACCCGCAGACGCGCTCGGCTCGATGGGCGAGGCGTCGGTCTACCTCGCCCGCAAGTGCTTCGGCACCAAGATGACGGGCAACTACGGGCACGGCGAGCCCGACGTCAATTACATCGCCTTTCCGGGGAGCAAGGCCGACACGGTGCCGAGCGGCGCGGGCAAGGACGAGGAGGGCATGTTCGAGATGGGGAGGAAGCTCGTCGAGAAGGCTTTTGGCGGGAGCGGCGGCAAGGGTGAGGGTACAGGGTGCGTGGCATCCGCCTTCTCTCTCTTTCTCGCATCCCCCCCGGGCAAGCGCTCACGGTGGCTCGTTGTGTCGCGCAGGTCCAGCTCTTCCTCCCCCTCTTCCTCCACGTCAAGCCCGGCTCTCTCCTCGCCAGCCCGCTCTACAGCCGGCACGGCTCTCTCCTCCTCATTCTCTACTGCGACAACTGCAGCCGACGATCCAGCAGATACAGCGTGCGTCCAGCTCTCTCAGCTGACGAGGGGTCCGTGCGCGCTGACCTTCCCAAACCGCCCTCGCAGCGCTCCCCCCCCTTCCTCCTCGCCCTCCTCTTCGCCCAGCGCCTCGCGGAGCCTCCTCGACTCGCTCTCCTCCCTCTCGACAGCCTCGACCCTCCTAATCCTCGCCTGCATCGCCGTCGTCCTCGCAGCGGGCATCGCCTGGTGGTGCTCTCGCCGCCTCGCGCGCCGCCCCGGCGCGCCGCCGGCGTCGCGCAGGGCGCCCGAGCCGGACGACGAGGGGAGCAGCGAGGACGAGCGGTGGAGCGGGAGCAGCAGCCAGGGCGGGGTGAGCGGGAGCGAGAGCGAGGAGGAGGAGTACGGCGAGCGGAGGAGGCTTCACGAGGAGGGCCGGCGGCGCAGATACGGACGACGCAGGTAGCTCACAAGGCTCGAGATGTATCTATAGCGTCTGTCGATACAGTCTTAAGTCCAGGGAGCGGCTCTACAGCTCACGTCCAGCGCCCGATCCGCTCGCCGACCTGCAGGCATCGTCAAGCGCCATCAGCTTCCTCGTCCATCTGGGAGAGAGAACGGTCGCCGAGCGGCGTCAGAGTCGCACGCACCTTGACCATCGTCTCAATCTGCACGCCGTCGACGTTCCCGCCCTCCGAATTGCGCACGAGGTCTTCGTCCCACTCGACGCTCCCCCGCGGGAACACGCACACGATCGTGCTGCCGCCGTACGCTGCGCGCTCGTTCCGGTCCAAGCATCAGCTCTCGCTCGCTCTCGAGGTCGAGGATGCGTAGGAGAGCGAGGCAGCGCACCGAAGTAGCCGAGAGCGTCGCCGCGTTTTTTTTGATTACCCTCGCGCGCCGTGCGCCTGATCGAAGCGACGAGCAGCGCGCCGACCTGGACGTAGGCGACGGGGAGGGCTGCTCCTGTGAGCGGGTGCCGGGCGTGGAGGGTCGTCACTGCGCGCGAGGCCGAGGGGAAAGTCAGAGAGGGAGGACGAGGCGAGAGGGGAAGGAAGCGGCGGCGACGCACCGTCGCGCTTGTTCTCGGTGAAGACGTCGAAATGCTTGTCGCGCACGACCATCGAGTTGACCGTCTGCGAGCATCTCGAGTGGCTGTGAGCCGGTGAGCCTCGAGAGGCAGACGAGGAAGGAGCGCGACGCACAAAGTAAGCTCCCGGGACGCTCCTCGACTCGCCGACAATGGCGTCGACCGGCAGGTGGAACCGGTGGTAGTCCTCGACGGCGAGACGAAAGATGGCAACGGCGCCGTCCTGCAGCTGCGCCGCGAGCGCTGGGTTCTGCAGAAGCGCGGGGAGCGTAAAGTGCTTGCCCTGCGCTCGGGCCTCGTCAGCGGCTCGACCTCCTTTTGCTCGACGACCGTGTGAGAGAGGAACGCACCTTGATCCATAAACGCTTGGCATCGGCGACGCTTGAGAAGACGGTGAGGCGGCAGTCGGCGGCGGACGAGATGACGGTCGGGTCGTGAGGCGAGGCGAGCGGTCGGGCGCCTCGAGCGAGACGGCTGTTCACCGGTTCGAGGTCAACAGGACTCCCGACAGAGAGGGAGAGAAAGAGAGAGACGAGCGCACCGGGTGAAGAAGCTGTTCATCGTCGGGTAGTTGCGCAGGTCGGGCTCGCGCAGCTGCGTGCAGTCGACTTGGGGTCGGTCGTCAGTCCTGCTGCGCGTCGAGCTGAAGAGAGAGCGAGCGGGACGCACTGCTGTAGGTGCGGATGAAGGCCGTGATGCGCTCGTAGGCGTGGATCGGGTCGTCGAACTTGCGCCCTGCGAGGGTTGCGCTGGATCAGGAGGTGCGAGCGCAGCGTGAAGGCGCGGCGAGCTCACCTTCGCGGATTGACCACTGCTTAAACGCCTGTGTGCCGTCGAGGGGTCAGTCGAGTGCGTGCGCGCTCGGGACAGACGAGACGAGGAGGAAGAGGGACGCACCTGCTCCGTCCGCCGCGAGCTTGCGAGCCGCCCATGGTCGAGTCCGTGAAAGAGCAGCCGCATGCCGATCCTCGTTGACAAAGGCATGTGCTGTTGCGGATACTCGTCAGCTCTGCGCGACCAGAGAGGAGCAGGAGGACGAGAAGACGCACTTCGAGCACGACGTCCTCCTCGCTGAGGCTCAGGCATCGCCGAACCGCGACGAGCACACCGGCGTGAGCGCGCACTTCTTGCTGCGAGCAGAACCGCTTCATGAGCATCCTCCCCTGTCGAGAGCGAGAGGCAGAACGCAGGAAGGGATCGGCGAACGCACCTTGACGAGCGCAGGATGCTCGCTGAGGATGACGAGCTTGCCGACCTGCGCCTTGTCGTGCCCGTCGTCGCTCTCCCAGCCTGACCCACCCTCCTCATCCTCGTCCTGGAGCAGCCCCGCTCCTCGCCCGCTCCGCCGCCGCGCCGCCGAGCCAACTGACCCTCGCGACGACCTCGACGACTCGCCGCCGCCGGCCGGGACCTGTCGGGCGCTGCTGCCGAGTACGGGCGCGGTGCGCGAGCGCGCAGGTGGTGCGAGCGACGCCGGCAGGAGGTCGGCGTCGAGGAGGGCGAGCGCGTCGTGCGGCGGTGTCGGGAGAGGCGGGAGGCGCAGGAGCGCAGGCGGGCGGCTCGAGGTGCGGCGGCTCATGGTGCGGCGGCTCATGGTGCGGCGAGCTGTGCTGATGTGGAGTACAGCGAAAGAGAGAGAGAGCGAGAAGCAAGGAGCTAGCGAGCGGGCTGCGGGCTGCTCGGCGGACGGTCCGCGGACGCTCCGACGCCGAGCCTCGCCGCCTCGTCCTCGTCGCGCTCGTCCTCGAGAGAGGTCTCGCAAAATACGCACCGCGATGCACAACAGCAGCTCTACTTGCCCTCCTTGCTCTTGTCCCCGCCGCCAAAGAACTCCTTGAGCCCGCGCTGCTTGTCGTCGTGCTCTGCGCTCCCGACCCCGCCGCCCGTGCGCTTGAGCCCCTCGAGGTGCTCGACCTGGTTGACGGCGAGGACGCGGTGGCGCATGCGCGGCACGGGCGTGCGCCCGAGCGCGTCGGCGTGCGGCCAGGGCGAGGGGAGCGCGGCGTCGCGCGGCGGGATGAGCGGGAGGGAGGGGAGGAGCGAGGCGATGTGGGCGGGCATGGGCGGGCGCGAGGCGGGCGACTGGGCTCGCGCGAGGACGCCGATGCGCTCGGGGTCGGTCGCCGGCGGCGGTGCGTCGCCGTTGGTGGCGGGGCGAGACGGGGCGGGTGCTGCGGGAGGAGCAGAGGGGGCCGCCTCGGAAGGCGCAGGAGGCGAGGCGAGGAGGTCGCCCTGCGCCGCCGTCTCGCTCACCTGGTCCTTGGGCGACGTCGCCTCGCTCGGGAGCGCGTGCGCCGCGCTCGGGTCGTCAAGCTCGAGCTCGATGCGCATCCAGCCCGTGTTGGTGTAGCCCGACGACTTGACGAACCGGATGTGCGGGTCGCCGGCGCGCTTGAGCGCGAACAGCATCTCCGAGAGCCAGATACCGTGCGCGACGAGGACGATGTGGTGCTGGTCGGGGAAGGACGCGTCGGGCGGGACCTGGGCCGTCGCGAGGACGTGCGGGAGGACGAAGTGCCGCAGGACGAGGTCGGCGCGGCGGGCGACGTCGTTGAGCGACTCGGCGTTGGGCGCAATGCTGTTGACGGCCGGAGCGGGTTAAAGAGAGTCAGCTCCGGGCTCGCATCGAGCGGAACGACCCTCGAGAGGGCGACGGCGACGCACCAGAAAGCCCGGTGATCCTCCCAGGGCAAGTGCGCACTCGAGTACTTGCCGGCGTCCCACGGTGCGCCCTCTGCCTCGCCGAAGAACTGCTCGCGGAGGAGGGGCGACACGGTGAAGGGCGGTTTGGGCGACGAGCGGTTGGCGTCGTGGATGCAGCGCGCGGTCGTGTGGGCGCGCTTGAGGTCCGAGGCATAGATGGCTGCGCGCAGAGTACATCGTCAGCCATTCCACCCTCAACGACGAACGGCGCGACTCGAGACCTGATAAGATGTCGAGACCGTCGAGGTGAGGAGGAGCGAGGACTGACCGGTGATGGGGACATCGGCAAAGGCCTGGCCGAGGCGTTGCGCCTGGCTGAAGCCGTGGTTCGAGAGCGAGGCGTCACGGTGTCCTGCCCAGAGTGCTGTCGACAAGAGGCTCGATCAGCGGGTGCGTCTCGACGAGGAGGCGCTCGACCTCGACAGTGAGAGCTGGCTCGAGCCGCTGGGGTGGTGGGACGAGGACGAGGAAGGTGAGCTCACCGGTCAGGTTGTCCTTGCTCTCGCCGTGGCGGACCATGGTGAGGATGACGGGCGCCATCTTGCGCGAATGACGAAAGGCGGGGGAGGACGAGGCGAGCGACGCGATTTTGGACAGCGGCGGTCGGTAGGCGAGCTTGTCGGGTGGCTGAAGCGAATGTGAGCTGCTCTGCTGAGCGTGCGAGCCGTGTCGAGCCGAGTTGAGAGAGCGGGAGGAGCGAGAGACCGGGCCGAGGAGGAGCAGCTCGCAGCGCCCTCTCTCTCGCCATCCACCGCACCAGCCTGGCTGCCTGACTGTCTCAGTAGCTTGCGCGCCATCCTAGCCGTCGATACAGCCGCACAGCCGCGCTCCAAGCACCCTCGCGCCACGGCTCTCCCCGCACCTTCATCCTCATCACCTCGACCCGACCACGGCCCCGTCCACCTCGCCCAGGACCGCCATGAGCATCTCGACCCTCCCACTCGAGCTCCTCCAGCACGTCGTACGGAACGCCGTCGAGCCCGGGCCGCTGCGGTGGACCTACCGCACCCGCTACTCGACCCTGCGCGCCCTCGCCCTCGTCTGCCGCCAATGGCGCGCCGTCGCCCAGCCCATCCTCTACGACAAGATCATCACCCGCATCAGCGACCGGGACGACGACGACGACATTGCGCTCAAGCTCGTCGTCCGCACGCTTCGAGCCCGACCCGACCTCGCGCGGTGCGTCAAGCAGCTCGACGTCTACTCGGCCATGTCCAAGTCGTACGGCATGTGCGCCCCGCTCGAGGTCGTGCTCGATCTCGTAGACGAGGTCGAGGTTGTCTTTCTCTCGAGGCCCGGCCAGCTCGAGCTCAGGCGGTTGTGGTCGCTCCCGAGTGCGTTCCATCCCTCAGCCCCTCCGTCCGGCGGCGCCGAGGCTGACGCTGTGCTCGCTCGCTCGCAGAACTGCGCGAGCTATCCATCTACGCCGGTGCGCTCATCAGCGGCTTCGGGATCCGTTCGTCCCCGTCGCCGCCGCCGTCCTCGTACTCCTCGCGCAGCTCGCGCAGCTCGTCCTCGCCCTCGTGCCCGTACCTGGTCGCCCCTCGCCTCTCGCACCTGTCCCTCTGCGGCGTCGACATCTACACCGAAGCCGAGGCGTTCCTGTCGCCGAACGCCCTCTCCTCCCTGCGCGTCTTCGCCCACGTCTTCTCGTCCGACCTCCTGCGCCTCGCCAACTTCCCCTCGTCCCTGCGCATCGTGTGCAACGTTCCGCTCCGCAAGCATAAGCCGGGCACCGCCGAGCACACGCTGTACTGGTGCCGCTTCGAGCCCACGCCCGACCCGGCGCTGCTCGGCCTCGAGCGCGTCTCCGACGACGACGACGACAACGACGACGACGAGCCCCTGTGGCCCGACAAGGTGCGCCACCTGCGCCTCAGCGACATCTACACGCGCAACGCCGTGCCCGAGCTTATCGGCTGGGTCGAGGCCCTCCCCAAGCTCGAGACGCTGTTCGTCACGGCGTCCGACCTCGTGCGCAACGGCGACGACGCGCCGCTCGCGACCCTGCGCGCGTTCTGCGCTACGAGGGGCGTCACGTTCGTCGCCCAGGAGGAAACCGACTACGGGCACGAGTGGGGCTCGGTCGTGCCGCTCGCCTGGCGCTGAGCGCGCGAGCGGAGCGGGCGCGAGGCTCGGTTCGCGACTTTCGAGCGACGGCGGACGAGGTGCGACTGCAACTTTGAGCCCCTTCTCCTCCTTCGAATCTTCTCTATACGTCTCGGAGAGCTGGGGAGCTGCGCGAGAAGACAAAGCAAGCGCGACTCGCACGATCCCCTTGCCGGCGCCGACACCGCGAGGAGGCTCGAGGAGGAGCTGGTGAGTCGCCTCCCGGCCGGGCTCTCGAAGCCTGCATCCGGCTGGGGTGCATCTACCGAGGGCTACAGAGCTATCTGCGACGGCCCACGAGCGAGAGGGAGAGCGAGAGCGGCCGTGGACAGCGCGCTCGTCGCTCAACGCAGCTCTCCCTCGTCCACCTCTCGCTCGACCCGCCCGCGAGCATGTCTGAGCACCGGCATAACCTGCGCAGCCGCAAGAGCGCGCAGACCCTCGACGCGTCCGCCCCCGCCGAGCCCGCCGCCGTCGCCGTCGCCAACAAGGACAAGGCCGATCCGCACGGCGACCACGACGAGGAGCTCGAGTTTGGCGGCGCCGTGGGCACGTTTGCCATGATGACGGGCTTTCCGGCCTTGTTCTACTACCTCTACGCGTGCCTGTTCTTCTTCGACGGTGAGCCTCGCTCCTCGCTCCTCGTCGCCCCCCTCTCATCGTCCGACTCGAGCGAGAGCTGACCCTGCTGCCCCCCTCTCCTCGCGCGCAGGCACGCTCGCCGCGCCCAAGCACCCGCTCGAGCTCACTGGCTCGGGCGGCTGGGTGGACTTCGTCCAGACGATCGCGAGCCTCGTGTGGGAGGTGCGCTCGGCTCCCTCTCTCCCTCGCTCCCACTCGATCGAGCTAGTGCAGAGCTGACACAGACTCGACTCGCCCGCAGAACGCCATGCCGACCAAGCGCGCGACGGCCGTCTACCTCACCTTTGTCGGCGGCCAGTTCCTCCTCGCCTTCGTCATGCCCGGCGTGTGGCAGAAGGGCCTCCCGCTCAAGCACCGCAACGGCCTCCAGCTCGACTACTTCTGCAACGCGTACGCCGCCCAGTGGGCGACGATCGCGCTCGTCGGCGCGGCGCACTACTCGGGCGTCTTCAACCTCGCCGAGGTGATCGACCTGTACGGCCCGCTCCTCACGGTCGCGAGCCTGTTTGGGTTCGCCGTCGCGGCGGCGACGTACGTCACGAGCGCCGAGAACCACCGCATGAGCGGCAACGTCGTGTACGACTACTTCATGGGCGCGACCCTGAACCCGAGGCTCGGGCGCGTCGACATCAAGATGTTCTTCGAGATCCGCGTCTCGTGGAGCATCCTGTTTGCGCTCGCCATGGGCGCCGTCGCCAAGCAGTACCAGGAGTACGGCTACGTCAGCGGCAACACGGCCCTGTTCGCGTACGGCGTCGGCATCTACTGGAACGCGTGCGGCAAGGTGCGTCTCCCTCTTCCCCCTCGAAGGCTCGTCTCGATGAGCTACACCCGAGCTGACTCTTCCTCTCTTCCTCACAAACAGGGCGAGCAGTACATCCCGCAGACCTGGGGTGCGTTCGCGCTCGCTCCTCTCCCCCTTCCTCGCAGCGGCTGACCTCCCTCTTCCGCTCGCAGACATGAACTACGAGAAGGTGCGCTCGCTCCTTCGCGCTTTCTTCTCTCACCGGCACAAATTGACGTCGCGCTCGGTCCCTCTCGCAGTTCGGCTGGCTCCTGTCGTACTGGAACGTCGCCGGCGTGCCCTTCTCGTACGCCTACGCCGCCATCTACATGGCGACGCACGACCCGGCGACGTACGCCTACCCCAAGCCCGTCCTCTCGGTCCTCTTCGTCCTCCTCACCGCCGCGCAGGTCATGTGCGTCCTCCTTGTCTAAGCTCGTTCTCCCTCGCCGACCGAGACCGCTCGCTGACCTCGCCCTTCTCGCACGCGCGCAGCATGGACATCGCGATGGCGCAGAAGTCGCACTTCAAGGCGCTCAAGACGGGCACGTACATCAAGCGGCACACGTTCCCGCAGCTGCCGTTCGCCGAGCTCGACAACCCCAAGACGTTCAAGACGCAGGCGGGCGAGCTCCTCGTCGACGGCTGCTGGGCGTTCCTGCGCAAGCCGAGTGAGTCTCGCACGCTCCACTCTCTCTTCCTGCGACGACGCTCTCGTCAAGAGCGTCTCGATGGGTTGAAGGTGCGCTCCCTCACTGACCCTCCCTCGCCGCCGCGCCGCAGACTACATCGCCGACTGGATCCAGGCGCTCATCTGGGGCGCGAGCGCCGGCACGCACTCGGTCATCCCGTACTACTACCCGCTGTTCCACTGCACGATGCTCCTGCACCGCAACTCGCGCGACGACGTCAAGTGCGCGCGCAAGTACGGCGACGACTGGCGCCGGTACAAGGAGCTCGTGCCGTACTCGTGCGTCCTCTTCCTCTCTCTCGCAGCCCTTGTACATGCTCGTGCTCGTGCTGACGTCCCTCTTCGCACGCAGGTACATCCCCTACGTGTTCTGAGCGAGCGAGCAGCCTCGTCAGCGGCGCGCGCAGCCTGCACCGCCCTCACCTCATCCTTTTCCATACCCTTAGCCAGCTAGACCTTTATCTCGTCGACGTAGTCACGAGCCCTGCAAAAAGACGTTCATCCTGTTGCGCGAGCTTGCGAGAGAGACAGAGGGGGAGCGGGCGGACCCTTGGTCGCGCGAAGGATCGACCTCTCCGCCGACCCGCTTCTCGCCTCGAGCTGTGCACAGAGCGGCACGCGCACCGGCTAGATCGACCGCATCGGCACCACTACGCGCACCGCCATCAGCTGCGCCCCTCGTCCCACGCGCGCCGACCCTCGCCCCGCGCCTCGCTCGGCCATCCATCGTCCGGCTCGTCCGACCCTCGACAACCCTCTCGCCGGCCTGCCTGACTCGGTAGAGCCACTCCAGCACTTGACACGATGAGCGTGCGTCCACTCTCCCTCGCTCGGGGTCGTCGCGGCGGGCGAGCGCGAGGGCCGTGTGCTCCACCTCAGCCCCGCCTCGACCCGCTCTCGTACCCAGCGGGCCCAGCGAGACCGTGCAGTGCAAGCTCGAGCACGACAGCTGACTCTCTGCTCACCCCCTCGCAGTCTCACGCCTCGTCGTCGTCCGCTTCGGGCGAGTACGCCCAGAAGCTCGCGTCCCTCCACGCGCGCATCGTCAAAGAGCGCAAGATCCTCGAGGGCTTCCAGGCCATGCGCGCCGCGACCGCCAACCAGGACGTCATCCGCACCTGCGACGCAAAGATCCGCGACGCGCAGCGCACGATCGGCTGGTTCGAGGACTCGATCCGCCAACTCGAGGGCCGCGGCGCGCAGCAGCAGCAGCAGCCTCGGGCCCCGGGCCAGATGCAGGGGCACGCCCCGGGCGGCCGCCAGTCGTTCGACGACCCGCGCCAGCAGCGCATGCCGCCGCCGTCGGGCCCGGCCGCCTACGCGAGCGCTCCTCCTCCCGGCGCCGCGCCGAGCTACGTTCAGCCGCAGGCGTACGGCGCGACCGGCCCGCACGGTCGCATCGAGGCGCGGGACACCGTCGCACCCGCCGGGCCGGGCGGTGCCATGGTCTTCGGCGGGCAGAAGGCGCGCGACCAGTTCACCAACCTCGGTGCGTCGCTCGTTCGCCTACCTCTTCTGCGTCCTTGCGCTCTGCTCTCGAGCGCACGAGCTGATGTGATCTCGGTCCTTGCCCGCACAGACCTGATCAAGTCGGACACGCCGCTCACGACAGCCAAGATCTCGCGCATGCTCCACCAGCTCGAGTTCAAACTGCACGTCGAGCGCCAATACAAGGAGGGCATCGACAAGATGGCCAAGCTCTACTTGGTCGACGGCGACAAAAAGGCCCGGTGCGTCCCTCTCTCTCTCTCTCTCTCTCTCTTTCGGTCGTCGCGCTCGTGCTGGACCTGTGCTGACGAGCGACGACGCTGCAGGGCCGACACCGAGAACAAGCGCGTCGAGTCCAAGCAGAAGATGGTCCTCCTCAACCAGGCGCTCAAGAAGTACAAGGCGCTCGACGTCATGGGCGAGCTCGGCGAGGAGGAGGACAGTGCGTCGCTCTTCCGCCTTCCGTCGCCGTGCAGCTCAAGCCGTTTCGAGGCTGACTCAGACCCTCCCCCTCCTTCTTCCTCGTCCCCCTCTCGCCCTCTGCAGGCATCCCCGAGGACGTCAAGTCGAACCTGCGTCGCCCGCTCTCCGGCGCGCTCCAGATCACGATCAAGCAGGCGCGCGAGCTCGCGCACGCGCCGCAGCCCAAGAAGAGCAAGCACCCGTCCGAGACGATCATCTACGTCAAGGTCGAGGACACGCCGCGCGCGCGCACGCACCCGGCGCGCCACGACCGGTGGAACGAGGACTTTGAGATCCACGTCGACAAGGCCAACGAGTGCGAGGTGACGATCTACGACAAGGTCCCGGGCGACGGCGCGCCCGTCCCGATCGGCATGCTGTGGCTGCGCCTGAGCGACATCGTCGAGGAGCTGCGCCGCAAGAAGATGGGCGCCGAGGCGGGCCCGGGCTGGGTCACGGCGGCGCGCGTCGCCCAGGGGCAGGGCAGCGGCGGCAGCGGGACCCTCCTCCCCGGCGGTGCCGTCGTCGCGGGCGCAGGGGCGGGCGCAGATGGGTTGGCGGCCGGGCTCAACCGCGAGCAGAGCCTCGCAGGGACGTTCGGCGTCGGCGGCGCGGCGGGCCCGGGCGAGGGCATCGACGCCTGGTTCGCCGTCGAGCCCGAGGGCGCCATCCAGCTCCACCTCAACTTCGGTGCGTGCTCTCCCTCTCTCCCTCTCTCTCACTCGCGCACGAGTCGCAGGAGCTGACTCGCTCGTGCACGACCCGCTCGCAGTCAAGTCGAACGTCCGCAAGCGCCCGTACGACGCCGGCGGCCTCGGTCGTCAGGGCGCCGTGCGCAAGCGCAAGGACTCGATCCACGAGCAGAACGGCCACAAGTTCGTCACCAAGCAGTTCTACACGGTCGTCCTGTGCGCCCTGTGCGGCGAGTTCCTCCTCAAGGGCGCCGGCATGCAGTGCGAGGACTGCAAGTACGCCTGCCACGGCAAGTGCTACCAGAAGGTCGTCACCAAGTGCATCTCGAAGAGCAACACCGATTCGGTGCGTCCTCGTCCTCGTCGTCGTCCGTCTCGCTCGTCGAGCTGAACTGACTCGCCGCCGCCGTCTCGCAGGACAAGGACGAGGAGACGATCAACCACCGCATCCCTCACCGCTTCGAGCCGATCACCAACATCTCGCCCAACTGGTGCTGCCACTGTGGCCTCGTCCTGCCGCTCGGCCG
>Ga0308170_10003268_pt1 | contig 13337 bp, 13 predicted proteins | sample PhyBR2_2_FD_202136 | JGI IMG/M metagenome (GOLD analysis project Ga0308170, IMG submission 202136) | Phyllosphere microbial communities from UC Gill Tract Community Farm, Albany, California, United States - DLSLSB.R2 | ecosystem: Host-associated > Plants > Phyllosphere > Unclassified | place... | reverse complement strand
CCCGACACCGACGGCCTGGCCGAAGAGCGCCGTCATCGTTTTCGACGCCCAAAGCTCCGCTGTTGCCGACAGCTTCCCCATTGACCCCGCCGGCAACCCGGTTCCGCGGCCGGCCCAAAATCAGGCCGGCTAACGGCTGGCCGGACCGACCCGGCTCGCGGGCTGGAACGGTGACGAACAGAAATCAGGCTGCGGCCCGGGGCGATGCAGCAGCACAATGTTGTCCAGCCTGTAGACCTCCCGGAAGCCGTCTGACTCTTTCAGGGTCAGGGCCGAGAACGGGGTGAAATTCCCGTCCCCGCCGCCCCCGGTGTTGGCCTGGCTGAAGTCGATCGCCACCCAGCTGGCGTAGTCGACCTGCCGGCCCACCATGCCCACCGTGGTCCGGTTGGTCAGGTGCGGCACCAAACGGTCATCCGCTTCAACACAGACACCTGAGGGGATCATGTTCACGATCTTCTGCTGCGCCGCCATATGGGTGCTGTAGGCCCACGCTTGCCCGGTCAGTAGGTTATGGAGCGGGAAAACATTGGGGGCGAAGGCAATGCCAGCGGCGGCGCCTGCCGCGAAGACAGCCGGGGCCCCTATCCGCAACACCGACAATCTGCCCGGAAACCGGCGCAGCACCCGGCCGAGTACGTCCACGGCCGCCATGACAAGGATGGGGGCAAGAATCGCGTTGTACTGGAAAGCCGTTGACCAGGTCCCGGACCTGTCGCTGAGGAGCCGACTCAAAAGGATGGGGGCCACCAGCAGCGCGTAGGCCGAGCCCAGCGGAAGGAAGCCGACCGGGATGAACAGCCACCCCCACAACAGCACCTTCGCGTTGTCGTTGAAGAGCATCCCGAAGGTGCGCAGCGGGTGCGCCAGGATGAAGAGGACGGCCGCCGCCATGGTGGGGCCCAGACCGGTGTAGTCCCAGTAGCTGAAGTCGCCGGAGCTGTTGAAATGCGGGATGATCCTGCCCGTGACGACCTGGTAGACAACAGCCCCGGTGATGAACAGGACAATGGCCAGCTTCCACCGGCGCCGGAGCAGCACAATGAGCGCCACGGCCATCACCATGAAGCCCATGTCTTCCCGGACACCCAGCAAAGCCAGGCACAGCACGGACACCACCGCGTAGCGTTTCCGGTCCAGGGCGTAGATAATCCACGCTATCAGGGGCACGCCGACGGCGATCTCGTGGAAGTCGAAGGCCACCAGCCCCTGGATCGGCCACCAAAACGCGTACCCGGCCGCGATTGTGAAGGCCGGCCAATGCCCCAGCCGTGTCCTGGCGAACAGATATACCGGGAAGACGGACGCAGCGATCAGCAGCGCCATGGCTACCCCGAGCATCCGCGGATCGTCCCAGGCCCAGTAGAACGGTGCCAGGAGCGCCAGAATCGGGTGGAAATGATCACCCATGATGTTGAAGTTCAGGCCCTTGACTTCGCTGTACGGCGGCGCGAAATGCGAATACTGCCGCACCACCTGGTCAAAGATCCCCAAGTCATACCCGGCCGAATCAAACCGGCTGAAGCGCAGGAAGGACACCAGCGAGTAGACTCCCGTGGCCACCAGCGACAAACCGGTAACCCACCGCAGCTGACGGCCCCAGGGAACCCGGAGGACTTTCATGAGGCCGTGCCAGGCTACCCTTGTATCTACCTCCACGTTCGGGCCGGTCGGGCACAGGACTAGTGTTTGTACCCCGGTGGACGGGTTCGCCTTCAGGATCCGGCCAGGACGGTGGTTGCCCTTTTGCTTGCGTCCTGGCGTATGGTCTCGATTTGGGTGATCTGGCCTTCATTGGCGGCGAGGAATGATGTCAGGTACCGGTTGATTTCCGTCGCGGCGCCCTTGTCGTAACCCAAGGTTTCGCGGCACTTGGCGTCGTCGATGGAGTACTTGGCGGCGACGGCGGGGGTCTTCAATGATTCGATGACGGCGTTGCCCGGGCTGGGTAGGCCGGGGTTACCGGCGGCGGCGAAACACTGGGACCACTTCTTATTCAAGGCTGTCATGGCGTCGTCGAACAGTGCCGCGTTCACGGACGGTTGAAGGGCGTTGACCGCTATGCCGGTGGCCATCATGCCGTTTTCCACCGATCCGTAGATGGTCTTGTAGCTTTCGGCCAGACACCCACGCGAGGAGACTGACGGGTTAGTCCCGAAGAGGTGCACCGTGATTTTCGGATCGCTGGGGCTTCCCATAAACGCGGCCTGCGCGTCCGGCCCCTGCGTGCCGCCGACGGCCTCGGTCGAGCGGGGACCCACCCCGCTGTACGCGTCAGCCCTCGCCTGAGCAACGGTCAGCGGTTTTGCGGTCATCAGGTCTTCCACCCTCCCTGGTTTGGCTTGCTGGCGTACCCAGGTGAACCCGGCTTTGCGCATGCACTGCTCAATGACCACCTGCCTGCCCTGCTCTGCCGGGCCGTTGGCAGCCAGAAACGAGTCCGCTTTAGCCATTGCCTGGGGGTCCGGGTGATCGGAGGGCGAGAGCGCAGCCTTGAAGGCCTGGCCGGCCGGGGACGCCGACGTGCTTCCCGATGCGCACCCTGTTAGCAGCAGGGCCGCGGCAGTCAGCACGGTCATGATCATCGGTGTTTTCTTCATGCGTTACTCCTTGGAACGTGGATCAGCCTTGGGACAAGGTTTCGACTGGGTCGATTTGTGAGGCTTTGTGGGCCGGATAAAGTCCGGCGATAAGTCCGATGAGGAGGCCGGCGCCGATGCCAATGCCGATGCTCGCGGGCTCAATGACCGGGATCCAGTGGTTGAGGAGGCTTATTACGGCCAGCGCGTTGACAGCCGCAATCACCCCCAGGACCGCTCCCCCGGCAGCTGCTATGACCGCTTCGGCAGCGAACTGGGTCCGGATGGCGCCCGGCGTGGAGCCGAGTGCCATGCGCAAGCCAATTTCGCGGCGGCGCTCCATAACGGAGACGAGGAAGGTGTTCATGATGCCCACTCCGCCGATGAGCAAGGTCACCCCGGCCATGGCGATCATGAGGTTCCGCTGCTGATCATCGACGGCCTGACGCAAAGTGGTCGGTTCCGGAGGTGCTGAGGCGGTGAGCTGTGACTGGCTGGTCGGGTCCCAGGCGGCGGTGGCTTCCCCGGCGACCTGGCTGGCGGCGCCTGATGCGGTCTTGAGCAGGATCTTGGTCGGCCCCTCTACTGCACTGTCTGAAAGTCGGTTGCCCAGGGGGACGTACAGGGCTCCGGCGTTGTCGGTGCTGCTGAGGTCCTCCTGAACGACACCGACGATCTGGAACGGTGTGTTTGCCGCGTAGACGGTCATCCCGGGCTGCCAATTGCGCCCCAGGCTCTGGAGCAGGCTCCGGCCTATCACCGCCACGTCGTCACTGCGGCTGACATGGCCGTCGTCGAACAACCGTCCGGCCGTCAACCGGACACCCTCGGCGTCAAGGCCGGCTGGTGTCACAGCCAGGACTGGAGCCTGGATGCGGCCGTCAAAGGATCCGCGGTACTCGGGTGTCAGTGAAATGGTTGCGGCGCCGCCGGAGACATCCTGGATCACCCCGGCAGCCTGGACTCCGTGGAGGTCGGCCAAGCGCTGCATTCCTGCTGAAGACTGCCACTGCCTGGCCTGCTGGGCGCTGATGGCGTCCGCGCCCTGAGGAGCGGCAAGGGTAACCCGTTGCGCCAGATACAGATTGAACTTGTCCGAGAGTTGCGCAGAGATGGTTGCGGACAACCCCACGGTCAGCACCAGCGAGGCCACACCGATGGCCGCCCCGATCATCGTGAAGGTATTTCGCTTCATGCGCCGTCGTGAAGCATGAAGTGCCTGCCGGATCCCCAGCCCGGTCCACCGCCACCTGTGATGTTCTGCCCCTGAAGTCCGGCCCCGGCCCCGTGGTTGCGGGGAAACAATTGAGCTGGACCCACCGGCAGTCTGTTCGACGATTCTGCCGTCGCGGATGTGGATAGCTGTATCGCATTGCTCGGCGACCCCGGCGTCGTGGGTGACGATGACAGTGGCCTGGTCGGGGCCGGTAATGGAACGCAGCAGTTCGATGACGTCCGCCGACCGGGCGGAGTCCAGGCTGCCGGTCGGCTCATCGCACAGCAGTAGAGTCGGCTTGGTGACAACGGCTCGGGCGATGGCCACGCGCTGCTTTTCGCCGCCGGAGAGCGTCGACGGGAAGCTGTCGCGCCGGTGCTCCATGCCCAGGCGCCTGAGGACCTCTTCAACTGCCCCTCGCCGTATCTGGCGGGATTTGCCCTGCAGGATCAGGGGCAGTTCGATGTTTTCCGCCACTGTCTTGTGCTCGATCAGGTGGAACGACTGGAAGACGAAGGCTACGCGCTCAAGTCTGAGCCTTGCCTGCCCGGCGGTGGCCAGATGGGCGGCGTTCTCACCACCGATAATCAGTTCGCCCTCGTCCGGCTCGACCAGTAGTCCCAGGATGTTCAGGAGCGTACTTTTGCCTGAGCCGGATGGCCCCAGGACTGCGGTCATGGAGCCGGCTTCAAGACGGAGGTTGACATCCGCGAGGACCGGGATGCGCTCCGTGCCTTGGCGGAACGACTTTGTAAGATTCCGGGCCTCGACGACCCCGGGCCTCGAGTTGGACGTCCGGTTCACCGGGTGGCTACTGCGACTTGGTCACCGGCTGTCAGTGCCGACTCCGGGTCTGCCGTGACGGCATTCTCCCCGCCTGCGGAGAATCCGACGGTGACTGGAACGTCCCTGGTTGTGTCACCGTTAACGATGCTGACCACGGTTTTAGAGTCCTTAGTCCACAAAGCGGCGCTTGGCACCACGAGCTGTTTCGGAGCGGACCCGCCGACAACCAGCGAAGCAGGCACCGTGCCCTTCAGCCCATTTGCTGCGGCGCCCACACTGATAAAGACGAATTGCGTGGTGCCCCCAGTCCCCGGCTGGGCTGCACTGCCTTGCGCCTGTCCGGTACCTGCGGGTGAGACGTTTTGACCGTTGGCGGCCGCGGGCAGGGTGGCTGCCGGCGCGGTGACTATAGCGACGCCGAATTGCTTATCGGCCAGACCTGGGACCGTGGCCTGCTGCCCGTTTTTAGCCTCGGGTGGCACTCCCCCGGCCGGGGATGAGCAGAAGAGCCCGCGCTCACCTAAGCCAAGGGACAGCAGGGGTACTTGGCCCAGCGTCCCGGGACCGTGAGGAGGGCCGGAAACCGTCCCGGGTCCGCTAATGATGTGGAAGGCGTCCAGGGCGACTACGGGTCCGCTCTCCGGCGGAGCGGAATAGCTTGTTGAGTTGTAAAGGTGTGCGATCGCATCCCGTGTGGCCGCCGAGATCGTGGAGAGGGCGGGTTCGCTTTCCTTGTTGAGGAGCCCCAGGGCCATCAGCGCGTTGTTTACCAGCCGGGCATCCGGGCCGGTATCTCCTACAGCCAGGTCGCGGTAGAGCGGGAATGAGCCGGTCAGGGCGAAGATGGGACTGCCGTTAATTTCCCCAAGAAGCGTGCCGTTGTCGACCACAGAGCCATCCGTCAGCGGCATCGCAGTGACAACGGCAGGGCCCGTCGAGGACGATCGGATGTCAAGCTGTGTCCGGTACGCCACATCACAGGACAGCGGGACAGTGTCGAAAAGCTGCTTAACTTCCACCGGAACAGTGGTGACCGTTGGTGTCGGAGCCCCGGCTTCTGCTGCCTTCTGTTCCGTGGTTTTGAAAGTGCTGGCGGCGGCGACCGTACCACCTGTCGCGATGACGGCGGCGGCGACGACGCAACCTGCGAGAACTTGCTTTCGACTCACGACTCTCCCTCTTTAATCTGGCTTGGCTCCTCCCCAAAAGTGCTGGGGGTGGGTCCATCCCCACCCCCAGCACCCCCCAATGAACCGTCAGGCCCAGGTAACGAAATCGGCCATATCGTTGAAGCCAATATCGCTCAGGTTGTTGTCCGTCCACCCTGCCGACAGCGTTTCCGCATAGTAGGGCTGACCGGAGCGGTACTCCCCGATCACTTCGGCGGTGCTGTTGTTGGCATTGATCCACGACGAGGCCTGGTCGTGGAGGTAGCCGTTCAGATCCGCGTAGGAGGTGAACCCGCTGATGACCTGGCTCGTGTTGAGCCACTGTGCGTCTTTGTAGACGCACACAGTGCTCGTCTGGCACTGGCCTATCGTCGCTTGCGCAGGCATCGCGAGTCCCGCGGCGCCGATCATTGTGATTCCCAGAATTGTGAAGGTTTTAGTGCGTAATCTCATTACTTCCCCTCCGTGTGTGTTACAAAACCGGCCATCCGGTTTGTTTTTGGACCAAGAACACCGAGAGCAGATCCTTCGGAGACCCAGCCGCGGAAATGTGGCCCGGTGAGAGAAGGCTCGCAAGAATACCCAGAAGCGTCAATCACCCTCTTCTCGCGTGTCGAGCCCACAAATAATGCGGTGCGCCGCGCCGTTCCGCACACTCTGGACTGAAAACAGGCCAAGTCGACGGTATTTAGCCCAAGGTAACGATTCGGTATCTAAATTCGGTCCGCCGAATCAATCACAAACCTGTCAACCGGTATGCTTTGGTGACTAAACAACTACTTGGAAAAGAGGGACCGGTTGCCTGAGCGCGCTGGATTGGTCGGACTGTGCTTCAACCGCACCGTGGACAGGGAGCTGGTCCATCGGCGTTCCCTGTCTGAAGTCCTCCTGACAGATGCCCTCCGGGTCAGCGACGGCGTTTTCCTCATCGGGGCCCAATGGCCGCGCTGGCATGTCTTTTACGGATCCATCCACGACGGGTACAACTCCGCCCTCATCGCTGAGACGCTGCGCCAGGCAACCATCATGACCGCCCACAGCATGCTGGAGGTCCCACTGGACCGACGCTTCCTGCTGTCGTCCATGACAGTCAGCAGGAACGACACTGATTCCGTCCCCGACCTGGCCGCAGAGGCCGGCGTCACCCTACAACTCCTGGACGTTCACCGAAGCGCTGGCAGCGTCTCCAAAATGGTTGTGCAGGCGGAATTCGTCGTCGACGGTGAACCGGTCGCCACCGGCACCGCAAAAGCCAGGATCGTTGGCGAAGGCACTTATGCCAGGCTGAGGGGCCTACCGGCCGCGGAAGGTACTTTCCTGGAGACGGCCCGCCTTCCCGCACGCCAGGTGGGACACACATCCCGACGCAACGTGGTCCTCGGGGTCACGTCCGGTCAAAACAGGTGGCCGCTGCTGGTAGACGCCTCCAACCCAATATTCTTCGACCACCCTCTGGACCACGTCCCCGGGGCGCTGCTGATCGAAGCCGCGAGGCAGGCTGTGCGCGCCGGCACCGGGTGTCCGGACCGTGACCTGGCCTCGTTCGATTCGACCTTCGCTGAGTTCGTAGAGCTCACCGACGAGTCAGAGGTCGTCATCACGGACCTTGTGGAGGACGCTGATTCCGTCTCAGCCGTGGTGGAGATCCGTGTAGGAGACCAAGTGGCCATGACTACACGGGCGGTGGCGTCCGGGCCGAACCAGGCTTAGGACAGTACGGGGGGAGACAGAAGCGTTCCGAGGTTGGCCATGCGCTCTGACGGCACAACACCGGCAGTTAGGACCGCCCACATATCTTCGATGCGCTCCATCACGTCCTCGCGCTCTGTGAGCACGTCCGAGACCATTTGGACCCCAGTGAAGGACGCAACGATGAATCGGGCCAAAGCCGAAGCACGCAGCTCCGGCCGCACGTCGCCCTGGATCTGCGCTGTGCGGACAAGTTCCTCCATGACGGTGATCCAGTCCTCGTACGGGCCTCTGACGGCATGGCCGAACGCGGAGGCTTCAAGCGTCAGGCGGATGCCGGCCTGCACAACAGGGTCCGTGCACAGCTGGTGGCCGAATTCCCGGCACATCAGAACCATGGCTGTAAGCGCAGGAAGGTCCCGATCCAGGATTTCCTGCGTCGCCATCCGGACCCTGGCATGCTGCTCATCAATGACGGCCATGGCCAGGTCCTCTTTGGACTTGAAGTGAAAGTAGAGCGCTCCCTTGGTCACCTCGGCATGGCCGGCGACGTCCGTGAGGGAAGTGTTGCCGTAGCCGAGGGCCTCAAACGCTTTTGCTGCACCGTCGATAATGGCCGCGCGCGTAACCTCAGCCCGTTTCTGCAGGGTCACGTGGGCTCCTCTGGTAGGACGTTGTCGTGACCGGTGACGGAGGGGGCGCTCCGGGGTTCATTCAGCGTCCCCGTCCCCTGCCGGCACCAGCCGGTCGGGCTGTGCTGCTCTTAGGTGCCACCGGTTTCATCGGGGGGCATGTGCTTCAGTCCCTGATGAAATCCGGTACTCCAGTAAGAATCCTAACAAGGCGGCCAACCGGCACGGTTCGGAATCCTCGGTTCAGGTCTGCCCCGGCGACCTGACCGATCCCTGGTCGCTGCTGCGTGCCGCAGAGGGGACTGCCGCGATCATCAATGCCGCCTCCTACGTTGGTCGCGATCCGCAGCAGGCCGGCCTCGTCAACCACAGCGGCACGCTCAACGTCCTTGACGCCGCCAGGCAGTTGGGTATCACCCGCACCATCCAGATGAGCACGACGTCGGTCTACGGGTCGGGCCCGCACCGCGGACTTCAGGAATCTGAGGCGACCTATGCCCCCGAATCCGTTGCCAGCGCCAGCCGGCAGCAGGCAGATGAAGCGGTTCTCGAGGCAGGCGGGGTCGTGATCCGGCCCAACCTGGCGTACGGATGCGGCGACCGCTGGTTCATCCCTGGTATGGTCCGGATCGTCAACGGACTGGGGCTCCTCAGGTCACAGACCCGCCTGTCCGTCATTGACGCTGGCTCGCTCGGGCAGCTTGTGGCTCGTGCTGCCACTTCCTCGAACGGCCTCCACGGGGTCTTCCACGCCGCGGATCCCGCCGCGGTGTCGGTCGAGGACTTGCTCGTGGCCCTGAATTTTCCCGTCCGATCAGGGCCGTCCCTCCATGCCTCCGATTTCAGTGCGCACCAGATCAAATGACAGCTTCCGCCGTGGTGCCGGAACCGCCGAAGAAGTCCAGAATCACGGCGTTCTTGGGGGCAATCATCCGGAACCAGCGCATCAGAACCGTGTGATCCTTGGGAAATGGGAACCGGCGATCACCGAGGACAGACGCCAGATGCTGGGATGAGTCTGTTCTCCTCTGAAAGAACGTAGGGCCCGGTACTTGACGGTCCATCGCTTCAAGGTAGCGTTTTGCCCTCGGAATAGAACCGGGGACTGCTCCAAAGAAAATGTCTCCTGCTGCTTCCCGAAGCAGGAGTGTCTCGGTGCTGCAGTTCCACCCGCTCTTAGGCAGAGGGCAGGCTTCTCCCGTTACTGGGTGGAAGAGCACATGTCGTGAGCGGTTTGGTCGGTCCTCAGGAGCCGTCATGTTGTCGCGTTGAAATACCCGACCACGCTCGTCTATGCGGTTGTACTCTTTCAGACCACCTGAGGCACCTTGGCCGTTCTGCTTCCACCACTGGCGGAACAACTCAGTAGCCTTGTCGGCGTCACGGCCTGACTTCAGCCAGGCGTCCCGACCTGCTGCCAGCACGCTGTGGATACCGTCTTTCTCTTCGGTCCACCTTGTGTTGCAGGAGTCCAGAAGTTCGCGGTTCGACGCGTAAACAAGCATGTAATCCCCGCCACTTCCCGTGTAACGGGCGTTATTCTTGAGAGTTCCTTGCCACGTTAGGTTGGCCAAGAAGTTGGCCTCCCCGAAAATCTGATCGGCGAGTACACGGAGGCGGTGGTGCTCGTTGTCGTCGATGGCCATAATGACGACTCCGGTGTCCTTGAGCAGCTGCTTTGCAATGAGAAGCCGCTTCTCCATGAAGGAGAGCCACTTGGAGTGCCGGTAGCCGTCCTTGGCGTCGACGTAGCGGTCGTTGTACTTCCAATCGGCCGCGCCGGTGTTGTACGGCGGGTCGATGTAGATCAGGTCGACCTTGCCGGCGTGCGTGTACTGGAGTGCTTCGAGGGCGTGATAGTTCTCGCCGTTAATAAAGGTGTGGACAGGTGCGTCCGGGTCCCCGCGGCGGATCTCGGAGAGCTTCCGCAGGCCGGGGTACATGACGTCCCCGAACTCCTTGGCCACAGTCAGCGACGCGACTGGGTGCTCACTCTGGTTCCCGTCGGCGTCCACAATGACCTCGGTAGCTGGGTCCTTGTCGAGTCGGTGGACCCGGTAGAAAACAGAGTTGTTGGCGGGCTTGCCGTTGATGGAGTTGATGACGACCTTGGAGCCGCGCTTCACCGTGTGCTTGGGCAGTCGGATGCCCTCGGGGTGGTGGCGCTCGAAGACGAGCCCGAATTCCCGCTTGAGGCCGCCGATTTCGCGGGCCAGGTTTTCGCGCAGCACCGGGTCACCGATCTCTGCGAGATACCGTTCGAGGCTCGAGATTATTTCGGCCGCGCCCGTTGTTCCAATGGTCATGCCGACAATGTGTGCGGCGCCTGCTGGCCCGCTCCCCGGTTCGTTCGTCGAGATGCTCACGTCAGGGAACATGCGTAGACAGGTTCAGGGGACTGAAAAAGGAAGGTCCCGCCGTTTGATGAGGCCTTCCACTGATGCGCCGGGACTACCAGACGGAGTGGGGTTTGCTACGGCCGTACAGCGCGCTCAGCCGCCCGTTGGCGGGGTAGCCGCTGTCTCTCAAGCGCCTTTCGAGGACTGCCACCAGGGAGGACCCAAGCCGGTCTCAGCCTCCCTGGTAGGCGTTCTGTAGATGGCACTAATAGTTGAATTAAAATTCCGAGACTAAAAACATGAAAACAGGCACCCGGACTCGAATAGACATCCAGGAACCTGATTCACAAGCTTCTCAGTGAAAATTATGACGAGGGCTGCAGAACTCCTACTGCCATTGGTATTCGAAGCCGTAGTTGTTGTCCACACCCACAAAGTGGTCCCACACAGACGTCGTGTCGTGGCAGGAAGAGATGATGTGAGCGCCTTCGCTTTGGTAGGCGTTTTGCAGGGCCATGCAGCTATCATAATTGATGCCGAAATACATCCACTGGGCCGTCCCAATAACCTGTGGCGATGCCGGTCCGACGTTAGCCGGCAAGGTGGAGGCTTGTGCTGAGGCAATGCCGCTGAACATGACGCCGGCCACGGCAACCGGGATGATCAGGAACTTTGCGGTACGTCGGAATAGCTTCATTGGTGTCCCGTTCTACGCAGATTATCCGTCAACTTCGCCACACCACCTGAAATACAAATTGGCGATCAGGAATGCGACGCGCTGATGGAATGGGTTAAGCACCACAATTGGCGGATGCATTGGCAAAGCTGCCAATAGGCAAACATTAAGCCAAGGTAGTTACCCGAGTCAACCAGCAATACAAGAAATATTTTCCGAATACCCTGGCCCAGAATCTGCTCTGACTCCCCGTCAGTCTGGAAGGTATATATTGGTTGGAAGACAGGGGAGAAAAATGTCGACGAGGTCTAGCCCTAAGGAACTTCCCAGGAGGGTGCCGAGCACCGTCTTGGCAGCATGCTGCCTCTTGGCCGCTGGAGCGGCCGGAACAGCAATCCTGACCGTTCGAGGAGCGATGTCCATCGTCGACCTTGAGGGTCAGAAAAGTTCTGACCCTGCCAGCACGGCTCAAATCCTTGTTTTGCGTATCGCCCTATCCGTGAGTGCAGCTGTCTTGGCTATTTGGATGTGTTGGAAGAATGGCGTTGGACGGACATGGGCGAGGAACCTGACTAGTGTTTTGGCGGCAACAGCACTCCTCGCTGCGGTGGCCGCGCTTTCGGTTCTGAGGAATCGGCTAGCTCCAGAGGCAGCCATGACCTACTTGCTTTCCGCGATATTGGCGACTGCAGTTCTGGTTCTTCTTTGGCGCCCTGGTTCAACGGCATTCTTTAGGGCTTCGAGCCTTGAGACTGTGTCCGCCGTCCGGGCTGACGAATTACCCGGGCAACCGGATTCGGTGACCGTGACCGAGCTGGATTCTGAGAAATGAGTTGTCGGCACCTCGCAAGCAACCTAGACGGCTCCTTTGAAATCAATGCACCCCCGTCCAGTGTCAGCTTAAGAGGCTCAGACGGTCGTACTGATGCACTGTGGTTCACACCCATCCTTCCGGTCTACATTTTCATCCTGGGACCCACCATTTTCCGGGGCATGCCTTCTGGTGTGGTCTGGGCCGTACTAGCAGCCGTTTTCGCTGTGGACGCTGGGTTGATCGCTTTTTGCATCGCTAAGTTACGGCACCATCGACGGCTTGTTGAAAAGCTTGTTCACGAGGTTGATTCGAGCCTGGCCGCATACGGCTATTCTGTTCAGCCGGCTTGTCTTTGCTCCAGGATGCTGCGGCGCCTTGTTGATCGCGATGGCCCAGTCACCTTGGTAGTCACAGATTTGCTGGACAGATCGGTTGGACGCCAGTTCGATGTCCAGTTCACGAAGGTATGGCGGTTCGTCCCCGCTGACCGGGGGTGCGAAGGCCCATCCTCGGTCCACCAATTACTTGACGGGCCTCGCGCAGCCGAAACTTAACCTGTCCGACGCTCAGTTATCTCTTTCGAATGGGCATACCGTCGAGTTTTCCAGGTAGCCGTACAGAACGAGCGGCCCGCTCACCCTAGCTACCTCCGGATAACCGGGTAGAAGCCATTGCGGCCCTTGCCAACCTCGACTTTGGGCGCGGTCTTGACGGTCTCCGTCTTCTTGCGGCCGTTGGCGGCGCTGCGCCGCCGATAGCCGTCCTCCCAGGCTTTCCATTCGTCTGTGCCTTCAACCTCCTCGATCCGGCTGGTCAGGAACATGCGCATCCGCGGGGCGTTCCGGTACACCGGGTTGCGGACCAGTTTGTCCGGCTCGCCCAGGAACCGTTTCAGGGCGGCCGGCGTCCAGGCCGGGTTGCGGTCGCTCAGCGTGCCCGGGCCCATCAGCTCGCGCTTGTTCAGAGGCGAGTTGCCGACATTGGGCCGGGTGTCGCCAGGCGCCAGGGTAAGGGACGGTTCAGCGTGCTCAGTGGCGGCAAACCGGCCCCCGATACGGGCGCCGCGGGGCTGGCGTGAAGATGTCGTCATACCCTTTTTGTGTGCGGCTGTCGGCCGCGCGGGCCAGGCAGGAATTCAGTTCTTCAGGGGATGGTGCGGGCGGCGATGAAATCGCGAAGAGCGACCGGATCGAGTCCGCTCCCTCCTTTCCCCAGCGCCCGGCGTACGCCCCGGCCGCCAATCTCGTCATAGATGGAGACCCTGGCCAACGCCACCCCAGGTGTGTGGACTGCGTAGGCGTCCCTCACCGCATCGTAGATCGCGCGCTGCTTCCACCGTGGCGAACCGTGTGCCCCGAGAATGCCGGGCGGGTCGGCCTGGCCAAGCATTGTCTTGGTGGGTGTGCTCGTCCATTTCTTGCTATACGAACCGGCTTT
>Ga0308170_10003262_pt1 | contig 13346 bp, 8 predicted proteins | sample PhyBR2_2_FD_202136 | JGI IMG/M metagenome (GOLD analysis project Ga0308170, IMG submission 202136) | Phyllosphere microbial communities from UC Gill Tract Community Farm, Albany, California, United States - DLSLSB.R2 | ecosystem: Host-associated > Plants > Phyllosphere > Unclassified | place... | reverse complement strand
TTTCCGATTCGCTCGGGGACGCAGCTTTGACGCGGTTCGCGTTGACGGTGGAGTTCGACGGGCGGCCGTTCATGGGCTGGCAGCGGCAGAAGCACGGGCCGAGCGTGCAGGCGGCGCTGGAGGCCGCGGTGTTGAAGATGACCGGCGAGACGGCGTCGGTGCAAGCGGCGGGGCGGACCGATGCCGGCGTGCACGGGATGGCGATGCGCGCGCATGTCGACATCGCGAAGCCGCTCGCGGCGTTTCGGTTGATGGAGGGGCTGAATGCGATGGTGAAGCCGGCGCCGGTGTCTGTGCTGGCGTGCGAGGTGGTCGACGACGATTGGCATGCGCGGTTTTCGTGCATCGGGCGGTCGTACGAGTACCGGATCGTCAACCGGCGCTCGCCGTTGACGTTCGAGGCGGGGCTGGCGTGGCAGGTGCCGCAGTTGCTGGATGCGGGGGCGATGGCGGAGGCTGCGGGGGCGCTGGTTGGGCGGCATGACTTCACGACGTTTCGGTCAGCGCACTGCCAGGCGGATAGTCCGGTGCGGACTCTCGATCGGCTTGAGGTGGTGCGCGAGGGGGAGCGGCTATTCGTCTATGCGGCGGCGCGGTCGTTCCTGCACCATCAGGTGCGGTCTATGGTCGGGTGTCTGGCGCTGGTGGGTATGGGGCGCTGGGCGGTTGGCGATGTTGCGGCTGCGCTCGCGGCGAAGGACCGGGCGATGCTGGGGCTGAATGCACCGCCTGACGGGTTGTTCTTCGTGAATGCTGTTTACCCCTAAGCTTGTTCCCCCGCGAAGGCGGGGGTCCAGTCTGGGCCACCGCCTTCGCGGGGGAACAATCTTCTACGGTTACCGGACGAACTTCGCGGCTAGCTCGACATGCGTCGACCAGCGGAACTGGCCGACGGGCTGGACCCAGTCGATCCGCCAGCCCGCGTCGCACAGCTCCTTGGCATCGCGCGCGAAGCTCGCCGGATTGCACGAGACGTATGCGATCACCGGCGTCTTGCATTCCGCGAGCGCAGTCGCCTGTTCGCGCGCGCCCGAGCGGGGCGGATCGATCACCACCGCGTCGAAGCGGTCGAGTTCGGCCACCGTCAGCGGGCGGCGATAGAGATCGCGGTGCTCCGGGTAGACCGGCCGTTGCGTGCGGTGCGCGGCGGCCTTCAGCGAGCCGAGTGCGTCGCGCGCGCCTTCGGCCGCATAGACCTTCGCCGGGATTGCCAGCGTGAAGGTGCCGAGGCCGGCGAAAAGGTCGGCGACCGTCGCTGGTTTGCCGATCGCTTCCAGGACGGCGGCGGTGAGTGCGGCTTCGCCATCGGGGGTAGCCTGGAGGAACGACGCGGGGGGGAGCGGCACGGGGACGCCGCCGAGCGTGATCGTGACCGCGTCGGGCTCCCACCGCGTCTCGGGTCCGAGGCCATCGTCGAACGCTACGCGGGCGATCTTGTGGTCTTCGCAGAATTTGGTGAGCGCTTCGGCGGCGGGGAGGCCTTCTGGGGCGAACCCCGTGATCAGGATGTCCGCGCCCTGGTCGGCGAGCGTCAGGTGGATGTCCGCGCGGCGGCGGAAGTTGAGGCGCTTGAGCAGTTGGCGGAGCGGCTGGACGAGCGCGAAGAGGCGCGGATCGAGGATCCAGCATTCCTTGATGTCGACGATCGTGTGCGCCTTCTCCGCAGTGAAGCCGAGCGTGATCTTGCCGCCCTTGGCCTCGGCGTGGAGCGTCGCGCGGCGGCGGCTGCGCTCGGGGGAGATGTGCGGCGTGCGGATCGGCGCGGACAGGTCCTGGCCGTCGAGCGCGGAGGCGATGCGGTCGGTGACGAACTCGGCATAGGCCTGGTCGTCGAGATGCTGGAGCTGGCAGCCGCCGCAGGTCGGGAAATGCACGCAGGGGGGAATCTGGTGGTGCGGGCCGGGGATTACCGTGCCGTCGGCGGCGAGCGTGTCGCCGGGTGCCGAGAAGGCGGCGTGGCGGCCGTCGGCGGTCATGCCGTCGCCGCGCGCTGCGACGCGGACGATCGTGTCGATATTCGTTTCAGAGGTCATAGCGATGCTCTGGCCGACCGGAGCGCTTCCGCCAAGTCGTCGGCGATGAAAGCCGCGCCCAATCGCCGGGCAGCGTCACCGTGGAGCCACACTCCTGCGCAGGCTGCGTCGAGTGGTTCGAGCCCGGCGGCCAGCATCGCGCCGATCGCGCCGGCGAGGACGTCGCCGGTGCCGGCGGTGGAGAGCCAGTCGCTGGCGTCCTGTGCGATGCGGACGCGGCCATCGGGTGCGGCGATGACGGTGTCGGCGCCCTTGAAAACGACGACGGCGTTCGCGCGGACGGCTGCGTCTCGGGCTCTCGCGATCTTGTCGGCATCGGATTTGCCGAAGAGCGCGTCGAACTCGCCGGCGTGGGGCGTGAGAATGACTGGGACCGTCAGCGCCTTGATCCGCTCGGGCGCGATGAGGCGGAGCGCGTCGCCATCGATGATCAGTGGGTGGTTTGAGATCAGCGCCGCTTCGAGGCGGGTTTTGGCGAGGTCGTCGCGGCCGAGACCGGGGCCGATCACGAGTGCGCCGATGCGGTCGTTGGCGAGCGCGTGGTCGGTGAACGGTGCGCGGACGAGCGCGTGGGGCGGGCCTTGGCTGTCGCCGAGCAGGGTTACGTAGCCTGCGCCGGCGCGCATCGCGGCGAGCGCTGCGAGGTCGGCGGCACCGGACATGGTGCCGGCGATGATCGCGACCATGCCTCGGGTGTATTTGTGCGAGTCGGGGCCGGGGGTTGGGAGAATTGGGGCCTTCAGGACTTCGGCCTGGCTGAGCGTGGGGACGCCGATGTCGAGGAGGCGAATCTGGCCGCAATAGCGCGCGGCGGGTTGGAGGAGGTGCGCTGGCTTCACCGCGCCGAGCGCAAGGGTGAGGTTGAAGACGGGCGGCGTGCTCAGCGCCTCGCCGGAGTCGGTGGCGAGGCCACTAGGGAGGTCTACTGCGATGCTGAGTTGGGCGGCGTTGGCGAGTGCGTGAAGGCACTCGACCACAGACCGTTCCCCCGCAGACGCGGAGGCCCAGAGTAGGCCGTTGGGTGAGCGCTCGGAACTCAGCTGGGCCCCCGCGTCCGCGGGAGAACGGTTGGGGGTGGGTGTCGAACCGGAATCGAGCGGGCGGGTCAGACCGGTGCCGAACAGCGCGTTAACCAAGATCGGGGCGGGCATCGCCGCCGCCAGCGTTTCGACCGGGCCGGACCACCCTGCCCTTGCCGACTTTGCCGCATCCGTCTTCGGAGTCGACAGCGCCGCGACGCGGACCGCCACGCCCATTTCCACCAGCACCCGTGCCGCGATATAGCCGTCGCCGCCGTTGTTGCCGGGGCCACACAGGATCAGCACGTCGTTCGCGCCGGCCAACCGGCGGACCGCGTGCGCGATTGCAGTACCGGCACGCTCCATCAACGTTTCGACCGACACGCCTCCGGCGATTACCGCGTCTTCCGCCGCGCGCATTTCGGCGGCGGTCAGGATCGCCTGGCCCTCGATGTGAATCATGACGGCTTGGTCGCGCTCCTGACGGTGGCTGGGAGGCGGTAGCGAGCGTCGCCGATCGACACCTCGATACGGTTGCCCTCGACCAGGCCGACCTTGGCGACCTCTGCCCCGTCCGCCGCGACGACGCCGCGGCCGTCGTTGGTCACGAGCAGGCGGCGGAACGCGCCATCGGGGTGGCGGATCGTCAGGATCGGGCCAGTCTCGCCCTTGGCCTGTTCGATCGTGCAGACCGTTTCGAGCGCTGCGGCCCCGCGGGCGCAGGGGATGCGGGGGTCGCCGGCGAACTTCTTGGCCTGCTTGGCGGTCTGCCCGGCCGCGACTTGCGTACTGGATGGCTTGCCTGGCCCGCATGCCGCGAGGGGGAACGACAAGAGGGCGAGGCACAGGAGGCAGTTCACTGTCTTACTGGAGCCGGTATCTGAACCACCATCCGTCATCCCAGCGAAAGCTGGGATCTCCCCGTTCGGGTCGCGGCACGCGCCAACCGGGATACCCCAGCTTTCGCTGGGGTGACGGGTGGAGCGCGCGTCTCGTTTACCTATCCGCGTGGTCTCAGATATCCGCGTAGACATGGGTTTCGGCTGCGGCTCCAGGGTGCGTGACTGCGCCCTTGTACGCGGGGCCGACGGTCTTCGCATAGCGCCAGAGTGCGCCCGAACCGTAATCGTTGGTGCGCGGCACCCACGCGGCACGCCGCGCCGCCATCACGTCCTCGGGCACGTCGAGGTCGATCGTGCCGGCCTCGGCGTCGATGTGGATGATGTCGCCATTCTCGACCAATGCGATCGGACCGCCGTCCGCCGCTTCGGGACCGACATGGCCGATGCAGAAGCCGCGGGTGCCGCCGGAGAAGCGACCGTCGGTGATCAAAGCGACGCTCTCGCCCATACCCAGGCCGTAGAGCGCGGCGGTGGTCGACAGCATCTCGCGCATGCCGGGGCCGCCCTTGGGGCCTTCATAGCGGATGACGATGACCTCACCCTCGTTGATCTCGCGGTTCTCGACGGCGGCGAAGGTGTCCTCCTCGCAATCGAACACGCGTGCCGGGCCGCTAAACTGGAGGCGGTGCAAGCCCGCGACCTTCACGATCGCGCCGTCGGGGGCGAGGCTGCCGCGCAGGCCGACGACGCCGCCGGTCGGGGTGATCGGCGTGGTGATGTCGTAGATGACCTTCTGGTCGGGATTCCACGTCACCTGATCGATATTCTCGCCGAGCGTCTTGCCCGACACGGTCATGCAATTGCCGTCAAGAAACCCGCCGGCGAGCATCGTCTTCATCAGCATGTAGACGCCGCCAGCTTCGTACATGTCCTTCGCGACATATTTCCCGCCGGGTTTGAGGTCGGCGATGTACGGCGTGGTCTTGAAGGCCTCGGCGACGTCGAACAGGTCGAACTCGATGCCGACCTCATGCGCCATCGCAGGCAGATGCAGCGCGGCGTTGGTCGAGCCCCCGGTCGCGGCTACGACGCGCGCGGCGTTGATGAACGCCTCGCGCGTGCAGATATCGCGCGGGCGGATGTTGCGCTCGATCAGCTCCATGATCTGGACGCCGGCGGCATGCGCGATCTGTTCGCGGCTGCTATACGGCGCGGGCGTCATGTTGCTGTTCGGCATCGACAATCCGATCGCCTCGGCGACGCAGGCCATCGTGTTCGCGGTGAACTGGCCACCACACGCGCCGGCGCTGGGACAGGCGACCTTTTCTAGCGCGTGGACTTCGGACAGCGGGCACGCGCCGGCTGCGTATTTGCCGACGATTTCGAACACGTCGACGACCGTCACGTCCTTGTCGTGGAAACGGCCGGGCAGGATCGAGCCGCCATAGACGAAGATCGACGGCACGTTGAGCCGCAGCATCGCCATCATCATGCCGGGCAGCGACTTGTCGCAGCCGGCAAAGCCGATCAGCGCGTCGTAGCAATGGCCGCGCACGCTGAGCTCGACCGAGTCGGCGATGACCTCGCGGCTGACCAGGCTGGTCTTCATGCCCTGATGGCCCATCGCGATGCCGTCGGTGACGGTGATCGTGTTGAACCGGCGCGGCATGCCGCCGCCCTGGATCACGCCGAGGCGCGCGACATCGGCCTGCGCGTCGAGCGTGATGTTGCAGGGCGCGCTGTCGTTGCCGGCGCTGGCGACGGCGACGAACGGCTTGGCGATATCCTCTTCGGGAATCCCCATCGCGTAATAATAACTGCGATGCGGGGCGCGTTCGGGGCCGACCGAGACATGACGGCTCGGCAGGCGTGATTTGTCGAAACGGTTGCTCATGGCGACCGCCTATGTCGCGGGAGGGGGCATTTGCGCAAGAGAGTTGCGGGGTTCAGCAGGGAATTTAGTGGGATATCGCCATCAGCGCGATCAGCATGACCATGATGCCGATCGTAATCACGAACAGCGTGGCGAGGATCAGGAAAGTGCCGCTCTCGTTGTCGAACGCCCAGGCGATCGGGAGAAGCGCCAGTATGGCGACGGCGACGGCGGCGCTTATGCCGAAAAGCCCGTACGCGGTTATCAGAGCCATTACCGTACACGTCAGCGTAACCGCGCGCGCTCGTGACGGTCGCATCAAACGTGGCTGTAAGTTGTCATGCCGGAAGATCATGCGCTTCGTAAGGATATTAGCAAGCGTCGGCCATTCCCTCTCCCCTTAGGAGAGGAAGGGAGCGCTTTAGGCGTCAGCGCCCTCAGCCTTCCGCTATGCAGCTAGGCCCGCCCATCTCCCCGTGGAAGAACGCATTAAAGGCCTTCGAGCGCCTTCGCCACGCCGTCCATCGTGAAGGGCTTCTGCAACCGCGGACGATCGCGAAATTCGGGGGCCACACCGTCATCGCCGCCGCCGGTGGCGAAGACGAAGGGGACGCCTTTCGCGGCAAGCGCCTCGGCGACCGCGGTGCTCTTCTCGCCGCCGCGCAGGTTCACGTCGAGGATCGCGCCGTCGACGCCGCCCTCTTCGATCCGCTTCAGGGCGTCGGCTACGGTATCGACCGAGCCTGCGACTCCCTTGTCCAGAACTTCGAGAAAATCCTCGAGCATCATGGCGATCAACGGTTCGTCCTCGACGATGAGGATCTGCTGGGGAGCGGTCATGCCATGCGCATAGTCGGGATTGTTACGACTTGCCAACATCTTGTTCGAATCACCGCGCTGCCAGCACGTCTCGTGCCGCCTCGGCGAGTTCCTGGACCGAGAAGGGCTTGGGCAGGAACGCGACGTTGTCGAGGTCGATCGACTTGCGCAACTGCTCCTCGGCATAGCCCGACATGAACAGGATCGGCAGGTCGGGGAATTTTTCGCGTGCATGGCGCACCATCGTCGGGCCGTCCATCTGGGGCATCACGACGTCGCTGATCAGCAGGTCGGGGCGGCCGTGTTTCTCCAGCACTTCCAGCGCGACTTCGCCGTTTTCCGCGGTCAGCACGGTATAGCCCTGTCGCGTCAGCGCACGCTCGGCGACCGCGCGGACCATATCCTCGTCCTCGACCAGCAGGATCGTGCCGGTACCCCAGAGATCGACCGGCTTCGGCGTGGGTTTCACCACCGCGGGGCGCGTCGTGGCGGGCGCCGAGTGGACCGGCAGGTACATCGAGAAGGTCGCGCCCTGCCCCGGTTTGCTATCGGCGAAGATGTACCCGCCGGACTGCTTGACGATGCCGTAGACGGTCGAAAGGCCGAGCCCAGTGCCCTTGCCGAACTCCTTCGTCGTGAAGAACGGCTCGAAGATCTTGGGCAGCACGTCGGGCGGGATGCCGGTGCCGGTGTCCTGGACGATCAGCGCGGTGTAGTCGGCGACGGGCAGGATGTCGGACGCCATCTCGCGCACTTCCGATGCCGGCACTGCACGTGTGGTGATCGTCAGCACGCCGCCACCGCGCGCGTTGGCGGAAACGATCGCGTCGCGCGCATTGACCGCAAGATTGACGACGACCTGTTCCAGCTGGCCCGGATCGGCGCGCACCGGGCCGAGGTTGCGGCCGTGTGTCATGTCGAGGCGGACGTTCTCGCCCATCAGGCGCTTGAGCAGGTTCGACACCTCGGAGACGACGTCGGGGAGCTGGAGGATCTGCGGACGAAGCGTCTGCTGGCGCGAGAAGGCGAGCAGCTGGCGGGTGAGGCTGGCGGCGCGGTTCGAGTTGGTGCGGACCTGCTGGATGTCGTCGTAGTCGCTGTCGCCGGGCGAATGGCGCATCAGCATCAGGTCGCAATGGCCGATGATCGCGGTCAGGATGTTGTTGAAATCGTGCGCGACGCCGCCGGCAAGCTGACCGACCGCCTGCATCTTGGTGGCTTGGGCGACTTCGCGCTTGAGGCGGGACTCCTCGCTGTTGTCCTTGAGGCTGAGCAGGACCGCGGCGTCGCCTAGGCCGCGTGCGCCGGCGATGGTGAGCGCGACCGGCTCGTCGGGATGATCCTTGAGGCGCACGGCCATGTCGGCGGAGTGCGTCGCTCCGTTCGCGAACTTTCGGATCGCGTCGGCGACCGCGGCCTTGTCCTCGCGGACGACGAGATCGCCGGGGTAGAGCGGCGGGGCGACCGAATTGACGCCGGCGGCGCGCAGGAACGAGTCGTTCATCTGCAGGAAGCGGCCGTCGCGATCGACCAGCGCCATCCCGAACGGCATCATGCTGACGAGGCTGCGGACGTGCGCGGAGGCACTGGCGCCGAGTGCGGGCGCGTCCTCCTCGTCGTCGAGCAGCGCGACCAGCACGGGCGCGTCGTCACCTTCGAGGAACGGGATCTGGAGAACGCGGAGTGGCGTCCCTTCGAGGCCCTCGCGCTCGAACCGGACGAGGCCGCGGCTGTCGGTGATCAGGAAACGGGCGAAATCGCGGCCTTCGATCGGCTCGTAATCGTTGCCGCAGGCGCGTTTGCGCAGCACCCGGTTGGCGGTGCGGACGCGGCCATCGGGCGATAGCAATGCCGCCATGATGCCGCTGCCGCCGAGCCGGTCGCCGGTCGGGCCGGCGAGCAGCACGGCGAGCGTCTCGGCAAGGTCGTGTTCCTGTGCGGTGACGAAACGCCAGACCAGCATGTCGGCGTCGTCGCCGGCGCGGGCGATGGCCGCGGACAGGCAGATACCGCGGGCGTTCAGGCGGTCAACCTGCGCGGTGCCGTCACGCCACGCGGCGCGACCGGCGTCGGCGAGATCCGCGACGCCGGCTTCGTCGAGCGGCAGGCCTGGCGGTGTGGGAAACCCTTCGAACAGCGCTTCGTAGGCGTCGTTCGCGCAGACCAGGCGCCCGGCGCGGTCGGTGATCGCGATCGCGTCGGTGCCGGCCTCGGCGACGGCGCGCGTGAGGTCCCAGTCGACCGGGCGGGGCGCGTCCCTGACCACCGGGTTGAGCAGGCGCCAGGCGATGACCGCACCGACGACGATGATGGCAGCGGCGAAAAATCCGGCCGCAGCGATCCAGCTGCCGACGAGCAGCAGGACGATCCCGGCGGCGGCAATACCGGCGAGCGCGGCAACGAGCGCGGCGTTGCGGGCGGGGGTGGGTTTAGCGAACGATGCCATCGGCGGAGTCATCCGCTCAAGCGGGGTTGGGCGTCAAGCGCGATGCGTGTGATGGGGGTAGCGACGGCCCTGATCCCCACCGCTTCCTGAAACGGCACCACCCCGGCGGAGGCCGGGGCCCAGGTGGAAAAATGGTCGTAACGAAGCGCCGTCCGTCCTTAGCACCGTCCCCCAACTGGGCCCCGGCCTTCGCCGGGGTGGCGGCTATGATAGGCCGTCACGATCATCACCCCCGCTGTTCCCCTGCGAAGGCGGGGGTCAACGCTTGTGGTTCCTGGGCCCCCGCCTTCGCGGGGGAACCAGAGGTAGCCGGTGCACCCGTTACCAGATTCGAACGCGCTGCTCCGGGGCCAAATACAGCTTCTGGCCAGGCGTCGGCTTGTATGCCGCGTACCAGGGGTCAAGGTTCCGGACGACCCACGCACGTTGCTGCGACGGTGAGTGAGGATCGGTCAGCAACCGGTTGCGAAGGTTGGCTTCGCGATAGTTGCGGCGCCAGACCTGCGCCCAGCCGAGATAGAAGCGCTGGTCGCCGGTGAACCCGTCGAGCACGGGCGCAGTCTTGCCACCGAGTGCGGTGTGATAGGCGTCGTACGCCACCGTCAAACCCGCGAGATCGGCGATGTTCTCGCCCATCGTTAGCTGACCCTTCACGTGCATGCCGGGCAGCGGCTCATACGCGTCGTACTGCGCACCGAGCTTGCCGGTGAGCGCGTTGAAGCCGGCAATGTCCTTGGGCGTCCACCAGTCGGTAAGCTGGCCCTTGGCATCATATTTCGAGCCCTGGTCGTCGAAATGATGGCTCAGCTCGTGGCCGATCACCGCGCCGATGCCGCCGTAATTGACCGCATCGTCGGCCTTCGGATCGAAGAACGGCGGCTGCAGGATCGCGGCGGGGAAGACGATCTCGACCATGCCGAAATTGGCATAGGCGTTCACCGTCATCGGCGTCATGCCCCATTCCCAGCGCTGCAACGGCTTGCCGAGCTTGGAAATATTATCCTGGTGCTGCCATTCGTTCGCGCGCCATTCGTTGCCGAACGCATCGCCCGACGTGATCGTCAGGCCCGAGAAATCCTTCCACTGGCTCGGATAGCCGATCTTGGGCGTGAAGGCGGCGAGCTTGGCGTGCGCCTTGACCTTGGTCTCGGGCGCCATCCATTCGAGCTTGTCGATCCGGCGACCCATCGCGGCGAGGACGTTCTTGACGAGCTTGTCGGCCGCGGCCTTGGTTTCGGGCGGAAAATATTGCGCGACGTAGAGCTTGCTGACCTCGTCATCGAGCGCGCCGGAGGTGAACTGGACGCCGCGCTTCCAGCGGGCTTCCTGCTCGGGCGTGCCGCCGAGGACGGTGCCGTAGAAGGCGAACTGCTCGGCGTCGAACGCCTTGGGGAGGACGTCGGCGTAACCGTCGAGCGAGCGGAGGATCAGCTGGTCCTTGAGCACGCCGATCGGCGCGGTCGAGACGAGCTTGGCGATGCCGGTGATCGCGGAGGGCTGTGCGACGATGACGGTCGGGACGGGTGTGCCGATGCCCTTGAAATACGCGGCGAAATCGAAGCCGGGGGCGCGCTTGGAGAGGTCGGCGACGGTCATCTTGTTGTAGGTCTTGGTGGCGTCGCGGCTGTCGACGCGGGTCCAGCTGACCTTGGCGATCTCGGTCTCGAACGCGAGCAGCGCGGTGGCGCGGGCCTCGGCATTGGGTTCGCCGGCCAAGGTGAGCATCTTGACGATGTGCGCGCGGTAGGCGTTGCGTGCCTCGACGAGCTTGGCGTCGGTGCTGAGGTAGTAATCGCGGTCGGGGAGGCCGAGGCCGGACTGGCCGAGCGAGAGCGCGTATTGCTCAGGGGACTTGTCGTCCTGGCCGACGCCGCCGCCGAACGGGCCGCGGATGCCGGCGCGGTCGGCTTCGGCGAGGAGCGCGGGGTATTGGGCGCGGTCGGTCAGCGCGGCGATTGTCTTCAGCCACGGGCGGATCGGCGCGAGACCCTTGGCCTCGATCGTGCCGGTGTCCAGATAGGTCGCATAGGCGCGGCCGATCTTCGAGTTCGGGTCCTTCGCGGCGGTGTCGAGGATGCCGCGCGTGCGCGTCTCGGACAGGTCGGAGAGGAGATTGAACGAGCCGTAGTTCGATTTGTCGGCAGGGATCGGGGTGTTCTTGGACCAGTTGCCGTTGGCGAAGGTGTAGAAGTCGTCGCCGGGCTGGACGGTCTTGTCCATGCCCTTCTCGTCGAAGCCGAACGTGCCGTATTGGGCGCCGGTCGAGGTGGCTGGAGCGGCTGGCGTTGGCTCAGCCGTTTGCGAGATGGCGGCGGTGACGCCGGTGATGGCGGTTGCGGCCAGCAGGCCGGCGACGATGAACGACTTCATGTTTCTCTCCAAACTTCGTCACCCTGACGAAAGTCACAATCCAGAGCCGACAGCAGCGCGTGCGTGGCTCTGGATCCTGGGTCGAGCCCAGGATGACGGGACTCTATGGGACGGCGTCAGTTACCAGATACGGACGCGGTTGGCGGGGGCGAGGTAGCTCGCCTCACCCGGCTTGGCGCCGAATGCGGCGTACCACGGGTCGAGGTTGCGAACCGTGAGGACGCGCTGATGACCCGGCGAATGCGGGTCCGACAGCAACGCCTGCTGGAGCGCCGCGTCGCGCCACTTGGTGCGCCAGACACCCGCCCAACCGTAGTAGAAGCGTTGGTCGCCGGTGGTGCCGTCGATGATCGGCGCCTGCTTGCCGCCGAGCGACTTGTGATACGCGTCGTACGCGACCGTCAGGCCGGCAAGATCGGCGATGTTCTCGCCGAGAGTCAGGCCGCCCTGGATGTGCTGGCCGGGCAAGGGCTCGTACGCGTCATACTGCTTCACCAGCGCGTCGGTGAACACCTTGAAGCGCGCGACGTCCTGCGGCGTCCACCAGTCGGTGAGCTTGCCGTTGAGGTCGTATTTGCGGCCCTGGTCGTCGAAGTGGTGGCTGATCTCGTGACCGATCACCGCGCCGATACCGCCGTAATTGACCGCCGGGTCCGCCTTCGGATCGAAGAACGGCGGCTGGAGGATCGCGGCAGGGAAGACGACCTCGTTCATCGTCGGGTTCGCATAGGCGTTGATCGTCATCGGCGTCATGAACCACTCAGCCCGATCGATCGGCTGGCCGAGCTTCTTCAGGTCGCGGTCGTATTCGAACGCGTTGGCGCGCGCGACGTTACCGACGAGATCGCCGCGCTGGATCTGGAGCGCCGAATAATCGCGCCACTTGTCCGGATAGCCGATCTTCGGGGTGAAGGCGGCGAGCTTGGCGAGCGCCTTGGTCTTGGTCTCGGGCGCCATCCATTCGAGGTTCCGGAGACGCTCGCCCATCGCCGCGATGACGTTCTTGACGAGGTCGTCGGCTGCCGCCTTCGATGCGGGCGGGAAATACTTCGCGACGTATTGCTGGCCGATCGCCTCGCCCATCGCGCCCGATACGGTCGAGACGCCGCGCTTCCAGCGGACCTGCTGCTCGGGCGTGCCGGACAGCGTGGTGCCGTAGAACGCGAAGTTGGTCTTGTCGAAATCGCTCGACAGATACGGCGCGTAGGAACGCAGCACCTTGAGCATGGCATAGTCCTGAAGGACGTTGACCGGCGTGTCGGCGAACACCTTCGCCTCGCCCGTCACTGCGCTCGGCTGTGCGACGAGGTAGAACGGACGGCCGGTAACGCCCATCGCGGTCATGTACTGCGCCCACGGGAAGCCGGGCGCTTTCGCGGCGAAGTCGGCGGCGGTCCATTTGTTGTAGGTCTTGTCGGCGTCGCGGCTCTCGATCCGCGTCCAATGCGCGGTCGCGAGGCCCTTCTCCATGTTGAACACGGCGGCGGCGCGGGTCGCCGCGTTGGGCTCGCCGGCCAGCGTCAGCATCCGCGCCAGATACGCCTGGTAGGCGGTGCGGATGGTCGCGAGCTTGGCGTCGACCTTGAGATAATAATCGCGGTCGGGGAGGCCGATACCGCTCTGGCCGAGCTGGACGACATAGGTGGTCGGGTCCTTGTCGTCCTGCGATACGCCGACGCCGACGAGGCCGCCGACGCCTTGCCGCTGGAGTTTGGCAATCTCGGTGACGAGTGCGGTCTTGTCCTTGGTCGCCTTCAGCGCGGCGAGCATCGGCTTGACCGGCGTGGCGCCCTTCGCGTTCACCGCCGCCTCGTCCATGAAGCTCGTGTAGAAATCACCGACCTTGTCGCCGGGCGTCTTGGCGGAGACGTCGAGGATCGTGCGGGTGCGTTCGAGCGACAGGTCCTGAAGGACGTGGAACATGCCGTAGGACGAGCGATCGGC
>Ga0308170_10003259_pt1 | contig 13365 bp, 9 predicted proteins | sample PhyBR2_2_FD_202136 | JGI IMG/M metagenome (GOLD analysis project Ga0308170, IMG submission 202136) | Phyllosphere microbial communities from UC Gill Tract Community Farm, Albany, California, United States - DLSLSB.R2 | ecosystem: Host-associated > Plants > Phyllosphere > Unclassified | place... | reverse complement strand
GGAGGGGTTCGCTTCCGGCGGCTGGCGGGCGGTGCTTCCGGATGCCGTCCACTTCATCACTGAGCGCCTGGAAATTCACCTCGGCCCCAAGTTGGAGCAGGCGTAGAAGCTGTTCCTGCCAAGTCCCTTCGCCGCCGGTAGATGCGATGTGCTGTTCGACGTCCTCCGCCACCACGGCCAGGGGGTGGCCGATGGACTGATGTGCTGAGACCCGGAGCAGCAGAACGGCAGGGCCCTGCGGGTCTTCGGCCAGCGGGAGCCAGCACTCGTCCAGGAGCGCAGCGGCCTCAGCATAGGCTCCTTCGTTGTACAGCGCCCGTGCCCGGATTGCCTGGGCCAGCGGGACCAGCGCGGGCTGGTGGATCCGGGCGGCGATGCTTCGTGCGCTGTGGTTGCGGAACCTCACCAGCGCCTCCTTTGCCGCTTCCAGCAACTCGTTGTCGCCCACCCGGACCCCGCACTCAAGGGACCACTCCACGGAGCGCAACCGGCCCTCCCCCTGCAGGAGGGCGGGGTCCTGGTGCGCCTTGACCTTCTCAAGCAGCTGGAGGCTGCGGGAGACCGAGATTGTGTTCCTGATGGCGCCGGCGAAGAGTTCGTTCCACATGGAAAGCTCGGCCGGGACTCCGGATGTTTCGACGATCATCTGCTGGTCCAGCAGGGAGCGGACCACAGGCGCACCGCTGATGTCCTCGATGACTTTCCTGCCCACGGGCCCGGCAAGTGCAATGAGCTTCAGGGCTTCCTGCTCCTCAGGCTTTCGCCGGAGGTGGTCTTTGGCGACCACCGCGGCCAGCCGTGCCCCGTCGCTGGGCAGGGAGCCCAGGAGCATCCAGATTCCGTTGCGTTTAGCGAGGACGCCGGCTTCCGCGGCATCGTGAAGCACAGCGTCAAGGATCCGCGGATTGCCGCCCGATGCGCTCCAGATCGCATCCACTGTTGCGGCCGGAACGGTCCCGTCAAGGGCGTGGCCCAGGACCTCTTCGATCTGTTCACGGTTGAGCGGCCGGAGGTCAACGCGCTCGGCAAGGCCGTCGTACCAGAGTTGGTCCAGCGGTTGCGGCAGGCCTGGCCGGGGACGCCCGGCCGCCACCACTGTTGCCCAACCGGCCGAGATCACTTCGGCCAGGATGCCGGCAGAAGAGTCATCAAGGTGGTGGGCGTCGTCAACGGCAAGCAGGACTGCCGCCCCGTTGCCTGCCTTGAGCTTCTCGAAATACGACCACATTGAACGGAGCACCGCGACGGGTGAGACGGACTCCTCCGCCGTGAGTTCACCGGTGTAGGGGGTCAGCACGCCGAACGGCACGCCTGCCAGCGCGGAACTGGCGTGGATGCGCAAAATATTCATGCTGCCGGCAAGCCGTTCCATGACAGCGTCAGTGACCGCGGACTTTCCAATGCCGGGGCCGGCCATGATGAAGACCGCGTGGTGGGTTCCATTCCGGAGCATGGCGCAGATCCGGTCCACCGGCTCGCGGCGGCCGGTCAGGAGCCGGTGCGAAGACGAAGGCTTGTGGCCATTAGACGAGTCCAGTCAGATCACCCCTTGAAGTCACGCCGAGCTTGGTGAACACCTGGTACAGGTGGCCTTCCACGGTGCGCACCGACACACCCATCTCCATGGCGATATCGCGGTTGGAGGCGCCGCGGCCTGCCATCCTGGCAATTTGCCGTTCCCGGCTTGTCAGCAGCGGGCTTCCGCTGCTGGGCACGATGGGAAGGTTGGCCACCGTGGCGGCAAGGATGTCCAGGCGTGCCTGCGCCGTCCTTGCCGACAGGGCGTCTCCGTCCTGACGGGCGAAATCCACTGCCAGTGCCATGCACCTCGCCTCAACGGCATCGAGTTCCAGCGTGGCGGCAAGTTCGCCGCCGGCCAGGAGTGCCTTGGCATCCTTCGTCCGGCTTCCGACGGCGATCAGGCGCGAGACCTCGGCCAACGGTCCCTGCCGGCGGCCGGCAATTTCCTCCAGGAGCCGGAAGTCCGCATCGCTGCCGTTTACTGTTGCCGCCAGCAGGTAGATGCCTGCCAGCGTGTGGCGGCCCGCCTCCAGGTGCCGGCGCGCCCCTTGTTTCAGGCGCGTCACCGCTTCCGAGTCGCCCAGCCAGCGGCCGGCGACCAGCGTACAAAAATCGATGATGCTTTCCGTGGCGGACCCTGCACTGCCGGATGTCTGCTGGAGTTTCGCGAGGTATTTGCGGGCGAACGCGGCGTTGCCGGTCTGGGCATAGGCCAGGGCTGTGGCTGCGTACGCCGTGCGCAGTGCCGACTGGACGGGCTGCAGCTCAAGCTGCGCGGCGGCGGAAATCAGAGGCTCCAGGGCGGCCTCGCCGCGGCCCGAGAAGGCAAAGGCGACTCCGGCTGCGAGTTCGGTGGCGGCGCTGCGATACGGAAGCCGGTGCCACTGCCCTGCGTTGAAGGGGCTGAGGAGGTCGATGCAGCGCCGCCACTGGCCCGCCAGCAAAAGGACGAAGTAAGCCTCCCTGGTGTAGCGCTCACGGAGGCCCACAATGTGCGAAGCGTCCGTGAGCTGGCCGCCCAGCCGCCGCATGAGGCCAAGAGCGTCCATCTCGCGCCCGGTGTACGCCAAGGCGCTCATCAGTATGATCGCCGACTGGAGCCGGAACCCTGTGTCCGGGTTGGTGGCAGGATCGGCTGCCCGTTCGAGGTCCGGGATCATGGCGGCAAAATCTCCGGTGTGGGCCCGGTATTCGAACTCGCTCAACGATATGCGGTTGGCTGCCACCGCGGCCGGCGCAGGCCAGGAAGAGTGTTGGGCCTCATGGTCCAGGCGTTCCCGCGCGGAAGCAAGGAGGTCCCGGACCTTACCGGCCTGCTCCGGGATGGAGAGCATGACCCGCGCCTTCGCCGCCACCACTTGGGCGAACTCGTCGGGTCCCAGGGCATCAAGTTCGGGCCGGGAAATGTCATCCAGCGCGGAAAGGGCCTGGACCGGCAGGTCCAGCTGCAGGTACGCCGCTGCCTTCTGCCGCTGCGCCGACGCCCACCCGGCGTCGGTCCGCTGCAGCATTCCAGCGTAGGTCAGCGCGAAACGGGGGTCGAAGAGCTGCACGGCGGCCTGGGCGGCCGCAAGTGCCAGTGCCGGGCTCAGCTCGGCCTCGCATTCGTGGGTCCACGCGGCAAAGGACATCAGTTCCTCTACCGTCATGGCTGCAGGGTCCGGCTCCTTGCCGCCCAACAACACATTCCGAAGCTCCCGCCGCCGGGAGATGCTCAGCCAGGTCCTGACCACGTCCCCGATGTACTTCTCCCGCAGCGACACCCAGCGGTCCTCGGAGTCGTCAATCTCCAGCAGCCCGCCGTCCTCCATATCAGCAACGACGTCCGCGCCGTAGATGGCGGTGAGGCTGGAGAGTTCCACCCGCCGGGCGCACGAGAGCATTTCGATGACTTCACGGGCTTGGGGCGTTTCCCGCGACCAGCGTGAGCGGACAATGTCATCAAGGCTGGCAGCGCCGTCCAGCACCACCTTGTCCCGGAGGGTCCAGACGGAGTCGGACAGGACCAGGTTTCCGGCGAGCTGCTGCTCGGTGACCAGGGCCTTGAGCAGCAACGGATTCCCGCCCACCATCTGGTGGTAGGTGCTGACCAGGGAGGAAGCGACCCGGTGCCCCAGCAGGGACAGCAGGACCTGCCGGGTCTGCAGCTCGTTGAGGTTGCTGAGCCGCACTTCCGTCAGCTTCCGGTCCGTCAGCAGCCAGTGGAAGTCCGCTGGCAGGTCGCTGGAGTTCGGGGCCACCGCGATGATTTTTGCCGTACCGGTCAGCAGGACGTTCAACAGCACCCCGGCGCTCATGTCGTCGATGCTGGCGGAGGTGTCCAGGGTGATAACGCACGGCCGGCCCGCGGCCTCACTGCGGATCAGTGACGTGATTCCCCGCAGGATGGCAGTGGGCGAGCCCATGTAGGCCTGTGGCAGCCGGGCCAGCAGGAACGAAAGGCACCCGTAAGGGGTGCTGGAACCGGAAGGACCATTCCTCAGCTGCAAAGACCAGATGTCCGGTCCAAGGTCTGCCACTGCCGCGCGGGCCAGCGAGGACTTACCAACGCCCCTGGCCCCGGTGATGACAACGCCGAGGGAATCGTCGCTGGTCAGGGCGGTGCGGACGGCGTCGAGGTTGGCGCTGCGTGCAGGCACCGACCATTGCTGGCCCTCCGGTGCCCCGGAGGGTGGCGTGGGAATCCTGTCACCCGGAGGTGTTGACCCACGTCCCCAGCTGAGTGGCTCGATTGACATGAACTTATCCCCTACATCCTGCAATAGCGGGATGTAGCCCCATTGCTCCCCCGCATAGGAAGAAGAGTACCCTGTGGCACGGACAAGGAAACAGGGCCAAAGGGAACTTTTACGATTCCGGCTGAGGTGTTCCTGTCTTGGCCGGGTGGAACCGTTGCTGGGCGGCGGTGAGCCCTTCGCGGAGCAGGGACTCGACGGCGTCGGCGGCATCGTCCAACAGGAAGGGTAGTTCCTTCTGCTCCGTTGTCCCGAAATCGCGCAGCACGTAGTCCGCTGTGTCCATTCTGCCGGGCGGTCGGCCCACTCCCACGCGGACCCTCAGGTAGTCCTTGGTGCCGAGCGCCTTGGAGATGTCGCGAAGCCCGTTGTGTCCGCCTTCTCCGCCGCCGAGCTTGAGTTTGACGGTGTTGAAGGGAATGTCGATCTCATCGTGGACGGCCACCACGTGGTCTGCGGGGATACCGTAGAAGTTGGCGAGGGCAGAGACGGGGCCGCCGGAGACATTCATGTAGCTCATGGGCTTCGCCAAAACCACACGGGGGCCGCCGATACCCAGCCGGCCCTCCAGGACCTGGGCACGTGCCTTGTGCGTCTTGAAGCCGGCCCCGATGCGCCCCGCCAGCTCGTCGAGGACCATCTGCCCCACGTTGTGCCTGTTGCCTTGGTACTGGGCGCCGGGGTTGCCGAGGCCAATGATCAGCCAGGTATCTGTCATGGAGTCAATCCTATTGGGGGCGGTTGGAGCAGGCTTAGGCATGCCAATGGCCGGACCCCAACGGGATCCGGCCATTGGCACAAGGGAAGACCGAATTACTCGGCTGCAGCTTCCTCGGCAGCTTCGGAGGCTTCTCCGGAAACGGCTTCGCCGCCTTCGGTGGCGCCTTCTTCCTCGGTGGCCACAGCTTCGGAGATGTTCACGACAAGTGTCTCGGCGTCGGTCAGCAGCGTGACGTTCTTGGGAAGTGCAAGGTCGGAGGCGAGGATGTGCTCGCCGGCTGCACGGCCTTCGATGCTGACGCTGACGGTCTCGGGCAGGTGGGTTGCCTCGGCCTCGACGGACACGGCGGTCAGTTCCAGGTTGTGCACGGTGCCGGGAGCGGTTTCACCTTCGACGTGGACCGGAACGTCAACCGTGACCTTCTCGCCCTGGCGGACGGTCAGGAGGTCGATGTGCTCGATGATCTGCTTGACGGCGTCGCGCTGGACATCCTTCACCAGGGCCAGGTGGCCTTCACCGTTGATGTCCAGGGACAGCAGGGCGTTGGGGGTGCGGACGGCCAGGGTGGTGGCCTTTGCCGGCAGGGTCACGTGGATGGGCTCTGCGCCGTGGCCGTAGATGACGGCGGGGATCTGGTGGTTGGCACGGGCCCGACGGGCGTAGCCCTTGCCGAATTCGGTGCGCAGTTCTGCTGCGAGCTTCTGCTCAGACATGGATATCTCCTTGAAGACTAAACGGTGTTCAGCAAGGGCGGAGGTCTGGTGTGACCTTCAACGCCGGGCGGCCGGAAGGCGGCCCTTCAAGAAGGCAGTCCCTGTGGGAGGGACAAGCAGACCCAGTCGATAACGGAGGCTATGCCCTCCCTCGCCAAGGTTCGGGATTTAGCTTATCAGTGCGGGGCCGCTTTCCTTAAATCCCCACCGGCTCCCTGAGCTCGCAAGCTCGCCCAGGGAACCCTGCCGGCGTGGGCCCAGGACCCCGCCGGCGGCAGCCGGCGGGGTCCGTCTTGTGCCGGCTAGGCCTTGCCGTCGAACAGGCTGGTGACCGATCCGTCGTCGAACACTTCGCGGATGGCCCGGGCAATCAGCGGTGCGATGGAGAGCACCGTCAACTGCGGGAAGCGCTGGGACGCATTCAAAGGAAGGGTGTTGGTGACCACCACTTCGCGGGCGCCGGATTCGGAGAGGCGCCGCGCGGCGGGCTCGGAGAAGACGGCGTGGGTGGCGGCGATGATCACGTCCTTGGCGCCGGCGTTCTTCAGGACGTTGACGGCGCCGGAGATGGTTCCGCCGGTGTCGATCATGTCGTCGATCAGGACGCAGGTGCGCCCCTCGATCTGACCCACCACGGTCTTGGAGACGGCCTGGTTGGGGACGGTGAGGTCGCGGCTCTTGTGCACGAAGGCCAGCGGCGCGCCGCCCAGGCGTTCGGCCCACTGTTCGGCGACGCGGACGCGGCCGGTGTCCGGGGAGACCACGGTGATGTTGTCCGCCTCGACGCGGGTGCGGATGTAGTCGGCCAGCAGCGGGATGGCCATCAGGTGGTCGACGGGGCCGTCAAAGAAGCCCTGGATCTGTGAGGTGTGCAGGTCAACGCTCATGATGCGGTCCGCGCCGGCGGTCTTGTAGAGGTCTGCCACGAGGCGGGCGGAGATGGGCTCGCGGCCGCGGCCCTTCTTGTCCTGCCGGGCGTAGGGGTAGAACGGCGAAACCACCGTGATGCGCTTGGCCGAGGCCCGCTTCAGCGAATCGATCATGATCAGCTGTTCCATGAGGTGGTTGTTCAGCGGTGCGGGGTGCGCCTGGATCACGAAGGCATCGGTGCCGCGGACGCTCTCGCCGGCGCGGACGTAGATCTCGCCGTTCGCGAAGTCGTAGGCGTCAACGGGAAGGAGGTCAGTGCCCAGCTCCTTTGCGATTTCCCGGGCCAGCTCCGGATGGGCCCGCCCGGTGGCGAGCACCAGCTTCTTTTCGCCGTGCGCCGTAATTTCGCTCATTTGTTACTTGCCCTCTTCTGTAGATGCCGGGGTACTTGAGGAGTCATTGGTGGCCGCCTGGGCCAGTTCGGCGGAGCGGGTTCCCGGACGGTGCGCCGGAACCCATCCTTCGGCGTTGCGCTGGGCAGCGACGCTCAGCGCAAGCGCTCCGGCCGGAACGTCTTTGCGGATCACCGCGCCGGCGCCGCTGTAGGCGCCGTCCCCCACGGTGACCGGGGCAACAAAGACGGTGTTGGAACCTGTACGGACGCCCGAGCCGATCACCGTGCGGTGCTTCTTTTCGCCGTCGTAGTTAGCCGTGATGTTGCCACAGCCGATGTTGGTGTCCTCGCCGATTTCGGCGTCCCCTGCGTAGCCCAGGTGGGACAGCTTGGAGCCGCGGCCGATGGTGACGTTCTTGGTTTCGTAGAAGGCGCCGATCTTGCCTTTTTCGCCCAGCACCGTGCCGGGGCGAAGGTAGGTGAAGGGGCCGACGGCGGCGCGCGGGCCGATGACCGAACCGGAACCGTGGGTGCGGACCACCGTGGCACCCTCGCCGACGGTGACGTCGCTCAGGGTGGTGTCGGGGCCGACGACGGCGTCCCTCGCCACGGTGGTGGCGCCGTGCAGTTGGGTGTTGGGCAGCAGGCGGACGTCCTCGTCAAGTGTGACGGAGGAATCGATCCAGGTGGTGGCGGGATCAACAACCGTAACGCCGGCACGCATCCAGGCTTCCACGGTGCGGCGGTTCAGTTCCGCGCCGAGGGCGGCGAGCTGGACGCGGTCGTTGGCGCCTTCCACCTGCCAGCGGTCGGCAGTGACGACGGCGGCCACCCGGCCGCCTGCCTCCCGGGCCAGCCCCAGCACGTCGGTGAGGTATTTCTCGCCCTGTGCGTTGTCGGTGGTGACCTTGCCCAGGGCATCGCGGAGCACCGCGGCGTCAAAGGCGTAGATCCCCGAGTTGACCTCCCGGATCAGCTTTTCAGCTTCCGAGGAGTCCTTGTGTTCGCGGATGCCGGTGACGGACCCGTCCTCGCCGCGGAGGATGCGGCCGTAGCCCGCGGCATCGTCGAGGATTGCGGTAAGGACTGTAACGGCGTTGCCTTCGAACTCGTGGGTTGCCACGAGCTCGTTCAGCAGTTCAGCGGAAAGCAGGGGTACGTCACCATAGGTGACCACCACGGTGCCTGCCAGGTCCTGTTCGGCGTCCAGTGCCTGGATGGCGGCTTCAACAGCGCGGCCGGTACCGGGGATGTCGTCCTGGTCCACGATGACAGCCTGCGGGTCAAGCGCGGCCACGTGGCTTTCCACCTGGTCGCGTTCGTGGCGCACCACGATGGCGAGCCTTTGCGGGTTGATGCTGCGGGCGGCGCGGAGGGCGTGACCCACCATCGACAGGCCGCCGATTTCGTGGAGAATCTTGGGAGTACGCGATTTCATCCGGGTACCGGCGCCTGCTGCCAGAACGATTACAGCGGCCGGGCCGGCATTCTTGGGGATCACGTACGGGCTCTCCTTGCTTCGTTGTGCTGGTGCTTTGCGGTATCCCGCGGCCCAGGCCGCCGGGCACCGGGTGCCATCCTCATGATCGCTCCTTGCGCAGCAGTTCCGCCCATAGGATTCGAACCTATACTCCACGGCTCCAAAGGCCGGGGTGCTGCCGTTACACCAGAGCGGACCGTGCCGGAGGACTCAAGCCCCGGGCACAAGTCCCTATTTTGCCACGGGTTCAGGGCACCGCGCGACACGGCCCTTCCCGCCCCCGGTGTTCCCGTCTAATCCCGCCGCCCGCAGTGGGGCATGATGGAGCGGTGAGCAAGAACCTTCCGCGGCTGCGGATGACGGGCCTGCAGCGCCGAGGCCAGCTGATCGACGTCGGCCGCGGCCTTTTCGCCGTCCGCGGCCTGGACGGGACCACCATCGAGGAAATCGCCGCCTGCGCCGGGGTTTCGAAGCCGGTCATTTACGAGCACTTCGGGTCCAAGGAAGGGCTGTACACGGAGGTGGTGGACTGCGAGTTCCATATCCTCCTTGACGCGATCAACGCTGCCCTCACCGAGGAAGCCAAGCCGCGCGTCCTCGTCGAACGCGCCGCACTCGCCCTGCTCACCTATATCGAGGACCGCACCGAAGGCTTCCGGATCCTGATGCGTGACGCTCCCCCGTCGCAGCCCGAGGGGGCCTTTTCCACCCTGCTCTCCCACGTCACCGCGCGCGTGGAACACATCCTGTCCGACGAATTCTCCCGCCGCGGCTTCAGCGGCGAGGACGGGGCCATGTACGCCCAAATGCTCGTGGGCATGGTGGCGATGACGGGCCAATGGTGGCAGGACAGCCGCCAGCCCGACAAGCACACCGTCGCCGCGCACCTGGTCAACCTCGCCTGGAACGGCCTGACCGGCCTCAAGAAAGACCCTGAGCTGGACATCGAGGGATGAGTTGTCACCTTCGTGAGCGGGGCACCTGTCCTCTGCGTGCTGCTCCTTCGTCGCTTTGACGCACGCTGCCGGACAGCCACCCCACTCCCTTGTGCGCACGTCGCCGCCGGAGGCGGTCCTTCGGAAAGGAGCGCATCGCGGCGGATCGGGCGCCGGAGGTCGCCCAGCGACCGCAGGTGCCCCTATCCGTCGTGTCTAAGCGACGGCGAAGGGCCGGCTCCGGCACCTAAGGTGACCTAGTCGCCCAGGAGTTCTGAGGACTCCAGCCACTCCATTTCCAGGGCGTCCTTTTCGTCCGTGAGGTCCTTGAGCTGTTTGTTCTGTTCGGCGAGCTTGTCGAAATCGCCGGCCTCGGTGGTTTTCACCATGTCGTCGTGGAGCTTCTTCTCCTGTTGGTCGAGCTTCTTGAGCTGCCGCTCGATCCTGTTGAGGGCTTTGCGGGCCTCGCGCTTCTCGGCTTCGGAGGGGCCGTTACCGGTGCCACTGGCAGCCTGCGCCTGGCCGGCGCTGGTGACCGGGTTGCCGCCGCCGGTGACCGTAGAGCCGGCGAGGGCTGCTTCGCGCAGTTCAAGGTACTGGTCAACGCCGCCGGGCAGGCCGCGGAGCTTGCCGTCGCCCAGCAGCGCCATCTGATGGTCGGTGACGCGTTCAAGCAGGTAGCGGTCGTGGCTGACCACCACCAGCGTGCCGGGCCAGCCGTCCAGCACGTCCTCCACCGCGGCGAGGGTGTCGGTGTCGAGGTCGTTGGTGGGCTCGTCAAGCATCAGCACGTTGGGTTCGCCCACCAGGAGCCGGAGGAGTTGCAGGCGCCGCCGCTCCCCGCCGGAGAGGTCCCTGACGGGGGTCCACTGCTTCTGGTTGGTGAACCCGAGCTGCTCCACCAGCTGGCCTGCCGTGAACTCCTTGCCGCCCACATTAAAGGAACGCTTTTCCCGCTCAATGACCTCGATGACGCGAAGGTCCGAGACGTCGTCGAGCTCCTTGACCTCCTGGGTGAGGACGGCGGTGACCACCGTCTTCCCCCGCTTCAGCCTGCCGGCGTCGGGGGCGATCTCGCCGTTGAGCAGCTTCAGGAGGGTGGTCTTGCCGGCACCGTTGACGCCCACCAGACCGAGCCGCTCCCCCGGCGCGAGGCGGAGGGTGATGTTGTCGAAAAGCTTCCGGCCGTCGTCGCCGCCCTGGAAGTTCAGGGAGACGTTTTCCAGGTCAAGGACGTCCTTGCCCTGGCGTGCGGTGGCCATCTTGCTCAAGGCCATGGAGTCGCGGGGCGCCGGAACATCCTCGATCAGGGCGTTGGCCGCCTCGATCCTGAACTTAGGCTTGGACGTCCGGGCGGGAGCGCCGCGCCGAAGCCACGCGAGCTCCTTCTTAACCAGCTGCTGGCGCTTGCTTTCCACCACGGACGCCATCCGGTCCCGCTCCGCGCGGGCCAGCACGTACGCAGCGTAGCCGCCTTCGAAGGGGTCAACGATCCCGTCATGGACTTCCCAGGTCTTGGTGCAGACCTCGTCCAGGAACCACCGGTCGTGGGTGACCACCAGGAACGCGCCCTGGTTGGCCCGCCAGCGCGTCTTGAGGTGCCGGGCAAGCCAGGCCACACCCTCGACGTCGAGATGGTTGGTGGGCTCGTCCAGCATGATGACGTCGTGGTCCTCGATAAGCAGCTTGGCCAGGGCCACCCGCCGCTTCTGGCCGCCGGAGAGCGCGTGGACGTTGGCATGCCAGTCGACGTCGGACACCAGGCCGCCCATGATTTCCCGGATGCGCGGGTTCCGGGCCCATTCATAATCCGCCTGGTCCCCCACGATCGCGGCACCCACCGTCAGGTCGCCGTCGAGCACGTCGCTTTGGTCCAGGTATCCCACGTTGACGTCGCCGCGCTTGGTGACCCGCCCCGAGTCAGGGGTGGAGCGCAGGGCCAGCAGCCGCATCAGGGTCGACTTGCCGTCGCCGTTTCGGCCCACCATGCCGATCCGGTCCCCCTCCTCCAGTCCCAGGGTGATGCCGTCCAGGACGGTACGGGTTGCGTAGGAAACCGTAAGGTTCTCGCCGCCAAGAAGGTGTGCCAAAGGGAACTGCTTTCTGCTGCCGGACTGGAAGTACTAAAGGAGGGTGTCGGAGATGATGCGCGCACCGGGGACCGGGCCGTGGACGGCGAGGGTTGTCAGGCCGTAGCGCCGCAGGTCCTCCGCCAGGGCCTCCGCAGCAACGGAGTCATCTGCCAGCAAGGCCACGGTGGGACCGGATCCGGAAACCATGCCTGCGATGGCGCCGTGGGACTCGCCGAGTCCCAGCGTATCGCGCAGCGCCGGGGACAGCTCTATGGAGGCCCGTTGCAGGTCGTTGACCAGCACGCGGCTCAGGGATTCGGCGTCGCCGCCGCGCAGCGCCGCCAGGATCTGCGGGTCCACTCCGGTGGGTTCGTCCGGACTGGTCCCTTCGGCCTCACGCAGGCGGTCCAGGGTCCGGTAGACCTCCGGGGTGGACAGCCCATAGTCGGCCACCACCAGCACCCAGTGGGTCTGCGCTTTTGCCAGGGCCGGGGAAAGTTTGTCACCCAGGCCAAGGCCGACGGCGGTGCCGCCCAGGAGCGAGAAGGGTACGTCCGCGCCCAACTCCGCTGCCAGGTGTGCCAGTTCGTCACGGGACAGCCCGCTGTTCCAGAGCGCATCGCAGGCCAGGAGTGTGGCGGCGGCATCCGCCGATCCGCCGCCCATCCCGCCGGCCACCGGGACGCGTTTGGTGATCTCCAGATGCACGCCAGTGGCGTGTTCGGAGACATCGGCCATGATGGCGGCGGCCTTGTAGGCCAGGTTGCTGCTGTCCAGGGGGATGTCGACGGAGTCGAGGTCCAGCGTGCTTTCAGGGCTCAGGCTGATGGTGATGCCGGGGGTTGCGGTGCTGGTGGCTGCCACTTCCTCGTAGAGGGACACGGCAAGGTACACGCTGGCGACGGAGTGGTAACCGTCAGGCCGGAGCGGCCCTACGGCCAGGGACACGTTGACCTTGCCGGGCGCCTTGACCCGGACTGTCCTGGCAGCGAAGCGCCCTGTGCCTGCCCTTTCAAGTCCGGGACTCACGGGCGGTTTTCCCTGGCTTCGGCGATCCTGGCGAACGCGGCGACGTCGATGACCTCGCCGCGGGCAGTGGGGTCCACGCCCGCAGCGACCAGGCAGCGTTCGGCTTCCGGGGCTCCCCCGGCCCAGCCGGCAAGGGCGGCCCGCAGTGTCTTGCGGCGCTGGGCGAAGGCGGCATCCACCACGGCAAACACCTGCTCGCGGGTGGCAGTGGTGGCCGGCGGTTCACGTCGAGTGAAAGCCACCAGCCCGGAATGGATTTTCGGGGCGGGCCAAAAGACATTCATACCGATGACCCCGGCCTTGCGCATCTGGCTGTACCAGGCGGCCTTGACGGAAGGCACCCCGTACGTTTTGGAGCCCGGGGCGGCTGCGAGGCGGTCCGCCACCTCGTCCTGGACCATCACCAGTCCGTGCCGCAGGCTGGGAAAGTGCTGGAGGAGGTGCAGCACAACGGGCACCGCCACGTTGTACGGCAGGTTGGCTACCAGCGCCGTGGGTTCCACGGGCAGTTCGGTGACCTTCATGGCATCGGCGTGCACCAGGTGGAATGCGTTCGCGGCCTGCGGCCGCCATTCCTTCACGGTTTCCGGAAGCTTGGCGGCAAGGACCGGATCAATTTCGACGGCGACAACCTCAGCTGCTGCGTCCAGCAGTCCCAGCGTGAGCGACCCAAGCCCGGGACCGACCTCAAGCACCGTCTCATCCGGGGCCACGCCGGCTGCGGCGACAATCCGGCGGATGGTGTTGCCGTCGATCACAAAGTTCTGGCCGAGCGTCTTGGTGGGCCTGACTCCGATTTCCTCAGCCATCCGGCGTATGTCGGAGGCACCGAACAACGGTGCGGGCACGGCGGGAATCGGTTCAGTCACCTAGGTATCCTATCCCGCGCGGCCCT
>Ga0308170_10003257_pt1 | contig 13377 bp, 8 predicted proteins | sample PhyBR2_2_FD_202136 | JGI IMG/M metagenome (GOLD analysis project Ga0308170, IMG submission 202136) | Phyllosphere microbial communities from UC Gill Tract Community Farm, Albany, California, United States - DLSLSB.R2 | ecosystem: Host-associated > Plants > Phyllosphere > Unclassified | place... | reverse complement strand
CGCCGGCCACTTCGGGCCCATGGGCGTCGGCGCCATCTTCATCGTGCGTCCAGCTCCACCTCGGCTCGTCGTGTCCCCTCTCGCGCGCAGCCTGACTGACCCCTTCCCTCTTCTGCTCGCTCGCAGTCGACCCTCGCCGCCGAGAAGCTCCCCACGCCCAACATCCCGCCCGAGAACGGCGTCGAGACGCTCGCCCTCATGATCGTCCCCGTCACTTACGCCATCGTCCTGTCGTCCATCCTCGTGCACGGCCTCTCGATCTCGTTCTTCACCCTCGGCCGCCGCGTCCACTCGCGCGTCGCCTCGTTCTCGCGCACCCTCACGGCCCAGTCGGGCAACTCTGGGTTCGGCCGCACGTTCTCGTTCGGGACGACGAGCCGCGCCGAGCGCGCAAAGGACGAGGAGCCGAGCTGGATGAGCCGCGTCAAGCGCGCGACGCGCGCCGAGGACATCGTCATCAACCGCGACGACGAGTCGCCCGAGAGCCTCGCCGAGAAGGGCGCCGGCGCCGGCGCCGGCGGAAGCCCGTCGTCGAGCCGGCGCTCGTTCGACGAGAAGGACGAGGCCGAGCGCGGCAGGCGCGAGGACCGCATCGACGAGGAGGACGAGGACGAGGTCGATCGCGAGGACGAGCAGGAGCAGCACGCGACCGACGAGGCGCGCCGCAAGGTCGGCCACAGTCCGTCGCACTCGGACGTCGAGCGCGAGATCGAGGACGAGGTCGAAGAGGACAAGGGCGACATGGCCATGTTCGGCGCGCCGCCCAAGTCGCACAAGGTCGGCGCCGGCAAGAAGGAGGAGCTCGTCGAGCGGCGCAAGGAGAAGCGCCGCGATGGCGCCGCCGCACCGGGCGACCGTGACTCGGACGTCGAGGAGCGCGGCGGGACCGACGTTGAGAAGGAGGTCGAGTCGGCGAGCGACGTCAAGCGCGGCAAGCACCGCGCCGCCGAGCACAAGCGCGAGATGGCCGAGGCGCGCCGCCGCGAGATGGACGACCACCCGCCGCACGACATCCTCGCCGACGACGGCGCCGACGACAGCGACTCGCCCGAGGCCAAGGCGCGCTACGCCGCGGCGCACAAGCGCTCGAGCAAGGGCAAGGAGCGCGAGGAGCGTCGGCGGCCGAGGGCGAGGAGCAGGAGCAGGAGCAGGTCGCCGAGCCCGGTCCCGATGGGCCCGCGCAAGGGCGGCAAGCGCGACCCCAAGCTCGAGGCGCGCTATTGTCGTGGCACCAAGACCTGGCAGGAGGGCCGCAAGGTGCGTCCCCGTCGTCCTCTTTCCTCGTCGTCGTCGTCTTCGTCTCCTCGTCCGAGCCGGTGCTGACGTAGCTTCCTCCTCGCTCGCAGATCATCATCGACCACGGCAACGGCGAGGTCGAGGTCGTCGACGCCGACGAGCACCCCGAGAAGGAGCGCAAGGCCAAGGCGCACCCGGACAAGACGGTCCACGACGTCGCCGACGGCGAGATCGAGGAGCAGAAGCGCGTCCTCACCGAGAAGCACGGCGAGGGCCAGCACGAGGCCAACGCCGTCAAGCGTGTCGCCGCCAAGATGATGCGCCAGGGCTCGGCCGTCGGCGCCAAGCTCAAGCTGCGCGACGAGCCGCCGTCGAGCATGGGCGGGACGCCCGCCGAGCGCGAGCGCAAGCGGCGCGAGAAGCTCGAGCGCGACGCATGGTGCCGCAAGGAGCGCAAGTACCGCGACTCGAGCCCGCACGGTCGCGACTACGAGGAGTGGATCGAGGGCGACAAGGTGCGTCCCTCTCTCGCACTCCTGCCGCGCTCGGACCCTCTCATTCTGACTCTGCTGCTTCCTCGCCCTCTTTCTTTCCCTCCTCGCCCGCAGGTCGTCACCGAGCGCGGCGACGGCAAGATCACCGTGCGCGACATGACGCCCGAGGAGAAGCGCCGCAAGGCGAAGAAGCACCTCGACGCCCTGCGCGCGCTCGGGCACCCGGCCGAGGAGCTCGAGGCCGACCTCGCCAAGTTCGAGCGGCCGTCGTCGCGCAACAGCGCACGAGGCGACGAGCGCGCGACGGGCTCCAAGCTCGCCGTGCACCACGAGGGCGACACGCCGGCCGAGACGCCCGCCCGAGGTCGGTCGCCGCAGGGCGACTACTTCTCGTCGCAGGGCCGCTCTGCCTCGCCCGAGCCGATCGCAGCACCGCGCACGGTCTCGCCGCAGCCCGGCCTGTCGCTCTTCCGCTCGGAGCGCATCGACCCGCCCTCGGACGACGACGCGTCGCCCGCACCCGCACCCGCCGCCGCTGCCGCCGCCGCACCTTCGGCAGCTCGCCCTCTCCCCGCCCGCCAGAACAGCAAGGCGATGCAGTCGATGCGCGAGCTGTTCCGCGCGCGCGGCCCGTCGCGCTCGCCCGGCCCATCGTCGCCGTCGTCGCGCACCGGCTCGCCCGAGCGCGACAACTCGGGCGACTCGGGCGCCGGCGGACCGTCGATTCGGTTCGCCGCCGTCGACCGGCCGCAGCGCGAGGGAGGAGGGACGGGCACGGGCAGGGCGCTGCCCGTCGTCGGCGGGCCGCTCAGCATGCGCAAGGTGCCGTCGCAGCGGGCGGGCGAGTCGTAGCTCTTCCTCTCTGTCTCTCTCCCTTCTCTCTCTCTTTCTCCCTCTCGCATTCCCTGTTCATCCTGTGCACACACACGCTCTGTTCGATAGACCCTATGTTACACGCGCGCTCGCAAAGACAGAACGAAGCGATCTATCCGAGAGTAGGCTGCAAGCGGGTCCGGCAAGCGCTTCTCGCTCCCTCCCGTCCCATCTCCTCGCCCTCACACTTTCTCGACGGCACGCTGCTCCTGCGGCCTGCTCGTCGCCGTAGCTGTCGACGCCGGCGCCTCGTCCTCGACGACGTCGGCGAGGACCAAGCCCTGTCGGGCGCGGCGGCGCAGCGAGAGGAGGACGCCAGCCTTGAGGACGACGAGCCACGCGGCGAGGATCGGCGCGTCCCTGCTGAGCGTGTTGACGCAGCCGCGGCCGAGGATCGTGATGATGATGGACCAAGCCGCGTGCGAGGGGAAGACGAGGTGGATGCGGTAGAAGTCGTTCGAGAGCTGCGGCATCGAGGAAGACGTTCGCAGAGATCATCAGGGTCGTGCTCGGCGAGGAAGAGAGAAGGAGAGCGGCGCAGGGAGAGAAGGAGCGCACCTCGTACGGCCAGATGATGGCGGCGATGGACGTGATGATGATCGAGACGACGAGGAACGGGACGGCCGGTAGCGGTGCCCAGGTCGTGACGCAGTCGAGAGTGTCGAGCGTGATCATCGAGAAGACCCTGCAGTGCGAGAGGAAGGGCTCGTCAGCGGGTCGATCCAGAGGAGGAGGTCCGAGCGAGAGCGAGAGGCGAGCGCCCGCCGAGGCTGCCGAAGAGGCAGGGAGGAGAGGTCGTTGCAACGCACCAGTGCACGGTCCAGAGCGCAAAGAACTGCTTGGCGTCGAGGCCGTACCCCTCGTCGAACATAGCTCCCCACCCGACAGAGCACAGGCTCGTGACGAGGGTCCACACGAGCGAGATGGCGACGCGGAACTTGATGTGGCGCGCGAACGACATGTTGCGGTACACGCCGAGGCCGAGGAAGAGGCCGTTCCACGACAGGAGGAAGAAGAACTGGAAGAGGAAGGGGAGCACGAAGGCGATCGTGTTGAGGACGATGCGCGTGCCGTACGTGAACGGCGTCTGGTTGATGAACGTCGCCGCGACCGGACGAGCGAGGACCTGCGCCGAGGCTGTCGAGTAGGCGGTGCCGGACGAGAGGAGCGGCGCGACCGTGTCGAGGTCGAAGCGGGCGAACGCCGACTGCATGACCTTGTTGAGCGCGGGCAGAACGGCGCCCGACCACGCCGTCGTGTAGCGCACCTCGAGCCCGCTGTACTCGAGGGCCTGCGTGGCGTCGTAGGTCGACGCTGCGGCCGCTGAGGCGACGGCGGTGTCGAACCGGCTCGAGGCGCCCGAGGTCGCGACGATGCTCCCCCAGTACCGGCCATCCCAGACCTTGTGCAGCACCTCGGCGGGCGAGGTCGAGTTGGCGGCGAGGATGTGGAAGGTGGGGTAGTCCTTCTGGCCGTTGACGGCGTCGACAGCGCTCAGGAGGGCGGTTCCTGCGCGAGGGAAGGTCCGGGTCAGCGAGGGCAGCGGGCTGTAGAGAGGGCTGGAACAGGAACGCACCGACAGACCCGCCGTCAAAGTCGACGATTGCGACGCTGAGCTTGTGCGTGTGGCTCGACGTCTTGTACTGCGGGGCAGAGGAGGGAAGTCAGCGAGCGAAGGAGGGCGAGGAACACTCGAGAGCGAGGAGGGACGCACGAGGCTGCCGAATAACCAGAGCGCGACGAGCCAGAATACGACGACAAAGGCCACGCCTGCAATCGTCAGCTTCCTGAGGGCAAGCGCGACTGTCGAGGTCGAGTTGAGCGACGACGAGGAGGGGGTGCGGGGAAGGGGCGGTGTGTGGGTCAGCTACAGCACCCGGGCGGGTCGGTCGGTGCGGCCTCGAGAGCAGAGCTCTGTGTAAAGAGCTGGACGTACCTGGATTGAAGGCGGGCCTGGGTGCTGGACGAGGAGCGCGGGCTGATGAGATGCTCTTGGGCCGGCTCGCCGTGCTCGCGACCGACGCGGGCGACACCTCGCGCTGCATGGCGGGCCTGTGCTGGAGAGCGATACAGAGCAGAGCAAGCGTGCAGCCAGGGCAGTGGGTCGAGGAGACGACGGAGAGTCAGCGCGAGCCGCTCCTCCGGGTCCGCCGCCGCGCTCGGCGGAGCGTCAGCCGCGGCTCATGTCAGCAATTCGGCGCCGAACAGCGAAGGGCCGAACTGCACGCTCGCTACGACAGGCTCTCGAGAAGCACGCTACTCTCTCTCTCTCTCGGTGTAGGAGTGCGACAGCGAACGAGCTCGATTCCAGCGCCACAGCGAGAACGAAAACTACCGCCGCTTCTTGCCGGCCTTGGACGTGCGCTGTGCGAGACGGCAACCATCGTCAGCATCTCGAGCTCGAGCGCACGAGCAAGCGAGAAAAAAAGGGAGAGGAAGAGGGACGCACCCTGCACTCGTCGCAGAACCAGCGCCCGTCCGGGATGCTCTTGAGGCCGACGCACGGCAGGTGGAACTGCGAGCAGGACGGCGAAGGCGAGAGTCAGCCTTGGACCGCACTAAACAGGCCTGCGCGACGGCCACGAGATGCCGCCAAGCGAGAACAGGAGGAGAGGGAACGAGGCCGACGCACCCACTCGTGCTCGCAGTCGGGCGCGTCGCACGCGATCATCTCGCCAAAGCTGACGCGCTGGCAGAAGCAGTACAGCGTCTTGTCGCCGTCGTCGTCTGCGCCGTCGAGCGCGGCGTCAAAGTCGTCGTCGAGCGCGAGCTGCTGCGCGGCGACGGGCGACGGCGGCTCGTCGGCCCGGGTCGAGGTCGAGTTCTGGCGCCGAGGCGCGCGCGCGGCGGCTTGGACGGTGCCGGGGAGCGAGCGGGCGGCAGGCTCGGGCGAGTCGTTGACGCTGCGGGAGAGAGAGAGGAGGGTCAGCAACAGGCCTGCGAGAAGGAGCGCGGCTCGTGCGCAGGCGCGCAGGAAGGCAGCACAGATCGAGGGAGAGCGGGACGCACCCCTTCTTGCGACGCTTGGACGCTCCTGCGACGTCCTCGACCTTGCGCTTGGCCGGCCCGCGCTGCTGCGACCCGCCGAGCGTCGCGAGGTCGTACTCGCTCTGGCTCGCCATGCCCTGGTAGCCCATCGCCGCGCCGCCCGCCCCAGGTGCGACGCTGCTCGACCGACTCACGGGCCCGCTCGTCGAGCCCATGCCCGCTGCAGCGGCGGCGGCGGCCGACGCAGCCGAGCTCGCGCCGGTGGCGGCCTCCTGCCCGCGCCGCTTCTCCTTGACCGCCTCGACGGCCGTCATGCCCATCGGGTGCGGGACGGCGTTCGAGTAGACGCCGGCGGCGGCGTTGGCCGACTGGGCCGAGATGACGCCGCCGAGCGCGCCCGAGGGCGAGACGCCGCCGTACCCGCCCTGGACGCCGCCCATGCCGGCGCCGCCGCTCGCCGCGCCCTGGAGCCGCTTCTTGGTGTACTGGTTCGGGTGGCGCTGCGCCGGGTCCTTGTCCTTGTCCTTGCGGCCGTGCGCCGCCGCCGCCGCCGCGCCGCCCGCCATCGGGTAGTCGTCGCCGTAGATGCTGTAGTCGACCTGGGCCGTGCGCTTCCTCCCGCCCGCCTGGCCGTACCCTCGCGCGCCCGCCGCGCCCGGCCCGCCCGCGCCTGCGACGCCGCCCGCTGCGCCGCCGCGCGTCAGGTCGTAGTGCTCGCGCACCATGCCGAGCGCGCCCGAGAGGCGCGAGGTGCTGCCCTGGCCCGGGTGCCGCGAGGGCGGGTAGTCGAACATCTGCCGGCGCGCGATGGCCGACGAGGGCGTGTTGGACTTGGGGTAGCCGTGCGGAGCTGAGGGCGCGGGGAGGTGCGGCTGGAGGTGCTCGGGGAGGAAGCTGAGGAGGAGGGTCGAGAGGGTCGCGAGGTGCGAGGTGTGCGTCGCGATCTGTGGGGGCACGGCGTGGAGAGCAGGTCAGCGTGTGCCTCGGTCCAGCTCGAGTCGCGAGGAGGAGCAGACGCACCGTCTCGCACGTGTTGGTCGCGACCCGGATCTTGTCCTCGCCGCCGAGGCGGAACACGCGCGCGTCTTCTGCGACCTCGCGCAGGAGCTTGAGGCGGTCGAGCGGCGTGTACTTGGGCGGCTCAGCGGAAGGCTTGGAGCCCGGCTCGGGCGTGTGCATCATGGCGTGCACGAGGCGGAGCTTGTCGGTGATGCTCTGGAGCGAGCCTGCGGGGCGGGGAGGTTGAGAGTGGGCGGCCGTCAGCTCGAGAGGCTCAGTGTGCGGCATGGCTCGACCCTGCGATAGGCTACGAGCAGGCCAGAGCAGCTCGCGGCGGAGGGAAGCGGACGCACTGTTGAGAACGGCGTCGAGCTCCTTGAGGTCGCTGAGGGAGCGGGTGAGGGACGGCGGGAGCGAGTCGAGCGAGTCGGCGAAGGTCGTCACGAGGTGGATGATCTCGCTCGATGGCGTGGGCGTGCTGGCAGCCATCTCGGGCGAGCTGCCGTCGAGAGGAGGCGGTGTGTAGTCGAGGAGGGAGGAGGGGAGGTGAGCCGGCCGGCGGCCGTGGGGCGTTCTCTCTCTCGCGCGCAGACAGCTTGCTGAAACCGTTCTAGCTCTAGTAGGCACTGAGAAGTAGCCTGAACTGCTTCCTTCTGCCGTAGAGCGGGGTGGCGAGCGGCTCGCTCGGACGCTTGCTCTCCGCGGAGTCCGCGCCTGCGGTCGCTCCTCCTCGCCCTCCTCCTCGAGGACGTTCCGCTCGGCCGACTATGCACAGCGATCACAGCGGTGAAGCCTCTCGACCTACTATGCTCTCGTCGCCGTCAAGTGCGCCGTGTCGCCGACGAGTGCGCCGCGGCGAGCGCACGGACCTCTCTCGCACGCCGCGCCCGATGTCTGCGGTCTGCTGAGTCTCGACGAGGGTCGTCCAAGGGGACGAGCAGTCAGGCGAGCTGCAGCTGGCAGAAGTGTGCAAGATCGAGGACAGGGCGACGCCGTCCCCTTGTCGTCCTCGGCCCCCTCGCCGCCGACGGCACGAGGAAGTTGGACGCAGGGCGCAAGCTGTCGTCCTCGTCGGGCGCACCCTCTCGCGCTCGCACCGTGGGATGTCGCCGAGAGCGACGAAAGCGACGTCAAGCGCTGTCCGCATGCCCGCAGAGAGCGTTCAAGCGTTGCTTCTCGTGCGAGGAGGAGGGCCGAGCGAGCGACAAATTGCGTTAGCGTTGCGCACCCGATCGCGAAACGACGGCGGTGGATCGACACTTGCGCTCTGGTCGAATTTACGCGGCGGCCAGGACGGCAGCCTCCGCCCTGCTCCACCAGCTTGCGGTCGAGCCCCGTCTCGAGCGAAAGTGGGAGGAGACGAGGCTTGCTCCGCTCGAGCTCTCTCTCTGGCTCAGGGTTGACCAGGACGAGTCCATGCAGTTCATGTCGAGCTAGTCTCGTAGCGCGCGAACAAGCTCGAGTGTCGAGAAGAACGAGAGCTCGGTCGTCACTCGAGCGTCGAGCGAGCGCCCGGACCTCGGCCGTGCTCGCGCGAGACGGGCGAGCCTGCAGACTGCCTGCAGCCTGCGAGCAACATGAAGCGGTCGCCGTGTGCAAGCTCACGCCATGCAGGAGGGGAGCGAGCGTCGACAGGCCGAGCCCTCAGCCCGAGAGGCAGAGAGGCTTGCGGCGACTCGGTGCAGCGCTCCCACGCTCGGAGAGCGCGACAAAGGAGTACTCTAGTGAGAGCGAGAGCGAGAGCGAGCCTCCTCCGCTGCAGGAGAGTTTGGGTTCGTGCGCGGATCGCCCGCTCCGCGCCCTTTGAGCGAGTCGGCCCCGGCTCCGCGCCGCACGAGGGCCGTCGATTTGGGTTGATCGGGGACCGCACGCGCGTTTCGCAGACCACGCTAACTTTGCGCAGTCGCAGCCCGAAACTGTACAGACGTGCGCCCCCTCTCCGAGGCGGTGTGAGCGCGCCTCGAAAGTGGTCTGGCGACCGAGTGCCGGTCCGTTGCCGCGCTCGCCTCCTCCTCCTCGCTCCTCCTTTCTCGCCCTCGCCCCGCCTCGCGCCGCGCGAGCACACCCTCGAAGCTCGAGTCGAACGAGCTGTGTGCGCCGCTTGCACAAGTGCGACGCTACGCCGGTCACCCCTCCGCGCGCCCGTCTCTCCAAGCCCCGACTCCGCACTTGTGCGTTAGCGCGCTCGTCGACGAGGCTCCCTCGACGCTCGGTCTTTCGACGGCCGCCTGCCACCCGCCGGTCCTCGTCCTCCTCTGCACTGTGCGCGTCGCCTTCAAGCAGCCGCAAGCCACCAACTCGAACTGTGACGGCGAGCGAACACCTTCATTTAGCTCGTTGAGGACGAGGTGCGTCTCGCTCTCTCCTCCCTCCCCCTGGCACCGGGCTCGAGCCTGGCTCGAGCCTGCGCAGCAGCGTGTCGCCCATGCTGACCAGCGCTGTCCTGCAACAGACCCGCCCATCCCACCTCACCTTCGCCCTCCTCCCCCACACGACCCGGCCGCGGCCCGTCGACACCACCTCCTGCTCTTCGCCCGCCACGCCAAACGATGAGCAGCTGCTAGACGACCCAGTGTACCCTGCTCATCGTCACCTGCGCCTTCGCCGACCTCGACCTCCCCCTCGTCCCCCTCGCCTCGTCGACCCTCGCCCATGATCACGCTCCAGATCCTGCCCGTCAGCGGCAACGTCAACAACTTCCCCTACACGGGCGTCCTCGGCGTGACGGACGTCGTCGTGCGAGGCCGAGTCGTCGCCGGGCTCGACGAGCGCGCGTCGGGCAAGGCGCCCGAGGTGCGGCGCATCGCCGTGCGCCTCGTCCGCGTCGAGGCCTGGGACGGCAAGGCGTCGCGCGAGATGACCAAGGACGTCGTCGACGAGCGCGTCTTGTGGACGCCCGAGAGCGGCGCAGACGCAAAGCGGCTCGAGCCGCGCGAGCACCGCTTCGCCCTCCGGGTCCCGCACGACGTCGCCGGCCTGTCCAAGATGCAGTTCAAGGTCGGCACCTGCCAGGCCAGCGTCGCTTGGCGCATCGAGGCCTGTGCGTCCTTGTCTCGCTCATCCTCTCGCGCTGGAGAAGCGCTTTCGCTGACTCTTTGCCGTCCCGCCCGCAGACGTCGACACGGTCAAGGTCGGCCGCATCGAGGCGCAGCACTCCCGCAACCTCAGCCTCGTCCGCCACGCCACCGTCCCCCTCTTCCCTCCCGACGTCGTCCAACGCGGCTGGGCCGCCTCGACGAGCGGCGCCTCGCCCGTCCCGTTCAGTTACGACCTGCGCATCTCGGGCGAGCCGTTCGGCGTCCTCGAGCCGCTCGCCGTCGAGACGCACTTCCGCCTGCCCGAGGCGAGCGGCGTCCAGATCAAGAGCTTCAAGCTCTGGCTGCGACGCGACGTCACCAACCTCAAGAGCGGCGCCCAGTTCCAGACGACGCACGACTTTGCGATCGAGGCCGACGAGCTCGCACGGCCCGGGCGCCCGAGCAAGCGCTTCGCCTCGGTCTTCAGCCGCTCGTCGTCGTCGTTCGGCCCGTCTGCGACAACGACCCCGCCGTCAGAGGACGAGCGCACGCTGCACGGCCGCCCGCCGTCGCCGCCGTCCGACCCCGAGTCGTCGTCGGTCGCGCTCGTGCCGCACCGCTTCCCGCTCTACGCGCGCGAGACGGCCGAGGTCGTCGAGCGGGGCAAGTTCCACGTGCGGATACCGGGCCAAGGGCCGCATCGGTGGACGGTGGGCGAGACGGGCGAGAGCAGCGTCTTCCGGATCTCGTTCTCGCTCGCAGGCAAGGTGCGTCGGCGCTCTTTCTCCTTCCCGCAGTGCCACTCCTTACTTGCACACATGCTGACGTCCCTCGGTGCTCGCAGATCTCGTACAAGCTCCGCAGCGGCAGCTCGTTCTCGGTCGAGCTCGCACCCCTGCCCGTCCACGTCTGCGCCGCCATCGACCCTCAGCTCTCGAGGGCAAGCTCCCGCACGAGCACGGCAACGACCCTTCTCTCACGGCTCGCCGACCGTCGAGGCGACCGCCGCAACTCGGACTTTGCCCTCCAGCTCAAGTTCGACCGCACGTCGCCCGGACCCGGTGGACCTCCTCTCGCCTCGCCCGACGCCGGCTCCAACCGCCGCATCGCGACCGCACCCCTCTCTCACCTCACCTGCCGTCGCCCTCATCACGGCCGCCGCATGTCGGAGCACTCGGACGCCAACGACGCGCCCGCACGGACCCGGGTGCGGCGAGATCCGCCGGCGCCGCTCCCGCTCCCGAACGCGACGATGCACTCGCCCTCGTCCGTCACGTCGGCGCCGCCGGGCGTCTCGCGCTCGAGCACGCTCGAGACGCTCGGGCCCATCACGCCGAGCACGATGGAGTTCCTCGTCACCTCGCCCGAGCCGCCCTCGGCCTCTTCGTCGTCGTCGTCGCACCTCGCGCCGAGGGCTCCCTCGCACCCGCCCTTCTCGCCGTCGCACTCGCCGCAGATGAGCCGGCACAGCGCACGCTCGTGCCGCTCGTCGTCGGCGAGGTACCGCCCTCGGAGCGCGAGCTCGCAGCGCTCGTCGGTCCTCGGCGACTCGTCGCAGAGCGTGTCCAACCTGTCGATCGCATCGGTCGCGACGGCGTCGAGCACGGCGAGCGATCCGCTGCGGTCTCCTCGGCCGGCGGGCTCGAGCTCGACGCTGCTCGGGTCGGCCGACCGGATGCTGGGCCTCACGCTCGGCGGCGGGTCCGGCGCCGAGAGCCTGCGTACGTCGCCGTCGGCGCCGCTCTTCCCTGCGCCAGAAGAAGGCGAGGACGGCGACGCCCGCATGAACCTCCTCGACGCGCCCTCGCCGAGCCCGCCTTCCTTCCCCGAGCCGACCCTCTCCATCGCCGCACCCTCCTCGTCGTCCTTCCGCGACCCGTTCGCCATCGACGACTCGCTCTCGGTCGTCGAGCAGCCCGTCGTCGCCGAGCCCGAGATGTACGTCTCGCCGCGCGACGCCCAGCTCGACTCGCGCTCGGGCCGCCCCTCAAGTGCGCTCGCCCGCAGCGACGGCGTACATGTCGCCTCCGGCCTGACGGCGCCCGCCTCGCCGCCTTTGCCGGCGTACGCGCCGAGGCCCGAGGCGCGGCTCCTGCCTCAGCCCGTCGTCGTCGTCGAGGCGAGCGCCGCCGGCTCATCGCGCGCGAGCAGCTCGTCGCCCGGTGCGACGGCAGCTGCGCCGCTGCCCGCCGTCGGCTCGCGCAAGGGCAGCATCGGCGTCTTCATCTCGAGCATCCTTGGTCGGCGAGGGAGCAGGCCGCTCACAGCGCTCTGACGTCGAGCGTCTCTCCTTCCTCCTCTCCTATCTCTCCTTCTCTCTCCTCTCGTGCACGGCTTCCTCTCCTCTCTACATTGTCGCCGTCCCTCTTTGGTTGATCCCCTCGCGCTGCGTACTCGCTGTCATACCCTCTCCATCGTCGGTCGACCCTCTCGTCGCTCCTCCCTTTGTGCATTCCCCCATCTTGCATACTTTTCGCTCCTCGTGCGCCGTACCTCGAGTCTGTAACGACGCACTGCATCGCCCTTTACTGCATCGAGGCGAACTCTCATCTGCGGGCACAGAGAGCGCTATCGCGTTCTTGCTCGAGAGCCAGAGACGGTCCGTGCGAAGGAAGCTCAAGCTCGCTGACCTCTCGCAGTCCGTTCAATTCGTACTTCGAGGCTGCTCGCGTGACTGCACTGCTTGACATCGCTGCTACAGGTTCGCGCTCATGCAGAGGTCCGTGCGACGCTCGCTCGACCTGACGCGACTCGGGCCCGCCCTCCAGCAGGCGGCTCGCGACGTCGCTCGAGCGCTCTACAAGCCTTAGAGAGAGCAGGAATGCGAGCTAGAACGAAAGCGAGCCCATGCCCGCAAGCCTGTGCGGGCGCGAGCGCAGGCATTACAAAGCATCATTAGCACAAAATTGTAATGCCGGGTCGGTTCGAACCCGACTCGGGGCGCGGAGAGGCGCAAAACGATTGAAAGGGTCCAGATTAGGCGCAATTTCCTATTCCGATTAGCTCTGCTCGGCCCGCTTCAGACGACGATTGCGCCGCCCACAGCCCTGCGCGCGCCTTACCTCGTTCAGGGCGCACTCGATGAGGTCCAGAGCAGCGCCTCGAGAAGTAACGAGCCGGCAGGAAGCAGCGCTCGCTCACCCCTTCTCGTCCGACTTGAGAAGGAAGGCAAGCGGTCCAGCTCGCGCTCTACAGGACTATCAGGGTCGGGAGAAGCGCTCGATTGCACCGCAGAGACGTCTTCGTTCGATTGTGCGCGAGCAAGAGGCCGTAACCACGCTGGATCAAGAGATAGCAGTTGAGAGAGGGTGCGCAGTCTCCCCCTGTTTTTAAGAGGTGGCCGGGCGCACGGTCGTGCCACAGGGGCAGTGACCGTGCGAGCGGCTCACTAGAGAGCACCCGCGGCCCTCAGGGGCACGTGAGGGCGGGTGCGGCCTCGTAAGGACCCGTCCGCGACGGCTCGACTCGCTCGGCCGCCGGGACGAGTAGGGACGACGGGACGAGCATCTTTGGCAGCCTGGGCCTGAATCCTTTCTAGAGAGACACAATGAGCATCGACCGGTGCCGTCGTGAGGCGACCGGCGAGCGAAGAGCCGAGCTTTCGAGACGCGAACGGAAGAGGGTGCCATCGAGGGCGCGACTAATCTGCGCGCACAGCAAAAGAGGTCAGCGCGCGGCTCACAGAGGCGCAAGTGTGCATTCTCGAGCCTGTGGCACGAGGAGAACGAGCGAGAGAGACGTACAAGGACCGAGGTGAACCGCTCGAGGTC
>Ga0308170_10003252_pt1 | contig 13395 bp, 10 predicted proteins | sample PhyBR2_2_FD_202136 | JGI IMG/M metagenome (GOLD analysis project Ga0308170, IMG submission 202136) | Phyllosphere microbial communities from UC Gill Tract Community Farm, Albany, California, United States - DLSLSB.R2 | ecosystem: Host-associated > Plants > Phyllosphere > Unclassified | place... | reverse complement strand
TGCATCGAGAGGAAACATATAGAGCGTCAGTGAGAGTGCGAGAGAAGAGGGTGCGCGAGGAGGAAAGAGAGGGGGAACGCACCTTGAGCGCCCAGGCGGTGAGCACATCCCCGGTCGACACCCACTCGCTGCCGCCCGTCTCGCGCCGCACCTGGGCCTTGACGCTCTCGACGAGCGCGCCGACGGCGCGCCGGCTCAGGAAGACGTGTCGCGGCTCGTCATGGTGCCGCAGCTTCTCCCACGCGTAGTTGGCGAGGAAGCACGCCACGTTCGACAGGCTGCTCGCCGAGACCCAGCCGGCGAGGGCGTGCTTTGCCGCGCTCGACTCCTCCTCCTCGTCGCCCTTGAGCGCGCTCGCGGCGCTGTCGAGCTCGCCGGCCGGGCTGCGCTCAGGCCCCCCACGCTTGATCGCCTCGAGCCCGGCGCCGAGCACGTTCTCGCCGTGCACGTCCATCGCGAGCGGCGGGGCCTCCCACGCCTCGCCGTGCAGCTCAGCTGCGAGCGCGCGCACGGCCCAGCCGAGCCCCGTCGCGTCGACGAGGCCGTGCGGCGCCGTGAGTCCGACGGCGACGACGTCGGCGAAGAGTGTCGCGTGCACGGCGAGGAACGAGGCGCGCGACTTGGCGTAGGCGGAGAAGGTGGTAGGGAGGGAGGGCGAGCGGAAGAAGGAGAGCTTGTGCGCGGGCTGGAAGGCGCAGGGCGAGGAGGTGCGGTCGAGGGGCTCGAGGGGTGCCGAGAGCGAGGCGGCTTGGGCGTACCGCTTGACGATGCAGCTCGAGGTGAAGAGGAGGGGCTTGCTCGTCGTCAGAGGCTCGTCGGGGACGTCGACGGCCCAGATGCCCTTCTGCGCGCGGCGAGAGCGCAAGGGTCAGCGAAAGGCTCGAGGGAAGAGGAGGACGGAGAGGCGCACCTCCTTCTGCCACACGGCCTCGCCCTGCAGGAGCGGCCATTTGGCGACGACTCGTTGCGTCGCCGCCTCGAGCTCGGCGAGGAGTGCCGATCCGGCGTCGTCGCTCGTCGCGTCGGCGGGGCGGGCGAACAGGTAGCCGCAGGTGATGCCCATGTCGGCGACGGCATTGTCGATGGGCGACAGCGGGACGAGCATCGTGTCGATAGAGGCGCAGGAGGGAGAGGGGAAGCAAAGGAGAGCCCTTTCGAGCTCGAGAGAGAGAGAGAGAGCTCCCCCTCCGCGCCCGGAACCAGGCAAGGGTCGACGAGCCGAAGCGCGACAGCAAGCGGGATCACCCCGCACCCAGCTCGAGCTTCATTCGCACACGGCGGGGCGAGTGTTTGAACGTGGCGCGAGGGAGCTTTGGCGACGAGTGCGGAGGCGCAAGAGCGATACCGGATCGAGGAGGTGGAAAGCGGAGAAGGTCGAGAGGGGCGCGGCGAGCGTTTGCGCCAGCGTGCTCGAGCAGCGCTTGCCGGTTGACGAGGATGGCCGACCTGGACGAGCTGTTGGCGAGACGGGCGGTGCTATGCGTGCTCGTCGAGAGGGATGACGAGGGCGGCCGCGGCTGGACTCGGCGAGGACCCTCGCGCTTGTTGCGCGGCAAGGTGCGGTCGAGGTGGGCTCGTGCGGGCGATGCCTTGCAGTTGCAGCAAGAGCATGGCAAGTGCCGAGCGCAGAGGTGAAGGGCGGCGAGAGGCGACGATCTCGACGAGGCGGTGCTGGTGGCAGAGGACGAGGGATGCGGGCGATGGGGCGGCGGGTGCGAGGGGTGTGCTGTGCGGTCCTCGTCGAGCTGATTGAGCCCATGGCGAACTCTTCCGAGTGCGGAGGATGAGCGGGCGGGCGGAAGCCGGACGACGAGCAGACGAGCACGCCAACTCGCGCAACCGCTCCTCGCTCTCTCGACCAGCGCGCTCAAGCCCGACTAAGCGCACAGCCTTGGCCTGTCCGACTGCTCCAGCTCGCAATCTCGCATCAGCCCGCACCCTCACCCCGGCCCCCGCCCCAGCTTCGACCCCCTCCTCGTCCTCCTCCTCCTCGGCTCTCCACCGCCTCCTCCTCCTTCGCCTCGGCCGCCTACTTCCAGCACCACCTCGCCCAGCTCGCCACAGCCTTGTGCGTCTCTCTAGCCGCCAGTCCAGCCACACCGCAAGGTCCTCAAAGCTGACCCCGTGACCTCTGCTCTCATCAGCTCGACCTCGACTCGGCGCCACATCCCCGCCCCTCTCGCCCACCCAGCGCGACCCGGCCATGACCGACACGGCCTACTACTCGACGGTCGACCCGTTCCACTTTGCGCCCCAGTCCCCCCCGCCCTCGTCGTCGCTCGCAAACGGCCTGCCGCCCTTCCCCTCGTCCGCCTCGCTCGCCGTCCCCCAGAGCCAGATCTCGCCCGCCCTGTACTCGCCAGAGGTCGCCGTCTCGTCCGCCTCGATCGCCCAGTCTATCGCCGACAACCTCGGGCCCAAGAGCCCGCTCCGCGTCGTCGACGACGCCATGGAGGGCGTCTCGGCCCACTCGGCCGCCGCACCCGGCGCCGCTCTCAAGGCGTCGCCGTCCGCCTCGACCACGCCCGACCTCGTCCAGCAGGCCAAGATGGACGTCGAGGACGACCACCACCGTCGAGGACCGCCCCTCTCCGACACGCCCGGCGGCGACTGCCGCAACGTCTGCATCCGCCACGCCCGCATGGCAAACGGCTCGACCAACCTCATGCTCCAGAAGGTGCGTCTCGCTCCCTCTTTCTTCTGCCCTTGCCGAGAATGAGCTGGATGCTGACCCTCGTACCCTCGCCCGCAGTCGCTCGAGGACCTCGCCCCGCACGAGCAGCAGGCCGTCAACACGGTCTGGAGCCTCTTCTCGTCGTCGCCCGCCCGCCGCCGCACCCTCATCCTCCGCGGCCTCCTCACCATCGCCTGCCCGTCCCAGCTCTCATTCCTCCAAGAAGCGCTCAGCCTCGAGATGCGCCTCGACCCGGTCGAGCTCCTCCCGCGCGAGGTGACGCTCAAGGTCTTCGGCTACCTCGACGCCATCACGCTCGGCCGCGCCGCCCAGGTGTCGCGCGCGTGGAAGGGCATGGCCGACGACGACCTCCTGTGGCGCACCATGTGCGAGCAGCACATCGAGCGCAAGTGCGAGAAGTGCGGCTGGGGCCTCCCGCTCCTCGGCGAGCGCCGCCGCAAGGCCCGCCTCGCCATGAACGCCCTCCCGACCTCGCGCGCCGGCGAGACGAGCCGCGGCCGCGACAGCGACGTGCGCCGCATGCTCATGGACACGGCGACGTCGGCCATGCAGGCCCAGGTCGAGCACCAGCACCTTCACCACCACGGCGAGCCGTTCGACCCGGCCGCCGCCGCCGCCACCGCCACCTCGTCGTCGTCGTCGAGCAGCGACATGCTCGTCGAGCCCTCGTCGTCCTCGGCCGGCGCCGCCGCCGCCGCCGCCGCCTCGTCGTCCGACTCGCACCGGCACAAGCGCTCCAAGACGAGCTCGCCCACCCCCTCCCGCCCGTCCTCCCCTCGCCCCTCGCGCTTCGCCCCCGCCGCCGCCGCCGAGCTGCCGCCCGCCCTGCCGCTCACGCGGCCGTGGAAGCACGTCTACTGCGAGCGGCTCGCGATCGAGCGCAACTGGCGGCGCGGGACGTGCGCGGCGACGGTCCTGTCGGGCCACACCGACTCGATCACGTGCCTCCAGGTCGCCGAGGACCTGCCGCACCCGTCGTTCCCCGTCCTCATGACGGGCTCGTGGGACCGCTCGGTGCGCATCTGGAACCTCGAGACGGGCAAGGAGGTCGGCGTCCTGCGCGGCCACACGCGCGGCGTGCGCGCGCTCCAGTTCGACGCGCTCAAGCTCGTCACGGGCTCGATGGACTCGACGCTCAAGATCTGGAACTGGCGCACGGGCGAGTGCATGCGCACCCTGCGCGGCCACCGCGACGCCGTCATCTGCCTCACGTACGACAAGCAGCTCCTCGTCTCGGGCTCGGGCGACTCGACGATCCGGGTGTGGGACTTCGGCACCGGCGAGGTCTACACGCTCCGCGGCCACTCGGAGTGGGTCAACTCGGTCGCCCTGTGGGACTCGAAGGCCGACGGCGGGTGCGACCCTTCGCCGGCCTCGCTCGACGCCGCCGCCGCCCGCGCGAGCGCCGGCACCGGCACGAGCGCGACGACGGGCGCGGGCGACCTCGGCGCGCCGATCAGCAACCCGGAGCAGGCCAAGCAGTCGTCGATGGGCAAGTACCTCTTCTCGGCGTCGGACGACGCGACGATCCGCGTGTGGGACCTCTACTCGCGCACGTGCGTCCGCGTCCTGTCGGGCCACGTCGCCCAGGTCCAGAGCCTCAAGGTGTACGTCGTCGGGCCGGGCGAGGACCAGGGCACGGCCGCCTTCCCGACCTCGCTCCTCCAGCCGCCGGCGACGACGCCCGGCGTCGACGAGTCGGACCGCACCGAGGACGCCGCAGGGCTCGCCGGCGCCGGCGCAGGCGCACGCCCGAGCTGTACCGCCAACCAGCGCCTCGTCGGCGCTCCTCCCGCCTCGGCCTTCCCGGGCGCCGTCGGCGGCGGCCCGTTCGCCCAGCAGCAGCAGCAGCCCGACTTCGAGTTTGCGTCGGACAAGAAGCCCATGGTCGTCTCGGCGTCGCTCGACAACACGGTGCGCGTGTGGAACGTCGAGAGCGGCCAGTGCGTGCGGCAGCAGTTTGGGCACCTCGAGGGCGTGTGGAGCGTCGACGTCGACAAGCTCAGGATCGTGTCGGGCAGCCACGACCGCACCATCAAGGTGCGCTCCTCTTTCCTCTCCCTCTCCGGGATTCCTCGGCGGCGACGAGGAGTAGCAGGCGCTGACTCGGCGCTCTCCCTCCCTCTCTCGCCCGCTCCCTCCTTCGCCTCGCAGATCTGGGACCGCGACTCGGGCAAGAACCTGCACACGATTGTCGGGCACAAGGCGGCCGTGTGCGTCTCTCTCGCTCTCCCCTTCCTGCACGTACGAGAGGCTGACTCGCCGCCGGTCCCTCCCTCCTCTCTCGCTCGCAGCACGTCGGTCCTCCTCACGGATCAGTCGGTCATCTCGGGCTCGGACGACGGCGAGGTGCGCCTGTGGAGCTTTGCACCCAAGGAGACGTTCTAGTTCCCCTCTCGGCCGCTCGAGCCTCTTCCTCTCTCTCCTCTTCCTCGTCGTCCTTCTCCCTCATCTTTCAGTACCCGTCCTGCGTGTTGCTTGCCAATCTAGATCTCGTGCTCTGTCTCTTCTCTCGACGACGTCGAGCGAGAGTGCGCAGAGAACTGAGTTGCGTGAAGCCAAGGTCCAGGTACAACAAGATCCGCCTCCTCTCTCCTCGTCCTCGCTCTCCCTCGTCGCGCCGCCTCCCGCCGCTCATCGTCCCGCTCCCGCACCGCCCATCATGCCCTTGAGCATGTCGGCCATGCCGCCCATGCCGCCCATGCCGGGCAGGCCGCCGCCGCCCATGCCGCCGAGGCCGCCCATCATCTGCTGCATCTGCTGCAGCGCGCCCGGGTTCGAGAGCATGTCGCGCGCGCCGGGCGGGAGCATGTTCTGTGGAGGGAGAGAGGGAGGGAGGGCGACGAGTGCGAGTGCGAGAGGAGGGAAGGCCCGAGCGCAGGAGGAGAAGAGGAGGGAGTAGCGGCATCAGTTGCTGCGTCTCGAGAGCTCGCTCGACGACGAGACGCCGAAAGGGAAGAAGAGAGCGCGCGACGCACCTGCATGGCACGCATCTGCGACGGCGACAGCTTGGACAGGTCGGGCATGCCGCCGGGTCCGAGCGGCGGCATCCCTGCCGGCATTCCGCCGGCGCCTGGCCGTCCTGCGCCGCGCTGCGCGAGCTTGCCCATCCTGCGAGCGAGGAGAGAAGAGCAAGCGTCAGTACTGGTCGGCTGGAGGCGAGCGACGAGACCGAGCGAGAGGAAGGGAGCGAGCCGAAGAGGGATGGGAGGGGAGGAGGGACGGGGAGAGAGAGAGGGCGAGAGAGAGCACGACGCACATGCCGTTCTTGCCGCCCATGCGCTTTGCCATCTTGGAGAACATCTGGTGCTGCGCGAGGAGCTGCTCGACCTCCTCGACGCTCGTGCCGCTCCCGCGCGCGACGCGCAGCACGCGCGCGTTGGGCTCGCGCCCGCCGAGCGGGTCGACGTCGGCGCTCGCTGCAGCGTCGTCGTCGTCCGAGTCGTCCGAGTCGGGCGCTGCGCCCTTGCTCGACGACGCCGGCGCGGCGACGGCCTTGCCTTTTCCTCCTGCTCCTCCTGCTGCGGCGCCGCCGGCGACGGCGACCTTGCCCTTGCCCTTGTCCTTGGGCGCCTTGGGCGGGTCGCGGAAGACGGAGCCGTCCGAGTCGAGCTCGGCCGTCGTCATCGAGTCAAAGATGAAGGCGATGCGCTTCATGCGCTTGGACGCCTCGGCCTCGGTGTCGCCGCCCATGAGGCCGCTCATGCCAGGGATCATCGACGTCAGGTTCGACAGCGGGCCCCTGCGAGCGTACGTGGAGCATCAGACTTGAGGACAGAGAGAGGAGAACGAGAGCGGGCGAGAGAGCGAGAGGAGAGGACGCACATGTTCATGATGGTCTGCATCTGCTCCTTGAGGTCGCGCACGGTGAACTCGCCCTTCTCGAGCTTCTTCATCATGTTCTCCTGGCGCTCCGGGTTGGCCATGGCCATCTCCTGCGCGCGCTCGACGAGCCCCTGCATGTCGCCCATGCCGAGCATCTTGCTGATGAACGGCCTGGGGGCAAACTTCTCGAGGTCGTGCAGGTGCTCGCCCGTGCCGATGAAGATGATGGGCGTGTGCGTTGCGGCGACGCTGCAGGTGCGAGAGGGAGAGGCGTCAGTCGAGAGGCTCCTCGGCGGCGAGGGAGAGACCGAGGAGGAGGGAGAGGCTCGAGCGGGACGAGGGACGCACGCAGAGATGGCTCCTCCTCCCTTGGCGTGCCCGTCGAGCTTGGTGACGATGATGGCGCCAAAGTTGCTCGCCTCCTTGAACGCCTCGCTCTGCGCCTCGGCCGCCTGGCCGATGGCGCCGTCGAGCACGAGCACCGTCATGTCGGGCTCGACGGCGTCCTGGATCTGGCACATCTCGTCGAACAGCTCCGACTCTTGGCGATGCCGCCCGGACGTGTCGACGATGATGACGTCGAAGCGCTCGGCGCGGAATTTCTGCACGCCCTGGAGCGAGATCGAGACCGGGTCCGTCTCGGTGTAGCTGCGCGACGAGTGCGAGGGCGAGGACGAGGCGCGAGGCGTGGCGAGGGATGAGGGGAAGGAGGTGTAGAGCAAGAGTCAGGACTCGTTCGGCGCGGGCGCACAGCTTAGGAGAGGAGGAGAGCCGCCGACGCACGAGCCGAAGAAGGGGACCTTTGCGCGCGTTGCGTTCTGCTTGAGCTGGTCGAACGCTCCCGCGCGGAACGTGTCGGCGCAGACGAGGGCGACCTTGAGACCTCGACGCTGGTAGTGGGTTGCGAGCTGTGCGGGTGCGAGAGCGAGAGAGGGTCAGAGGAGGGAGCGAGGTGGAGAGTGAGGGAGAGGAGCGGACGCACCTTGGTACAGGTCGTCGTCTTGCCCGCGCCTTGGAGACCGACCATCATGATGACCTGCGTCTTGCCCTTGACCGGCTGCGCGCAAGCGAGAGAGGAAAGTCAGGTCACGTAGATCGAGAACGCCGTCGGGGAGGGGAAGGGGGAGGGACGCACGTTGAAGGCCGGCGGCGCGTCGTCGCCCGGGTCGACGAGTGCGACGAGCTCGTCAAAGATGGCCTGTGCGCAGAGGGGAGGAACAGGAGGGTGAGCATTCGCAGAAGGGAGACGGTGGGGGGAAGGTGCTCGAGGGGGGAGCAGGGCGAGGGGCGACGGACCTTGTGGATGAGCTGCTTGGCCTTGTTGCCGGCCATGGTGTCGTGGTCTGTGCCATGCTTGTGCTGGATCTCCTCGAGCTGGGGGAGGACCTGGCGTTTGACGCGCTCGCGGGTGCGCTTTACGAGGAGGACGTTGACGTCCGACTCGAGGAGGGCCGAGCAGACGGTCTTGAGGACAGCATCGAGGGCCTGCGGGTGCACGAGTCAGACCAAGGAGCCGTGTCTGTGGGCGAGAGCGAGGACGAGGACGAGGAGGGAGGAAGGGGGCGCACCTGCTCGTCGATGGCGGAGGAAGCCGAGACGGACTGGAGGGCCGAGTTGAGCCTGCGTCCGAGATCTTGGAGGACCATGGCGGTGCTTCTCTGGGTGGCTTTGGTCGGGTGCGAGAAGAGCGAGCGAGGCCTGCCCCGCGTCGTCGCTTTCGCCTCATCTCCCGTCCTCCTCCCTCACCCGCCGCTCGCTCCAGAGGCACAGCTGCCACCTCGAGCCCACTCTGCCATGAGTGGTGTCGCCTCTCCCGCCGACGGCAGCCCGCCCCACCGCCCCGACGAGGCCATGGAGGTCGACCAGGACCAGGCCGACCAGGAGGGCCCTCAGGCCGCCGACGACGACGACGACGACGACGACGACGACGACGACGAGGGCATCGACCTCCGCCCAGGTGCTGCCTCTCCCGGCGACAGCTCGGAGGAGGAAGCCACAGACTCGGAGGAGGAACGCGAAATCCGCAAGGGTCCGTCCCACCTCTCTCTCCTCCTCGTCGTCGTCGTCCCTCTCCCTCGTCTAGCACCAGGACTGACTCGCTCTCCCACCGACAGGCTTCATCGTCGACGAGGACGAGTCGGCACGCCGCCGCCGCCGCAAGCACAAGAAGCGCCGCAAGCACCGCGACGCCCAGGACGGCGAGGGCGCAGACGGCGACGAGACCAAGAGCAGGAAACGCCGCAAGGGCTCGGACGATGGCGCGTCCTCACTCTCCTCTACAGCAGCTATCGACGAGGCGAGCGCGCGAGCTGACCCTGCCCCTCGCACCCGCTCGCAGAAGACGCAGCGCTCGACGAGGACGACCTCGAGCTCCTCCAGGAGAACATGGGCATCCGCCTCACCAAGCCCAAGGGCGTGCGTCCCACCTTTCCCTCGAGCCTGAACTACACCCGCGAGCCGCTTCTGACGCTCGCCTCGTGCCCGCAGAACAAGCTCCGCCGCCTGCGCCGTGCCGGTCCCGCCTCGGGCTCGGACGACGACTCGCCCGCCGGGCGCCGCTCTGGCCGCGGACGCGACGACGGCGGCGACCTGCAGGACATCTTTGCCGACGACGATGACCGCGCCGGCGACGACGGCGGGCTCGAAGGCCTGTTCGGCGCCGACGAGATGGCGGGCTTCATCGAGGACGACACGGACGACTCGCGGTCCGAGGCGGGCGACTCGGACGAGGACGACGAGGCGCGGCGCCAGCGCAAGCGCGACGCCAAGCGGCGCGAGAAGGGCGAGCGCAAGAAGCGCCGCGGCGCCGGGCTCGGCATGGGCCGCGTCGAGGGCATCACGCAGGAGGCGTGGCAGGAGGTCGCAGAGGTGTTCGGCAACGGGCAGGACTACGCGTGGGCCATGGAGGACGACGACGAGGACGACAAGGACGGCAAGAAGGAGCTCAAGGACGTGCGTCTCCCTCTCTCTCTCCCTCCTGCTCTCGGCTCGCCTCGTCGCGCCCCGGCTCACTCGCTCTCCCACTCGCCCGCAGATCTTCGAGCCGAGCGAGATCGCGTCGCGCATGCTCACGGCCGAGGACGACAAGATCCGCCGCCTCGACGTGCCCGAGCGGCTCCAGGTCGCGTCGGCCGGCCTGCCCGACTTTGCGTTCGACGACGAGGCCAACCTCGTGCCGCTCATCCCCGAGACCGAGGTCCCGACGGCGGCGCGGTGGATGGCCGAGCGCCTCGGGCGCGACATCTCCGAGTCGTACCTCCTCCAGGACGCGGCGACGGGCGAGCTCCCGCAGCTCCACGCCCAGTTCATCTTGGCCGTCGAGAACGTCGTCCGGTTCCTCAACGTCGACCTCCTCGAGCCGCCGCACATCTGGCACCACCGCGCCGACTACCTGTTCCACGCCCCGAGCGGCTCGACGCCCCACGCGCTCCTCCACGAGGACCACTTGTGGCGCCTCTCGGCGCTCAGCATCAAGTACCGCGCCTTCCTCGCGCGCCGCGCCGAGCTCGCCGCCCTCGTCGACAAGCTCGGGTGCGCGCACGACGCGCACGTCGCCGAGCTCGTCGAGCAGGCCCAGGGCGTCGAGGACGTCATGGACGCCATGGCCTGGGTCGCCCTCATGTTTGGCGAGGGCACCGCGGCCGGGCTCGCCAAGCGCGCCAAGAAGGAGGAGCAGGACGACGAGGAGCGCGCGAGGAAGGCGCTCGAGGACGGCGGCGAGGCGGGCGGCGAGAGCGCAGAGGCGCGCGCGCAGCGCGAGCGGGACAAGGACGAGGCGGCGGCCAAGCGCCAGAAGCGTGCGGCGAGGGAGAGCGAGTACGAGCTCGCCAAGAAGAGCGTCGTCAAGCGGCTCGCAGAGGTGCGTCGTCCCTTCTCCTCCCTGTCGTCGTCGCCGCTCGAGCCTCTCGAAGCTGACTCGCCCATCTCTTCCTCTCCCCTCTCTCCCTCTCGCAGCTCACCAACATCTCGGTCGCCGAGCTCGCGCTCGACGTCTCGTCGGGCACCAAGACGCACTTTGTCGACGACCCGGCCAAGACGCCCTCAGACCTCGCCAACGAGTTCGTCGTCGAGCCGCAGTTTGCGACGCCCCAGCGCGCTCTCGCCGGCGCCCGCACGATCCTCGTCACCGAGCTCGGCACCGAGCCCATCCTGCGGCGCGAGGCGAGGCGGTACGTGCGCGACTTCGGCGTCGTCAACGTCACGGCGACCAAGGCCGGCGAGCAGAAGATCGACGCCCTCAACCCGTTCTACGTGCGTCCTCGTCTCTCTCTGCACTCTCTCACTGTCCTCTCGGCGTCGAGCTGACGTTGTGCGACGCCCACACAGACGTTCAAGTACCTCAAGAACAAGCCGCTCAAGGAGTACCTGCGCTCGCCCCAGTGGGCTCAGATCCTCGCCGCCGAGGGCGAGGGGCTCGTCACGGCCTCGATCGACCTCCCCGAGTCGGCCTACGAGCGCCTCGTCACGGCGCTCGCCAAGATGTACCTCTCGGACTACGCGTCGGCGCTCGCCGAGGAGTGGAACGACCTGCGCAAGGGCATCCTCGAGGAGGCTGTCGCCAACGTGCTCGTGCCCCAGGCGGCGGCATGGGCCCGCAATATGCTCAAGGAGGAGTGCGAGGACTTTGTCGGCGACCTGTGCAAGCGCAAGCTCGAGTCGGTGCGTCCCTCTGCCTCTCTCCCTCTTCCCTCCCTCCTTCCTCCTGCACCTCCTCCCCTCTCTCCTGCGACTGACTCGTCGTCGCCGCCGCTCGCAGCGTATCGACGTCGCCCCCTGGTGCCGCGCCGACCTGACGATGCAGCCGGGCGAGACGCCCTCGGTCCTCGCCCTCTCGAACGGGCGCGGCGACCCTCGGCGCGACTCGATCGTCGGCGTCTTCTTCGACAGCGACGGTCACTTCCGCGAGCACTTTACGCTCGACCGCCTCATCGACATGGACGACGCCCAGCGCGACTCGTTCTCCGAGTTCCTCAAGCGCCGCCGCCCGCAAGTCGTCGTCGTCGGCGGCTACAGCCCGGCCGCCGTCCAGCTCCTCGAGGACTTCCGTCGCTTTGGCGGCGAGGTCGCGCGCGAGATCGTCGAGGCGGGCGACGCCGACGACGAGGAGGCCGACCAAGGCTTGCCGTACGAGCAGGTCGCCGAGCGCAAGGGCAACCGCGCCGCGTTCGAGTCGACGTTCGTGTTCGACGACGTCGCGCGCATCTACCAGCACAGCCAGCGCGCGGCGCAGGAGTTCACCGAGCTGAGCACGCTCGGCAAGTACTGCGTCGGCCTCGCGCGCTACGCCCAGAGCCCGCTCAACGAGTACGCCGCGCTCGGTGCCGACCTGTCGGCGCTCACGTACGACCCGAACCAGAAGTACGTCGCCAAGGACAAGGTGTCGCGCGCGCTCGAGCGGGCCCTGATCGAGGTGACGAACCGCGTCGGCGTCGACCTCAACAAGGCCGTGCGCAACCCGTACTACGCGCACCTCCTCCAGTACGTCTCGGGCCTCGGCACGCGCAAGGCCGACGCGCTCGTCAAGAAGATCGCCGCGACCCAGAACGGCACGCTCGCCAACCGCCAGGGCCTCATCACGCACGGCGGCTTCGGCAAGCAGGTTTTCCTCAACGCGTCGGGCTTCCTCCGCATCCGCCAGGACGACCTCGCCGCCGACCTCGCGCGCGAGGAGGACGACGGCCAGGACGACCCGGACGTGCTCGACGACACGCGCATCCACCCCGAGGACTACGACGTCGCGCGCAAGATGGCGGCCGACGCCATGGAGTACGACGAGGAGGACCTCGACGGCGCGTCGCCGTCCAAGGCCGTTGCCGACCTGCTCGAGGACGACGTGCGCAAGCTCAACGAGCTCGCGCTCGACGAGTTCGCCGAGGAGCTGTCCAAGGTCCTGCAGCAGCCCAAGCGCCTCACGCTCTACAAGATCCGCGAGGAGCTCCAGAACCCGTTCGGCGAGAAGCGCCACCAGTTCCACTCGCCGTCGCACGAGGAGCGCTTCACGATGCTCACGGGCGAGACGCGCAAGACGCTCGACGGCGGCCTCATCATCCCCGTGCGCGTCCTGCGCGTCTCACCCGAGGAGGCCGTCATCGTCAAGCTCGACTGCGGCATCACGGGCCACATCGCCGCCGAGCTGCGCACCGACGGCGCCATGCTCACCAAGCTCCGCCCGGGCCAGACGCTCCAGGCCATGGTCATGGAGGTCAAGTACGACACGATGGGCGTCGAGCTCTCGACGCAGGAGTCGCTCATCGAGCACGGCGACCGCGACCGCCGCGTCGTCAAGCCCGACACGTGGTTCGACCACGAGCGGCAGGCGGCCGAGGCCCGAGTCGCCCAGAGCTCGCAGCAGCGCCAGACGGGCGGCAAGGTCAAGCGCGTCATCAACCACCCCAACTTCCACGACGTGTCGGCCGGCGCCGCCGAGCAGCTCCTCGCGAGCCTGCAGCGCGGCGACTGCGTCATCCGCCCCTCGAGCCGCGAGGACCACATCGCCGTCACGTGGAAGGTCGACGAGGGCATCTACCAGCACCTCGCCGTGCACGAGCTCAACAAGCCCAACGAGTTCTCGCTCGGGACCCAGCTGCGCGTCTCGGACAAGCACCGCTACTCGGACCTCGACGAGCTCATCGACGCTCACGTCAAGCAGATGGCGCGCAAGGTGTCGGAGCTCGCCGCGCACGACCGCTTCAAGGGCTCGAAGGACAACCTCAGTGCGTCCTCGTCGTCTCTCCTCGTCGTGCGCACCTCGACAGCGCCGACCCGCTGACCTCGTCGCCCCACCTCTCCCTCTTCTTTCCCTCCCTCTCCTCCTCTCCTCCTCTTCCTCCTCCTCCTCCTCCTCCTCCTCCTCGTCCCTCCCTCACCTACCTTCC
>Ga0308170_10003249_pt1 | contig 13403 bp, 9 predicted proteins | sample PhyBR2_2_FD_202136 | JGI IMG/M metagenome (GOLD analysis project Ga0308170, IMG submission 202136) | Phyllosphere microbial communities from UC Gill Tract Community Farm, Albany, California, United States - DLSLSB.R2 | ecosystem: Host-associated > Plants > Phyllosphere > Unclassified | place... | reverse complement strand
GAGCCTTCCCTTTGCACTCGATGGCAGAATGGGCGTGTGAGTTCGGCCAATCCTCTCGACACAAATCCCAGCGCGACGGAAATGACCATCATTAGCGGCGCGGCCGGCGGCGAGCTACGCCGTGAGCTTGAGCAACTCAGGTGGGAAAACGCGAGGCTGCGCAGGCTGCTGGAGCTCAGCGAGCAGGCAGCCAAGGCAGCGCATCCGGACCAATCGGTGCTGGCCTTGACGCACCCGGGCCCCGTAACTAAAGACTCGCCTCCCGAAACCAAGATTCGCTTGTTCCACAACCTGTTCCGGGCCCGCACAGATATATATGCCGTCCGCTGGGAGAACCAACGTGACGGCCGCTCAGGCTGGATGCCCGCCGTCGCCGGCCAGTGGCGCAAGGGAATGGACCGGGCAAGCGCGCCGTACCTGCCGCTGACACCGCAGGTGATCGCGGACCATCTGACCGGCAACAAGCACATCGGCTTCTACCCGCTGACCGACCAGGACAACTGCTGGTGGGTTGCAGCGGACTTCGACAAGGCGGCGGCAATGATGGATGCTCTTGCCTACGTCAAGGCGGCACGATCGCGGGGCATCCCAGCCGCGTTGGAGATCTCACAATCGGGCATCGGTGCCCACGTATGGATATTCTTCGCCGAAGCCATGTCTGCGGAACTGGCCCGAAGACTGGCTACCGGTCTGTTGCACGAGGCCATCAGCCTGCGCGGCAGCATGAACCTGAGCAGCTATGACCGGCTGTTTCCTTCCCAGGACACCCACTCCGGGAAGGGAATGGGAAACCTCATCGCTGCTCCGATGAACGGCAAGCGCCGCCTGCACGGAACCACCCTTTTCCTGGACACCACCACGCTGGAACCCTACGAGGACCAATGGGCCTACCTCTCCAGCCTGGATCGGCTCTCGCAGCGCTCCGTCATCCGGCTCGTCAAAGAGTTGGGTGACATGTGGCTGGGACACAACGTCCGCCAGCTTGAACTGCCCAAATCCTCGAAGATCGTTCCGCGTCCCGCCCTGGTCGTGCGGGCGCAGCTCAACTCCAGGATCACCCTGACCGCCTCCGACCTCGGGCCGGCAATGATCTCCACCTTAAAACATGCCGCCTCAATGCCCAATCCCGAATACTACGACCGGCAGCGGCAGCGCCGGTCGACCTGGAACATCCCCCGCTACCTTCAAAGTTACGACGAAACCCTCGAGGGCAATTTGATCCTGCCCCGCGGCCTCCGCCCCCTGCTGACGCAGCTGGTTGAGTCGGCAGGAAGCGCGCTTAAGTTCGAGGACCGGCGATCATCGGGGCTCCCTCAGCAGTTTGACTGCGCAGTTCAGCTTCGACCGGAGCAGCAACGGGCCGTCGAAGCGCTGGACCAGGTTGAGCAGGGCATTCTGGTGGCCCCGCCCGGTGTTGGGAAAACGGTGATGGCCTGCTCCGTGATTGCCCTCCGGCAGGTATCCACGCTGATCCTGGTGGACCGCAAGGCCCTTGCCGACCAATGGCGGGACCGGATCAGAGAGCATCTTGACGTGGTGTGCGGCCAGATCGGTGGAGGCCGATCGAAAACTACAGGTCGAATCGATGTTGCGCTCCTGCCGACCCTGGCCCGACGCGGCAATGTAGCCGAGCTGACGGGCGACTACGGCTTGGTCATCGTCGACGAATGCCACCATGTTCCCGCAGCGGCCTTCACTGACGCCATGAACCAGATACCTGCCCGGTACTGGCTCGGACTGACTGCCACCCCATACCGGCGCGACCGGCTGGACGAACTGATGTACCACCAACTCGGCCAGGTCGCCCATACCCTCACCGGTCCGGTCCCCGACCAACTCCCCGAAACTACTGACCAGCTACCTGCCCCGCTCCCGCGGCTCACGATCCATCCGACCGCCTTCACTTACAGGGGCGACGCCGACATCAGCCAGCCGGGCGGAATCTCCAAAATCTACAAGGACCTGATCGCGGACGAGGCCCGGCTGACCCAGATAGCCGACGACGTCGTCGCCGCCCACCAGGGGAAAGCACAAATCCTGGTGCTGACCACTTGGACGACCCACCTGCACTCGCTCGTTGAGCGCTTCCGGGAAGCGGGGCTGGACCCCATCGTCTTCACCGGCGGGATGAAAGCAGTGGAACGAAAAGCCGCCGCACGTCGGCTCGCCGAAGCCGACGACCAGGCACCGCTCCTCGTGGTCGGTACAGGCTCATACATCGGCGAAGGCTTCGACTGCCCAAAACTGGACACTCTGTTCCTGGCCGCACCCGTCTCCTTCAAGGGCCGCCTCATCCAATACGTCGGACGAATCACCAGACCCTACCCCGGGAAAACGCACTCCATCGTCCACGACTACCACGACGCCGGCACACCGGTCCTGGCCGCTTCCTTGAAGAAACGCTCCCCCGGCTACGCTGCGCTGGGTTTTCCTGACCCTCGCAAATGATTCCCTCGTCGGCACGGTCGGCATGCCGAGACATACGGATTCAAGCCCTGAGCAACACGTGTGCTGCGAACGGACAAGAGATTGCTCCCCCACTGCCGGCCGGGTTCACCCAACCCCAATGATGAATAGATACAGAAGGGGCAGGCCAGGCGTCAGTCAGCCAGAGGAGGAGCGACCAAAATGCCCGCCAAGAAGGCACAAAGGACAGTCTCAATGAAACCTGAATTAGCTCCGCAGGCTCGAGCCGAGCCGCCTCCACACCGGGCGCGTAAGCGTTTTGTCAACACCAACAAGGCCGGCCCGCCCCTGGCCTGGGGAAATACTGTGCCCGAGGTGGGACTCGAACTGGACTTTAGCCCCTGCAAACACTGGGCAGTCCCGGAACACTCCGAATCCGATGCAGTCCGCACCGATACGAGCCGGTCCGACGGCGAGGGTGTGCACATTGTGCACACCCTCCTTTTTGCCCTCCGACAAGTAGGAGTTGGGCACGAAACTGCATACCGCAGGGTCGAGCCATCCAGCGGGAGACCGGGCGCGCCAGGATCTGGCGCGGTCTCACCCAAGACGGAGTGGTCCGGTTGAAGCACTCGGCCGCGGAGACGCCGACTCGCCCGGTCCCTGCTCAGGGTACACATCTCCGGTGTCGAGAACTGGCTGCCCGAAGCACTTTAGGCCGGCCTGCGTGGTCTTCGTTCAAGCCTGAACGACGGTGTGCTGATGCCTGTGAACGATATGCCGCGTTCCCCATCAGCGCAGGGCAGTCTGCGTCGCTCCGATGCTACAGGTGTGGTCCGAATAGAAGCTCACCAGACCTCACATACTGGCGGTCCTACGGCTGAGCCTCCGAAGGCCAACTCGAAGCCCGCTGCCCGGATCAGCGTACCCACCCAACTGCACAGGCCTCCGGTGAGGATGATCGATCCAGGATCACGGCCGCACCGGCCAAGGCCTGGCTGAGAACAACCCCGTACCGCTCGGGGAGCGTTGGCGACCAGGAGCATGGCGGCAGCCGTTAGGCGATTTGGATGCGCTCGTCCCCGAGCTCAGTTCCTTGGTCTATGAGGAATTGCAGACCCTGTACACTCCCCACCGGCCTGGGACGGCACGCTGTGCCTGGGCTCCTCTAGATCCCAGCACCGGCGTATTTCGTGCCTTCGATCGTCGACAGGAGTCCGTCCACCGGAGCTTGTACTTCCTGCGCGATGAGCGCTGCAAGTCGGTTTCCTACAAGGGGCCCCATAGTGAGACCAGCCGCACCGAAACCTGCGTTGAGGTAGATACCTTCGAAACCGTCCAGGGCACCGACAATCGGCATCTGTCCCTCAGGCAGGGGCCTCAATCCCACACGGGTTTCAATCAGGGTAGCGTCGGCCAGACCAGGCGCGACGGACAGAGCGTCGTCGAGCACCTGACGCTGACCGGCGGCAGTTACACGAGGGTCAAAGCCCGAGCCTGACTCACGGGTGGCTCCTACGACTACGCGTGAGTCGTCGAATGAGACCATGTAATGGCTGGAGACAGGGTGCACCGATGGCCAGAAGCGAGTGTCGACGTTTCCGACACGGAGATGGGTGATTTGGCCCCGCTGGGGCTCGAGCGGGATTCGCCTGCCGAGCGATTCCAGCAAGTGGTTGGACCAAACGCCGGCAGCGAGCACAACGGCATCAGCAGACAGCGTTCGGCCGTCGACCTCGACCTCGACCTTCCAATCGTCGCCGCCTCCATCGGCTCCTGCCGCCCTCAAGGTTGCCGCCCCGGAAAGAACGGTTGCACCCAAGGCTTGTGCACCCGCCAGCAAGCCGGCACTCAGATGCCGGCCATCGACCCGAGCGCCTCCAGCGATGTGAATGGCCCTGAAATCGGAACCGAGCGGAGGAAACAGCTCTCGCGCCTGGGAATTGCTGAGCCGTGAGACGTCGCCCATCGTATTCGCCTGACGTGAACGGGCGGCCAACCGAGCTTCGACGTCGTCGAGCACATCCGGGTCCTGGTTCACCACGAGCGCTCCGGCCCGCCGATAGCCAATGTCGTCGACCCCCACCGACCGTAGCTGCCCGAGGAGCTCGTCATAGTACTCAGCACCCTCTGCATAGAGCTGGTAAAAATCGCCTTCAACCGACGAACTCCATGGCTGGATAATTCCCGCGCCCGCCGCCGTAGCCTTGCCCGGCTGGTCTGAGTCGATCAGTGTGACTGAAACCCCGCGCCTGGCCAGGGCAAATGCAGTGCTGGCACCAGCCACTCCGGCTCCGATGATGATCGTGGTTCGAGGGGACATAGCACTCCTTAAATAGGCCTGAATAGCTCGCTAGCGATAAGGTCCGAAGCCGCAAGAGAATTCTCCGGAAGGCTCGGCACTGCTTCCCCCTCAGATACCTTGGTGTTGTGCCGTGGCAGCTGCGTTGGTAGTTAGCCACAAGGCCTCGACCACTTGATCTGTGCGGTTGGCAATGGCGTGAGGTGTCTGTGAAGAGAAGTGAATGGCGTCGCCGGCCGAGAGTTCGATCTCCTCATCGCGCAATCGCAGCCACAGTGTTCCGGAGACGACGTAGGCAACTTCCTCGCCGTCGTGTTCAGCCAGCGGCGCAATAGTCGAGGTGGGTTGCATGCGGAAGAACATGGGGTTCAACGTTCCGTCGGCCAGGCCTGCCGAAAACGGAAAGTACTCGCGCTCGCCGACCACAGTGTGCTTGGCCGCCGAGTCCGCTCCGCGCCAAATGCCGTACTCGGTCTTCGGCTCTGGAAGCGTCGAAGCTGCTTTCACTACCTCGCCCGGATCGATCTTCAGTGCGCGGGCGATGGCGAATAGGGACGTCAGGGACAGCGAGCATTCGCCGCGCTCGACCAGCGAGAGAAAGCTCGGTGAAAGGCCGGATGACACGGCTAGGTCACGCAGTGAAAGATTGGCCTCGCGCCGGATATCGCGCAGCCTCGAACCGACAGCCACCAACGACATCGCAAAACCATCGTCCTCATCATCAGCAGAATTAGCGGAGTGCGCATCGGCTGCTGAGGAAACTGCAGCTCCAGCGTTGATCGTCACGAGAACCCTCTTCCTTCAGTGTGGCGGACTGACGGTCCTCCTATTCAACCCAATCCTGCTGGTCTTTCGCATGAGCATATTCGGTTGAAGTTTGATCGTCAATACTGGACACTATTCCAGCTTAAAGGAGAGTTCAAGCGGACTCTGAGGGAAAATAACGGAAATATAACGAAGACGTGTCCAGTATTGACGCACAATTCGACAAGCCACTAGCGTCCATACACAATCGCATGTTTCCAGCCACAACGGTCCCAGGAGGAAGAGATGGACGTCCGTGTCGTCGGCATCTTCATCGCACGCAGGCTGCTCGGACTCGCGGTGCTGCTCCTCATCATCTCGTTTCTCGTGTTCTCGCTGATCTATTTGGCCCCAGGCAATTTGGTGGACGTCCTCCTTGGGCTTGGCGAGAAGACGCCCGAGGTGGTGGCAGCGATTCGCCAGCAGTACCACCTTGACCAACCATTCTTCGTCCAGTACTTGATCTGGCTCGGGAATGCATTGCATTTCGACTTTGGGCGCTCGATCATGCTTAACCAGCCGGTGACGGCGGCCATCGCAGCGAGAATGGCCATAACCCTCTTCATCAGTGTCTATGGTTTCGTCGTCGCCGTCGTCGCCGGCCTCGTACTCGGTACGGCTGCCGCTTTGAAGCGTAATACCGCTGTCGATCGCGGAGCGGTCGGTATCGCTATCGTCGGTGTGAGTGCCCCGTCTTTCGCGACCGGTCTGATCCTGCTCTGGGTATTCGCCATCCAGCTGGGCTGGTTTCCTGTCATCGGGACGGGCGAGGCTGACTTCGGCGATAGATTCTGGCACCTAACCCTGCCCGCGCTGGCACTGGGCATCACTGGAACCGCATTGATGACCAAGATGACGCGTGCGGCCCTAATTGAGAGTCTGGAGCAGGACTACATTAACTTCGCACGTAGCCGGGGTGTTGGCCCGCTGCGCACCCTATTTGTCTACGGCCTGCGTAACTCGCTCATTCCGATCGTCACAGCTGCCGGCTTGGTGATCGCGACGACACTGACAGGCTCTGTGCTAATCGAACAGGTCTTTAGTCTGCAGGGCATTGGTTCATTGCTGATTTCCTCCATAAACAACAAAGACATACCCGTGGTGCAGGGTACGACGATGTTGATCGCCGTACTCGTTGTTGTGGTCAACCTGCTCGTCGATCTCTGTTACTTCGTCATCGATCCGCGGACCCGAATGAAGGGGGCACTGGCATGACCGCTGTATTGACGGCGCCGGAAACGTTCGTGAAAACTAAGCGGGGCAAACGATCAGTCCTTGTGGGCATGTCCCTGGTCATCGTCACCCTCGTGATCTTCTGCGCCCTGTTCCAGCAGTTCGTTACGCCGTATTCCGCCGGAACACAAGATCTGAACAATACACTTGCCGGCCCGTCGCTATCTCACCTGCTTGGAACTGACGATCTTGGCAGAGATGTTTTCTCCCGCATCATCGTGGGTGCCCGTTCTGCCCTGATCGGCCCTGCCATTATCGCCTTCGGGGCAATGCTGATCGGCACGCTCCTTGGTCTCACGGCGGGCTACCGTGGGGGCTGGTACCAGACATTGGTTATGCGCTGGGTCGATCTTATGTTTGCTGTTCCCCAGTTGCTCATCGCGATTGTCGTCGTCGGTGTTCTGCAGGGATCGTACTGGGAGGCCGTGCTCGTGCTGATCGTACTGACCGCCCCTGCTGACACGCGGCTCCTGCGGGGTGCCACCGTCGCGCAGCGCAACCTCCCGTACGTCGAAGCCTTGCGCGTAGTTGGCGTCCCATCAAGGCGCATCCTGGCCGGCCATGTCTGGCCAACGCTGATGCCTCTTACCGTTGCGCAGACGTTTCTCAACTTCGCCACGAGCATCGTTACTCTGGCGTCCCTTTCCTTCCTGGGTCTAGGTGTCGCCCCTGGTGCCGCAGATTGGGGTCGGATGCTCGCCGAGGGGCGCGACCTCGTCGTGGTCAATCCTTGGGCTGCCATCGGGCCAGGTCTCGCCATTGCCCTTACTGCCGCAAGCATGAATATCGTCGGTGACTGGCTGCTCGAACGGCTCAGCTCCAGAGGAAGGGCACGCGCATGACAGGCCACGAAAAGCTCCTCGAGGTCGAAGGACTCCAAATCACGGCCAACGTGGACGGAGAGTCTCGAACGCTAGTATCTGGTATCAATCTCACTGTCGACCCGGGCGAGACGATCGCCATCGTTGGGGAATCCGGCTCGGGAAAGTCGATGACGGCCCGCGCCCTGATGGGATTGCTGCCAGACGGTGTCACCGTACGGGGAAATGTGCACTACGAGGGCACACAACTGCTTCCAGGCACCCGTGGGCGCCGCCTTCACAAAGACTTTGCCATGATCTTCCAAGATCCGTTCACTATGCTGAACCCGCTACTGCCAAGCGGACGCCATATCAGCGAAACTCTTCGCGATGAGAAGGGAAGGCGTCTGCGCAAGCCAGCCGCTCGAGCTGTTGAGATCGAACGTTTGGCAGAAGTCGGCATCCAAGACCCAACCGTTGCGACGCGTTACCCGTTCGAACTCTCGGGTGGGATGCGCCAGCGGGTCGGTATCGCAGCGACCCTCGCGTCCAATCCAACGCTGCTGATAGCCGATGAGGTTACTACGGCTCTTGATGTGACGACCCAGGCCGAAATCCTTCAATTGTTGAAACGAGTGCAACGTTCACGAAACGTGGGGATGATCCTCATAACCCACGATCTCAGCGTCGCGTTCTCGATGGCGGACCGGGTTTACGTCCTATACGCCGGCCAGTTACTTGAGCAGTCCCCCAGTTCCCGTATGCTCATTGAACCTCTGCACCCATACACGCGGGGCCTTCTCGATTCGGACCCGCCGCTCGATCACCGCGCCGCCACGCTCTACTCGATGCCCGGGTCGGTCCCCCAGGCGTCAACCGTTCTTCACAGCTGTCCCTTCGCAGCGCGCTGTGCCTGGGCGATCGAAGATTGCCGGACTGCTGCCACACCGCTGCGCGAAATCGGAGGCGAATCCGGCCGTAGCTCGGCCTGCATCCGGATTGAGGAGATTCGAGGCGAACTGGGGCTGGTCTCAGAGCCGTCGACGGCGGACGCATCGGGTTCGGAGGTCGGCATGTCCTCGTCTGGGGCTTTTCTCGCAGTCAACAACCTTCGTAAGGAGTTCAGCCGCGGTGGCCGTAGGGTGATCGCCCTGGACAGTGTCTCCATCGAGGTTGCAGCCGGCGAGAGCGTCGGCATTGTCGGAGAGTCCGGTTCGGGCAAGACGACACTTGGCCGCAGCATCGTTGGACTGGAAACGCCGACCGCCGGAAGCATCCACATCAACGGCGTCGACGCCACCAACTACGACGCACTCGGCCACGGGCAGGTTGCCAAGCTCCGGACAGCGGTGCAGATGGCCTTCCAGGATCCATACTCGACTCTCAGCCCGGCACGGGCCGTCGGCCCCGTACTTCGCGAGGCCCTCCGACTCGACAACCCTCAAGCATCGAATGCGGACGTCGCCGAACTACTCAAACTCGTCGGCCTTCCCGCCTCGTATGCACGCCGCAAGCCCGCCGCTCTCTCGGGAGGCGAACGCCAGCGTGTCGCCCTGGCCCGTGCCCTCGCCCGAAAGCCCAATCTGATCGTCTGCGACGAGATTGTATCGGCTCTGGACGTCTCCGTGCAGGCACAGATCCTCAATCTCTTGAAACGTCTCCGTGCGGAACTCGGCATCGGATACCTGTTCATCACACACGACCTAGCCGTTGTCCGCCAGATCACCGACCGTGTCTATGTGCTGCATCGCGGTCGGCTTGTCGAGCATGGTCCCACAGGCCAAGTGCTCGACGCCCCGCGGGAGGAATACACGCGGTCACTGGTGGCCTCCGTCCCGCAGAACACCGTCACACTGCTGTAATCCCTCCATAACAAACCCGTCACCAAGAAAGTGAACCTCACATGATCACATTCCGAAGAAAGACGACCCTCACGGTTACCGCCCTGGCAGTCTCGGCCGCCTTCGCCTTGACTTCCTGCTCACAGGGCGGCTCGAAGGCTGCCCCCGGAGCAGACGGTGCCAATCTGAAGTGGGCACTCGCATCCGCTCCCCGCGCCCTCGACGTCTATGCCGATTTCAGCTCAAATTCAAACGTCGTCGACAGCCTCGTATATGAGTCGCTGGTCAAACTCGACAATCTCAAGCTCGAACCGTCCCTGGCGACCAAGTGGGTGGCAAAGACGCCAACCACCTACGTGTACACCCTGAGGGATGACGCCAAGTTCTCCGACGGCAACCCCGTTACAGCCGAGGACGTCGCCTTCTCATTCAATCGGCACGTCGCCCAAGGGTCCACCTCGGCTAGCGTGTCACATCTGAAAACGTTGAAGCAGGCCACCGTCACGGGAAAGGACGAGATCACTATCGAGCTCACCAAACCCGACGCCACGTGGATCTACGACCCACTCTTCGCACCGATTGTGGAGAAGAGCGTCGTCGAAAAGAGCGGCAAGAGCTATGGGGCACCTGGGACAACTATCGTCGGGTCCGGTCCATATACGGTGACGTCGTTCGACGCATCCACTGGCATCAAGCTGAAACGCAACGACAACTACTGGGGGAAGAAACCCGGTATCGCATCCGTAGATTTCAGCTACGTTACTGACCCGAGCGCATTGAGTCTCGCCCTTCGCTCGGGAACCATCGATGGCTACTTCGGCATTCCGCTCTCCAAGGTGTCGCAGTTCAAAGGCATTTCCGGGGTCAGCATCGAGCAGGGCGACGGTCTCGCGACCGCGTCCTTGATGTTTGATGTCCAGACGAAGCCATTCGATGACATCCATGTCCGCAAGGCCATTGCCTCGGCGTGGGATTCTGCAAGCTTCACGAAAAACGTGCTCGGCGGCTACGCCAAACCGGCAAACGCCATCGCCTCACCAGGGTTCTGGACCAACCTGGCCAACAAGGACGAGACCGCAAAGATCTACGACTCTATCCCGACCACGAATTTCGATATGGCCACCGCCAAAGCGGAGCTGGCCAAGTCAAGTGTTCCCGACGGATTCACGACCTCGATCAGCTTTCCAGACTCCCGCCCGGAGTTGGGCCAAGCCCTGCAGGTACTCGCCGAGAACCTTAAGACCATTGGCATCACCCTGAACATCAAGGAGATCCCATACCAGCAATGGGTCTCGCTCATCAGCGGCAGCCACGACAACCTGACGATTCAGATCGCTCAGTGGAACCCTGACTATCCAGACCCGAGCGATTTCATCCTCAGCCAGTACCCGTCAAGCCATGCTGTTCCCAATCAATACAACCTGTCGAACTACAAGAATCCCGACGTTGACTCGTTGATCGACCAGGAACTTGCTTCCACCGATCCGGCGGAACGCGCAAAGCTCATGACCTCGGTTCTGCAAACGGTGGCGAAGGATGTTCCCAACGTCAACCTGTACTGGCCCAGCACACTGATGGCGATCCGGTCCCCATACAAGTACAGCAATTACAACGGGATGTACTACTCAGAACAATGGATCAATAACATCACTTCGAAGTAACCGGACCGTGGGTGGCGGCGGAAATCGGAGCCGCCACCCCGTCCTTTACCCAAACGCCACCACCTAGGAGATCACGGAAACCATGACAGAACGTCTCTTCGATCCGTCCCGTACCGCTTTCATCTCGATAGACATGCAGAACGGGGTAGCCACCCACGCCTCCGTGCCGAACTCCGCGGAAGATGTAATAGCGCGTGTCGGTCAGATGATTGACGCCACCCGCACGGGTGGTGGATTGGTAGTCTACGTGCGCACTAGCTTCTTGCCTGACGAATCGGATGCGCTCCATCCGAAACTGGACGTTTCCCGCCCCGCGAAACCAGTACGGCCTGCAGGGTGGGACCAACTGGTCCCACAGATGCAGCCACTGCCAACCGAGCCGGTCATAACAAAACGCAGCTTCGACGCCTTCTATGGCTCCGACCTTGAGCTGCAGTTGCGGCGCCACGGCATTGACACCATCGTGATTGCTGGCATCTCGACCAACTTCGGTGTGGAAGGAACTGCCCGCACCGCCTATAACCACGGATACGATGTCGTGTTTGCCGAAGATGCCATGGGCACCAGTACCATCACCATGCACGAGGGCTCACTCACAAACGTATTCCCGTACATCGGGCGTGTGCGTACGGTGGCAGAGATAGTGGACGCGTTCGCCCCTGTGCAGGTGGCGGTTTGATGTCGAGCCTACTTGAAGACCCTTCCAGCTTCCGTGAGGGCCAGGCAGGCTCCGCAATCGACGACCGGTTCGCCTCCGCCGAGCGCTTCACCACCTTACGAGGCATCGGCAATGCCGCGAAGAAGCAGCTCTCCCCATCAGCCTGGAACTATCTTTGGACCGGCACTGGCGATGAACGGACAGCTGACGAAAACACCGCTGCCTTCGACCGCCGTCGCTACAACACCCCGCTCTTCGCTGGCATCGGCAACCCGGAGACCGGCACATCAGTACTTGGTTACGACCTCAGTTTCCCCGCGTTCATCGCGCCGTTCGGAGGCGAGGCGACGTTCCACCCCGACGGCCATCTCGCAGTCGGACGCGCCGCCGAAGCTGCGGGCATTAAGCAGATGGTTCCTGTGGCCGCCTCATACTCGCTCGAGGACGTAGCTGCGGCCTCAAAGGCCGCAGCTGTCTTCCAACTCACGTTCGTCGGGGATGAGGACCACGTCGTCGACATGATGCATCGTGCCGCCGCCGCCGGCTACGAATACATCTGCGTCACCTATTCGCCCATTCGCCAATGGCGCGAACGCCTCATGGAAGACAGGTTCTCGCCACGCACCAGCCTTTCTGAGTCGAATTTCGGCCCCGGACGTTCAGATCCCGCTCCGCTCCATGAGCTTCTCGAATTCACGCAACCCCGTTGGAACTGGAAACAGGCGCAGCATGCCATCGCCCGGTCGCCGCTGCCATGCATTATCAAGGGGGTTCAGAGCGCCGAAGACGCCCGTGCCTCACTGGACGCCGGAGCGGCCGGCCTCTACGTCTCCAACTATGGCGGCCGGACCATCGACCGGACAGCTGCCACCATCGACATCCTCCCCGAAATCCGTGCCGTAGCTGGCCGGGAAGTACCCATCATCCTCGATTCCGGCATCCGTCGCGGCAGCGACATCGCGACAGCTGTCGCCTTGGGCGCGAACGCCGTCGCACTAGGCAGGATTGTCGCGCTCGGCCTGGCCGCCGACGGTGAGGCTGGCGTGCGCCGTACCTTAGACCTGCTGCAACAAGAGCTCTGGACAACGCTGGGGCATCTCGGTGTCTCCAGTATCGAGGAGCTCTCTCCCGCCATATTCAGGAACGTCTTGTGAGGATCATCGTGGTCGGCGCCGGGTCAATCGGTGCCCATGTTGCATACCGCTTGCAAGAGCAGGGTGCGGAAGTGGTGCTCGTCGAGTCCGGGATTCCCGGTGGGGGCACCAGCTCGTCCTCCTTCGCATGGCTTTCATCGTTTCCGCAGATGAGCTGGACAGAGGAACCCGGCCGGAAGTCCCTGCGCCAAACCGTGCACTCTCGTTTCCATAAACTCACCGAGGAAATCGGGGGCGACTGGGTCCAGTGGGTCGGTACCCTGACCTGGGGTACACCTGGCGAGCGGGAAGCCCTGCGGGAGGCCGCACGCAGTTGCAGCGACCAAGGCGTGGGAATCCAGTTGTTCGACGCGGCCACTGTCCGCAGCCGGGTGCCCGGCCTTCGCGTCGAAGACGACGACGAGTTCGTCTTCGAGCCGGACAGCGGCTGGATTGATGCCCCCGCACTGATCGAGCGGCTGCTCCACCGGTTCCAGGGCCTAGGCGGAAAATTGCGATGCAGGACTCGGGTAGCTGCCCTCCTGCGTGCGGGTAAAGCCGTCAG
>Ga0308170_10003247_pt1 | contig 13409 bp, 14 predicted proteins | sample PhyBR2_2_FD_202136 | JGI IMG/M metagenome (GOLD analysis project Ga0308170, IMG submission 202136) | Phyllosphere microbial communities from UC Gill Tract Community Farm, Albany, California, United States - DLSLSB.R2 | ecosystem: Host-associated > Plants > Phyllosphere > Unclassified | place... | reverse complement strand
AGCGAGGACGCACTGTACGTCGACATGAGCGTGAAGCTCGAGTTGAGCGAGATGGCGAGGATCGTCGGGTGCGCGAGGAGCTTGACGGGCCCGAGCGGGTTGATCCACACCCACAAGAGCTCGTCCCACTTCTTCCTCGCCCAGCCCATCCCCGCCCGGCGCTTTTCCTCGTCCCGCTCGAGCGCCTCGACCTCGACGCCTGCATCGTCCGCCCGACGCTGGAGCCGCTCCTGCCGCACGACGTCGACGCCCTTGACGTGCGCCGTCTCGGGGAGGAAAAGTGCCACCAGGGCGAACGCGCTGAAGCCGAGGGCCATGAGGAGCCACTGCATGGCACGCCAGCCCGTGCCCTCGGGGCGGACGTACTCGGTAAGGATTCCTGCGATGGCGGGCGCGGTGGCCGGGCCGACGAGGATGCCGAGCTGCGCGCGCGAAGGGAGGCGAGTCAGTTCGTCCTCGCCTCGAGCCCAGAGCGAGGGGAGAGCGGGGGACGCACGTAGAAGAGGCCCATGGCAGCACCGCGCTCGTCCTTCTGGTACAGGTCGCCGATCGTGCCAGCGCCGATGCTCAAGACGGGCGACGAGCCGAACGCCTGGAGGATCCGGGTCGCGATGAGGGCGCCGAGCGAGTGCGAGAGGGCCGTGCCGAGGCAGCCGAGGGCGAAGACGGGCAACGAGATGAGGTAGATCGGGCGGCGGCCGTCTGCGCGCGAGGTGCCAGGAGTCAGTGCACGTCGAGGGGGTGGTGGTGCGTCGGGGTGCGAGCGAGGGACGGGCGACGCACAGAGACCCGAGTAAGGCGCCAGCGCGAGTGGAAAGAGGCCGATGCAGAGGATGAAGACGGCGACCGTGACGTTGATGACGGCGGCCGAGGTGTTGAGGTCCTGGGAGATCTGAGGGATCGAGGGGAGGAACGACGACGAGGAGAAGGCTGCGGGCGATGAGCGGCATCAGCTGCGGGCCGCACACCTCCTGCAAGAGTGCGAGAAGGGGACGCACGAGCGAGTAGAGCAGCGTAGGCGACGATGGCGACGATGCGCCGCTTCTTCTGCGGCGTGAAACGCGCGTACATCCTCTGCGCGCGCGCCTCTGTCTCCTCGACCGTTTCGCCGTCCTCGCCGAGCGCGACCTCGTCCTCGATGACGTGCGCCTCTGCATCCTCGTCGATGCGCCCGTGCGCGCCGACGACGACGGGCCCGCGGCGAGTCGTGTGCCCTCGCCGCAGCCCGGCCCCGCCGGCGTACCCGACCCGGGGCTGCGACGGCGCGCGCTCGAGGACGGTGAGGCGGGTGGCCTCTGGGAGGTCGTGCGCGCTGGCTGCGGGGACGTCGGCGTTGGACCAGGCCGAGGCTGCCGAGAGAGTCCGGGTGAGAGGGCGGAGAGGAGGGGCGGAGGGTGCGGTGGTGGCTGGCGGGGGAGGGCGCTCAGGGCGTGGCGGAGGTGGCCATGTAGGCGGTAGCATGGCGGCAGGCCCGCTCTCGAACGCAGCAAGGCATGAGGCGACGGAGGAGAGAGCCATTCCCGTCCTCATCAGCTCGTCGTCGTCCCCACCTTCCGGTCATCTCTGCTCTCCGGCCACACGCTCGGCAGGCTTGCTCAGGGGCTCAATGCACCTAGGCTACCTCACACGCCCGCGCCATGCTCAGCCGAGCTGCACCTGTGCGCTTCCTGCCTCTGCTCCTCTCCCTCGAGCTGTGCGCTGTCTGGGCAGCTCTCGCGCTGCACACGATGCATGGAGGGCTCGATCGACTGGTCCAGGCCGCACCACAGGACATGCTGCGTCGCTCGAGCTTGCCGGCGCACCGCTCTGGGTCGCTCGGCTCCTCTCCTCCTCCTCGCGCGGCTCGCTTCAGCTTGCGCCGCACGGCTGCTGGCCCTATGTCGATATCGGCCCTTCGAGACAGTCGCTACGCTCGCCTGCGTCGACTCAACGAGCGTGTCGGTCGGTGTGCTCGCGACGACGAGCAGATTTAGCACGGGCTTGCGGCCTTTGCTCAAGCTCTCGCCGTCGAGCTTGTCGAGGTTGGCGCTTGCCGGACGAGGGTTTGCAGTTCAGCCAGCGAGAGACTGTAGTGTTCCTCACAAAGTACGAGACCGCTGCTGATTGCACTCACGGTGGCGAGCTGCACGAGCTTACTGCAAGCCCTGGGCGCGGCGAGGCGAAACGGCCTGTTCGAGATGAGCGTCGGCCGGTGCGGGTGGTCGCTGAGGTTCAAATGCAGCTCTGTGTAGCTGCGACTTGCAAAGTCAGCACCGTGCTCCTCGATCGCTCAAAGTGCCGAAGCGCTCGTCGAGCGCGCGAGGACGAGGAGGCGGCGCCGCTTCGAGGGTCCGTGCACCGCGAAGCGAGCACGCTCAGCTTGACGAAGGGCCTTTGTGGGCGTGCAAAGCGTCAGGACACTGCCTTATGTCGAGCGGAGAGCTTTTAAGCCTTCCAGCCCTTGCATCCTTGCGAGCTGACGAGCAGAGAGAGCGCATCGAGCACGAAGGTCAACTTGGGAAGGTCAACTCGCTCGCCTCTCGAGACGACGCAGAGGTGCACAGACACAGTCCTTGCAGTCACAGACAGACCCAGGTCTATAAGACGCCCTCGAGCACATGCCCCTCGCCCCTCAGCCCCGCAGCTCGTACGTCGGCGCCTCGACGACGTCGGCCGTCGCGAGCCCGTCCTCCTTCTCCTTGTCGTCGCTCGCAGCGTCGTCGCCGTCGAGCTGCGCGCTGCCCGGCTGGCACTCGGGCGGGACCCAGATGCCCTTGGGCTCGGACCACCTGTCGCGCATGTTGGGCTGCGGGAACAGGCGCGTGAGGACGTAGTAGGTCGCGCCGGCGCCGAAAGTCGTGGTGAAGATGGCAAAGTAGTAGCTGTGCGCGAGGCGAGTGTTGGTGAACACGCCGAGGTTCTGGAGGAAGCCGGCGAAGTTGATGCCGACTGCGCGCGAGGCAAGGTGGACGTCAGCTTTCGAGGCGCGCTCGGGCTCGTCCGGATACAAATTTTGACGCACCGCCGACGAAGTAGGCGACGAAGGCGCGCCAATTGCAGCCGTACGAGTACCCTGTGTAGGTAAGGAGAGACCGTGTCAGCCTGGTAAAGGCAAGGGGTCCGAGCGTACGGCGAGACGAGCGCCGTAGAGGCGGAGGACGCGCGACGCACAGTAGGCGCCGTCCTTGCGGCGAGTGTAGAGATCCTCGTAGATGAAGAAGCCCTGCGAGAAGAGAGAGAGAGAGAGAGAGGAACAGGACCGAGGGTCAGGGAAGGTCGAGAAGGGGAAGAGGCTCGTGCGAGGACGGTGCGAATGCTCACCTTGGCGACGAGGAAGTAGTCGACGATGAGGATGCCGCAGATCGAGAAGAGGAAGATCTGGTAACTTGACAAGACAACGATGAACATCGAAGCGCTCCCGAGGAGGTACCAGGGGTTGAGAAGGCAGGAAATGGCCTGCGCGACGAGGCAAAGGGGTCAGCCACTCGACCGACCTTGCACTCGAGAGAGAGAGAGAAAGCCACGCACGATGCAGATGAAGAAGCCACGCTTGACCGACATGAAGCGCGGCAGGAGAGCCGCCAAGTCGTTGCCGCAGGCTGCAGGTCGAAAAATTATGAGCTTGGGCTCATGCGCCGGGACGACGGAGGGACAGGACGCACGGTAGATGTTCTCGACGACGCAAGAGAAGACGAGGCAGTAGATGAACCCGAGGGCTATGAAGAAGGCGCCGGCGCGGTGCTTGGCGTCGTAGTTGGCGTCCAAGATGCGGCTGAGGAAGCGGACCGGCTGCCACTCGAGCTCGCCGAGGACAACCTCCGAGCAGCTCGCCTGCAGTGCAAGTCACGACTTCAGCTCGAGCCGTAGAAGGGAGCAATTAGACGAGGACGCACGACGACCATGCCGACGATGTTCGTGAAGAGGTTTGCGAGTGGAAACCCGACGATCTGGCCGATGATGGGGTCGTTGGGCCGAGTCGAGTTGCGCTGCCAGTCTGCGGCGTTCGAGGCGAACGTTGAGCACGAGGCGGCCGAGGTGAAGATCATCCGGACGAGGAGCCACGTGTGCTCGGACCCATGAACCTTGGAAGGCGCGGTGAGGACGGGCCCGACGCCGCCGCCGGCCTTCGTGATGACGAGGGCGAGCATGGCGGCCGTGCTGATGGCAAAGACGACGAGCTTGGCGTAGATCAGGCGGTGCCACTTGTGGACGCCGAGAGACAGCATCGACAGGTTGACGAGCTGGAAGAGGAAGAAGCAGATCATCTCGGCCTGCGCTCGCAAGTTGGTCAGCAGGCTCGAGAGGAGCGATGGAGCGAGGTGGAAGGTCGAGGAAGGCGCAGGAGAGTTGAGGAGAGGAAGAAGAGGGAGGAGGAGGAGGGGGGGAAGATTGGAGGAAGAGGACGAGACGAGGCCAGGGCCGACACGCACCGAGGTAAGGGCCGAGTTCGAGCCCATGGTGTTCTCGGGGACACGTGCGAAGGAGGGAAAGACGGCGTGCAGGCAGACATACATCGCCTGAGCGCCGGCGACCGAGCTGCGGGGACCGTGCGTCAGCGACGAGCTCTTCCGGGATGCGTGCGAGGGAAATGACTCGACTTGACACCTTGCCAGGTCGCAGCCATAAAAGCCCGGTTGAGCGCAGGCCAGGCTGCGCCGAAGACGCCGAAGGAGGAGCGGCACGTCGTCGGGAAAGAGATGTTCCACCTGGCGCCCGGCCGGCCGCACGCGATCATCCAGAGCGACACGATAGCGAAGCCGGCGCAGCTGCAGCCGACTCCCTCCCACACCGACACGCCGAGCGCGAGGAAGGACGAGCCCGATTGCCAGTTGGACCTGCGTTGGAGAGGGTTCAGCGGCGTCGTCGCGCTCGTACGAGCTGGAGGACTCACACATTAGTGACGGCGGCGAGCCAGAACAGGTTGAAGAAGGCCTTGTTCCAAGTGCGCTTGTCGGGCGGCGTCGCACGCAGATCGGGCGAGTCGAGGACGCGAGAGCCGCCCGCCTCGGCGGGGATCTCGAGGTGCTTGATGATGCTGGCCATGCCGGGTACCGCGACGGGCCGTAGAGTGCTGACGAGTCGGTGGAGAGGGCGAGAGTATCGGCTGAGCGATTGTAGAGGAGCGAGAAGCGGGAGCAAGATGCGGACGAGCACGGGCGGCAGGTCCGACGAGCGGCCGGCGCAAGAGATTGCACGGGCGCGAGCCCGCAAGCTGGAGCAGTGGAGCCCCTGTAGGCACAGCGCAGAGCGCACCGCCGGTCGAAGGGGCGAGCACGAGGTTGGACGGTGCCAAGGAGGAGGCGAGCCGCCGCCCTCGAGCTTGCCCCGCTTTCTCCTCCGCTCGATCTCTCGCTCAAGGTTGGGCGCACCTGCGCTCGCCCTTGACTCCTCCTGCGATCCGCTGCAGTCCGTCCAGCTGTGCCCGCCGCTCGCCCCGCCCGCGCTCGCCGCCGCCGCGGCCGCTCGTCGGCCGCTCGTCCTGCTCCAGCCGTCGGCCGAAGCGGCGCACGCTTATCGCTGCTCGCTGCGGTGCGCTCTCAGAAGCACGACCGGCGGTATCCTCAGCACCGGCCCGTGCAAGTCCGCCGCGCGGGTTCCGCCTGCACCTCGAGCTCGCCCGCGCTCCTCGCCCGAGCGCCAATCGAGCCTATCTCGACCTCGCCCTCGAGCTCCCTTCGCCCTCGCCGCGCCTCACGAGCACCACTACCAGCAGCAGACGTTCGACATGCCCGCCCTCACGACGCCGCTGCAAGCCGTCATCAACTTCGGCGTGCCGAAGCGCGAGCTCTCCGCCGAGCAGCGAGAGCACTACCTCGCCCGCTTCGACGCCGCCGACCCTGTCCCTACTCGCAAGGCGACCGTGCCGATCTGGGACCTGCGGCACGAGTTCGACGCCGGCCTCAAGCCCGCACTCGAGCAGCTCGAGGAGACTGGGTCCGTGCGCTCGCCTCTCCTCGCCGAGACGGCTCACGCTGACTCTCGCTGCAACAGGTTCGCCTACGTCAAGCACAAGAGCGCACACGCTCGCGAGGGAGGTCTCGAGACCGAGGACGAGACCGAGCAGTACAAGGACGAGTGCCGGCAGCTGTAAAAGGAGCTGCTCGGCGCCGACGAGGTCATTGCGTGGTGCGTCTCCCTTTCTCTCTCGCTGACCCACCTCTCCTCGTTCGAGCAACTCAGCTGACTCTTCTCGTCGCAGGAACGTCGTCATTCGCGACGCAGGCGAGGGCCAACAAGACGTCGAGGGCAAGATGCAGCTCAAGACCGAGGCGGGCCAGGTCCCGACGAGCAGCATCAAGGCCGTCGCCGGCAGCGCGCACGTCGACCAGGACGACGAGTACGCGCGCACGATCATCAAGCGCGCCGCCGGCGACGACGTCTTTGAGCGGTACTCGCGCGCCGCCATCTGCAACCTGTGGCGGCCCGTGCGCGGGCCGGTGACGAACAACCCGCTCGCCGTGAGCGACTTCTCGACGATGTGCGACGACGACGTCATGCGCATGGCGGGCAGCTACGGCAGCGCCTACTCGGTGGCGTACAACGAGCGGCAGCGGTGGTGCTACTTGTCGCACCAGCAGCCCGACGAGGCCATCATGCTCCTGTGCTTCGACAGCAACATGGGCAGGAACGGCGAGGCGCTCTACACTGGGCACGTCGCGTGCTCGATCGTCAACGAGGAGCGCCTGCCAGAGCTCGTCGGCAAGCCCGAGGTCCCGCGGCGGTCGGTCGAGGTCCGGCTCTTCGCGCTCTGGAAGTAGGTGCTCTCCCTCGCCGGGCGTCGAGGCCATCTCTCTCGTTCTCGGACCTCTCCTCCTCTCTCGTCGTTCTCGTACATGTACCCCTCGTGCTCTCGTCGCCGTTCCCCTCCCTCCCCTCCTCGACGACCTTCCCAAACTCGCTCGGGCCTCTTGCAGTAGCTCTCTCTCCCTCTCTCGCTCGCCAACTCTCGGGGCTGTAACTCGGGGTACACGTTTCTCGTTGCACCCAGTCCAAGGACAGAGAGAGAGCTCGCCCGCCGTCTACTCGACCGAGATGCTCGAGATCGAGATGTCCTTGAGCGGCTTGTCGCCCTTGTCGGCGCGCGCGTTCTCGATGTTGTGGATGACGTCAAAGCCGGCGGTTGCTCGGCCGAAGACGCTGCGGGCGAGGAAGAGAGAGCGAGGGAGGGAGGGAGAGCGGGCGAGGGAGGGGAGGGTGAGGGAGGGAGGAGGGGTCAGCTCGAGCTCGAGACGACGCCGCCGCCGACGCTCAAAGCCCACAAGCGACAGGGAGAGAGAGAGGAGGACGCACGTGTGCTTGTTGTCGAGCCACGGGCACGGCACGCACGTGAGGAAGAACTGCGAGCCGTTCGTCTTGGGCCCAGCGTTGGCCATGCTGAGCGTGTACGGCCGGTCGTGCTTGAGCGCCGGGTGGAACTCGTCCTCGAACGTGCCGCCCCACAGCGACTCGCCGCCCGTGCCGTCGCCGAGCGGGTCGCCCGTCTGGATCATCTGCGGGCGGGCGGGCGGGCGCAAGGGAGAGAGGGGGGAGGGGGAGGGAGCGCGGGCGAGGAAGGTCAGCTCCCGGTCCCGCTCGACGACGACGACGACGCCGCACAGACCCTGAGAGAGAGCGCAAGGGACGCACGAATTTGGGGATGACGCGGTGGAAGATGACCTCGTCGTAGTAGTGCTTCTTTGCGAGGCCGCAAAAGTTCTCGACCGTCTTGGGCACCTGGTCCGGGTACAGCTCGAGCTTGATGTCGCCGAGCGTCGTGTGGATCGTGGCCCTTCGTGCGAGCGCGGCGCTCGACGTCGCGGCGGGCGCGGCGACCGTCATCTCGTCGCGCGTCGGCTTCTCGTTGTACACGTCGCGCTCGCCGGCCTTGTCTCTGCGCGCGGGGAGGGAGCGAGTCAGCTCTTGCCCGAGACCGACACGAAGAAGGAGAGAGAGAGGAGGACGCACTCGGGCTCGGAGCGCGTAAAGAGGTAGAACCGGGGCCGCTTCCACGCCGTGCAGAACAAGGTCGGGTCGCGCTCGTCCTTTGTCGCGAGGAGCGGGTTCTCGGACGTGGCCATGGCGATCGTCGTCACGCCCTTCTTGATCGGGAGCCCCTGGTACAGCGCAATGTTGGTGAACCGCACCGTCTCGTCCCTGCCGAGTATCCGCGCCACCTTGTTCGTGACCGTGTTGACGACTGCGGGCGGGCGGGCACGGCGGCGGCGGGTCAGCACGCGCTCCTCGAGCAGGGCACACAGAGAGAGGGAGAGAGGTGAGCGCACCCTTGATGCCGAGCATGGTCGGGTACAGGACAAACTTGCCCCCCTCGTCCCACACGGGCTGCCCGACGCTCGCCGTCGCTCCCGCCCTGCCCTCCCTCACGCTCTCGAGCGCGCCCTTCTCCAACTCGCGCTCGACGGCGAGCCGGCGCCCAAACTCCATCGAGTCGAGCGCGACGCCCGCCGTGCCGGCCTGCTGCATCTCCTGCACCGCCTGGAGCGACTCGTCGTACGCGCGGTGCAGCTTGGCCGTCAGGAACGAAAAGGTCGTGAGGCGCAGGTCGGGCAGCGAGAGGATGGCGAACGAGTCGTAGGTTGGCGAGAGGGTGAGCGCGACCGGGGTCGACTTGGTCTGCGGGCGGGCGGGCGAGGGCGTCAGCAGGGTCCGTGCGCCTCCTCCTGCTCCCGCTCGAGGCCGAGAAAACGACGAGAGACGCACCTTCTTGAACTCGTACAGGCTCGTCTGGGCCTTGTTGGTCCACGCGACGCGCTCGGGCTTGTCGAACGGCTCGCTCGGCTGCCAGTACTCGACCATGCCGCCGACGTCGACCGAGATGACCGTGTCGTACAGCGCGTTGTACTGCGGGCAGGCGGGGCGTCCCCGGCGCGTCAGTCCCTGCCGAGCGCGCACGAGAGGGAGAGAGAGGGAGAGAGGGGACGCACCGCCATGAGGTGCACGCTCTCGCGGTGCAGTGCGGCGAGCGTGTGCAGCGGCGTGCCGTCGCCGCGCCCGTCGTAGATCCGGATCGCCGACGAGTCGTAGTCCGACACGGCGAGGAGCGTGCGCCCGTCGTTGCGCCCGTGCACCCACGCGCACGTCCGGGGCGCGTAGGGCAGCTTGAGGATGTTGATCATGTCTGCGCGGCGCGCCGGCGCGCACAGTCAGTCGACGGCCCGAGCAAGAGGAGCAAGAGCGAGCGGATCGACGCACCGAAATTCTCGACGTCGAAGACCTTTGCGCTGCCCTTGACCTCGAGGCCCTCAGCCGTCTTGCCGCCCGAGTCGGCGCCGAGGCTCGCGCAGCTCTTGCCGTCGTCCGACACGCCGACGCTCACGATGGGGGCGAGGTGAGTGCGGTACAGCTTGACAAACTCGATCCCGTCGGCCTGCTTCTTCCAGAACTTGAGGACGCCGTCGATCGAGGCCGTCAGGACAAAGTTGGTCCTGCGGGCGGGCGGGCCGGTGGGCGGCGGGTCAGCTTGGGATCCAGGGCGCAGAGAGAGAGAGAGAGACGAGGTGGGACGCACTTGGTGACGGCGACGTGGGCGAGCGTGTCGCGGTGCATGAACGACTTGAAGTAGCGGTCCGAGGCGGGGAGGTGGTCGAGGTAGAGCTTCTCGTGCTTGAGGACTGCATGGCGCGCGCGTGCCTGGGTCAGGGGGCTGCACGAGGAGGTAGACAGAGCCGGAGAGCGAGGACGGACCCTTGCGCTTCTTGGCTGCGACCTCTGCCTCTGCGGCGGGGAGGGGCATGGGCCCGACGTCGTCGTCCGACTCGTCGTCGTTTTGTGGTGCGACATGGACGGCGCTGACGTCGACCTGGCCGTTCTTGGGAGCTGTTGCGCGGGGTTACAGGGTCAGGGCGGGCCGGGAGCGAGAGTGCGAGGGCGGGGGAGATGAGACGGGGACGGACGGTCAAAGTCGATGGCGTCGAGCTGGTCTGCCTTGCGCTTGAGCGAGTCGGGGTGATCGGGCGAGCCCTGGTCGGCTGCAGCCATCTGTAGCTGGCTCGAGTCGAGAGACGAGGAGGGGGTTGGTCGAGAGCGACGGCGACGACGACGACGAGGCGGAGGGTTGGCCTCGAGCGGCTCTCGCTCGTCGCTGCTGCATTCGGCCAAGGGCACGCGCTGCCATGGCTACTCCCTGGTCCTACTCAACCACCGTCAAGGCCCCGCAGCCCGCCCAGCTCTCGCTCAACCTCTCCGCCTCGGCACCGACGCCCTCATCTCTCGACACGCTCCTCGACTCGACCACGCCCGCACTCGACCTGCGAGTCACCGCAGACGGCACACACCTCGACCCTCACCAACTCGCAGCGAGCGCACTCGTCGCAGAGGTCCGCGACTGGCTCGACCGCGTGCGTCCTCCTCCTCTCCCTCCCGACCGCCCCTTCCACCGCACACTCGCTGACCCGCTCTCTCTCGCCCTTGCAGCACAAGTCGACCATCGCCGTCGACCGAGTCGGCCCCGCCACCGCGACAGGGGACGGCATCTCGAGTCCGCCCCGCTCCCTGAGCTGCAGCACGCGCAACGGGCTAACTCGCACCCCGCCGCCCAGTCGCGCTCAGCGCCTTCTCCCGCTCGGCGCAAGCTGCCGCCCTCTCGCTCGCGACCCCCGACACCGACACCGCCGGCGACGGCGACGACGAGCAGAGCGACGCCGCGCCCGGCCCCCCGCCCCGCCTCGCCTCGCTCGCCCTCTCGCTCGCCTTCCGCTCCTTGCCCTCTTCCTCCTCGGGCCCCAGCAGCGCCGTCCGCCCGCGCAAGAAAGCGCGCCGCACCCCGCCCGCCTCGCAGGCCCCGCCGCAGCCGCAGCCCGGCGGCCCGATCACGCTCGCCGCGCAGCTGCTCGACCCGCGCGGCGCGCCGCTCCACTTTGCGCTCGCCGGCCTCGTCGAGGCTGCATTGACGCGCTGGGCCAAGAAGCTCGTTGGGGCGTTCCCGCTGTGCTTCAACGCGCGGTGGATCGAGGTGCGTCGTGCCTCTTCGTCTCGTCTCGAGCGCGGCGAGGGCGGCGAGGGCGGAGCTGACGCGCTCGGAGCGTGCGCGCAGCGCGTCTCGGGCGACTTGGCGGCGCAGCAGTCGGTCGCGGGCTCGCTGAGGCGCATGCTTGCGCTCGACCGGCCGGGCGAGGGCCAGGACGGGGGCCAGGCGGCGGGGCTCACGAGCGTGCGTCCGAGTCTCTCCTCCTCTACACGCTCAGATGGCATCTTGCCGACGCTTTTGACCCCGCAGCGCCTCTCGAAGCACCTCTCGTCGACCTACCCGACCCGCTTCCCTCCCGCCGGCTCCCCCTCGCCCGCCGCCGGCAGCTCCCCGCCCGCCCTCTCGCTCATCGACCCGGCCCTCCTCTCCCCGCCGCCCTCCCCGCCTCTCACCCCTCCAGCGCCGGCCCTCCTCGACCCCGCCGGCGCGCTCAGGGCCGCGCTGCTCCTGCTCGGCACGAGGGGCGTCAAGCCCGATGCGTGGGCGGCGCCGGCGCGGCGCGAGGAGGGCGGGGAGGGGGAGGGCGCTACGGCGGGCTCGAGGGGTGTGAGGGGAGCGAGGGGCGCGGCGAAGAAGGGTCGGGGCGGCGGCGCGAGGGGCGCGAGACGCGGTGGGGCGCGGCGCACGAGCCTCGACGACGACGACGACGACCTGCTCCTCGACGACGTGCGTCCCTTCCCTCCTCTCACTCCGCCTCTCGAGCTTCGAGGCCCCTCGAGCGAGCGCTGACGCCTCACGCTCGTCTCGCAGGACCCGCCCTCCCGCCCCGACTCGCCGCCGCTCGCGTTCGACGCTCGCCCGCCCTCGGGCGCCGACGATGCAGGAGGGGACGACGAGATGGACTGGCAGCTGGCTGACGAGCTGTAGCGCGGCGGGCGCGCGCGGCGTCGAGCTGTGCAACGGCGAGCTTGTTCCCCGCTTCGGCGACGGCGGCGGCGGCGAGGCGGTAAGGCGGCCGAGCTCTCGGCGCGCTCCTCGCTCGCCCTCTACCGACTGAGCGTCTCGAAATCGCACGAGGCGCTCGCGCTCCGCAGCTCGTCGACCCTCGAGCCGCGGCTAGACGGCCGGCTCGATTCAGCCGGCGCCCCACACTCGGCCGGCCTCTCTCTCTCTCTCCTCGTCCCCTCCCTCGCTCGACCCCCGCCCGCCGCACAGCATGCACGCCGACAGCGACGCACCGCCGCCTCTCCGCATCGCCATCGTCGGCGGCGGCATCGCCGGCCTGGTCACCGCGCTCGCCCTCCAGCAGCGCCTCTCCTCCTCCTCCGCCGGCGCCAACGTCGCCCTCACGCTCCTCGAGCAAGCCCCGCGCCTGTCCGAGATCGGCGCAGGCGTCTCGCTCGGGCCCAACGCGCAGCGCGTGCTGCGCTTGCTCGGGCTCGGCGAAGAGCTCGACGCGCTCGCGGGCGAGACGCCGCGAGGGAGCGAGCGGGACGAGGAGCTGTGGTTCGAGTTCAGGGTGGGGCAGAGCGGCGAGGACGAGGGGAAGGTGGTTGCGCATGTGCGTCGGCGGTTCTTGCGAGAGGTGAGCGGGGCAGGGTGCGAGCGCACGAGCTGACCTCCTCTGCTCTCCTTGGCGTCGCTGCAGGTGCGCGGCGAGAACGGCGGGCGGGGCAACGTCCACCGGTGCGCCTTCTTCTTCTTTCCTCAGCGCAGCTCGAGCTCGGCAGCAGGACGACCGCTGACCCTTACTCACCGGCCCCGCTCGCAGCGCCGACCTCCTCGACCAGCTCGCCGCCAAGCTCCCGCCGGGCATCGCCCGCTTCCACCACCGCGTCACCTCGTACCTCCCTTCCCCTCATGGCGTCTCTCTCACCTTTGCCGACCCGTCCCTCGCCCCTCTCGAGGTCGACGTCGTCCTCGCGAGCGACGGCATCAAGTCGCCCCTGCGCGCGCGCATGTACGAGCGCCTCGGGCTCGAGCCCGAGCTGCAGCGCGCGCGGTACGCCGAGTGGGTCGCGTGGAGGGGAATGATCCCGAGGGACCGGTACGACGAGGTGTTTCGGGAGGATGGCGATGCGCCGAGGAACCGGATGCACGTCGGGCGGGGGAGGCACATCCTCAGTGCGTCCTGCTTCCCTCCTCCTCCTCCTCCTCCTCTACGTCAAGCACTGGATGTCGATGGTCTTGTCGAGCCGGCTCATCGAGTCGAGCCGGCCTCGGCCGTCGAGTCGGACCTGCGGCTGACCCCCTCCTACCCTCTCCTCTCTCTCTCTTTCGCAGCCTTCCCCGTCCGCGGCGGCTCGCTCGTCAACCTCGTCGGCTTCGTCCGCGACGAGGAGCACGCCAAGCTCGGCGGGCACACGGGCCCGTGGAGCGAGCCGCGGCCCAAGGACGAGATGCTCGACGACTTTGAGGCGTTCAGCGACCAGCTCAAGGAGCTTCTGAAGGTGCGTCCTCCTCTCGCCATCTTTGCGCAGTCTCCAAGTGCTCAGCTGATGTGCTTGTGCTCCTCCAGGCTATCGAC
>Ga0308170_10003244_pt1 | contig 13417 bp, 17 predicted proteins | sample PhyBR2_2_FD_202136 | JGI IMG/M metagenome (GOLD analysis project Ga0308170, IMG submission 202136) | Phyllosphere microbial communities from UC Gill Tract Community Farm, Albany, California, United States - DLSLSB.R2 | ecosystem: Host-associated > Plants > Phyllosphere > Unclassified | place... | reverse complement strand
CCCGTCGCGGTCGTCTTTCGTCCGGCCAGGGTGCGCCGAACGGACGGGTAACACCCCGAGCGACGACATCGCTTCGCGTCGCGCGGAGGCTGGAGGCGTGCGCCTTTTGCTCTTCGTGCGGTGCGGGACCGACTGTCCGAAGGGGTTCCTATGCCAAGTTCATATCGTATCGAAGCCGTCCGGGAACGGACATGCTGAAGCCAGTCGAGGACGGCGTCGCGGTAGTCGCCTGCAACACGTGTCGCCATTCCGCGGACTCGCGCGACGACGAGCAGGGCAATCGCGGCGGCGCGCGGCTCGTCGCTGCGCTGAAGACAGTGCAGGCGAGCGATCCCGCCTATGCCGACGTCGCGGTGCAGGAAATGCCGTGTCTGTTCGCGTGTCAGGATTTCTGCACGATCCATCTGCGCGCACCCGCCAAGGTCGGCTATGTGCTCGGCCGGTTCGAGCCGACCGAAGACGCCGCGCGCGCGATCCTCGATTACGCGAAGCTCTACGGCGAAAGTGCGTTCGGGCAGGTGCCGTTCAAGCAATGGCCGCAGGGCGTGAAGGGTCATTTCATTACCCGCACGCCGCCCGCCGGTTTCGTCGTCGAATGACCTTTTTTCCGACGGCCGGGGCATTTCTATCATCCTTGAGCGCGTTGCCGCAGCCCGACGAAGCCGCTCGATCGGCAGCGGTGGCGCGGCAGGGGCAACTGACCAAGCCTCCGGGCTCGCTCGGGCGGTTGGAAGAGATTGCCGTCTTCATGGCCGGCTGGCAGGGCCATGAACGCCCGCGGCTCGATCGCGGCCGGGTGGTGATCTTCGCGGGTAATCACGGCATCGTCGATCGCTGCGTCAGCGCGTTTCCGGCCTCCGTCACCGCCCAGATGGTCGACAATTTCGAGCATGGCGGCGCGGCGATCAACGCGCTGTCGAACGCGGCCGGTCTCGACCTCAAGATCGTCGCGCTCGATCTTGATCATCCAACCGCGGACTTCACCCAGGCACCGGCAATGTCGTCGGACGAATGTCTAGCGGCGATCAACGCAGGGGCGGCGGCGATCGAGGCGCCGCTCGACCTCGTCGTGTTGGGCGAGATGGGGATCGGCAATTCCACGACGGCGGCGGCGTTGTGCGTGGCGAGCTTCGGCGGATCGGCGCGCGATTGGGTCGGTCCGGGCACGGGAGTCGACGACGAGGGGATCGCCCGCAAGATCGCGACCGTGGACGCCGGCGTCGCGCTTCACGGCGAGGCGCTGACCACGCCGTTCGAGACGCTGCGACGGCTTGGCGGACGCGAACTCGCCGCGATCGCGGGCGCAGTCGTCGCAGCACGCTTAGCGGGCGTGCCGGTCATGCTGGACGGCTTCATCTGTTGTGCGGCGATTGCGCCCGTGGCTGCGGCACATCCGGATATCCTCGCGCACTGCCTGGCGGGGCATGTGTCGGCCGAGCCGGGGCATCGCCGGTTGCTCGATCGGCTTCCGCTCGATCCCCTGCTGTCGCTCGGCATGCGGCTCGGCGAGGGAAGCGGCGCAGCGGTGGCGACGTTGCTCGTTCGCGCGGCGCTGGCGGCGCACGACGAGATGGCGACCTTTGCCGAGGCGGGGGTCTCGGTCGCGTGACCGGTTCGCACATGCTGTACCTGATGCGGCATGGTGCTCCCGTCCGCGAGGGCCTGCTGTTGGGGCGAACGGACGATCCGGTGACGGAGGCCGGTATTGCGGCGTGCGTCCGGCGAGCCGCAGGGCTGAAGGTTGCTGCGATCCTGTCGTCCGACTTGGAGCGTACACGCGATTGCGCGACGGCGATCGGCAGCGCGCGCGGCATCGTCGGCGAGCTCGATCGACGGTGGCGCGAACTCGACTTCGGAGCGTGGGATGGAATGCGTCCCGCCGATATCGATCCGGCCGCCTTCGCGCGGTTCCACGACGATCCGGACGCCGCCCCGCCGCCGGACGGTGAGCGATGGTCCTCGTTGCTGGACCGGGTCGGCAATGCCTTGGCGGTACTCCCGTCGGTGCCGACGTTGGTCGTCACGCACGGTGGCGCTATCCGGGCGGCGCTCGCGAACCTGTGCGGATTCGATCGTCGCCAGACTTGGGCGTTCGACCTGCCTTATGCCGCGCTCGTGTCTTTGCGGATCTGGCCGGGGCCGGATCGGACTGTTCAGATCGTCGGACTTTCGACGTGAAGCGGCTCATCGTCGCGTTCGGTTTCCTGACGCGGCTGCCGATGCCGCGCGTCCAGGCCGGGGCAGACGATTTTGCCGCGGCGATCCGGTGCTATCCGCTCGTCGGACTGGCGATCGGCGTGGTCGTCGCCACGGCAGGATGGGCAGGCGCGCTGGTCGATCCGTGGACCGGGGCCTGCGCCGCATTGCTGACATGGATCGCCGTCACGGGAGCGTTGCACCTCGACGGGCTGGCCGATCTCGCCGACGGGCTGGGCGCAGCGCACGGCGACCGGACGCGCCTGCTCGCGGTCATGGCCGATCCGCATATCGGCAGCTTCGGCGTCGTCGCGATCGTCGCCCAGATGATCGCCAAGCTCGTGCTGCTGCACGCGGTCGGGCTGACGGCGTGGTGGCTCATCATCTTGGTGCCGTTTGCGGCGAGGATGGGGCCGCTGGCTTGGGCAGTGCTGTTGCCGCCGTTGCGGAACGGCGGATTGGGCGCCGCGGTCGCCGACGCAGTCCGATCGCGCGATCTGGTCGGCTGGGGGCTCCTCCTGGCGCTCGCGGCCGTCGCGGCTCCCGCGCTGTTGGCGGTTCCGCTCCTGATACTGGCCGTCGCGGCATGGTTGCGGCGTAAATTGGGAGGCGTGACCGGAGACGCGCACGGGGCGGGGATCGAGCTTGTCGAGACCGGCGTCCTGCTCGCTTTTGCTATCGCCGGTGCGTCAGCCGGCGCGCTGGGCTAGGTCGAGCATCGCATCGAGATCGACGTGACGTTCGAGCGTCGCCGCGATCGCGTCGAGCGCAGCATCGATCGAGGCCGCATGGTCAGGTCCGACCGCGTCGACGCCGAGCCGCGCCAGCCACGCCGCGCGTTGATCGGCAAGCCCAAACAGGCCGTGGACATAGCTGCCATGGACCAGTCCGTCGGCGCTCGTCGCGCCTTCCGCGCTGCCGTCGGAGCGATGACCGACGGGGCGGTTCAGGTCGCCGCCGGTCGTCGCGCCCATGTGCATCTCGTAGCCTTCGAAGCGCGCGCCCTTGGCGATCCCCTGAATCCGCTCGAGCGTCTTCGTCGCCGTGAGAACAGTGTCGATATCGAGTAGCCCAAGCCCCGCGATCGTCGTCGCCTCGCCTTCGATACCGTGCGGATCGGCGATGCTGCGACCCAGCATTTGGTAACCGCCGCAGAGCCCCAGCACCGGCCTGCCCCGACGGTGATGCGCGAGGATATCGATGTCCCAGCCCTGCGCGCGCAGGAAGGCGAGATCGGGGATCGTGGCTTTCGAGCCCGCAAGCACGATCATGTCCGCTTCCGGAATAGGCGTGCCGGGCGGGACCATCACGAGCGCGACGCCGGGTTCGAGGCGTAACGGGTCGAGGTCGTCGAAATTGGCGATCCGTGGTGTGATCGGACAGGCGATCGTCACGCGCCGTTCCGCACTGGCGGCGGGGCGTTCGAGGATCACCGCGTCCTCGCTCGGCAACCGTGTGGCGTCCGCTAGCCACGGTACGACGCCGTAGCCGCGCCATCCGCTACGTGTCTCGATCGCGCGATAGCCGTCGTCGAACAGTGCGGGATCGCCGCGGAACTTGTTGACTAGGAAGCCGTGGATCATCGCCGCGTCGGCAGGATCGATCACCGCGCGTGTGCCGACGATCGAGGCGATGACCCCGCCGCGATCGATATCGCCGACCAGGATCACGGGGACATTGGCCGCTCGGGCGAACCCCATGTTGGCGATGTCGCTCGCGCGCAGGTTGATCTCCGCCGGGCTCCCCGCACCTTCGACAACGACGAGGTCGCAGCTCGCCGAAAGCCGCTCGAAGGTGTCGAGCACGTCGACGAGCAACCCTTCGCGCCCTTCCCGCCAGCGCGCGGCGGCAAGCGTGCCGCGGACCTGCCCGCGAACGATCAGCTGAGAGGTGCGGTCGCCCTGCGGCTTGAGCAGCACAGGGTTCATATCGACACTAGGCTCGACCCGACACGCGATCGCCTGCGTCGCCTGCGCGCGGCCGATCTCGCCACCGTCGGCGGTGACGGCCGCGTTGTTCGACATATTCTGTGGCTTGAACGGGCGGACCGACAGGCCACGGTTGGCGAACGCGCGACACAGTCCGGCGACGAGCACCGACTTGCCGACGTCGGAGCCGGTGCCCTGCAGCATCAGAGCCGCCATGCGATTACTCCGGCGATGACGAGGAGAAGGACGCAAGCCCGGCGATAGATGTCGAGCGCCGCGCGGAGGTCCGTAGCGGTTACGTCGCGGCGACCGTCGCCGATATAAGGTTTGGCAGTGATAAGGCCGTCATAGGCGATCGGTCCGGCGAGGCGAAGGCCCAGCGCGCCGGCCATCGCCGCCTCGGGCCACCCTGCGTTGGGCGACGCATGGTTGCCGGCATCGCGTACCATCGTTCGCCAACCGTGCCAGCCGGCAACGCAAAGCAAAACGCCGCTAAGCCGGGCGGGGATCAGGTTGGCGACGTCGTCGGTCCGGGCCGCCGCCCAGCCGAATGCGCGCCATCGGGCCTCGCGGTGCCCGATCAGGCTGTCCGCGGTGTTGATCGCCTTGTACGCCCAGAGGCCCGGCAGGCCGGCGACCAGCAGCCAGAACAGCGGTGCGACGACGCCGTCGCAGACGCTTTCCGCGAGGCTTTCGATCGCGGCGCGCGCGACGCCGGCTTCGTCGAGCGTCGCGACGTCCCGACCGACGATCATCGCGACGCGGGCGCGGGCTACTGCGAGGTCGCCGTTTTCGAGGGCGCGCGCGACCGGCACGACATGGTCGTACAGGCTACGGATCGCGAGGCCGGGCGCTGCCATCACGCCGATCGCGATCCATGCCATCGGACCAAGAACGAGCCGCGCGAGGGAGGTTGCGGCGAGGGCGACCCCGACCGCAACTGCGACGAGAACAACGATCGTGATGACACCGGCGGCGCGGCGGATCGTGTCCGATAGCGTAGGGCGGTTCCAGCGCGTCTCCGCCCATCCGATCACTCGCGCGAAGCCGCCGACCGGATGACCGATCCGCGCATAGAGCGGCGCCGGCCAGCCGATTGCGGCGTCGATGATGATCGCCAGGACGGCAACCGGCTCAACCACCGCCAAGCGCCTCGTCGAGCCGTGCAAAGGCTTCGTCGCTGCCCGGGACGCCCATACGCAGCCAGCGGGGCGAATGATCGAAAGTGCGGGTGAGGATGCCGACCCGTGCAAGCCGTTCGAACAGCGCGAGTGCCGTGTCGGTCTCGATCAGCCGGAACAACGCGCATTTGCCGTGGGCCTGGAGGCCATGGCGTGCCAACATCGCGTCGAGCCTCTCAGCGCGTTCGCCGATCGAGACCCGCGCCGCAGCGATCCACGCGGTGTCTCGGTAGGCGGCGATGCCAAAGGCCGCGGCGTGCGCCGATATCGGCCAGCTGCCGAGCCGCCGTCGCATCTCGGCGACGTATTCCGGCGGCCCGATCATGAACCCGAGCCGCACGCCGGGCAGGCCGAAGAATTTGCCGAACGACCGAAACACGATCGCGCGATCGTCGGGGCGGAGCAGGGGGACGAGGCTAGATTCGGGCGCGACGTCGGCGAACGCTTCGTCCACGATCAGGATGGCACCGCTGCGGGCGATCGTCAGCAGGCGTTGCGGCGTGTCGCAATCGCCGTCGGGATTGTTGGGGTTGGCCAGCAACAGCGTGCCGTCCGCGACGGTCTCGATCGCGTCTCGCGCTATCGGAACGGCGCCGTCGATCGCTTCGGCATGCGTCGCGTAGCTCGGCACGACGAACCGGGCGGGGGTAGGCAGGTCTAGCGCGGCCAGCATCCGCAGACCGAGTTCACTGCCGGGCAGCGCGACGACCCGGTCCGCGGTCGTACCGAATACGGCAGCAGCGGCGGCTTCCAGATCCGCGATCGCGGCGGGCGAGGGGAGGCTGTGCAGATCGACCGTCGGAACGCGATCGGTAGGCCAGGCACAAGGGTTGATGCCGGTCGACAGGTCGAGCCAGGGGCGTGGCGCATCCGGGTAGCAGGCGGCGGCAAGATCGATCCGTCCCCCATGGATGCGCAGCGCGTTCATACTGTCTTTCACTCGGACCCGCGGGCTTTCGCTTGATCTTCCGGGCGTCATCGTCATTCCGGGCCCGTCGAGCAAGCGCGAAGGAGACGGTAGGATGCAATCGGTCGGGACGCCGTTCGGAAAAAGCCTGTTCGTGCTGGGCGGCGCGCGTTCTGGGAAAAGCCGTCATGCGCAAGCCTTGGCCGAAGCCGCGGCGACGGACCACGCGACGCGGCTCGTCTATATCGCGACAGCGCAGGCCTTCGACGGCGAGATGGAGGATCGGATCGCGCGCCATCGTGCCGATCGTGACGATCGGTGGCGGACGGTCGAGGCTCCGTTGGCACTTGGCGAGGCGCTGAACCGCGAGGATGGTACCGACGTCGTGATGCTGGTCGATTGCCTGACCCTGTGGATGTCGAACCTGCTGCTTGCCGACGAGGCTATCGCCGCGCGCGTGGACGATCTGGTCGAGACGATCGCGCGGTTGAAGGGCCGCGTCATCCTCGTGTCGAACGAGGTCGGGTTGGGTATCGTCCCGGATAATGTGCTGGCTCGGCGTTTCCGGGATGCGGCAGGGTTGCTGCACCAGCGGATCGCGGCGGAGGTCGACTCCGTCGACATGGTCATGGCCGGTTTGGTTCAGCGCTGGAAGACACCGACCAGTGAATGAAGCTTCCAAAACGACTATCGACCGTGATTTTTGGGATGTTCAAGTATTCGCGGCGCGCGGAAGCGATCATTTGATCGGTGCAAAAAACTGATTTGGTTTTTAAGAGCTCGGACTTTCGCGATATAATCGATGAATCGCGAAATCGATAATTCCAATTTTATTTGCGTGTCCTGAAAATTAATTGGAGCAAATCGGCCCGCTCAAACATTAATTAAAACATTTTCGTTCGAGCTATGTTAAAAGAGATTATCGCCAGCCGATTTTTTGGGCCCTGACGACCGAGAGATGCATGTGCTCCCGCCCCGATTTCTGCGGGATTACACTCATGGCTACGACGCCCAGCCCCCTGGCGCTGATGGTTCGGAAGTTGGAAACGCACGCTGTGCTGGACGACGGCGACCGCAAGGCGCTGCTCGCGCTGCCATATACGTTGCGCACGTTCGAGCCGTCTTCCTACCTCGTGCGCGAAGGCGATGCGCCGGATCAATGCGCGGTCCTGCTGTCGGGGTTCGCATATCGCCAGAAACTGACCGGCGCGGGCATGCGACAGATCGTGTCGCTGCACATTCCGGGCGAGCCGCTCGACTTCCAGCACCTGTTCCTCGACGTCGCGGACCACAACGTCCAGACGCTGACCCGCGCCGAGGTTGCGACGATTCCGCGATCGGCGCTGCGCGAACTGGCGCGGAACCGTGCGGCGATCAGTAACGCGATCTTCGTCAACACGCTGGTCGAGGGATCGATCTTTCGCGAATGGATTCTGAACATCGGTCGCCGCGATGCGCGGTCGCGGCTGGCGCATTTCTTGTGCGAATTCGCGATCCGGCTCGACATGCAGGGGCTGACCGGCGCCGATGGCTATGAACTACCGATGAGCCAGGAGCAGCTTGGTGATGCGCTCGGGCTGACCGCGGTGCATGTGAACCGGACGATCAAGTCGCTCGAGGCGGATGGGTTGATCGGGCGCAATCGTCGCCGGATCAGTTTTCCGCAATGGGATGCGCTACGTGAACTCGCGGACTTTTCGAGCCGCTACCTGCATCTTGCACAGCAGACCAGCTAATCGCTCCTATCGTTGGTGCGCGTGATCGACCGAGTCGATGATCCGCCCGCCAGCCATGAAGACGGCGATCGGGCAGGCGGCGAACAATAGCCAGCCGCCGTATCCGGGATATTGCTGGAGATAATGCATCCCGCGTTCGACCGCGCCGACGCCTAGGCCGTAGATGACGAGAAAGGCCTCGAACTTGGTCTTGATGATGAAGAGGCGAGCAAACCGGGTCCACATGGCGGACGTCAGAGCAAGATGCGTACCAGTGGCTGATATGCGCGATTCTGACGCTAAAAAATATGGTTACCTGTAAATTAACCCGACAGCGCAGAACTCTGCGCTTCTGACGCGAGAATACGAGAAAACCTCCGCTGTTTCCACTAAGAGAAGGGGGGGGAATGGAAAACCGTCGGAGGCTCATTCTATTTAATTGGCGGCAGCCCCAGATGGGTGCGGCCCAGACTTTTGCCACGGCCCGACACTCGTCAGCGTCGGTGGTGGGCGTACTAGCGCGTACGCGCTGTATAGGGTCCTGCGCGCACGGTAGAGTGCTGCCCGATCATGTGATCGTAGCGTTCGCCAACACCGGCCGAAAGTTTTCTCAGACCCTGCGGTTCGTTCACGGATGCGGGGTGCACTGAGGCGTTCGGCTAATCTGGTTTATGCGGCGCCCGACAACCGCTCGTGAGGTAACGCTCGAGTTTCCACTAGCGCTTCGAGCTGGACCCAAGGAGACGGAGGCAGAGAACGCCCGACGGGCCAGCATCAGGATGGCCAAGTCCGACATGGCGGAGACGGATTTTAAAAAAAATACGAGTTTCAATAGCTCCGGCTTAAGACCTATCCCACTATTAGGATCTTATCGGTTAGATTGCGAAGCTGTTTACCTGGCGAAGAGTAGTCATGGTTATCGTCAACGAGGAATAGCACGGCCCCCGTGATGGATCCGATACTTATCAGCGTATCGAGCATATTTATTGTAGGGGCCATCTTACCCGTCCCAACATAGGAGTTTCTGGAACGGCTCTCGATCGCTACGATCTCGCTTCCACGGGTCACTAGTATATCTGCGTAAGTTGATTCGTCGTCACCATAGGCAAGGTCAGCCTCAAGCTCTATCGTGATGCCCTTATCCGATGCCCACTCACCGGATAGGTATCCCGCAAGTGCGTCGTCCACCGTGCCTAGATCGAAGTTTAATGAGTCGATGTTGCCCGACGTAGCCTCGATGGCAAACTGTCGAACGATGGCGCTTACTTGCTCTGCGAGGGGTTTGTTCGTGGGGGTTTTTGCGCCGGAATGGTCTGCGTTTCGGTTTGCTGCATCGAATGCTAGCTTTCCGCGAATTTGGTCACAAAGAACTACTGCGAAAACTGTCACGGATACGATCGCTAACAGTGCCTCGTTGCTATCAAAATCTAACAGGTAGTTATGAGTTGAAGGATTGCGCCATTCTTTGCGATAGTTTTCAAATTGGGCGAGCACTTTCGTGCGGAGGACGTCATTTTCTTTCATGTATGTTTCGATAAGGGCGGGCGTCTTGTTTTTGGGATCCTGTCCTGCCAGCACTCGGTAAGCCTCTTTCACGCTGCCTTCGAACGCGTGATTGCAGCGTAGTATTGCGTCAGTGAAAGCGGTCTCGTCTCTACTTTCTTCACCCCGATCTAAATGCCGTATTGCGGTTCCTATGTGCAATTTAACAGCCGCAAGGCCCGTCTTCGCCGCCCCATCGGGTAAGAGATCGATCCGGTTAGTTAATCGTTCGAAAATATCCATACTTTTGCCCTTCAAGTATTCGCGATGACAGCGCGCTTTACCGAGTGATTTTAAACCGTCGCCGCAACGGATTCATGGCACCCGATTGACGACTTTGCATGTATTGGGGACTCAGCCTTTACCCGTAGCTTGATTGCTCAGCAGCTCAGATACGTTTTGCTTCCTGTCGGGCTTCCGCAGCATTAACGCTAGATTGGAGAGTTGCGTTGAAGGTGCTGCGATCTTTACCGTAATGCGCTCGCCGGTGACAGTTTGGGCAAATCCCGCCAACATGCCGGGGGTCATCAGGGCCGCCGTCACTCAAGCGTCGGATGTGATGGGCTTCTAGGTACGGACGACCTGTTGCTGTCATAAACGGGGCCGCGTCGCCGCACGCCTCGCAAATACCATTGGCCCGGGCGAGCACGTAGTCTCGGACGTCGCGACTTCGCACAAATACAGTTGCAGCAGGGGATGCCTGCTTGCCCGTCGCAGGTGCCGCTGCCGCCAGGGCCCGCTTACGTAGTTCGGTCAAGGTGATCGGCGGGGCCGGCGTGGCGGCCACGTCGTCCGCTTCGATCTCGAGCTCGCGCAGCGGAACAAGGTGAAACACGATCGCGTCACGCTCGATACCGTCGAGGCCATTCTGCCGCTCGGTCTCCCAACCTGCGCACGAGAACAGGCCTTCGAACCGTACCAGGCCGCCGCGCTTCTGTTGCGAGAAGATCAAAAGGTCCTTCCCGTCAGCGGCGTGATCACGGATGGCCGAGTTGCCGGAGACCATTCGCATATCGCCGACCTGACCTTGCCCGGTGTACCGGAACGAGCCGTCGCTCTCGTATCGATCTTTGTACCCGATAAGGCCGGCTCCATGGCCGGTGACTATGAAAATGCCCGGCGCCGCACGTGGCGTTGATATTCCTCCCTGCTGCTGCCCGCCGAATGGGGCGTGGATGTCCGCTCGACGGACGTAGCTTTGATGGATGACGAATGGCCAATGCATCGGCTTAGGAAGGGGCTGCTGAGCCAAAGCGCAACCGATTCGTATCGCCGAATTCTCGCCAAGTTCGATCCAAGATCATCGACACCCGCAATCCGATACTTCCATGCGAACACGCGCAAATTCCGTGTTTCTTTAGCTCGTCGAGCGTGCCAACTTCCGACGAAGGGGAGAATCACGTGGCTCAAATTGTAGGGGATTGCCCCCGATGCGGCGCTTCAAAGACGACGTTCGATATCACATCCGACGTGTATGTTGCTCTGGAGTATAGCTGGCAAACCCATCATGAGATGTTCGTCGTGTGCCGAAACTGCGCGCGTCCGACGATCTATCAAGGCCATCTCACGAACTCACAGTTGACGAGTGAGATGCGCAAAGACGATATCATTTGCACGTTGAACGGGTCAGTCAGCGGACTGTTCGAGCTCGATCGGCCAGTAACGCTTCGCGATAATGATCCTGCGGCGCCACCGGATATGGTGCCTGACAATGTTGCTAGCGTCTTTCGGGAAGGAGCCGCCTCATACGCCGGCGCTTGTTATAATGCTGCGGGCGCCATGTTCAGACTCTGTCTAGATATGGTAACGAAAAGCCTTTTACCTGCCGATGACACTCCACCGAATCCTAATTCGCGCCAGCGAAAGGTTCTTTATGATCGCTTGGCCTGGCTCTTCGAAACTGGCCGAATCCCTCAAGATCTTCGGGAAATTGCAGACTGCGTGCGGGACGACGGCAACGATGGAGCGCACGACGGTACGTTGACCAAAGAAGACTCTGAAGACCTTCTCGACTTTACCGTGGCGCTACTGGAGCGGGTTTATACGGAGCCAGGCCGTCTAGCAGAAGCCGCACGTCGGCGCATCGCTAGGCGGGGCGGTTGATCAGGCCCCGAACTCCGGCCCTTCCTCATCCAATTTAGCGCGGGACCGGGACACCTGTCGTAGTCATTCGGTACACATCGCGAGTCTGCTGCGCGCCATCAGAGGTGATGCCATCGAATTTACGCCATGCTGCGGCCGTGTTGCATACGCGTGTCGCCATGAACGAGCCCGTCGGTGTCAGCGAACGGCAGATCTTCTTCTCTTTCGCTGGCTTCTCCGGGGCCTGGGTTGGGCCTTCTGGAATTTGAGCGCTCACCCCAATTGGAGTGAGAATCATCGCAACTGCAGCTAGAAATTTCATCGTTCGACTCCTGCCTGTGGCCGAAAACTATACAAGCGCGCTGCGGATGCAAGAGCGTCACTATGGCTGACGTTTTGTGCCTAAGCGGGCGGGCCGCTAAGTGCCGAACTCAGGCCCTTCCTCATCAGGATAGAACGCGTGGGGATCGCGGCCGGAAGATGGACTCACCTCGAGCGAATGCCGGCCCGGCCGCCTCAACTACCGCGCTAGTGATGCCTGGTAACGCCCGAACAGGTCGGAAAGCCGGTTGAGGGCGTCGCCTTCGATCTCAGTGACGTTGCCGCGGCCATCACCGAGGTCAATCGGGTCATCGATCGTCACAGAAGCTCGGGTCTTATCCGATGCCGACAGCGCTTTATAAGCAGCAGGAACGGCGTTCAGGGTCGTCTTGATGCCTACGTCACGCGAGGGATCGTGCATCGTGCAGGTCTGGGTCCACGAGAAATCGGACATTCAAGCTCTCCGGGCGATTGATACTTCAGCTTGGCCCGACCCATTGCGCCTCGCAATGCTGATCGCAGCGAAGCCAGTTAGGCAGTGCCAGCTAGTTCAGCCTCAAGGGCGTCAGCGGACCGATCGAGCGCAAGAGCAACCTGCTCGATCGCGTCGCTGAGCACGGTTCCTGTCATATGCGAGTGGAGGTCACGGTATTCCTGTGCTTGCTGGCGCATCTGCTCCGGGGTCTTGGTCATGAAGGTCAAATAGTGCTGTGACCTTTACGGAACATGACCCATTCCGATTAGGGTCCGCTGTCAAATGTACTATGCCTCCGCGAAATCGTGAGGGACCGTTTCGGGCTGCTGACCGTTCCCCGGCGACGGGAGACGCAGAATGGCTGACGTACTGAGACCGGACGAGTTCGCGATAACAGCTTTCGAGGGGAGGGTACTGGTCGAGGCGCCCGGTATCGTCGCTACGCTCGACGTCGAGGCGGCTTCCTTGCTGTCAGATCGGCTGCTCGCAGCATGCGGATCTGCACGGTTGCAGCAGCATGCCGCGATCGGTCAGGCTCCGAACTCGGGGCCTTCCTCGTCTGGGTAAAACGCGTGGGGATCATACACTGGTCGCTGCGCCGGCCGCATCTGGCGGGGAGGGGCTGGCTTCGGAACATCAGGGACCGCGTCGGGCAGGGTAGGTAACCCGCCTCCGAACCGGATCCGGATATAGGCCCCGCTACCGTGCATCGCCTGGAAGACCGCGGTCGCGTCGTCTTCCTTCATCCGCTTGCCGATCAGGGGCGCACGCTCGGCGCTGACGTAGCCCAGTTCCTTGCCGCGATCGCTCCAGCCGGCGACCGCGTTCTCGTCGAACGTATTCTTTGGCTCAAGACGCAATTCCACCAGATCACCCGGGGCGCACATCATGGACTCCATCCGCCTGTTGCTCTTGCCCCCGCCCTCGTTTGAAAAGTCGATTCCGACGATTGAGGTGGTGAGTTCGTCCATATGCCACACTTGCGCGTTACTGAACGGGTGACCAACTTTCCACACCGTTATCCGGGTAGCCAGTAATGGACATCGAAAAGTTCGATCGGCTTTATCCAT
>Ga0308170_10003242_pt1 | contig 13419 bp, 13 predicted proteins | sample PhyBR2_2_FD_202136 | JGI IMG/M metagenome (GOLD analysis project Ga0308170, IMG submission 202136) | Phyllosphere microbial communities from UC Gill Tract Community Farm, Albany, California, United States - DLSLSB.R2 | ecosystem: Host-associated > Plants > Phyllosphere > Unclassified | place... | reverse complement strand
CCGTCGGAGTCGCGGACCGCAGCGCCCTCGGCGGCACCGGTGCGCGCCCGGGTGGCGCGGGCCAGGGTGACGAGCTTCTTGTCCTCGGCCGACAGGTCGGACGGATCGGGCAGAGCACTCATGGGGACTCCTCCAAGGGGGTGATCAGCGGCGTGATCAGCACGGTGCCGAGCTTGTTGCGCCGCCCGGCGGTGGCTTCGGCGGTGAACCGCAGGCCGTACGCGTCGACCTGGGATCCGGGGATGGGCACGACGCCCAGGTGCTTGGCGAGCAGGCCACCGACCGAGTCGACGTCCTCCTCCTCGACCTCGAAGCCGAACAGGTCCTTGAGGTCGTCGACGAGGAACCGCGCCGGCACCCGCCAGGCGCCGTCGTCGAGCTGCACGGGCTCGCGCAAGTCGGTGTCGTACTCGTCGGTGATCTCGCCGACGATCTCCTCGAGGATGTCCTCGATCGTGATCAGGCCCGCGGTGCCGCCGTACTCGTCGACGACGACGGCGACGTGCTGGCGCAGCTGCTGCATCTCCGCGAGCAGGTCGTCGACCGGCTTGGACTCCGGCACCCACATCACCGCGCGCATCAGCTCGTCGACGTGCTGGGTGAACTCCACCTCGGGCGCCTCGAAGTCACGCCGGACCAGGTCCTTCAGGTAGACCATCCCGACGACGTTGTCGAGGCTCTCCTCGATCACCGGCATCCGCGAGAAGCCGCTGCGCAGGAAGAGCGACAGCGCCTGGCGGATGTTCTTGTGCCGCTCGACGAAGAGGACCTCTCCGCGCGGCACCATCACCTCACGCGCGACGGTGTCGCCGAGCTCGAGCACGGAGTGGATCATCGAGCGCTCGTCGTCCTCGATCACGTTGGAGGCCTCGGCCAGGTCCACCAGCTCGCGCAGCTCGGTCTCGGTCGAGAAGGGCCCCTCGCGGAAGCCCTTGCCGGGCGTGAGGGCGTTGCCGAGCAGGATCAGCAGCTGCGGAAGCGGTCCCAGAACACGGGTGACCGCGACGATGGGGGTCGCCGCGACCAGCGCGACACGCTCGTTGTGTTGGCGCCCGACGGTACGGGGCGCGACGCCGATCGCGACGAAGGAGATCACCAGCATCACCGCGATCGCGGTGACGTAGGTGGCCGGGCCGGCGTCGTGGTACCAGTGCTCGACCAGCAGCGCGACGATGACGATCGCGGAGATCTCGCACAGGAGGCGCAGCAGCAGGATGGTGTTGAGGTAGCGCGACGGGTCGGCGAGCAGCATGACGAGGCGCTTGGCGCCCGGGCGCCGGTCCTCGGCGAGCTCCTCGGCACGGGCGTGCGAGAACGGCCCGAGGGCCGCGTCGGCGCAGGAGAACAGGCCGGCCAGGACCACCAGCAGCGTGGCCGCGACGACGAGCGTCGCTTGCGTCATCGGTGCGTCCCGGGCGTCAGTGGCCCGGGTTGCCGAGAGCGAAGTCGGCCGAGGGCGCCTTCGCCTGCGACCCGTACGCGGCGAGCAGCTCGGCCTGGAGGGTGAACATCTCGCGGTGCTCCTCGGGCTCGGCGTGGTCGTAGCCGAGCAGGTGCAGGATGCCGTGGGTGGTGAGCAGCTCCAGCTCGGGGACCAGACCGTGTCCGGTGGCCTCGCCCTGACGCTCCGCGACGCTCGGGGCGACCATCAGGTCCCCCAGGACGCCCTCCTCCGGGTCCTCGTCGATCAGACCCGGCCGCAGCTCGTCCATCGGGAAGGCGAGGACGTCGGTCGGGCCCTCCTTGTCCATCCACTGCTGGTTGAGCTGGGCGATGGTGTCCTCGTCGACGACCTTGATGCAGAGCTCGGCCTGGGGGTGCACGCGCATCCGGTCCATCACGAAGCGGGCCACCTGCGCGAGGTGCTCGACGTCGAGGTCGTAGCCGGACTCGTTGAGGACCTCGATGCTCACCTGGTCTCCTCGGTCTGGAGGTGGTCGTCGCCGCTCTTCTCGGCGTTGCGGGCGGCGATGCGTGCCTGGATGGCCGCATCGTAGTCGTCGTACGCGGCGACAATCCGCCCGACGAGCGCGTGCCGGACGACGTCGTGGCTGGTGAGCTTGTTGAAGCTGATGTCGCGGACCTCGCCGAGGATCCCCTCGACGACGCTCAGGCCGGACTTCTGCGAGGTCGGCAGGTCGTTCTGCGAGGCATCGCCGGTGACGACCACCTTGGAGCCGAAGCCGAGGCGGGTGAGGAACATCTTCATCTGCTCAGGCGTGGTGTTCTGGGCCTCGTCGAGGACGATGAAGGCATCGTTCAACGTCCGGCCGCGCATGTAGGCCAGGGGCGCGATCTCGATCGTGCCGGCCGTCATCAGCTTGGGGATCAGCTCGGGGTCGAGCATGTCGTGCAGCGCGTCGTAGAGCGGGCGCATGTACGGGTCGATCTTCTCGGTCAGCGTGCCGGGCAGGAAGCCGAGCTTCTCGCCCGACTCGACGGCGGGACGGGTCAGGATGATCCGGTTGACCTGCTTGCTCTGCAGGGCCTGGACGGCCTTGGCCATCGCCAGGTAGGTCTTGCCGGTACCCGCGGGGCCGATCCCGAACGTGATCGTGTGCTTGTCGATCGCGTCGACGTAGCGCTTCTGGTTGAGCGTCTTGGGCCGGATCGAACGGCCCCGGTTGCTGAGGATGTTGAGGGACAGGACATCGGCGGGCTTGGCCGCCTCCTCGTCCTTGAGCATCGAGATGACCCGCTGCACGGTGTCGGCGGAAACGCCCTGGCCCGTACGGATGATCTGGACGATCTCCTCCAGGATCCGCTCGATGAGGGCGACCTCGGCCGGCTCGCCGTGCAGCGTGATCCGGTTGCCGCGCACGTGCAGATCGGTGTCGAAGTGGCTCTCGATGATGCCGAGGTGCTCATCGGCGGGGCCGAGCACGCTGACCAGATCGACGCTGTTGGGCACCACGACCGTGTGCTTGGTGGTGGGACGGCGATCGCCCTGGTCGTGGGGCTCGGGCTGGGTCTGCTGGTCAGTCATGGATGCCCTGGACGGGCCCTCTCCTCGGTGGTCGAAGCGTACGGGTGCGCGTGACTACAACGACACGGCACACCTGCCATGTTCCCGCATCCCAGCGCTGCGAACCCACTCCACGCCATACTCGTGTCCATGACCGTGCTGTCACGCCGCCGTCGCGCCGCCCTCGGGCTCGCCGCCGGCGCCCTCCTCCTTGCCGGTACGAGCGGGTGCGGGTCCACCGACAACGTCGCCGGCAACACGGCGGCCGACCCCGACCAGACGCCCGTCGCCGCGTCCTCGCCGGACGCGAGCGGCTCCCCCACCGCCTCCGACTCCCCGCCGGTTCCGGGCGCGACGGCGAGCGACGCCGATCCCGGCGATGGCACCGCCCCGGCATCGATCGAGATCGACTCGCCCCAGAACGGCAAGGAGGTCAGCTCGACGCTGAGCGTCTCCGGTACGGCCAACTCCCCCGAGGCCAACGTGCCCTGGCAGATCGACTCGCCGACGGACGGCGTCCTGGTCTCCGGCTTCGCGACCGCGGAGGGCTGGCTGGACAAGGCCTACCCGTGGTCGACCTCGATCGACATCGGCGCGCTGCAGCCCGGCACGTACACGTTCACCGCGCGCGTCGACGACGACTCGAAGAAGGAGGGCACCACGCCCCCCAGCGCGACGATCACCTTCGTCAAGAAGTGATCGTGGCGGCGACCCGCTCGCTCGTACGGCGCGCGTGCCGGGTCGTCGTCCACACCGCGAGCACGCCCAGGCCCACACCGGCCGCGATCATCAGCCACCAGCCGATGCGGCTGGCATCGGGCAGCCCGGTCCGGATCGGACCGACGAGGCGCGCCGACACCACCGCGCCGTAGACCGCGACCCCGAGCGAGGCCCCGACCTGGCGGCTCATCGAGGCCACGGCTGCAGCGACGCCGGCCTGGGCACGCGGCAGCCCCGAGACCGCCGTGTTGGTGATGGGCGGGTTGAGCATCCCGAAGCCGGCTCCGAACGCCACGTAGGCAGTCACGAGCAGCCCGTACGGCGTGCCCGCGTCGGTGCCGAGAAGGAGGACGCCCGCCGCCGTGATGCCGAGCGCGGCGAGCAGCAGCGACCACCGGGGACCGTACGCCCCGACCAGGCGACCGCTGATCGGTGACACCACGGCGGTCGCGGCCGCCATCGGCAGGGTCAGGAGCCCCGCCTGCAACGGCGAGAGGCCGCGGACGTCCTGCAGGTAGAGCGTGTTGAGGAACAGGAAGCCGGCGAAGGCGGCGTACCCGACGACCGCGCAGAGCACGGCGCCGGTGAACGGGACGCTGGCGAACAAGCGCGGGTCCAGCAGCGGCTCGATGCGACGCCGCTCGTATCGGGCGAGGAGCGCGGCGGCGATGATCGCCAGGACGAAGCAGCCGAGGACGACGGCAGAGTTCCAGCCACGCCCGTCGCCCTCGATGATCCCGAACGTGAGCGAGGTGAGCAGCACCATCACACTGACCTGGCCGACCGGGTCGAAGCGCCGAGCATGGGGCGCACGCGACTCCGGGACGAAGAGGGCGGTCAGGATGAGCGTGGCCACCACGACCGGGATGTTGAGCCAGAAGATGGCCCGCCAGCCGCTCGCATCCACGAGCACGCCACCCACGACCGGACCGAGCGCCATCGAGAGGCCGACGGTCGCCCCCCAGATCCCGATCGCCTGCGCGCGCTCCCGGGCGTCGTGGAAGGTGTTGGTGAGGATCGACATCGCGACCGGGTTGAGCATCGACCCGCCGACCGCTTGGAGGGCGCGCGCCGCGATCAGCACCTCTATCCGGGGCGCCACCGAGCACAGCAGCGAGCCGGTGCCGAAGAGGAACAGCCCGGCCTGGAAGACCCGGCGGCGGCCCCATCGGTCGCCGCTGGAGCCGGCGAGCATGAGCAATCCGGCGAGCACCACGCTGTAGGCGTCGACGACCCATTGGAGCTGCGCGTAGCTGGCGCCGAGGTCGCGCTGGATGCTGGGCAGCGCCAAGTTGAGGCCGGTGACGTCGATGCCGACGATGAACAGGCTCAGGCAACAGACGGCGAGCACGAGCCAGCGATTGGTGGTCCTCACGAGGTTGCCGCCTGGCGGAGCTTGTCGAGCAGCCGGGCGAGCTGGTCGCGCTCCGCGGGGCTCAGCGCCTCGAACATCGGCGGTGGGGTCGGGAGCTGGCGCACCTCCGCCACCCAGGCCCGGCCGAGCTCCGTCGCCTCGATCACCTTGCGCCGACCGTCGTCGGGGTCGGGCGCTCGGGTGACCCAGCCGCGGTCGCACAGGTCGGTGACCAGGACGGAGGCGGCGGGGGCGTCGATGTGAAGCTGCTCGGCCAGCTCCCGCTGGCTCCACGGTCGTCGGACGATGCGTCGCATCGCGCGGTAACGGCTGAACGGCACGTCGAGGTGGGCCGCGAACGCTGCCGCCCAGTGGCTCTTGTGGTCCATGACGAGATCGGACATGGCCAGCCAGACCTCGGCGGGCGATGCCTCAGTTGTGCTCATACAATGATTGTACGCCAACAACTATCGACGCGCACGCCCTCTCGTGCGGAGCGGGTGCCCTCAGGCCCATCGGGGCGTACGCGCGAGCAGGGCGCTGACCGCGGCGAGCCCGGCGGTGGAGGTACGGAGCACCTCGGCACCGAGCCGTACGGTGGAGGCCCCCGCCTCCTCGAAGGTGGTGATCTCCTCGGGAGTCAGGCCGCCCTCGGGGCCGACGACCACGATGAGCTGCCGGGTCACCGGGGGCAGCGCGACGTCACCGAGTCGCTGGGCGCCCTCCTCGTGCAGCACGACCGCGACCGTCGTGTCGGCCTCGGCGCGGATCAGCGCGGCCACGTCGGCGGTGGACGCCATCGCGACGACGTCGGGGAAGTGCGGCCGGCGGGCCTGCTTGGCCGCCTCCCGGGCGGTCGAGCGCCACTTCGCGAGCGACTTCTCGGCGCGCTCGCCCTTCCAGACCGCGACCGACCGCGACGCCGCCCATGGCACGATCCGCGCAGCGCCGATCTCGGTGAGGACCTCGACCGCGAGCTCGCCGCGCTCGCCCTTGGGCAGTGCCTGCACGACCGTGACGCGCGGCGTGGGCTCGGGGTCGTCCGTACGGGCGGTGACGGTGACGCGGAAGACCCGCTTGCCGGTCTCGGCGACCTCGCCGGTCACCGCTGCGCCGGCACCGTCGGTGAGGACGACCGACTCCCCCACCCGCAGCCGGCGCACGGCGACGGCGTGGTGGGCCTCGTCGCCCTCGACCGTGACGCTGTCGCCCGCGGCGACGCCGTCCAGCGAGGGGACGAGGTGGACCGGAAGGCTCATCGGCGTACTCGCTTCGCTCGGCTCACTTGAAGGCGTCGCGGAACCGACCGAACACGCCCTTGGTCGAGGCGCGCATGTGACCCTCCGGCTGCTCCTCGCCGCGCAGGGTGGCGATCTGGCGCAGCAGCTCCTCCTGGGCGGCGTCGAGCTTGGTCGGGGTCTCGACCTGGATGGTGACGATGAGGTTGCCGCGGCCGCCGCGCAGGCCCGGGACCCCGCGCTCGCGCAGCACCTGCTCGGCACCGGACTGGGTGCCGGGCTTGATCTCGAGCTCGAACGAGGTGGTGGCGGGGTCCGCGTCCGGCAGGTCGGCCTCGAGGGTCGGCAGCGTCATCGTGGTGCCGAGAGCGGCCGCCGTCATCGGGATCGTCACGGTGCAGTGCAGGTCGTTGCCGTGCCGGGTGAACGTCTCGTGCCGAGCGACCTCGATCTCGACGTAGAGGTCGCCGGCGGGACCGCCACCGGGACCGACCTCGCCCTGCTCGGAGAGCTGGACGCGGGTGCCGGTGTCGACGCCGGCAGGGATCTTCACCGTCAGAGTGCGACGCGAGCGGACCCGGCCGTCGCCGCCGCAGTCGCGGCAGGGGTCCGCGATGATCGAGCCGAAGCCGCGGCAGGCGGCGCACGGGCGCAGGGTGCGGATCTCGCCGAGGAACGAGCGCTGCACGTGGGCGACCTCGCCGGCTCCACGACAGGTCTCGCAGATGTGCGGCTGGGTCCCGGCCGCCGCCCCGGCACCATGACAGGTGTCGCAGACGACCGCGGTGTCGACCTTGAGCTCACGGGTGACGCCGAAGGCGGCCTCGGCCAGGTCGATGTCGAGCCGGATCAGGGCGTCCTGTCCCCGGCGCGTACGCGGGCGGGGGCCTCGGCCGCTGGACGTGCCGCCCTGGCCCGCACCGCCGAAGAAGGCGTCCATGATGTCGGTGAAGGAGAAGCCCTGCCCGGCCGCACCGAAGCCGCCGCCGAACGGATCGCCGCCACGGTCGAACGCAGCCCGCTTCTGCGGGTCGGAGAGGATCTCGTAGGCGTGCGAGACCTCCTTGAAGCGGTCCTGGGCAGCGGGGTCCGGATTGACGTCCGGGTGGTACTGCCGGGCCAGCTTGCGGTAGGCCTTCTTGATGGTGGCGTCGTCCGCGTCGCGGTCGACACCGAGGAGCTCGTACGGATCCACGTGTTCTCTTCCGACTCTCTGCTGCTTGCCGTGCTGCTCGGGCTGGGGCTGAGGCTCAGGCCTCGTCGAGGATGTTGCTGAGGTAGCGGGCGACGGCACGCACCGCGGCCATCGTCCCGGGGTAGTCCATGCGGGTGGGGCCGACGATGCCCAGCGACGCCAGGGCCTCGTCACTCGGGCCGTAGCCGGTGGCGACGACACTGGTCTGGGCGAGCTGCTCGTACGGGCCCTCGGCGCCGATGCGGACCGTGACCAGTCCGCCTGAGGTCGCCTCCCCCATCAGCTTGAGCAGCACGACGTGCTCCTCCAGCGCCTCCAGGAGTGGGCGGACGGCGGTGTCGAAGCTGTCGCCGTAGCGGGCCAGGTTGCTCGCGCCCCCGACGGCGACCCGCTGATCGGAGCGGTGGTCGCTCATCGCCTCGACGAGGGTGGTGACGACCGCGCCGGTGATCTCGGAGGTGGTCTCGGAGGCACGCTCGGCGACCTCGCGCAGCCGGGCGCTGGCCTGGGCGATCACCTCGCCGGCGGCGGCGCCGTTGAGACTGGCGCGCAGGCCGGCGAGCGTGTCGTCGTCGATGGGCCCCGGCAGCTCGACCACGCGCTGCTCGACCCGCCCGGTGGACAGGATCAGGACGGCGAGCAGGCGCATCGGCGCGAGCGCGACGAGCTCGACGTGGCGCACGGTGCTGCGGCTGAGCGTGGGGTACTGCACCACCGCGACCTGACGGGTGAGCTGGCTGAGCAGGCGCACGCTGCGACCCACGACGTCGTCGAGGTCGACCGCACCGGCCATGAAGCTGCTGATGGCGCGCTTCTCGGCGCTGCTCATCGCCTTGACGGTGGTCAGCCGATCGACGAAGAGCCGGTAGCCCTTGTCGGTCGGCACCCGGCCGGCGCTTGTATGGGGCTGGGTGATGTACCCCTCCTCCTCCAGCGCCGCCATGTCGTTGCGCACGGTCGCGGGACTCACGCCCAGGCCGTGGCGCTCGACGAGCGACTTGGAGCCGACCGGCTCCTCGGTGGCGACGTAGTCCTCGACGATCGCGCGGAGCACGGCCAGTCGTCGCTCGTTCTGCATCTCGCCTCCTCGTCGTCGATCCACCGACCCTGGCACTCAGATCCGGTGAGTGCCAATCGTACTAGGGATTCCTGAGCGTGCGCCTTCCGGTCGCGCTCGCGTCGCGTCGACGTCGCCGAGGTTTCACCCGCCCTCGGTTGGCTTTCTTGCGCCGCCGACCGACGCGCGGCCGACACCACCCTAGGAGCACCCGTGAACCACACCAGCCGCATCACCCTCGCCGCGATCGGTGCCACGGCCATCGCTGGCGTCGTCATCCCGCTGGGCGCCTTCGCGTCCGGCAACTCGACGGCCGCCGCGTGCTCCTCACAGCTCCGGGCGGCCGCAGGCGCTCAGCGGAAGGTCGACGGCGAGCACGCCGCACTGGTCAGGGCCGCCACGAAAAAGGCCAGGACGGCGAAGGCCCGCGCCCTCAAGGCCGCCGCGATCGACCAGGCGACCGCCGCGCTCATCGCCGACCAGCGTGCGCTGGCCGCGGCGCAGTCCGCCGTGATCTCGTGCCAGGGCTCCCTCCCGATGCCGACCGCCACCGTGACCGCCACCGTCACGGCGACCGCAACCGTCACCCAGACCGTGACCGCCCCGCCGCCGGCACTCCCCTCCTCCGTGATCGCGGTCGTGGGCGACACCGCGTGCGAGCCCGACACCGCCGACAACGACGGCAACCCGCAGGCGATCAAATGCGACGGGGCCAGCATCGGCGAGAACCCGGCGACCGGGACGACCAGCCAGTCCCTCGGCATGGCCGGCGCGTATGCGACCGTCGATCAGATCGAGGGCTGGCACCCGGTCGCGGTGCCGATGGTCGGCGACGAGCAGTACCAGGTGGGCAAGCTCTCGGACTTCCAGCAGTCCTTCGACAAGACGTACGGCGCCATCAAGTACCTACTCAAGCCCGCGCCCGGCAACCACGAGTTCTACGGCTACACCAAGAAGGGCGACGCCGAGCAGCCGCAGAACGGCACCGGCTACTTCGGCTACTTCAACGGCGTCGACGCCGACGGTGACGTCCGGGCGGAAGGACAGGCCGGACACGACAGCCCGCAGGACCAGGGCTGGTACTCCTACGACATCGGGCAGTGGCACTTCATCTCGCTCAACGCCGAGTGCGGAGCGCCCGCCTTCGGGGGCAACGGCAGCGCGGCCACGACGGCCACCTGCGACCCCGCCCAAGGCCTGGCGAAGGCAGAGACGGACTGGCTCCGGACCGACCTCGCGGCTGACCAGGGGCGCTGCACCGTGGCGTACTGGCACCAGCCGACCTTCACCGCCAGCGCCGGCGGCTCGCTCGAGGGCAGCGAGCTGGGCAAGGCGTGGTGGCGGCTCCTCTACGCGCACGGCCACGCGATCGTCCTCAACGGCCACGAGCACCTGTACGCCCGGTTCGCGCCGCAGGACCCGGACGGCAACGCCGACCCGGTGAAGGGCATCCGGCAGTTCACCGTCGGCACCGGCGGCGAGGCGCTCGATGCGCTGAGGACAGGAGCCGCCGACGTCAACCAGTTCACGCTCGATCCGACGAGCGGGACATACTCCCCCGGCCACGTCGACGGGACCAACCTCGAGTACGGGGAGGCGAGCGCGTTCGGCGCCATGAGGATGACGCTGAGCCAGGACGGCAGCGGCCACTACTCCTGGGACTTCGAGCCCTCGGCCATGCCCCAGGGCGCCGACGCCTCGTCGATGTCGTCGTACGCCGACATGGGCTCCGCGACCTGCTGAGTCCGGCTTCCTCAGCACGCACCGGCGTGTGACGCCTGTGCGTGGTGAGGCTGCTGGGATGATGACCGGCATGGCCGACCGCTACACCACCGACGTGCTCACCACCGACTGGCGCGCCCCCAAGAACGGCCGCGCCGTGCCGGCTCCGGCCGAGATCGGCGCCGTGGTGGAGGAGGTGCAGACCGACTTCGTCGGCGAGATCGTCGCCGTGGACCGACAGCTCAACACCGTCACCCTCGAGGACCGCCGGATGAAGCGGCGCACCTTCGAGCTCGGTCCGGGCTTCCTGCTGGAGGGCAAGCCGGTCATTCTCACCGCGCCCGTCCCGAAGGCCGCCGCTCCGAGTGGCCCGAAGCGCACGGCGTCCGGCTCGATCGCCGTCGAGAACGTCAAGGCCCGGGTCGCGCGGCAGAGCCGGATCTTCGTGGAGGGCCGGCACGACGCCGAGCTGGTCGAGCGGGTCTGGGGCGACGACCTGCGCATCGAGGGCGTCGTGGTCGAGTACTTGGGCGGCGTCGACGACCTCGCCGACCACTTGAAGGACTTCAAGCCCTCGCCCGAGCGCCGCGTCGGCGTGCTGGTCGACCACCTCGTCCGCGGCTCCAAGGAGTCTCGCATCGCCGAGGCGATCATGCGTGGGCCGCACGGCAAGAGCGTCAAGATTGTCGGCCACCCGTTCATCGACGTGTGGCAGGCGGTCAAGCCCGATCGCCTCGGGCTGCAGGCCTGGCCGACGATCCCGCGCTCGATCGAGTGGAAGAAGGGGGTCTGCCAGCACCTCGGCTGGCCGCACCGCGACCAGGCCGACATCGCCCGCGCCTGGCAGCACATCCTGTCGAAGGTGAAGTCGTACGACGACCTCGAGCCGGCCCTGCTGGGGCGGGTCGAGGAACTCATCGACTTCGTCACGGTCGGCTGACGGCGCCGCCCGACGTGTCGCGGTGGTCTCAGACCAGGAGGTCGCGCACCACGCCGTCGGCGAGCAGCCGGCCGGCGTCGGTGAGCACGATCCGGTCGCCCGCGCTTGTCGGCTCGATCGTCACCAGACCGCGCTCGACCTGCGCCGGCACGGCCGCCCGCCCGTCCTCGTCGAGGGCAGTGAGGCTCATCCCCTCCTGGAGGCGCAGCTCGAGCATGACCCGCTCCACGCGCCGGTCCTCGGCGCTCAGCGTCTCTCGTCCGTGGGCGGGGCTGACGCCGGCGTGGATCCGGTCGGCGTACGCGGCCGGGTGCTTGACGTTCCACCAGCGCACTCCGCCGACGTGGCTGTGCGCGCCGGGCCCGACACCCCACCAGTCGCCGCCGCGCCAATAGAGCAGGTTGTGCCGGCACTGGTGCTCGGGCGAGGTCGCCCAGTTGGAGACCTCGTACCAGCTCAGGCCGTTGCCGCGCAGGCGCTCGTCGGCGACGATGTACTTGTCGGCGAAGTCGTCCTCCTCCGGCATCGGCAGCTCACCGCGACGCACGCGTCGCGCCAGGGCCGTGCCGTCCTCGACGATGAGGCTGTAGGCGGAGATGTGATCGGGACCGCAGGCGAGGGCGTCGTCGAGCGAGCGCTCCCAGTCGGCCATCGACTCACCGGGGGTGCCGTAGATCAGGTCGAGGCTCACGCCGCCGCTGTCGGCGGAGGTGAAACCGGCGGCGCGGGCCCACTCGACGACGGCCGGTACGCGCAGCGGGTCGTGGGTGCGGTCGAGGACGGCGAGGACGTGCGGCACCGAGCTCTGCATCCCGAGCGAGAGCCGGGTGAAGCCGCCGGCGCGCAGCTCGTCGACGTAGCGCAGGTCGACGCTGTCGGGGTTGGCCTCGGTGGTGATCTCGACGTCGTCGGCGAGGCCGAACTCGTCGCGGATCGCTGCGACGATCCGGGTCAGGTCGTGTGCCGGGAGCAGGGTGGGCGTGCCGCCGCCGAAGAAGATCGTGTCGACCGGACGGTCCGAGTCGCCGAGGACCGTCCGGGCCCGGCGGATCTCGGCGATCGCCTGGTCGGCGTACGTCTGCCGGCTCACACCCGGCCCGAGTTCGGTGGCCGTGTAGGTGTTGAAGTCGCAGTAGCCGCAGCGGACCGTGCAGAACGGCACGTGCACGTAGAAGCCCAGGCCGTTGGCGCCGAGCGTGCTCAGCGCCGACTCGGGGAGGCTGCCGTCGGCAGGAGCGGGGTCGCCGACGGGCAGTGCGGAGGGCATGTGCCCATTGTCGCCGCTGGACGGGCGAACCCCTCAGTCCGCGCTGGGCATCAGGATCCACAGCAGGATGTAGATGAGGAACTGGGGCCCCGGCAGCAGGCAGGAGATCACGAAGGCGATCCGGACGGCCTTCGGGTCGACGCCGAAGCGGTAGCCGAGGCCGGAGCAGACCCCGGCGATCCAGCGGTCGCTCCTCGGGCGGGTGAGTGTCCGTGTCATGCCTCCACTGTGCCCGCATCGCGGTGATGGCTCCATCGGGAACTCCCCTGATCCACCCAGGGGCTTCAGGGCCGGGTCAGCGGAAGTCCCGGGAGCGGTGTCGCTCGGCGAGGGCCTGCGCGGCCTCGGGGTAGACCTGCGCGAGCCCACCGATCCGGATCGCGATCAGGTTGGTGGCACCCTCGCTGCGCTCGAGGCGGCCCTCGATCAGCAGCGCGTTGACCGTGCCCACCAGCTTGCGGTGCTTGGCCCAGACGGTCTCGCTGCAGACGACGTTGAGCATGCCGGTCTCGTCCTCGAGGTTGAGGAAGGTGACCCCACCCGCGGTGCCGGGACGCTGGCGGTGGGTGACCAGTCCGGCGACGGTGAGGGTGCGCCCGGTCCCGTACGAGGGCAGCTCGTCGATCGCCGGGATGGCGTACGCGCGCAACCGCGCCCTGACGTGGGCGAACGGGTGCCCCTCCGGGCTGACCCCGGTCGCCCACAGGTCCGCGAGGGTCTCCTCGACCGGATGCATCGCGGGCAGCTCAGGGGCCTCGATCGCCAGCCCGATCCCCTCGAGCTGATCGGGCCGCTCGGTCCAGCCGGCCGCCCACAGCGCCTGCCGCCGGTCCTGGCCGCCGAACGCCTCGGCGAAGACCCCCGCGGTGGCGAGCGCCTCCAGCTGAGCACGCTCCAGGCCGGCACGACGCGACAGGTCGAGCTGGTCGCGGAAGGGACGCTCCGCCCGCGCCTCGACGAT
>Ga0308170_10003237_pt1 | contig 13436 bp, 9 predicted proteins | sample PhyBR2_2_FD_202136 | JGI IMG/M metagenome (GOLD analysis project Ga0308170, IMG submission 202136) | Phyllosphere microbial communities from UC Gill Tract Community Farm, Albany, California, United States - DLSLSB.R2 | ecosystem: Host-associated > Plants > Phyllosphere > Unclassified | place... | reverse complement strand
TCGCCGACATGCCGCGGAGGAGTTCAATGCCGATGGGCACTACCGAGACGAGAACGATGGCGATGAAGATGATGTCCAGGTTGTCCCGGACCCAGGGAACGGTGTCGCCCAGCAGGAATCCGAGCAGGGTCACGCCGCCGCCCCACAGGGCCGCGCCGATGACGTTGTACATGAAGAACTTGCGCTTGCTCATCTGCGCAACGCCGACAATCACGGGGACAAAGGTCCGGATGATGGGAACGAAGCGGGCCAGGATGAGCGCCTTGCCGCCGTGCTTTTCGAAGAATGCGTGGGCGCTCTCGATGTTCTCGCGTTTGAACAGTTTGGAGTCGGGCCTGTTGAAGATGGCCGGCCCCGCCTTGGAGCCGATCAGGTAGCCGGCCTGGTTCCCAATGATCGCGGACACCACGATCAACGCGGCGAACGCGAAGATGTTGAATTTGATGGTGCCCGTGGCCACCAGCAGGCCCGCCGTGAACAGCATGGAATCGCCGGGCAGGAAGAAACCGATGAGCAGGCCGGTCTCGGCGAAGATGATGCCGCACACCAGCAAGACCACCCACGGGGCGAGCGCCGGATCGGCCAGGAAGACCTGGGGGTTCAGCCAGTCGGGCAGGAAGGAAGCCATGGGCGGCTGCACCGGACCCGCGCCGCCCAGCATGGACACAGCGAGGTGGTTCATCACAGGAAAGTTCACCCCCCAAGCGTACTGGACGGGCCTGTCCTTCCCGGGCCCGGGCGGCCGGCGGCGGTAAGGTGGGGGCCGTGGGTTTGGACTTTACGGCGATCGACTTCGAAACAGCCAACGGCTTCCGGGGCTCTCCGTGCTCCGTGGGCCTGACGAAGGTAAGGGGCGGGAAAATTGTTGCCGAGGCCTCCTGGCTGATGAAGCCACCGGCCGGCTACGACCACTTTGACCACCACAACGTCCGGATCCACGGAATCACCCCTGCCGACGTCGCGGTGCAGCCGCGATTCGGTGACCTGTTCCCGGAAATCGGAGCGTTTATCGGCGAGGACATTCTGGCCGCCCACAATGCAGCGTTCGACCTCGGCGTGATCCGTTCCGCGCTGGAAGTCTCCGGGCTGCCCGGGCCGGCCTACGACTACGTCTGCACGGTGATGTTGTCGCGCCGCTGCTACTCCCTGGTCTCCAACTCCCTTCCCTTTGCCGCGGAGGAAGCGGGCGTGCCGCTGGTGAACCACCACGACGCCGCGGAGGATGCCCGCGCCTGCGCCGGCATCCTCATCGACATCGCCGCCCGCAACGGTGCAAACAGCATCGCCGAACTGTATCTCTCCCTGGGCCTGGCCATGCCGCGGCAGCAGGCGTTTGACCCGGCCACGGGTGAACTGTCGAAACCCAGCCTGGCGGCCATCTCCGGCGCCTCCGGCAACGGCGCGGCGCTGGTGCGCCGCTTCCAGTCCGGCTGGCCGGAGGAAGGGATCAATCCCGAACCCAACGCCGACGCCGAGCCCGGCCACCCGCTCTACGGCCAGACTGTCGTGTTCACCGGACAGCTCTCCATCGGCCGCCCGGACGCCAAGCTCCGCTCGGCGCACCACGGTGCCCGCACCGAAAGCCGGGTGACCGGCCGCACCACCGTCCTGGTGGTGGGGGACGGCTTCGTGGCCTCGGACCTGCGCTCGGGACGGCTGACCGGGAAGGCGCGGCGCGTCCTGGAACTCCATGAGCGCGGACAGGCCATCGAGGTGTTGTCCGAAGGCGAGTTCCTGCAAATGGTGGGCAGTGCGGCTGTGCCTTCCACCGAACCCCGGCCCTTCACCGCACCGGCCGGCAGGGCTGCCTTCGCGCCCGCCGTCAATGCCTGAGGCGGCCCCGCAGGCCCTCTCCGGTTAACAGGCCCTGTCCGGTTAATCCGGCGCAACAAATCTTGGCCGGCGGGACCGACGCTCTTACCCTTGCGTGATGAGCTCCTTGTTCGCGTTCCCCAATCCCGTCAACGAGTACGCTGCCCGCACCACGGCAGCCCTGGTGGTTTTGCTCGCTGTGGTTACGGCCGTGACAGGTTCTCTGTGGGGCCTGGTTGCCATCGCCGTCGGGTTCTGGCTCCGCCTGCTCTTTGGCCCGCGGATCTCACCTTTGGCGGTCCTCTCCGTCAAGGTCATCACTCCACGGCTGGGAAAGGTGAGGCTCGTTCCCGGCCCGCCGAAGCGCTTTGCCCAGGGCATCGGCGCCGCCGTGTCCACCACCGCGCTGTTGCTGCTCGCGTCCGGCATGGGGCTGGCAGCCTGGCTGCTGCTGGGGATCCTGGTGGTGGCGGCATCGCTTGAGGCTTTTGCCGGATTCTGCCTGGGCTGCACGATTTTCGGCTTCCTGCAGCGCCGCGGCGTCATCCCCGAAGACGTTTGCGAGGCCTGCAATAACATCAGCCTTCGCCGGTCGTGACCCGCACCAGCTGATCAGCCATCCCGCGGACCACGTCATGGCCTTCGAGGGCCGCGAGCCAGGGTGCGGGCAGGCAGTCCTCTCCGTACCAGGCGCCGAGGATGTTGCCAGCCAGGGATCCGGCGGTGTCGCTGCCACCGCTGTGGTTCACCGCCACAGCCATGGCGTCCCGGAAGTGCTGCTCCGGCAGCACCACCGCCGCGTCTGCCGGGAGCGTGGCGAGGACGGCGTAAAGTGCGACGGCGAGTGCCTCGTCCGCGAGCCAGCCTCCGCCCAGCGCCGGGATCAGTTCCTCGGGTGGAATGCCCGCGGTGTCCGCGAACCGAAGGGCAGCCGCAAGCCGGTCGGGCAGCTCCGGTGCCACGTGCGGAAGGGTGGCCGCATGGGCGGTCACGGCGGCGGCGGCTTCCCGCAGGTCCTCTCCGGCGACCAGCCGGTGGATCAGGAGGCTGAAGATACCGGAGCTCTGGCGTGCCGCCGGGTGGCCGTGCGTCAGTGACGCGGCATCGGAGCTCAGCTTGTAGGCGGCCTCGGGCGAGATGTGCGGGATCAGCCCGAACGGCGCTGAGCGCATCACCGTGCCGGCACCTTTCGAGTCCGGGTTGACGGGGCGCACCGAGGTTCCCATCTCCCCGGTGGCCAGTCCGCTGATGCAGTCCTGCTCCGGGTGCCGACGCTGCCGCAGCACTTCATTGCCGTCGATCCAGCGGGGCTGGGGAGCCGGTGCGGATGGCCCCGCGTCGGTGCCCTGGGTGGCCAGCCAGCGCAGGTAGGCCAGCCATACACACGCATTTACGTCCGCGCCCACGCCGGAGTTGGCCCACTCCAGAGCCTCCACCAGCCCGTCCACGGTGTACAGGGTCAATTGCGTGTCGTCAGAGAAGTGGCAGGGGCCGGAGAGGTCTTCAAAGCCCGTCAGGCCGCGGGCGCCGAATCGCCGGCGGATCTCCTCGATGGAATCGAACTCCACGGCGTAGCCCAGCGCATCGCCCAGCGCCCCGCCCAGGAGGGAGCCATGGATCCGGGATTTGGGAGTGGGGGTGCCGTGGTCGTTGCTCATGGAGACAAATTTACCGTCCGGACGCGCCCGGCCTGGTTGCGGCGGCGGCCCGCTGGGGAAGGCGGGGCAAAACGGGTGCGGACAGCAGGTGTCCAGCAAACGCCCAGCCTGGGCTGGAATACTGCTCGGGTTGCCTGGCGCTGCCCGCCGGACCTGCCGGCCGGGGCGGCTCGGAAACCCAACAGAGCACCCGACGAGCAAAGGTCCCACCATGAGCACCCCTGTCCCAGCCCGCGACGCACTGCAGCCCGGCGGCGCGGATCCCGCCCGCAGCGGACTGATGCCCCGCCTGGCCGCGGAGGCGTTTGGCAGCCTCTTCCTGGCGGTGGTCGGGCTGGGCGTACCGCTGTTCAGCATCCCGCAGTCCAGCCCCATGCCCGCCGCCTTGGCTGCCGGCCTCGCCGTCACGGCCGCCATGCTCGCCTTCGGGCATATCTCCGGTGGCCACTTCAACCCGGCCATCACCCTGGGGCACCTCCTGGCCGGGCGGATCCGGGCGGGGGCGGCGGCAGCGTACGCCGCTGCCCAGGTCGTGGGATCCCTGGTGGGTGCCGTTGCCTTGTTTGGAATCCTGCGCACCCTGCCCGGTATTCCCGACAGCCGCACCGCCTTCGACACAGTGGCCGCCGGCTTTGGCGACCACTCCATCATCCAGGCGCCCCTTGCCGCAGTGGTGCTTCTGGAACTGCTGGGGGCCGCGATCGTCGTGGCCATCTTCCTGGGCGCTTCCGGCCGCGACAACGGCGGCCTGCAGGGCAATGCCGGCACGGACGCCGGCAGCCGGACGGTAGCTGCCGTTGCCGTGGGCCTGTCCTTCGCAGCGCTTCTCCAGGTAGGCCAGTCCGTCGGAAACCTGCCGTTCAACCCGGCCCGGGCTCTCGCCGCGGCCGTTTTCAGCTCCGGCGCGGCCTTGGGACAGGTATGGATCTTCCTGGTGGCTCCGCTGGCCGGCGCGGCCATCGCAGGCCTGGTGTTCCGGATTTCAGGCACGGCCGACTCCACGCAGAGCGCCGCAGCGGCGGACGACGCCGCGCAGGACCCGGACGCCGCAGGCGCGGAAGCAGCCGGGGCCGTCGGCCCGGAGACCGGGGCATCATCTGTCCAGGCCGGTGACGACGACGCCGTTGAGGCTTCGGAAGTGGAACCGCACCTCCCTGCGGCCCCTGGCGCCGCACCGGACAAGCACGCGGGCAACGTCAGCGAGGCCCAGGAGTTTTTCGAGGGCAAGCGATCCTGAACAGTCCGCGCCGCGGCGTTTTCCGCCACTGTCAGTGGCTGCCGATAGCGTAGGAATATGCGGTTACTTCATACCTCGGACTGGCACCTGGGCCGTTCCTTCCACGGCGTTGGCATGCTGGATGCCCAGCGGGCCTTCGTCGACCAGCTGGTGGCAATGGTGGAACGGGAGGGAATCGACGTCGTCCTGATCGCCGGCGACGTCTATGACCGGGCACTGCCCGGGGTGGACGTCGTACACCTGCTCGATGACGCCTTGGTCAGGCTCACCGCCGCCGGGGCCAAGGTGGTCCTCACCAGCGGAAACCACGATTCCGCGATCCGGCTGGGTTTCGCCTCGCGGCTGCTGGAACGCGGGGGAGTCCACCTTCGCACCAAGGTGTCCGAGCTCGACGAACCGCTGCTGCTGCCGCTCGGCACGGACGCCGCCGGAGACGAAGCAATCCTGGCCCTGTACGGCATTCCCTGGCTTGAGCCCCGGCTCGTTGCCGACCAACTGGGCGTGGAGACTGCAAGCCACTTCGAGGTGACCCGGGCAGCCACCGGCCGTATCCGGGCCGATATCGCACGGCGGACCGGTGGCCCGACCATCCATTCGGTAGTGCTGGCCCACACTTTCGCCAGCGGCGGCATCAGCTCTGACAGCGAACGGGACCTCAGCATCGGCGGCGTGGGCGCCGTTCCCCTGGACCTGTTCGACGGATTCAGCTACACCGCACTTGGGCACCTTCACGGACGGCAGGCGCTGTCTGACCGCGTGCGCTATTCGGGGTCCCCGCTGGCCTACTCCTTCTCCGAAGCAACGCACCGGAAAGGTGCCTGGCTCGTGGACCTGGGCCCGGACGGAGTCACGTCGGTGCAGGAGGTGGTGTGGGATGCCCCGCGAACCCTTGCCGTGCTGCGCGGCACCCTGGACGAACTCCTTGAGGATCCCGGGCATGCCTGGGCCGAAGCCGCCTATTGCCAGGTCACCCTCACCGATGCCCAGCGTCCCTTGCGGGCGATGGACCGACTCCGCGCACGATTCCCTGGCACCCTGGTCCTGGCCTTCGACCCCCAGGGCGGGGCTGACACGGCCCAGGCCAGCTACAGCAGCAGGCTCGCAGACGCCCCCGACGACCTCGCGGTGTGCTGCGGCTTCCTGGAACATGTGCGTGGACGCAGCGCTGACCAGGTCGAGAAGGCGGCGCTCGCCGCCGCCTTGGAAAATGTCCGGCTGCTGGAGGCCTCGCGGTGAGGATCCATCATCTTCGCATCTCCGGATTCGGCCCGTTCGCCGGGACCGAATCCATCGATTTCGACCGCCTCAGCGCGCACGGGCTGTTCCTGCTGAACGGTCCCACGGGCGCCGGCAAGACCAGCGTTCTCGATGCCATCTGCTTTGCCCTCTACGGATCCGTTCCCGGTGCCCGGCAGGACGGCAAACGGCTCCGAAGCGACCATGCGGAGCCCGGCCAGGAACCGGCCGTTACCTGTGAGTTCTCGGCCCAGGGCCGCCGTTTCGAGGTGACCCGTTCGCCCGCATGGGACAAGCCCAGCGCACGCGGGAGGAACGGTTTCACCACCCAGCAGGCCAAGACACTCCTTCGTGAACGGGTCGGCGGGACCTGGGTGGAAAAATCTGCCCGGAATGACGAAGCAGGCGCCGAGATCATGGCTTTGCTGGGCATGGACCGTGAGCAGTTCACCCGGGTGGTCATGCTGCCGCAGGGCGATTTCGCTGCCTTCCTCAGGTCCAAGGCTGCCGACCGCCTCGACCTGCTGCAGAAACTTTTCGGGACGCAGCGGTTTGAGGCGCTCGAACAGGAGCTGTCCCGGCAGGCCGCCGCGGCCAAGGAGGACGTCGCGGCCCTGGACGGGCAGCTGGGCATCCTTGCTGCGCGCGCCGAAGCCGAGTCCGTCCCGCTCCAGCTTTCGCAAGACGGGTCCCCGGCGGCGGAAGATGCTCCCGGCCGGCTTGTCTGGTTGCAGGCTGCTGTTGCGGCGCGCCTGGCGGAGCTCACGGAGCACGCTGCGAACGCGGCCTCCATCAGCCAGGACCGCCGCGGTGAAGTGGAGCGGGAAACCGCGCGGCACGAGCGGGCCCGGAAACTCCAGGCCGCCACTGCACGGCAGCAGGCCGTGACTGACGGCGCGCCCCGGTACGAAGAACTCGCCGCCCGGCTCGGCCGGCACCGCGACGCCGAGGTCCTCCAGGGGCAGCTGCAGGCAGTGGACGCCGCGGCCGGCAAGGTTCGCAGCGCCCAGGCCGCCGCTGAGTCCGCCATGACCCTCCTGAGGATGGCTGCAACGGACGGTGCCGAACTCTCCCGGCTCGGCTTGGGCGAGAAAGAAGCTACAGCCGCCGGGCCGGGCCACGCCGGCCGTGCCGGGACCAGCGCGGCCGCGGGGGAAATTGTGCCCGGGGCCGCGGCGGAGCTGGGCCGGCTCCGCTCGCTCCTGGCCGTCGTCGAGGCGCGGCTGCCGGATGAGCAGAGGCTGCAGGACCTGCGGGGGCGGCACCGCAGCCTGGCCGGCAGGCAGGACGAACTCAGGCTCCAGGTGGAGACACTGGGAAGCCGGGCATCTCAGCTGCTGGCGGACCGGGGACTGCTGGCAGGAACCTTGGACCAGCTGGAGTCCCGCGCTGCCGAAGCCGCGCTCCGCCGCAAGGAAGCAAATGCGGCCGCGGAACTGCTCGACGTGGTCCAGCGGTACGTGACGGCCGTGGAGGTCCGGGACGTCGTTAACGCCCGCTGTGAAGAGTCGCGGGAGAACCTGCTGGACGCGAAGGGCCGTTGGCTGGACCTGCGGGAGGTTCGGCTCGCCAATGCCGCGTCCGAGCTTGCTGCCCAGCTGGTGTCCGGCCAGCCGTGTCCGGTGTGCGGAAGCGGGGATCATCCGGGGCCGGCAGAATCCGGCACAGGCGGCCCGGCTTTGGCCCAAGCCGAGGAAGACGCCCACGCCGCCTATGAGGCGGCCGAGGCAGCACACGCCACGGCCAGCGCCGAACGTGCCGAGGCCGACCAAGCGGTGGCCGTGCTCGCCGGACAGGGCGGCACCACCCCCGTGGCCGAGGCCCGCGCAATGGCTGGGGAGGCACTGGCTGCGGCAGGGGCTGCCGAGCAGGCAGCGGAGGAGCTCCAGGAGAAGCGGCAACGGCTGGACGCACTCGATGCCGGCATCGAACAAGCCCGCGCAGCGCTGTCGGACGCGGAGGCTGAGCTGTCCCACACCGCTGTCCTGCTGACCGACCTCGCCGAACAGGCTGACGCATTGGACACCGCCCTCGCCGGCCTGCGGGGGGACCACCGGAGCCTGGGCCGGCGGCTGCGGGTGCTCGAGGACGCCGTGGCGGTGCTGGACAAAGCCGTTGAAGCGCAAGCACGGCTGGACACCGCCAGGTTGCAGGCCGCGGAAGCGCAAGAGAACCTTGAGCTGGCCCTCCCGGGGGCGGGTTTCGCCTCAGCCGGCGACGTCCGAAGCCAACTCCTGGAAGCCGCGGACGTGGCAGCACTGGAAGCTGCCGTCCGCGCTGCCAGGGATGAGGCTGCCCGGGTTGCCGGGCTGTTCGAGTCGGAAGACCTGGTGCTGGCCATGGCTGAAGCCGCGGACGGCTTTGCAGCCGATGATGAACGGCTGGAAGGACTTCGGACCGCAGCTGCCGCCGCGCACCATGATGCACGGGAGGCCGATCTCGCAGCGGGCCTGGCACGCCGGTGCCTGGCATCACTTGCTTCCATTGCAGCGGAATATGAGGACCTGCTGTCTTCGTCCCGGGAGCCGGCAGAGCGGGCACAGATGCTCGCCGGACTCGCCGAAGCCGCAGCCGGCAGGGGCGAAAACACCTACCGGATGAGCCTGAACAGCTATGTCCTGGCCGCCCGGCTGGAACAGGTGGCCCTCGCCGCCTCAGAGCGCCTGGTGGCCATGAGCGATGGCCGCTACCTGCTGCAGCATACCGACGCCAAGGCGGCGCGCGGCGCCAAATCGGGGCTGGGCCTTGAAGTGGTGGACCAATGGACCGGCTATCGCCGCGACACCTCCACGCTCTCCGGCGGTGAATCCTTCATGGCCTCGCTGTCACTTGCCTTGGGCCTGGCGGATGTGGTGCAACAAGAGTCCGGCGGGGTGGAAATCGAGACCCTGTTCGTTGATGAGGGTTTTGGCAGCCTCGACGAACAGTCCCTGGAACAAGTCATGGACGCCTTGGAAGGCCTCCGCGACGGCGGCAGGGTGGTGGGACTGGTCAGCCACGTGGCCGAGATGAAGCAGCGGATCGGCACCCAGCTTCAGGTGCTGAAGAGCCGGAACGGCTCAACCCTGCGGATTTCTGAAAGCATGGACGCGCTCTCCTGAACCCGGCCGATATACTTGACCGCGTTACCGGGTTGCGCGCATCGGGAGGAGGGACGATGCGCACTGACTGAACGAGCCCGGAATTGACATCGCATACCACCCCTTCAACCTCCCACGACGTCCCGGCCGGCGGCACGGATCCTTCCGCCCGCGAAGACGCTGCCCCGGATTCCGGCGCAACGGCAGCAGCAGGCCGCTTCGCGCGCCTCCCCGAACTCGCGGGCACGGCATTCCTCCCGCTGGGACTCTTCGCGCGGCTGCCGCTGGCCATGCTGACCGTCGGCACTCTTACCCTTGTCACCTCCGTCAGCGGCTCCTTTGCCGTTGGCGGGACGGCCGCGGGCGCGGTCGGCATCGGCTCGGCGCTGGGGGCGCCCATGCTTGGGTCGCTGGCCGACAGGCGGGGACAACGCCCCGTGCTGCTGGTAGCGGCAGCGCTTAACACGGTAGCTGTGCTGGTACTGCTCCTGGCTGCCCTTGCCACGGGAAGGACCGGCGGCTTCCCGCTGGCAGTCCTGGCCGCGGCCTTTGCTGCCGGAGCGACGTGCCCGCAGGTTGGCCCGCTGGCCAGGGTGCGGTGGATGTCGCTGACAGCTGCTGCGGACGGTGCAGGCGCCTCCGCCGTCCGGGCCCAACGCGACCTTGACACCGCCCTCTCCTACGAAAGTACGGCCGACGAAGTCACCTTTGTGCTGGGGCCCGCGCTGGTGGGAATGCTGGCCAGCCTGGTGGCGCCCTGGCTGCCGCTTGCCTTGGCCGCAGCCATGACCATCACGCTTGTCCCGGCCTTCGCCGTCCACCCTACCCACCGGGCCGTGCCGGTCACCCGGCACGTGCGGGGCAGGGCAGGCGCCGGTGCTGCGACATCCCGAAAGTTGCCCCTGGCCGTGGCACTGCCCGTGGTGGCGATGGTCTGCATGGGCACGTTCTTCGGTTCCACCCAGGCAGCCCTCAGTGCCTTCTCCGCGGACCTGGCGGGCACGGAGATCGCGGGATTGCTCTACGCGGTCATGGGTTTGAGCTCCGCTGCCGCTGCGCTCTCGGTTGCCTACTGGCCGCGCAGGGCAGGCCTGGCGCTGCGCTGGGTGCTGTGTGCGGTGCTCATGGCAGCCCTTGCCGTCCTGTTGCTGTTGCCGTCGACCCTGCCCATGATGGCGGCAGTCCTGCTGGTCCTTGGACTTCCGGTGGGACCGGTCATGGTCACCGTGTTTGCTGTCGGCGGCACCCTGGCTCCCGCCGGCCGGCTGGGTACCGTGATGACCGGCCTTGCCAGCGGCATTGTCGCCGGAACGGCGGTCGGCTCAGCTGTTGGCGGCCAGTTGGCCCAGCTCCATGGGGCCGGCGCGGCGTTCCTTGTCCCGGTGTGCGCGGCTGCTGCGCTGGCGCTGCTCGGTGCGGGAGCCGCCGTCGTACTCCGCCGGAGGCGCTGACGCCCGCACCGGTGCCGGCGGGCCGCCGCCTCAGGCCAGCTGTCGCTCGATCCGGGCCGCGCTCTCGGCGATGGCGGTGCCCACGGCATCGGGATCGTGGGCCGACCGGATGTAGACGACGGCAAGGGCGGCCGGCCGCCCGCCGGGAACCCGCACAGGCGCTGCCAGGGACGAGACGCCGGCAATGACCTCGTCATGGCTGGCGGAGTATCCCTTCCGGCGCGCCTCGGCGGCCTCCGGACGGTAGGGGATCCCGGTCTCCAGCCGGTTCCACTCCGCCTCCGTCAGGGCAGACTGGATGGCGATTCCGGGCGCGCCGGCGTTGATGGGATGCCGGGTACCCGGGTGCTGGGCAACGGTGGCTCCGGAGTGACGCGGCTCCACCGTGACCAGAGTGATGCAGTCGTGGTGGTCCCAGACGGCCACGAACGCCGTCATGTTCAGCGAGTTTGCCAGCTGGGTCAGCTCCGGAAGGGCGGCGCTCTGCAAGTTGCGCGACACGCCGCGGGCCAGGACGGCAAGGCCCGGTCCGGGCTGCACCCGGCCCGCGTCATCACGCACCAGCAGTGAATGGTCCTCCAGGGTACGCAGGATCCGGTAGGCGACGGAGCGGTGCACGCCCATGGCGTCGGCAAGCTCGGCGATGGTCAAGGGTCCCGGCGCTGCCGCCAGGATCTCAAGGGCACGGATACCGCGCGAAAGGGTCTGGGAGGGCGAAGCCTGCGGAACCGCTCCCGTCCGGGCTGCGGCGGCTGGAGGAGTCATGAAGTCCATCCTAGGTGGGCGGCACTGTGATGCCGCGACTCTTGCCTCCACCACGAACGGCACTCCGTGTCCCCTAAGTGAACATGCAGTTCAGTAGTAGAACCAGGGGCTTCCCCAGCCGTTCACCGCAAATTCCGACCAATTCGTGTTCCGCATCACACCGCCGTAGTACCCTACTAACTAACTGACCGTTCTGTCGGTAATCCTGAAGGCGTCCGGGCAGCACCGCTGCCCCATCAAAACAATGGAGTTTAAATGACCACACCTTCCAAAGTGGACACACCCGCCGGCCCCAGCAGCCGGACCGAGGAGCGCAAGGTCCTCGCAGGCACCCTCGTGGGCACCACCATCGAGTGGTACGACTTCTTCATCTTCGCCCAACTGACAGCAACGCTGCTCTCACCCCTGTTCCTGGCACCACTGAACGAGTCCAATCCGGGCCTGGCGCAGATCCTCTCCTTCGCCCTCATCGGCATCAGCTTCCTGTTCCGCCCCCTCGGCGCCGTTATTGCCGGGCACCTCGGTGACCGCCTGGGACGCAAGGCAATGCTGGTCTTCACCCTCGTGATGATGGGTGCAGCCACGGCATTGATCGGCGTGCTGCCCACGTACGCGCAGATCGGCTTCTGGGCTCCGGTCCTGCTGATCCTGCTGCGCGTCATCCAGGGCTTCTCCGCCGGCGGCGAATGGGGCGGCGCAGCCCTGATGGCCGTCGAGCACGCCCCGGTCAGCCGCCGCGGTCTGTTCGGCGCCTACCCGCAGATCGGTGTCCCGGTCGGCATGATCCTCGCCACCGGCCTGCTGTATTTCCTCAACACCGGCATGTCCAAGGAAGACTTCGCCAGCTGGGGCTGGCGGGTGCCGTTCCTGCTCTCCATCGTGCTGATCGTCGTCGGCTACCTGATCCGCCGTGCCGTGGCCGAGAGCCCGGTCTTCCAGGAAATGCAGGAGCGCAAGGAGGAAAGCAAGGCCCCGCTGGGCGAGCTGGTCCGCAAGCACAAGAAGGCCGTCCTCTACTCGACGCTGATCTTCATCGGCAACAACGCCGCCGGCTACCTGCTGATCGCCTTCTTCATCTCCTACGCCACCAAAACCCTGAAGATGCCGACCCCGCAGATCCTCCTGGCCACCACGCTGGCATCCTTCGGCTGGCTGGTCTTCACGCTGGTGGGAGGCTGGCTCTCGGACAAGATCGGCCGGGTCAAGACCTTCCTGATCGGCTACGCAATCGTCTTCGCCTGGATGATCCCGATGTTCGCGCTGATCGACACCAAGGACATCATGCTTTACGGTATCGCCCTCTTCGTCCTCACGGTGGGCCTGGGCCTGTCCTACGGTCCGATGTCCGCGATGTACGCCGAGATGTTCCCGGCCAACGTCCGCTACTCGGGCATCTCCATCGGCTACGCCTTCGGCGCGATCCTGGGCGGCGCCTTCGCGGCCACCATCGCCGAGGCCCTGCTGCAGGGCACCAAGTGGACCGGCTCGATTGGTATCTACATCATGATCCTCTGCGTCATCTCCGCCGTCGGCGTCGTGCTGGCCAAGGAAACCAAGGGGCGGCCGCTGGGCGTCAGCAGCCACCACTAGCGCCACCGCAGAACCGGACCGCCGGTTCTCAGCCCCGCAGGCCCGGACTCCGCTCCGGGCCTGCGTCGTGTGGCCGGGGCTGTGGCTGTTGGTGCAGCAGGGTGATGGCGTCGTCGTCGGTCAGTTGGCCGAAGTGCCGGTAAAAGCTGCCCACGGCCCGGAACTTGCCCGGCAGGTGCAGGCATACGACGGCGTCGCACACGCGCTCCAGCGAGGCTTCGGCATCAACGGAACCCACCGGAGCGGCGGCCACCACGGTGGCGGCACCACCGGCGCGCACGGCCTCGACGGCGGCCCGCATCGTGGCGCCGGTGGCCAGGCCATCATCCACCAGCAGGACCGTCTTGCCGTCCAGGCCCATCAGGGTTCCCGGGTACAAACCGGCCCGGCGCAGGATTTCGGTGCGTTCACGGTTCTCCACCTCGTCCAGCCGCTCCGGGCTCACGCCGTGCTGGAGGACCCGCTCCAGCAGGGGCTTGTTGATCAGGCGGACAATCCGTCCGTGCGCCCATGCCAGGGCGCCGTAAGCGGTTTCCTCGTAGCCGGGGATTCCCAGCTTCCGCACCAGCACGGCGCCCAGGGGGAGGCGAAGGGCTTGTGCGGTGGC
>Ga0308170_10003233_pt1 | contig 13453 bp, 9 predicted proteins | sample PhyBR2_2_FD_202136 | JGI IMG/M metagenome (GOLD analysis project Ga0308170, IMG submission 202136) | Phyllosphere microbial communities from UC Gill Tract Community Farm, Albany, California, United States - DLSLSB.R2 | ecosystem: Host-associated > Plants > Phyllosphere > Unclassified | place... | reverse complement strand
TTTGCGCAGCGCCATCCGCATAAGATCGGTCATCCGTTCCAGCTGTTTCGCCAGTTCCAGCGTCAGCCAGACGTAGCCGTAGATCGGCGTTTCTTCGAGGCCGTCGCTGCCCGCCTCGGCGATCAGCCGCCGCAGTTCGCCGCTGATTTCGTTCAGCTCATGGCTGTTGGCGATCACCTCTTCCGTTTCCCCCTCTATCGCCATTACCGACAGCGCCCGCAGTGTGTTTTCAGTCATCTGCTGGGTGCGGCGTAACGCAGGTGCGTTAAGCATAATCAGATGACTCTCGCGTGATGCCCACCAGGCATTAATCTGCATCTCAATGGTGTTAACCATATTACGGTTTATTGTCTGGATGGCTTCAAGCACCGACTTCGGGATGCGGGTCTCTTTGCTTGACGGCTCCAGCAGCGCCCGCATTTTGATCACGCTGGTCAGCAATTTACCCAGCGGCTTGTTGAGACGCGGCTTTTCAACCAGGTTGGGCGAAAAACCGGCGTGATAAATCTTCGCCATTTCTGCCAGCGCGTCAGAGAGCTGAATACGCCAGTGGATATAGGCCCGCTGCGCCCAGATTGCGGTAAACAGTAGCGCCATCAGCGATCCCAGTATCACATCCCCGCCGCGCCACAGTGCCATCGTGAAATCGCCGGTTGGCGCCCCCACGACCACGCTCAGCGTAATCCCGATCAAGAGTGCCATATAGGGGTGTTTGCCCAGCGTCAGGTAGCCGCTGATCACCATGATGATGCCGCACCAGGCCAGCATCATCGGCATTGAGATCAGCTCCAGCTTCAGGGCAATCAGACCCGAGATGGACCCCGCCACCGTGCCGCTGATGCGTTGCAGCGCGCGTGGAAAGACATTTCCCCAGGTGGAAATCGGCCCCATCACTACCACCAGCGTAATCAGTGGCCAGGTGCCTTCAGGGATATGGGTCGCCCGGACAAAAATAAAGCAGAGTATAAAGGCGATGGCGATGCGCACGCCGTGAACGGAGCGGTAATGGCGATAAAACCAGAACTCCGGTTTTGATATAGGCTTATCAGGACGCAAAGTGACTTTCCGGTTGCGGTAACATATTGCGGCTATCTTAACCCTGAACGAGGCTCAGGCTTAGCGCGGGCGGGATATTTCAAACAGTTTTGACGTTCGCTTACAATTATCAACATCCCTCTCACATAACCGCCCGCAAGTTAAGAACAACTGGCTACGGCTTTGTAACTTTTATCGGCACTCAGTCACCTGCATGGCGAATCCATGTGAAAACGGGCAGCCCACAGGCTACCCGTTTTAGTGCTGCAAATCAGATAATCAGAACTTCTGCCTGAGATAATCCGTCAGGCGGGTAATAACACCTGCAGGTTCAACCGCACTCAGCGCCACCAGCGGATAGTGCGCAATCTGCTGATCTTTATCCATCACCTGAATTTCACCGATCACTTCGTTGGCTTTCAACGGCGCCTCCAGATCCTTGCGATCGATAACGTACTTCGCCTTCACGTTCTGCACTTCACTGCGCGGCAGCGACAGATAAATATCGTCTGCGGTGCCGACATCAACCTGATGAGGATTGCCATACCAGACGTTTTCGGTGCCAATCTTTTTACCGGCATGGAACAGCTGAACGGTATCAAAGGTGTTCTGGCCCCAGACCAGCAGTTTATGCGCCTGCTCTTCCCGGCCTTTCGCGCTTTTACCGCCCATAACGACGGCGATCAGGCGATGCCTGCCCACTACATTCGAGGCGATAATGTTAAAGCCTGCGGTCTCAGTGTGACCCGTTTTCAGGCCATCCACGTGCAGATTATTGTCCCACAGCAGCCCATTACGGTTGTTCTGAGTGATGCCGTTCCAGGTCAGGGTCTTCTCACTGTACATGGCATAAAAGTCAGGCTCACCATCAATAATGGCGCGTGACAGCTTCGCCATATCCAGCGCGCTGGAGAACTGGCCCGGCGCATCCAGACCATGTACGGTTTCAAAATGGGTGTTCTGAAGACCGAGTTTCTCAACGTAGTGATTCATCATGCCGACGAAGTTCGCTTCGCTACCCGCCACGTAATCAGCCAGCGCAACGCAGGCGTCGTTACCGGAATCGATGATCACACCACGGCTGAGATCGCGGACGCTCAGCTTATCGCCTGGCTTCAGGAACATCAGCGAAGAGCCTTTGAACACCGGATTACCCGCCCCCCAGGCATCTTTTCCGACCGTGACCATGTCATCGCGACTGATTTTTTTCTGGTCGATGGCGCGATCGACTACGTAACCGGTCATCAGCTTGGTCAGACTGGCGGGGTTGCGTCGTTCATCGGGATTGCCCGCCGTCAGGACCTGTCCGGTGGTGGCATCCATCAGCACCCAGGAAGCGGCATCAATCGCCGGAGGCGTCACAGGAAAGGGGATCGCATCAGCCTGTGCCAGCGAGGCCCAGAAAACAGTAACGGTAACGGTGAACAGCAGACGCCTTTTCAACACTTCATCCTTAATTGCACGGGAGAGAAAATTTCTAAAACGAAACGGAAACAGCCGCACGTTTTACGGCAAAAGCGTTGTGAAGGTTTGAATAAATTGAAAAAAAGTATGAACTACATGGCTGCTGGCGCTAACGCTCAAAATTTAAGCAACTCATCTCTAAACGTATTTTCTGACTTCCTTAAAGACATACCCTTCAACCCTAATCATGGCGTTTTTGATGAGATTAAATAAATCAATAGTGAGTGAGCTCATCAGGGGCATAGACTGTACGACGCCGGTCGGGCAGGCTTATCATGCCCATAAACCTGGATGTGTGATTATGTTCGCAACTTTGAACCAATAAGTCTTTAAAGGTATAGCTTTCACAGTTTGGCGTTTATCTCAAATGTGCTATCGTACCTGGCCTGACAGCGCAACGTTTGTGCAGTATGCAAAATCGTTTTTTATGCAAACAACGAAGTTGCTGGAGGATATCTTTGCAGGATGTTGGAGAAAGTTATGCTGAACGTAAGATTTCCGAGTTCGTAAAGTCGTCGTGCAGGTAAAATCGTGAATATTATGTTGTCTATTTTCCTGTATAGTAGCATTAATAACCGGCGATAATGGATACAATAATGCATTATTTCCTTCAGTGGGTCGCGAGCTTTAAGCGGTAAATGGCTTGCGTAGAATAGACAGGCATTGATAATCTGTAAATTTACATATAAGAAAAACCACAGTCATATATATTAATTATAATAAAAACATTAAGCAGCAAATTTCGATTAAATCCAGGCCGCATAATTTATGCGTGAATGTATAGCATGTGAAAAAGTTGTTGATTAAAATTAACCTATCCTTAAATGGAATTTAATATGAATGACTCAGTGGTAAAGTATCACTTTCCTTCAATTGATATACTCAGATTTTTTGCTGCAATTTCAGTGGTTATTTATCACTGCATTGAATATTTTTCGTGGGATCTATTTCCGACAAAATATGGTATGTTATGGTTCCGAATGGGCTGGATGGGTGTTGATATATTTTTTGTTATATCCGGCTTCGTCATCTCTTTGGCGGCATTTTCCCAAATAGACAGACATAGTAATTCAGCTTTTTCGATTAACTTCATGAAGAAACGTCTGGCACGAATTGTCCCATTGCATTATCTGACTCTCCTGGTTTTTACCATATTTATATCTCCCTCATTGATACATAGTGGTTTCATTTATAATCTTCTTTCACATTTATTCTTTGTGCATAATCTTTCCTACATCACTCACGGCGACATGAATGGCGTAAACTGGTCGCTAGGGGCCGAAATGCAGTTCTATGTTGTTGTCGCATTGGTCGCACCTTACATAAAGAAGTGTAATATTTTCAAAGTTATTCTCCCTGCACTGGTTATCACTTATTGCTGGCGGTTTTTTGCTTTTCAGCATAGTTCTACGGAGACCCCCGAAGACACCTTCCATTTTTTTGTTTGGGCTACGCAGCTTCCAGGCATGCTTGACGAGTTTTTGATAGGCTATCTGGTGGCGCGGTTTGTAAGGTCAGAATATGGCGTAAAGCTCTTCTCATACAGATTTTCTCCCCTTATTTTTTTAGTTATTTTTTCAACCATGGCATACGTGTTATTTTATATCTATCTGCAAAAATCTGCATTCTGGCCCTATCCTTACATGGTTATCTTCTTCAGAACCTATATGGCACTGACATTCGGGGCTCTGATAATTTTCTTATGTTCCCTTAGAATTAAAAAAACGGTGAGGATGCTACTTACGCCACTTTATTATGGTGGTACTATTTCATATGGAATATACTTATGGCACCTGCCGGTCTTGTTAACTGTCAAAGAAAAGCTACCATGGTTGAATCACGCTCAATCACTTATAGTCATAATTGCTTTTACACTCGTACTTTCCTCTTTATCATGGCAATTTTTTGAGAAAAAATTTCTCGCAAAAAAAATATAAATAAATACAGAAGCTGGATATAGCCAAGCACTGCTTTAAGATCCTTTTCAATAAAGGATCTCTTTTTTCACAATCTAATAAAAATCCTTTATTATACTTATTAAGTAATTTCATCATAGCCATCTCAACGTAGATAATACAACAAACCTTTAGTTTGACACCTGTATACGCAAATTTATTTAACTCTTAACTTTCTCACTTATTTACTCATTCTGAAAAATCCTTAAGTCCGATTTAGGCATCAAGTGACAACATATCTTCCAAAACCCCTTTCTTCATAAATTCAGGCTATTCTTTTTGAATTAATCTGAACATTCATGTTAGTACCTTTATTATTGTATAATCACCTTTAGCTTTTTCACTACGTGTTCATTTAAAAATGAATGTAAACGTGAAACCATAGCCTGAGTAGATAACTGGAGCAAAAGTCCCGGGTGTGCTTCAGTACGTTTGTGATACAACCTGATTCTTAGCCGGGCTATCGCGTTGAGATAGATTAGTTTTGATGAGGAATTGCTTGCGAGGAGAATTCGAAGTTAGAGATAATCCTTCTATTTCAATTACTTAATCCACAATTAATGGTGTTGCGCTTTGAAAAATAATCATGATAAACCCACTTTCCTCTTCCACGATTATGAGACCTTCGGCACCAGCCCGTCTCGTGACCGGCCAGCCCAGTTTGCCGGCCTGCGCACCGACAGTGAGTTTAATCCGGTTGGCGAGCCTGAAGTGTTTTACTGCCGCCCCCCTGATGACTATCTGCCCCAGCCTGAAGCCGTGATGATTACCGGCATTACCCCACAGATAGCGATGAGTCGGGGCGTGATCGAAGCAGCGTTCGCCGAACGCATCCACGGGCTGTTCACCACGGAGCAAACCTGTGTGGTGGGCTACAACAATGTGCGTTTCGATGATGAAGTGACGCGTAATATCTTCTATCGCAACTTTTACGATCCCTATGGCTGGGCCTGGCAAAACGGCAACTCACGCTGGGACCTGCTGGACGTGATGCGCGCCTGTTATGCGTTACGCCCCGAAGGGATCAACTGGCCGGAAAATGAAGAAGGCTTTCCCAGCTTCCGGCTGGAGCATCTGACCAAAGCGAATGGCGTATCCCATGAAAATGCGCATGATGCGATGTCCGATGTGTACGCCACGCTGGCGATGGCGAAACTGGTCAAAGAGAAGCAGCCCAAACTGTTTGAGTTTTTGTTTACCCATCGTAACAAAAACAAGCTGATGAACCTGATCGACATCCCGCAGATGAAACCGCTGGTTCATGTCTCCGGCATGTTCGGTGCCGCGCGGGGTAACACCAGCTGGATCGTGCCGCTGGCCTGGCATCCCGATAACCGTAACGCGCTGATTGTGGTGGATCTGGCGGGCGATATGTCGCCGCTGCTGCAACTGGATGCCGACACGCTGCGTGAGCGTCTTTATACGCCGAAAAACGATCTCGGTGATCTGCCCCCTGTGCCGGTCAAACTGGTGCATATCAATAAGTGTCCGGTGCTGGCCCCTGCCAGTACGCTGCGCCCGGAAGATGCGGCCCGGCTGGGCATTGATCGTCAGCACTGTCTGGCGAATCTGGCGCTGCTGCGTCAGCAGCCGGATGTACGGGAAAAACTGGTCACGCTGTTTGCCGAAGCGGAGCCATTTACGCCGTCAGACGACGTGGACACGCAACTCTATGATGGCTTCTTCAGTGATGCCGACCGCGCGGGGATGAATATTATCCGCCAGACCGCGCCGGCGAATCTGCCTGCGCTGGATCTGAGCTTTGAAAGTGAGCGCGTGGCGAAGTTGCTGTTCCGTTACCGGGCGCGCAATTTCCCTGGCACGCTGGATGATGCCGAGCAGCAACGCTGGTTGCAGCATCGCCGTGAAGTGCTGAACGCTGAGCGGGTGCAGGCGTTTATGCAGGAGCTGGAGGGACTGGCCAATCTGCATGAAGCAGATGCAGAAAAGGTGGGGCAGCTGAAAGCGCTTTATCTGTATGCGCAGGAGCTGGTTTCCTGAATCACGAAGACAATCTGACCTGGCATCCCCTGCCGGGTCAGATTGTCTGATGTCAATTAATCAGAGCACGGTCCACGCCAGCCAGGTCAGCGCAAAACCGCTTAATCCCATTATTGTCGTCAGCACCGTCCAGGTGCGTAAACCATCGGCGACGGATAATCCGAGATAACGGGTCACCACCCAGAAACCCGCATCATTGACATGCGACAGTCCCAGGCCGCCGAAACAGGCCGCCAGCGTGACCAGAACCCGTTGCATATCCGTCACGCCGGTCACCGCCTGCGTCAGCAAACCGCTGGTGGTCAGGATGGCTACTGTGGCTGAACCCTGTGACGCGCGCAGCGCCAGCGACAGGATAAACGCAGCCGGCACCAGCGGCAGGTGCAGCGTTTCAAGTGTGACCGCCAGCGCTTTACCCACGCCCGACTCCACCAGCACTTTGCCGAATGCTCCACCCGCACCGGCCACCAGAATCACGCTGGCGGAGGTGGGAATGGCCCGGCCAGTCAGATCTTCCAGCTTATCTTTGCTCCAGCCACGCCGTACGCCCAGCAGCCAGGCCGCCAGACCTAACGCAATCAGCAGAGCAATCGGTGGCGTACCGATCACGGTCATGACGTTACGCAGCAGACTCCCCTCAGCCAGCAGCGTATGGGATAGCGTTCCCAGTACAATCAACACAATCGGCACCACAATCAGACCGCTGATGGTCAGTGCGCCGGGCGGTGCTGGTTCATTTTTCTTTTCCTGTCCCTCAGGCTTTGCCATCTGCAACTGCTCCAGCACGTCGACCGACAGATGATAATGGCGACGGTTCATGACCTTCGCCACGTAGTAACCGATGATCCCGACCGGCACTGAAATCGCGATACCCAGTATCATCAGCCATCCCATGTCGGTATGCAGGATCCCGGCCGCAGCCGCTGCGCCCGGATGGGTCGGCAGCGCCACATGCACCGTCAGCATTACACCCGCCATTGGCAGGCCAAACTTAAGCGGTGAGACACGCGCCACTTTGGTGAAGCCATAAATCAGCGGGATGACGATGATAAAGCCCACTTCGAAAAACACCGGAATACCCAGAATAAAGGCCGCCATGGTCAATGCCGCAACGGTTCGCTTCAGCCCCAGCGTTTTACTGAAGCGTTGCGCCAGCGATTCAGCCCCACCCGAGGCTTCAATTATTGCGCCGAGCATGGCACCCAGCACGATGATGATGGTGATGTGACCGAGCAGTCCGCCCATCCCGGTGATAATCGTTTCCATGATTTTTTCAGCCGGAATGCCGGTTGCGATAGCCACCAGCAGGCTGACAATTAACAGGGCGACAAACGGATGAACTTTGGCTTTGATGACCAGCAGCAGCAGAATCACGATGCTGGCGGTCGCTATGGCTAACAGCAGTGCGGTGGACATAGTAAACCTCAGAAATTGTTATATTTTTTGGGTTATCGGCGTAGAGAAATAGCAGGTGCAGGGCAAGAAAAAGGCAAGCCGCCTCCTACCGGTGCCGAAACACCGGTTTTTACAGCGCGTTAAATCAGGCTTTTATCTTCCAGGGCGCAAACCAGCCAAGGCCCTCGGTCGTGTTGCCGCGCGGGATATACTCGCAGCCCACCCAACCGGAATAGCCAACCTCATCCAGCAGTGAGAAGAGCCAGGGATAATTAACTTCACCCTCATCCGGCTCGTGGCGATCCGGTGCCGACGCAATCTGTACGTGGCGATAGCGTCCGGCATAGTGGCGAATCAGATGGCTGAGGTTGCCGTCCACCCGCTGCGCATGGAACAGGTCGAGCTGAGTGAAGACATTGGGCCGGTCGATCTGCCCGACCATCTCCAGTGTCTGATACTGACTGGCATACAGATAGTTGGGTTTCGTTGTCGGGTTGAGCGCTTCAATCAGCAGGATGATGCCGTGCGGCGCAAAGCACTCAGCCGCATAATGCATGTTACTGATAAAGGTCTCAACATAGCGCTGGCGGTCGGCACCGGGTGGCACCGTCGCAGCCATGATGTGAACCTGCGGACAGTTCAGTGCAAGCGCATAGCTCAGGGCGCGATCGATATCCGCCTTTGCTTCTGCTTCCCGTCCGGGGATGGCGGAGACGCCCCACTCGCCCGCCGCGACGTTGCCCGGGGCAGTATTGAACAGCACCAGTTGCAGCTGGTTATCATCGAGCCACTGTTTTATCTGCGCAGCGGGATAGTCATAAGGAAACAGAAATTCGACCGCCGTGAAACCGGCTTCAGCCGCTGCAGCGAAGCGTTCAGCAAACGGAAATTCTGTGAACTGTGTCGAGAGGTTAGCAGCAAACTTCGGCATTATCGGCTCCTTAATTCCGCCACTTCGGCATCATCGAGATAACGAATCGGGCGGTCGCCCAGGGTAAAGATCAATCGGGCGGTCTCTTCCAGCTCTTCGGTGTTATCTGCCGCTTCCTGTAATGACTTGCCCACCACCACCGGACCGTGATTCGCCAGCAGGAAAGCGCGGTAGCGCGGGGCCAGCGCCGCCAGATCCTCAGCCAGTCGTCCATCACCCGGCTTGTAATACGGCACGACCGGCACGTCACCGACCCGCATCACCACATAGGGGGTAAACGGGCGAATGCAGTTGTCCGGGTCCAGCCCCTGTAAACAGGAGAGTGCTGTCAGGTAGTGACTATGCAGATGCACCACCGCCCTGCACTCAGGATTATTCAGGTAGAGCGCGCGGTGAAACGCTATCTCTTTGGAGGGTTTATCGCCGGAGAGCCATTCACCTTCAGGCGTCACTTTCGACAGCCGGTCACTCTTTAATTCACCAAGGCAGGAGCCGGTAGGTGTCGCCAGCAGATTGCCATCCTCCAGCAGCATCGAGAGGTTGCCCGCCGAGCCGGTGGCATAGCCGCGCTGAAAGAACGAGGCGCCAAGACGTACCATCTCGTCACGCGCCTGCTGCTCCGCTAAAGAAAAAGTGTCAGTCATAAGTGAACTCCGTTTGCGCGCGGCGGAAGAAATCTTCGTCGCCAAAATTTCCCGATTTCAGCGCCAGAGAGAGCGGCTGATGAATGTCGCGAACCCAGGGCACGCCGGGCGAAATCGTCGGGCCGATGTGAAAGGCCGTAACACCCAGGCTCTGCGCGACCACGCCGGAGGTTTCTCCGCCCGCCACGATAAAGCGCTGCCAGCCGCGCTGTTTCAGCTCGCGGGTAACCGCCGCGAAAAGTTGCTCAACGGCCTCGCTGCTGCGCTGCGCACCATAGCGCTGCTGAATCACCTGCAATTGGTGCGCGTCGGCGGTGGCAAAAAGCATCGGTGCCAGCGTCTGCTGACTGTTTGCTTCCACCCAGTCGCACAGCTGACGGGCATAATCCCCGACATCTTCCAGACAGTGTTCAATCTCTACTTCGCAGGCCGGTGCCAGCTGGCGGTACGCGGCCACCTGACGATTGGTCATCTGCGAGCAGGAACCGGAAAGCACCACGGTGCGATCGCCCTGTGGACGGCCTGCCTGCTCCGCCTCAGCGTCGGTCTCCGCCGTCGCCCACTGACGTGCCAGACCGATAGCCAGCCCGGACCCGCCGGTGACCAGCCGCATCTCACTCAGCGCCGCGCCCAGCGTCAACAAATGCGCCTGATGCAGAGTGTCAGTCACGACATAGTTGATCCCCTGCGCCGCCAGCTGGCCCAGTGCCTGACGCACTGACTCTGCGCCCTGATCGACCTGCGCCGCCGCGATCAGCCCGGCTTTGCCTGTCGCCTGCGACGTCATCAGACGCAACAGGTTGCTGTCGTGCATTGGCGTGACCGGATGATGCCGCATCCCGGAATCTGACAGTAGCTGGTCGCCAACAAAGAGATAGCCCTGATAGACGGTGCGCCCATTCACCGGCAGCGCCGGACAGATGATCGTCTGCGTTTCACCCAGTGCTTTCATCAGGGCGTCAGTCACAGGCCCAATATTGCCCTCTGTGGTGCTGTCAAAGGTGGAGCAATATTTGAAATAAAAGCGCTCGCAGCCCTGCTTCTGCAGCCATGCCAGCGCAGCCAGCGACCGGGTAACCGCCTGGTCTGCCGGGCAGGAACGGCTCTTAAGACTGACCACAATCGCCTGTGCCTCGGTGATTTCTTCGCTGGCAGGAATGCCGTTGAACTGAATGGTGGTCAGCCCGTTCTGCACCAGAAAACTGGCGATGTCCGTGGCACCGGTAAAATCGTCTGCTATGACACCAAGACGCATCAGTGTTTCTCCCCGGCCTGCGGCAGCGTGATGCCGCTGAAGATTTTAATCACGGCACTGTCATCTTCACGGCCATAACCGGCGTTACTGGCTTCGGTGAACATATTGAGTGCGGTTGAGGCCAGCGGCAGCGGGAAGTGCAGCGACTTCGCGGTATCGGCCACCAGGTTGAGGTCTTTCACAAAGATATCGACCGCCGATTTTGGGCTGTAGTCGCCGTCTACCACATGTCGCATGCGGTTTTCGAACATCCATGAATTGCCCGCCGCATTGGTGACGACTTCATACATGGTTTCCAGCGGGATGCCGGCACGCGCCGCCAGCGCCATCGCTTCTGCGCCCACCGCGATGTGAACTCCCGCCAGCAACTGATGAATAATTTTGACCGTTGAACCCAGGCCGATCTCACTGCCCACGCGATATACTTTGGCCGCGACGGCATCCAGCACCGGTTGCAGTTGTGCAAAGGCCGCGTCACTGCCTGAGGCCATCACGGTCATCTCACCGCTGGCCGCTTTGGCCGCGCCGCCAGAAACCGGGGCATCCAGCATCAGCAGCTGGTGTTCGGCGAGCCGCTTTTCAATCTGTTGCGCATCCAGAGCGGACAGAGTGGAAGAGACCATCACCACCGTGCCTGGACGCAGTTTTGCAGCCAGTCCCGCTTCACCGAACAGAATGGCGTTCACCTGCTGCGCATTCACTACCAGCAATAAAATGGCATCGAGCTGATCAGCGAAGGCTGAGGCGGATGGCTGTGCATCGCGCGCGCCAGCCTGGCGTAAACGCTCAAGCGCTTCCGGGTTTAAATCGACACCCCAGGTATTAAGACCGGCACGCAGACAGGATTTCGCAGCACCCATGCCCATAGAACCTAACCCGATAACACAGATGTTTTCAGCTGGCACGTTACGCCTCCACTGTTAAATTAAGTGATTATTTGTTTGTTACTGTTAATCCTGCCAGCTTCCTGTCGGTAAAAATGTGCCCGGCCTCACAAAAAACCATTACCCTTGTGAACGAGAACAATTTTTAACATCACCGTATACTCAGCCACAACGGCACCGAACCCCTGAAAAAGCAGGCATCGTTGTGATTTCAGCTGTTATTTTTTGTTCTGGTTAACTGGCAGATACTTTATAATGTGAAAAAATGATAATTATCAGGGAGCCGATATGATTCCGGTTGAACGTCATCAGCAGATTCTGGCGCTGGTTGCCGATCGTGGCGTGGTGAGCATTGCTGAACTCACAGAGCGGCTGGGTGTGTCACACATGACCATACGCCGCGATGTACAGAAACTGGAGGAGCAAGGTGCGGTGTTATCGGTTTCGGGCGGTGTGCGCTCTGCCGATCGGCTGGCGGCTGAACCGTCACATCTGACGAAAAGCGCGCTCTACAACGATGAAAAGCGCGCCATTGGTCGCACCGCAGCGCGGCATATACCGCGTAACAGCTGCATCTATCTGGATGCCGGAACCACGACGCTAGCGCTGGCAAGAGAGCTGGTGGATCGGGATGATTTGCTGGTGGTGACCAATGATTTTATGGTGGCGAATCTGCTGATGGAGGCGAGTCAGTGCCGGGTTATTCATACTGGCGGCACCGTATGCCGGGAGAACCGCTCGTGTGTCGGTGAGTCGGCGGCACGCAGCCTGCGTCATCTGGCCATCGATATTGCCTTTATTTCCGCTTCCTGCTGGGGGCCGCGAGGCTTGTTTACGCCGGATGAGGATAAAGTCATGGTGAAGCAGGCAGTGAGTGAGGTGAGCAGCAAACGCGTGTTGCTGAGTGACAGTTCGAAGTACAACAGGATTGCGACGTTTCTGGCGTTACCGCTGGAGAAGTTTGATGTGGTGGTGACCGACAAAAAGCTGAGTGATGCAGGGCAGGAATGGCTGAGTGCGGGTAGCTGGGAGCTGATACTGGCGAGTTAAACGGTTGCCGCCTTTCCGGAAGACCAGGAAGGCGGCAACGTTAGCGCGATTAAACTTCTTCGCTGAACTGCGGCACCGGATTACGGAAGCTGCGGGTCACAAAGGCCAGGTAGATAATCCCGATGGCGGCCCAGATCAGGCCCAGCTCCATAGAACTCTCTTCCAGGTTTACCCACAGCGCACCGACCGTCAGTGCACCCAGCAGCGGCAGGATCAGATACTGAACGTGATCTTTCAGCATACGGTTACGCTTCTCACGGACCCAGAACTGCGCGATCACCGACAGGTTCACGAAGGTAAACGCCACCAGCGCACCAAAGTTAATCAGCGCGGTTGCCGTCACCAGGTCAAAGTTAATTGCCATCAGCGCAATCGCACCGACCAGCAGCACGTTGAGCGACGGCGTACGCCATTTTGGATGGATGTAACCGAAGAAACGCTCCGGGAACACGCCATCACGGCCCATCACATACATCAGACGCGATACGCCAGCGTGCGCTGCCATACCGGATGCCAGCACCGTGACCACCGAGAAGATCAGGATGCCGACCTGCAACGCTTTACCAGCCACAAACAGCATGATTTCAGGCTGCGAGGAGTCCGGATGCTGGAAGCGAGTGATGTCCGGGAAGTAAAGCTGCAGGAAGTAAGACGCCGCGATAAAGATCACCCCCCCAATCAGCGCAGTCAGGAAAATGGCGCGCGGGATGGTGCGTTCTGCATCTTTGGTCTCTTCCGACAGCGAACTGATGCCATCAAAGCCGAGGAACGAGAAGCAAAGTATCGTCGCACCGGTAATCATCGGCACCACATGCGCATTCTCAGACCAGAAAGGACGG
>Ga0308170_10003228_pt1 | contig 13466 bp, 13 predicted proteins | sample PhyBR2_2_FD_202136 | JGI IMG/M metagenome (GOLD analysis project Ga0308170, IMG submission 202136) | Phyllosphere microbial communities from UC Gill Tract Community Farm, Albany, California, United States - DLSLSB.R2 | ecosystem: Host-associated > Plants > Phyllosphere > Unclassified | place... | reverse complement strand
GGTGCGCCGGCGTCGCCGACTCGCCGAGTCCTCGACCGCATGCACTCGCACCCGACACTCCCCTCGTCGCCGCTCGCCTCGCCGGCGCGCGTCGCCGCACTCGGCGCCTCGCTCTCGTTCCCGACCTTCGGCTCGCCCTCGCGCACGGGCGCCGCCTCGCCCAACCCGTTCTCGCGCGAGGCGAGCCCGTCACCCGCACGTGCTCCTGCAGGCGTCGTCGTCGCAGGAACGAGGACCGGCGCAGGCCCTGCGCTCGGGTCGGCGTACCGCCCGCTCTCGTTCGCGCCGTCGGCGGGTGGAGCGTTCGCCTCTGCGGCGGGCCCGACGCGCACGTACGCCGGCGGCGCGCGCACGTTTCGTCGCGACGTCGACGAGGAGGCCCTCTTTGCAGCGCCGGCGGCGCACCCGTCGTCCTCGGCCGCCTCGTCGTCCGCGTCGACCTCGACGTCGGCCCTGCCCAAGCTCCCGCCGGCGCTCTCGCGGCGCACCCGACCCGCAGGCGGTCACGCGGCGCCGCAGCAGCAGCAGGACCTCTCGACGCTGCGCGCGCTGTGGGGCATCGACGCCGAGGACGCGCTCGCCGACTCGGAGGAGGCCGACTCGCAGGACCGCGGCGCGCGCGTCATGGGCGGCGGCCTGCTGCGCAAGCAGGGCGAGGGCAAGCGGTGGATGGACGAGATGGGCTGGTGCCTCGAGGGATTGCGCGACGGCGAGAAGAGCGCGGCGAGAGCGAGGTGCGTCGACGTCCCGCTCTTCGCGCTCGGACCTCTCCCTGCACGGGCTGACTCTCCTTCGATCTTATCCTGCAGTGCCCTCGATCTCCTCACTAAGCTCCTCTCTCGCGACTGGCTGCGCCGCCTCAAGTCGTCCGGCCAAGCCGAGACCGTCTACCTCGCCTTTCGGCTCGCCTCGTCCCCTCCTTCCTCCCTCTCCGCCTCGACCGAACACGCCGATCCGCCCGGCCCCGACCGCATCCTCGACACGGCGTTCGCCGTCCTCCTCGCCTTCCTCATGCGCGACCAGCGCATGGCCGAGCCGCTGTTCCGCCTGCGCGCCGCTGACGTCGCTCGCGAGGCGGCCAAGCGGCGCGCGCCGCAGGGCGACGACGGCGAGGACCTGCCGCCGCAAGGCCCTGTGCCGACCGTCCCGCAGAGCGACGGCGTCGGCCCGCTGCGCAGCGAGGCGAGCGCGGGCTGGTGGTCGTCGTCGCCGCGCAAAGCCGGCGGCCGAGGAGGAGTCGACGACGACGGCGTCGACGAGGACCGCTGCGACCTCCTCGAGGTGCTGCGCGAGCTCGGCGAGCGCGAATGGACGGGCGAGGAGATCGGCACGATGAGGAGGGAGGGCGAGGCGGAAGGAGCGGCGAGGGGCAAGGGCAAGAAGGCTCTGCGGGGCGATGCGCGGCATGTGCGTCCGAGTCTCTCTCTCTCTCTCTATCTACGACCCGCGCTGACGTCGGCCTTTCCTCCTGCAGCTCCAAACCCTGCGCGACATCGTCGACTCTGCCGACCTCTTCCCGCCGGGCGACGACCGCACCGCACCCTCGTCGCCCGTCACGCTCAAGACCCTCGCCCTCGCCGCCACCCGCTCGATCTCGACATTCGCCCCTCGCGCCATCTTCCAGCCGCAGCACATGCTGTGCGAGTCGGGCGTGTTCGGCCAAGTCGTGCAGCTGTTCGTCGACGAGTGCGCCGGCATCCAGGACCGGGTCACCAAGTACGAGAAGGGCTTGGTGCGTCCTCCTCTTCCCATCTCTTCGTCGTGATGAGCTACTCGTACTGACGAACACGGCCATCCTGCAGGACCTGCTTCCGCCGCCCGTCGACTCGGCCGTCGGCTCGACCATCTCGCTCTCGTCACTCTCGAACTGCCTGTCCATCTTCGAGTCGACCTCGCTCGCCACGCCTTACGCCTTCCACCTCATTTCGTCGCCCGACGTCCTGCCGCAACTCGCCGCAGCCCTCGAGGACCTCACCCTCTTCACCTTCCTCCTCTCCCTCGACTCGCCGAGCTCAACCGCCTCGCCCGTCGACCCGACCCGGACCGAGGCCCTGGGCGCGCTCACTGTAGTACTCGGTATCCTCTTTGGCCTCACGACCGAGAGCGCCTGGGGCGTCCCGCTCGTCGCCGACGGCGACAAACTCGTGCGCACGCTCGTGCGGGTCGTGCTGGGCTGCAGGCGCGCCGCCGCCGGTCAGCAGCCGTCGGGACTCGACGCGGCACAGCTCTTCCGCCCGGCGACGACGGCGAGCGCCGTGTCGGGTCAGACGAGCGAGGGCGACGTCGACATGGATCGGCAGGACGAGGAGCAGGATGAGCCCGCCGGCGACCATGCCGTGTGGGACGTCCTCTCGCTCGCGCTCGGCGTGCTCGCCAACCTCGCCGAGTCGGCCGACGACGACGTGCGCGTGCGAGTCCGAGAGCTGCGTGCGTCCAAGCTCTCCTTGCCGTTCACCTCTCTCTCGCAGCGGGCTGACTCGCTCTCTTTCTCCCTTGCAGGCCTCAGCTCTTCATGCCACGAGAATCGCAAGTGTGCGCGCAAGTGCCAGTGCACGCTCGTCGGCGAGGCCGAGCCGTCGTCCGCTCTCGGAATTCTCGCCCAGCTCGCGCTCGATCCGCTTGTTGATTCGCCCAACTCGGTGCGTCTCGCTCTCTTCTCTCTGCGGTCGATCTCTGGCACGATGTTGACACTCTTTTCTTGTGCGCAGGTCTACCACCACTCGATCACAGGCTTCCTGCGCCTCCTCCTCGGCCTCCTCGTCCTCGACTCGCCGCAGAACGAGGAGCTCGTCCTCGGCGCCCTCTCGCACACGCCCTCGGCACTCGCGCCCGTCCTCGACGCGCTCGAGGAGCTCGCCTCGTTGCACGACGACCAGCGGCGCGCGCAGGACGAGTTGGCGCTCGCCGCGCCGGAAGAGGAGGACGATGACCTCGTTGGCGCGTCGCAACGCACCGAGGTTGACGAGACGCAGCTCGCCGAGGGCGACGTGCTCATGGACGAGGTCGGCATGGCGAGGAGCGGGACGAGCGAGGAGGACGGCTTGCCGAAGCGCATGAGGGAGCTCGTGCAGCGGCTGCGGAGGCGGATCTCGTAGTCGTGCCTCGTTGGAAACTACCGCTTGGTCTACTCGTTGCACCTCTCGTTCTACCGTGTCTACAGCGCGAGATGAGTCCACCGCCCGCCGAGCATCGTCCCTCGCACGTCCATGTCGCGCAGCTCCTCAGCGCTCACGGTGAGCGGGTCCTTGGCGATGACGATCAGGTCGGCGCGGTCGCCGACTTCGAGGCGGGCCTTGCCGCTCGACGTGCACGCCGTCCACGCCTGCAGCGGCGAGATGGCCTGCTCGGGGTGCCACGGCGGAAGGTGAGCTTGGCCGCGGCCTGAGCGCGAGACGGCGACGGCCATGGCGTCCCAGCTGCGCGCGAGCGGTCGATCAGGGTCAGCTTGAGCGCTCACATTACGAGAAAAGAGAGTGAAAGCGGACGCACGGATCGACAGGTGCGACAGGAGCGTCCGAGCCAAGCTTGAGCGTCGCGCCGGCGTCGACGAGCGCCTTGAAGGGGAACGCGCGCCCGGTCCTGCCCGGCCAGAACTGCTCGGCGAGCTCGCGGTCGTCGGCCAAGTGCGTCGGCTGGATGCTCGCGACGAGGCCGAGGCGCGCAAAGAGGGGCAGGTCCGACAGGGCGAGGAGCTGGGCGTGCTCGATCGTCGAGCCGGGGAGGGCCGGCGGGTCGAGCTTGGCGAACGCCTCGAGGACAAGCTCGTTGGCGCGGTCGCCGATGGCGTGGACGGCGAGCGTCATGCCGCCGCGAGTCGCCGTCTGCATGCCGTCGAGGAGGTCGGCGGGCTCGTACTCGAAGTGGCCGCGGTTCTCGGGTTCGCCCGGGTACGGGTCGTGGCAGCACGCCGTGCGGCTGCCGAGCGAGCCGTCCGTGATCCATTTGGACGGCCCGACCGTGACGAGGCCGTTCGTGCCGGGGAGGACGTCGCCCGTGCGGTGACCCTGCGCGAGAGCCGGGCCGAGATGCTGCCAGTACATGCCGCAGCGCACGCGCAGCTGGTCGATGCCCTTGTCGCGCACTCGGCGGTGCCACGCGGCGATGTTGAAGTCCATCTCGAGGTCGAGGATCTCGGTGATGCCCTGCGTGCTGTTGCAGGACGAGGGAGAAGCAGGTCAGCTCGGGCTCGAAGCGGGGGACGAGGCTCTCGAGATCCAGCGGCGGGACGAGAAGAGGAAGAGGACGCACGCCGCCGTGCGTGCCGCTTCTGCGACTGCTGCGTCCTTGACGTCCTCGGGCACCTCGTTGATGATCGTCCACGCGCGAAAGCAGTCGGCCTCCTCGAGGACGCCGTCGTGGCCGTCGGGCTCGATGCCGAGCTTGACGAGCGCGGGCGAGTTGGCGCACAGCGAGTGGAAGCCGGCGAAGAAGATGGCGAGCGGGCGTGCGTCCTCGAGGCCGTCGAGCGCGAGCCGGTTCATGTCGGCGAGGTCGGGCCACTCGCCGACGCGCATGCGCTGGCCGACGAGGAACTGGGCCGGGTCGGGCTGGCGCTCGCGCGCACCGGGAAGCCACGCCCGCATGCGCTCGAGGACCTCGGCGGCCGAGGTGGCCGTGTACAGATCGATGCGCTGCTGAGAGAGCGACCACGAGGCGAAGTGGGTGTGGTGGTCGGCCAGCGAGGGGGCGACAAAGGACGCTCCTGCAGAGAGTGGAGCTCGAGTCAGCTGTAGCTCCTTGCCGCGCAGCTGTAGAGCTGGATCTGGGCGCACCTGCGAGGTCGTGCTCCTCATCAGCGTCGCCCACGTCGGGAGCGCCCTCCTCGAGCGCACACACGACGCCGTCGCGCACGAGCACCGTGTACTCGCGCTCTTGAGGGTACCCGACCAGATGCGCGCGGCGGAACAGCGTCGAGCGAGCCATGGAGAGCAGGATCAAGAGCAGAGTGGGAGGAGGGCCGCCGGGCAGCGGCTTCGGCCGGCTGCGGGCCCCCGCATCCGGCCGCGACGAGCCAGATCAGCTTGGCTGAGCGCAAGCCGACGATGCGCTTGCTGTCGCTCACTGCTGACCCTTATGTATAGGATTCTTCAAACAAGCGAGATCGGGCAGGCTTCGCCGCCGCAAGCAGGAGAGCTCGAAGGGAGGGGGTCCGTCCGCTCGACGAGCGGTGCGCACAGCTGTGCTTCCGACCGCAGGCTTCTCTTCGTTACTCGCAAGGTGTGCTGGGATGGAGAAGCGCGGCTTCGGAGCGTGCGTCGGAGCTGCGAAGCTGCGGCTGCCACAGCGAGCCGTCGACCGTCTGGCCGTTCCCTACTTCTCGTCCTTGTTCCTGCAGCGCATCGGTTCCTTCGCTTGCGAGGCGTACTGCAGAGCACAATGAAGGGTTCAAGCGGCTTCTCGTACCGAACGGACGAGCGTGTCGCCGGCCACAGCAAGGTGAAACGGCGCTCGGGCCCTCACCCCTTGACGGCTCGCGCCAGCAGCTTGACTGACAAGCCGTCATGCCTGCGGCTGTGAATTCTAGCCGACGGCGAGTACGACGTGAAGGCGCTGTCTCTGCAAGCGAGACCAGCCCTGCGCTGCGCCCTTGCGCCGCAGAGCGAGCCGAAGACTCGAGGAGGCGATGCCGCACGGTCCCTGCTCTTGAACAGCCTGGACAGCCCTCTCCGCTCCTCGATGTGCAGTCGACGCTCGCAGAGCGACGACGGCAAAGGTCGCCTTGTTTCGGTACTGGCGCTTAGACCAGCGGCTAGCAAGCGAGGAGAGGTCTGAGCGTTCAGCTGCGGCGACCGCAGACGGCCGAGCGGTGGCAGTTGCAGCTCGATGCGTAGACGAGCTTGTGGAAGCCTGTGCATCAGCCAGTGAGGAGCAGAGCAAGCGCACGCTGAGCGAGTCGAGGCAGAAGCAAGTGCGAGGCCGTGCGCGCGAGCCGGGCAGCGTCGCAGTTACGAGCGAGGTGCGCCAGGCGGCAAAGGCGGTCACGAGGACGGGTCTCGAAGGCGAGCAGAAAAAGTACGGCAATCCGGGGGAAGGGCGATCTCGGTCGTGGGCGGGCCAAGGAAGCGCCAGGCCACTGAGGCCAGGTCACGAGCGAGCCAATCCTCGCTGCGTCGACTCTCCCTCTCTCCCTCCCCGCCTCCTCTAGAGCCTGCACTCGCTCCACCAGCCCAGCATGCAGACCATCAACAACGCCTTTGTCGCCCTCGGCCTTGCGCCCGCCGCCGAGTCGTCCACGACGACCGCCGCCGCCTCGTCCGGCACGGTCAAGGTCTCGAGCGAGGACGCCATCCACCTCGAGGAGGAGTACAGCGCGCACAAGTGAGTCCCTCTCTCCTCTCCAGCTTCAGCGAGCGGGCACGGCGCAGCCTCGAGCAGCAGTGAGCGAGCTCGTTCGGCTCGTCGTCGGTCGTCGTCGTCGCGGATCCGCGTGGGCACCGAGCGTGGACCTCAGCCCGGCCAGATCGCGCTCGAGGGGGAGCACATTGGGCGCAGGGCGAGCCTCAAGGGCGACTGCGGCGCGTCCCCGTGCAGTGAGGGGCTCACCGCGCGGCAATCAGCCCCTCTCCTCGACGCTGATCAGATGAGCGAGGCGCACCCCTCCCAAGCAGCGCCTCGGTTTCTGCTTCCTCGTGCTGACCTCGCAGCCTCCCTGTGCAACAGCTACCACCCGCTCCCCGTCGTCTTTGAGCGCGCCGAGGGTGCGCTCGTGTGGGACCCCGAGGTCCGTCCTATCAACCCGACCGCGCAGCTCTCTCGCGAGCGTACGCAGCTGACTCTCCTCCACGCGTGACCGCAGGGCAACGAGTACATCGACTGCCTCAGCGCCTACAGCGCCGTCAACCAGGGCCACTGCCACCCGCACATCGTCAAGGCGCTCACCGAGCAGGCCCAGAAGCTCACGCTCAGCTCGCGCGCGTTCCACACCTCGTCCCTCGGTCCCTTCTCCAAGTACCTCACCGAGGTCAGCTCCTTCTCTCTGCTCTGAATGCTGCGGGAGGCAGAGCGCTTGCGCCGCGGGCGTTCGCCTTCCTCGTCAACATGGCGTGCATGAGCTCACGCTTTCCTCGCACCCCGCGCGCAGCTCACCGGCTTCGAGATGGCGCTCATGATGAACACGGGCGCCGAGGCGGTCGAGACGGCCATCAAGGTGGCGCGCAAGTGGGCGTACAAGGTCAAGGGCGTCGAGAAGGACAAGGCCATCGTCCTGTCGGCCGCCGACAACTTCCACGGTCGCACGTGCGTCCCTCTCGCCCTCTCCTCCTCAGTCACTTGTACGAGAGCTCATTCGCATCCCCCTCGCCCGCAGCATCGGCATCATCTCCATGTCGACCGACCCCGACTCGACGACCGGCTTCGGCCCGTTCGTCCCTTCGGTCGGCCCGCAGTGCCCGGTCAAGGGCGAGGCCGGCCGCATCCCGTACAACGACGTCGCTGCTCTCGAGCGCGCCCTCAACGCGCACGGCAAGGACGTCGCGGCGTTCCTTGTCGAGCCGATTCAGGGCGAGGCAGGGTGCGTCCCTCTCTCTTCTCGACCTCGGGATCGCGCAAAGCCGCACAAGAACCTGACTTCTCTCCCTCTTCCTTCGTGCAGCATCGTCGTTCCTGACGAGGACTACCTCGAGAAGGTCCAGGCGCTCTGCCGCAAGCACAACGTCCTCCTCATCTGCGACGAGGTCCAGACTGTGCGCCGCGCTCTCGCTCTCACCCGCTCCTCTGCACCCGACGCTGATGCTCCCTCTCTCGCTCGCAGGGTCTCGCGCGCACGGGCAAGCTCCTCTGCTTCCAGCACAACCCCAACGTCAAGCCCGACATGGTCCTCCTCGGCAAGGCGCTTTCGGGCGGCATCTACCCGGTCTCGGCCGTCCTCTCGCGCAAGGACGTCCTCCTCACCATCCTCCCCGGCGAGCACGGCTCGACCTACGGCGGTGTGCGTCCTCCTCTCGCCCTCTCTCGCTCTCGCCGCCGAGCCTCGAGCTGACTCTGGTCCTCACCCTCCCTGCAGAACCCGCTCGCGTGCGCCGTTGCCCAGGCCGCGCTCGAGGTCATCGTCAAGGAGGACCTCTCTGCGCGCGCCCAGTCGATGGGCGACAAGATGCGCGCCGGCCTGCGCGAGCTCCAGACGGTCGGCCCGGACGGCGGCTGGATCTCCGAGGTCCGCGGCAAGGGCCTCCTCAACGCCATTGTCATCGACCAGGCCAAGAGCAAGCGCGGCAGGTCGGCGTGGGACCTGTGCCTCATCATGAAGAGCAAGGGCGTCCTCGCCAAGCCGACGCACGTCAATATGTGCGTCCTCGCTGTCCCTCCTCCCTCTATCCCTTCCTCTCTCTCCGACGCTGACATCCCCTTGCTCCTCATCGTGCAGCATCCGCCTCGCGCCGCCTTTGATCATCACCGACGCCCAGCTCGAGACGATCCTCGCCCGCATCAAGGAGTCGCTCGAGGTCCTCGACGAGGTGCGTCCCTTTCCCCTTTCAGCTCCGGGTCCTCGCTCTCGTGCTGACTTTCACTCTCGCTCTCTCGCAGCTCGAGACGATCCCCGGCGCCGACGACCACCACAAGGCGTCGGACGAGCCGCAGGTCGACCTCTAAAAGTCGGGCTCGTCGCCTCAGCTTCTCCTTTTCTCGTTCTCGTTCTCCCAGTTCGCGCCTCGTACTCGTCGTTATAAAGCACCCACACCTCGCAGAGATTGCACATCAGTACCCCTCCTTGTAACAAACTCGTCACTCGGCCACGTCTGACGCGCGCGCGAGAGAGAGGAAGAGGCTCGAGCCACCTGCGCACTTGGGGCTCGTCTGCGCCCGCTCTCGTCCGTCTAGCCGATCCCGATGCCCTTGTACGTGAACCTGCAATGCACAGGCTCGTCAACGACTGCACTCGCTGCGGATCGACGAGCGAGAGAGGCCCTGTACAGCGAAAAGGACGAACCGGTCGTCGCGCTCGCCGGTCAGGATCCACGACACGCCCTTGACGACATTCTTCTTGTCGTCGGTCGACGTGCCAAAGAGGTCGGGGAACGAGCCGTAGATGACGTCGATCGACGCCGGCGTGAGGACCCACCTGTCGCGATGAGGACGGAGCGTCGGTCGTGAGGAGCGGCAACAGGGGCACGCACGAGAGGCGGACGCACGAGTCGTCGAAAGCGTCTGCAATCATGAGCCTGGTCGTCGTGCCCGTCTTGGGCGAGTAGACAATGGCCCAGAGGCCGCAGAACCCGGTCTTGGCGGCCTGAGCGTCGCCGCCGAAGGACGAGAGCATCGTCTTGAGCGAGGGAGCAAAGCCGGGAACCGTGTCGTCGTCTGTAAGCAGAGTACAGCGTCAGCGAAAAAGACGCTCCAGAGCTGGCAAGGCAGGGAAGAAAGAGATAGAGCGAGAAGGAGAAGCAAGTTGCGAAGGTCGACGTACAGGGGAACTCGCACCAGGATCGTCCTGTGCTCGACGCCTCGTCAGTCGCCGGTCCAGCTCTCGTGCTGCATACGCGAAAGGAGAGCTAGCGCACCATTGGTGCTGTCGGTCGACGAGTCGGTGTGGTACCACGACGCAATCGCGCCGGTGTTGTTACCGAGGAACGTGCTGATCCCGAGCGCCTTGAGGGCGCTCTCGCCGTCATGCTCATCATTGACGTCGCTCGAAGGAGTAGCCGAGTCCGAAGGGCGAGGGCTGGAGTCCGAAAATGAAGCGCTCGGCGCAAAGCTTGAAGGCGACTCGCCGACGCTCGAGCCGCCGTTCGGCCTCGCACGAGCGGCCGGCGTGCTCGTCGCAGGAACGGGCGAGGTCGAACCCGACGTAACGGCCGTCGCAGCAGAAGCGCTGCTCGTCGGCGCGTCGGGCTTCAGGAGAACAACAGCTGCGACGCCCGCCGCGACGAAGCAAACGACGACTATTGCGTACAGCGCACAGCGAGTCAGCTTCGGTGGGCACGCAGACAAGTTTGAGGGACGCACAGACGACGAGCATGCCTGTGCCTTCGTGCTGAACGATCTGCGAGCCGGGCGTCGTCATTTGAGAAGGTCGCCGTCGCCGCTCGTGGTCGTCGCTCGAGCTCGAGTCGGTGTCCTTCTCATCCTGCGCAGGCTTGAGCGTCAGCAGCATGTCACAGGAGTTGAGCATGTGAGAGAAGCAAGGTGACAAGCGCACTCGTGGACTCCTGCGCAGCGAGCCGTAGAGCATTTCGTGCCCGACTGGCGAAAGAGAGGTGCGAGCGCAGCCGACGCGAGCGGAGCAAAGCGTGGCTCCGCTCGACCTTCTCCAAGCGGCTCAGCCTCGGTCACGGACAGCTGTAGGTCCGCGGACGCTCCGTTACAAGCCCCTGTCCGTCCGCCGACGTCCGCCGTCGCTGCTGCTCGCACGGACCTCGTCTCCTCGAGCGTCGTCGAGTCGCAGCTCCACTCACACAGCGCTCGAAGCCCGTTCGAAATGCGACTCACAAGCTCGGCAAATCGCACTGCAGCAGGACTCACTACGCTGCGGTGCCCTCCTCCTCGAACTCGGGCTGCACGTCGAAACCCTCGAGCCCTCGGCTGCGCAGCCACGCCGCAAAGTCCCACACCTCGAGCGGGATGAGCGCATGCGCGGAAGCGACGCGCTTCGGCCGGCGCGGCGCCTCTAGAGGGGCGGGCGCGACGGCTGCTGCCGCTGCCGCCGAGCGCACCTGCTGCGCCCCGACGACTCGGCTCGAGGAGGCCTCGTCCTGCCGACGGCGCCGCCGCTCGTCTTCGTGCGGGACCCGCTGCGTCCCCAGAGCACGCACTTGCTCATCGCGCTCTGCGGCATGCGCGGCAAGGAGCTCGTCGGCGATGGCCGGGGCCCGAGCGGGAGCAGGCGCACGCGCAGGTGCGGACGCAGGTGGCTCGACGGGTCGGCGAGGTGCAGGCTGCTGCTGCCGTCCCTGCTGAGCGCGCCCTGCTGCGGCTGCAGGCGCGGAGGAGCTCGAGTCCGGGACGGGCGCGCGGGCGAGAGGCGGGCCGGGTTCGGGTGCGCGGCGCGGCTGCGACGTTGCGGGCGAAGGGCGAGCGGCGGGAGGAACGGCTGCGGCGGCGTCGTGAGGAAGAGGTGGACGCTGCTCGATGATCGGCGCAGGCTGGATCGACGACGGCGGCGCGGGCAAGGGCGAAGACCTCGGCGGCGGGACGGGCGAGCTCTCGTCGCGCATGACGACGTCCTCGTCGAGCGCGTCGTCGGGCCCGCTCGCCTGCGAGCGGATCGAGAGAGCCGGCGAGGGCTGACGAGGCGGCGGCGGCTGCGGTGCTGGTGCGGGCGACGAGCTGCGAGGAGGAGGAACCGACGGCGACGGCGCGGAACCGGCCGGCGCGCAGGCTGCCGCCGCCGCATCGTGTCGCACACCCTCGATCTTGCGCTCGCCTCGCACCCTGGACCCGCGCGACGACGCGCGGCGCTCGCGCGCAAGCAAGGCCGCCTCGCGGTCCCTCTTCTCGCCCGCTCGCTCCGCCGTGCGCTCCCACCCGCTCGCCTGCCCCGCGTCGCTCTGCTCCGCCCTCGCCGCACGAGCTCCCGCCGCGCGCGCGCTCTCGAGCGCCGCCGCTGCGGCCCCGCCGCCGCCGATGTCGGCGAGCTTGACCGCGAGGAGCCGCACGCGCTCCTGCTTCTGCTTCTGCGCCGCCATCTCCTTGGCCTTGCGCTTGGCCTGCTCTGCAGCGCTCGTCTGCGCCTGCGCGGCGCTCGGCGAGGAGCCCTGCGCCTGCGCTCGAGCGCGCGCACGGGCCTCCTGGTCGAGCAGGGCCCGGTTCGACTCAAGCACGGCCGCCGACGATGCCGAGGTCGAGGTCGAGGTCGAGCCGGCGCCGGCGCCGAGCGAGGAGCGAGCGCGCTTGCGCGCCGAGGCGGAGAGGAGGGACGAGGCGGCGGCCCAGTCGAGCGCGAGGGGGGCGCCGGATGTGGGTGCGGGTGAGGAAGCCGGTGCTGGTGCGTCTGGGCGGGCTGCGGCAGCGCTCGTGCTTGTCGGGGGCGAAGTCGATGCTGAGGGTACAGGCCCTGAGGCGGCGGACGGCTTGGCGAGCTTGCGCGTCGACGCCGACGCCGATGAGAGGAGAGAGCTCGCGGCGGTCCAGTTGAGCGCGACGGCGGCGGGCGGCGCGGCTGCGGCTGCGGCTGCGCGTGCGGGCGCAGGTGGCGCGGCGTGCGCTTCGCTCGCTCGTCGCGCGGCGCCCGGCCCGCCCGACTTGCCCGTCGTCGAGGAAGACGCCCGCCGGTCGAGGAGCGACATGGCGGCCGCCCAATCGAGCCGGACGGGCGCGTCGCCTGCAGGCCACGACGTGCGCGGGCGCTTGTGCGTCGACGTCGAGCGCGAGAGGTCGGGCGCGAGACCGAGAGGAGGAGCGGCGGAGGAGGAGGAGGTCGAGGCGGCGGGGAAGAGGGGAGGGTTGCGCATGGGCGCGGGCGCAGGTGCGGGTCGGGTGCGGCGAGCCGGGTCGGGTGGGAGCTGCGAGGGAGGGGGAAAACGTCAAGAGCGCGATCTCGAGGCGAGAGAGAGCGAGGAAGAGGACGCACGTCTGCTGCGTATGCCACCTCGGGAGCCGCCCTCGCCGGTGCAGCCCGCTCGTCGAGCGCTTCCTGCTCGACCTTGCGCACCCACATGGCCCGCTGCTTGTCGGCCTCGCCCCTCGCGCCCTTGCCCTCGTCGCCGTCGTCGCGCGCGGCGTCGCGGAACGCAAAGCTCTCGGCAAAGTGGCCGTCGCCGGTCGAGTGGCGGTCGAAGCGCTCGATGCGGAGGCACACGCGGAGCGACTTGCGCGGCTGGTGGGGCGTCGAGGTGGCGGCGAGGTGGCGCTTCGAGGGCGACGAGCGGGCGGGGACGAGAGGCGAGGCGAGGACGAAGCGCCACGAGTGGGCGCGGAAGAGGCACTTGGACGCCGACGAGGCGGTGAACTTGAGCGAGGTGGTGCTGTAGGGTGAGAGAAAGGTCAACCGCTGTCGCCAAAGAAAGGAGAAGAGAGGGTGAGCGAGCAGACGCACGAGTCGAAGGCGTCGACGAGCGAGGTCGGGATGCAGCAGTCGATCCAGCACTCGCCGTCGGTCATCTCGCACCACAGGAGGGTGTCGTCCGGGTCGTGCGAGATGCCAGTGGCCTGCGTGCAGAGTGGAGCGAGGTGAGCGAGGTTCGAGAGGAGGGAGCGGGGAAGAGGGAGGGAGGAGGACGGACGGTGACGAGCTGGAGGCGCTTTGTCTCGACGGTGGGCGTGTCGGGGAGGGTGGCACCGTGCAAGTTGCGGTGCGAGAGCCACTCCCTGGTGAGCCAGGGCGTGAGGGCGCGGCTGGCCATGGTCGAGGTCCGGGTCGATGAGCGAGGGGGGTGCCGGCGGTCGCTCGAGGGGTCGCCGGTCGGGGAGGCGGGCTCGAGTGGACGGTAGAGCAGGCTCAGAGTGGCAGCCGTGCCTCTGGAGCCTCGTGGCGGGAGGGAGACGAGGAGGGCCGGACGCGACTCGGCGCGGCGGCTTCATCTCGCTCGTCC
>Ga0308170_10003225_pt1 | contig 13473 bp, 10 predicted proteins | sample PhyBR2_2_FD_202136 | JGI IMG/M metagenome (GOLD analysis project Ga0308170, IMG submission 202136) | Phyllosphere microbial communities from UC Gill Tract Community Farm, Albany, California, United States - DLSLSB.R2 | ecosystem: Host-associated > Plants > Phyllosphere > Unclassified | place... | reverse complement strand
GCCCCAGAGCTGGTCGACATGGATATACTGCATCCCCATCATCGTCTGCACGCCGATCATGGGTTTCTTGATGTCGAAGACGAGACCGCAATTGGTCCTGGTGCCGATTGCAATCGTCTTGCGCATCTCGACCGCTTCGGCCAGCAGGTTCGCCTGCAGTTGCTGCTGGCGCCGCGCTCGTTCCTGCTGTTCCAGCTCCTGCTGCTGCTTGCGCGCTTCGTACGCCGTTTTCTGGTCGGCCCCTTGCGCCTTTTCCAATGCCACGTACTTTGCGCTACCGCTAGAGCATTGTTCGAACTTCGCTGCGAGCGCAGCCTGGTCGGCATCGAAGGTCGTGGTCCAGCCTTTTCCCAACTGGTTGAAACCCAGGTAGACCCTGGCGTCGTTCGACGGCCTGCCGTAGGCAAACACCCTTGACAGATCGGCATGAGGCCATTTGCCGCGGTCCATGCGCGTCTCATCATAGCTGCAGTCCGCTGCTTGGTAGGAGCTGAAACTCACCCACTGCTGGGGCATCACTTTCAACTTGCCGTCCTCTCCCATGCCGCAGGCCAGGACGTAGCGCTCGTCGAAATTGACGGTCTCGAACTTCGTACCGTCCCGCAGCTTGACCGCCTCGGTGAAATAGGGCTCCTTGTCGTTACCGCTGCGGCCGATGCTCTCGACGCTGGCGATCTTCGTCAAATTGACATAATAGACGTCGATGGTCCCTTTGCTCTTGAATAGGCCCGGCCTGCTGCTCAATGCATTGACCCGGTAGCACAGGTTCTTCAGGTCGACGCCATCCTTGACTCCCGGCAGGATCGCCTTCGAGAACTCGAACTGGGTAAAGTTCGGTCCCCGCATGTTGTCGCCGAAGTAGAATTCCGGGTAGGTTTCGGAGGCGTCGTAGTATTTCAAGTAGTTGTCGAACTTGATGTCCCAGTCGGCTGCCGTCGCGGCAGCCGAGCAGCCGGCGGCGAGAATGAACAGGATATGCGAGCGTTTGAGGTTCTGGAGCATGAGATCGTGAGTGGGCTGAAGTGTTTCCTATTTGCATCATATCATGCAAATTGCATACGTTCCAGCCACCCGGCACGCTCACCCCACCTGCCCCGCAATCCGCTCCGCACTCTCCGGATCCATCTCCCGGATCGCATCCACGAACACCTGCAGCGACGACCCGCAGGCAAACACCAGCACATCCCCGCGCTCGCACAGCGACATCCCGAGGCGGATCGCCGCCCCCACCTCCAGCTCGCGGTGCAGGGTATCGGACTTGCCGACCACCTCTTCCGCGCCCTGCAGGATCAGGTCGACGGCGCCGCCGTAACTGCGGCCGCGGCTGGACGATTCGTAGACCACCAGTTCGTCGAAACGTCCCGCGCAGATGCGGCCGACTTCGAGCAGGTCGGCGTCGCGGCGGTCGCCCGGTGCGGTGACGATGCCGACCAGCTGGCCGGGCAGCAGCGAGCGCGCCATCTCGGCCAGGGCGGCGTAGGCGGCCGGGTTATGGGCGTAGTCGACGATCACGGTCACGCCGCGCACTTCGAACACATTGGTGCGCAGCGGGTTGGTCTTGCCGTCGCTTACGAAGGTGGAGAGGCCGGTGGCGATCTGCAGGTTGCTGAAACCGGCCGCCATCAGGGCCGCGCTAGCCGCCAGGGCGTTGGCGATGTTGTAGCGGGCGCGGCCGCCCATCGAGATCGGCATGCTCTCGACCCGCAGCAGCTCCTGGTGCACGTTGCCGTCGGCGAGGACGATGGCATTGTCCTGCAGGTAGGCGGCACGGCCTCCATCTTCCAGGTGGCGCAGCAGCACAGGGTCTTCGGGATTCATGGCGAAATAGACCAGCTCCACGTCCGGGCGCACGCGGCGCGCCATCGCCACGCACAGCGGGTCTTCGGCGTTCAGCACGGCGGCGCGGGTGGCGGACAACGGCACCACGGCCTTCACCTGCGCCAGGTCTTCGATGCTGTCGACGCCGTCCAGGCCCAGGTGGTCGGGCGAAACGTTCAGGCAGATGCCGACGTCGCAGTGGTCGAAGGCCAGGCCGCGCTTGAGGATGCCGCCGCGGGCCGTCTCCAGCACCGCCATCTCGACTTCCGGCGCGGCCAGCACGGTGCGCGCCGACCAGTAGCCGGTGCAGTCGCCCTTGGTGACCTGCTTGCCGTCGATGTAGACGCCGTGGGTGGTGGTCGCACCGGTCACGCGGCCGGCCAGGCGCGTGGTGTGGGCGATCAGCAAGGTGGTGGTGGTCTTGCCGTTGGTGCCGGTGCAGGCAATGATCGGGATGCGGCCGTCCGAATTGCCCATCAGGCCCTCGACGATGGCGTCGCCGGCGTCGCGCGGCTCGCCGCTGCTCGGGTACTGGTGCATGCGGATACCCGGTGCGGCGTTCACTTCGATCACGGCGCCGCCCTGGGCCGCCAGCGGCTGGCTGATGTCGCCGCAGACGATGTCGATGCCGGCCACGTCCAGGCCGATCTTGCTGGCGGCGCGCACGCAGATCTGGCGGGTGGATTCCGGCAGCAGCTCGGTCACGTCCTCGGCGGTGCCGCCGGTCGACAGGTTGGCGTTCCCGCGCAGCTCGACCGTCGAACCCTCGGCCGGGATCGAGTCCGGCGCCTGGCCCTGCTTGCGCAGGATGTCCTCGGCATGGGCGTCGAGCGCGATCTGGGTCAGGATGTTCGTATGCCCCGTGCCGCGCGCCGGGTTGCGGTTCTCGATCTCGACCAGCTCGCGGATGGTATGCCGGCCATCGCCCACCACATGGGCCGGACGGCGGCAGGAAGCCGCGGCGACCCGGCCGGCGGCCACGAACACGCGATAGTCGCGGCCCCGGATGCTGCGTTCGACGATGATGCGGCGTCCGAACTTCCGGGCGAAGGCGTAGGCCTGCTCGACCTCTTCCGGCGTGCGGCAGTCGACCGTCACACCCTTGCCCTGGTTGGCATCGAGCGGCTTGACGGTAACCGGCACCGCCAGCTTGCGGGCCACGCGCAGGGCGTCGTCGATGGTGTCGACGGTTTCGCCTTCCGGTACCGGAACGCCGGCTTCCGTCAGGAGCTGCTTGGTGAGCTGCTTGTCGCTGGCGATGCGCACCGCGATATTGCTGGTGTCGCCGGTGATGGTGGCCTGGATGCGCTTCTGCTTCACGCCCCAGCCGAGCTGGAACAGGTTGGCGTCTTCGGTGATGCGCTGGACCGGGATGCCGCGCTCGTGGGCGGCCGCCAGGACGGCGGCGGTACTGGTGCCGATCGCGTAGTGATCGGCCAGCTCGCGCAGTTCTTCCAGGCGCACCGCCAGGTCGCCGAAGCCATGCCCGTGGGCCAGGGCGTCGACGATCTCCACCGCCAGCTGGAAGGCTGGCTGCGCCACCTTCTCGATCTGGTAGGCGCACACCACACGGTACTGGCCCGGCGTGCCGGCCACCGGACGCGTACGGCCGAAGCTGGCCGGGGCGCCGGCCTGGCATTGCAGGCCGAGGGTCACATGTTCGACCACGCGCGCCAGGTAGGTGCCTTCGCGCAGGCGCTGGGCGAAGCCGCCCGGCTGGCCGATCGGCACCAGGTGCTCGGCCAGCGAAGGCAGCAGGTTCAGCAGGGCTTCGTTGAACTGCGGGATGTCGCGCGTGGAGACGCCGTACAGGTCGCCGAGGTCGAGCACCGACAGCAGGCATGGGGTATCCGCATGGATGTTCGGGCCACGCAGGAATCGTTGTTCGAGAATTTGCACGTGTAGTTCCTTGTAAGGCTGATCGCACAGCGGCGCGGAAGAGAGGTATCCCTTCCGCGCCGTTGGGTCCTGCTTCCGTCCTGCCTTGCCGCTATGCGTCCAGCAGTTGCGAGTACATGCGGGTCGCCATCAGGCCGAAGGCCGTATGATGCACGGACGGCGACATCAGGCGCGCCAGCATGGCCATCGCTTCCGGCTTGCCGGCGGCGCCGGCGACGTTCTCTTCCAGCTCGCGCAACTCGGCATCGCCCTGCAGGGCGCCGGCCGCATGGCGGCGGATCAGGCCGCGCTCCGGATAGCCGCTCTTGCCGGCGTGCTGGGTCAGGGTGTCGAGGGTGCGCTGGCGCGCGCGGTAGCTCAGCACGCGCGTGCTGCGCTGGGAGGCGTCGGCATCGCGCGGGGTCTGGATCCAGTCGCGCAGCACCTGCTGTTCATAGCTGGTGAAGACGCCGAACATCTCGGCGCGCTCGCCCTGGATCAGGCGCCAGAAGCGGCTGTTCTCGACGTCCTCGCCACGCTTGATCCAGCCGGCGCTCTCCAGCGCCCCGAGGAAGGCCGGGATCTGCTTCGGCTCGCCGAGCCAGTCGTTGATCGAACGGCCGCCGACGCGGCAGTAATCCGAATGCATGTTGCGGCCGACCGCGGCCTTGGCCGTGAATACCTCGACCAGTTCCGCTTCCAGGTCGAAGGCGGCGATCACCGAGGTGGTGCAGGCGCCGAGTTCGTTGAGCCGGTAGCCGTCCAGCACGCGGCGGAAGAATTCGGCCGGGTCGCCGGACTGCGCCATCAGGTTGCGCAGCGCCTGCACGGCCTTGTGCGCATGGCCGCTGCCGGCATTGTCGACGGTGACGTGCAAGGTGAAGTAATACGGGTCGATGCCCAGTTCGTTCAGCTCGTAGGACGTGATCAGGAGGTGCAGCGGCAGCTGCTCGTAGCCGAGGTTGTAGCCCACGACCTCGGGCAGGAAGCGATCGGCGTTGTAGGCCAGCGCCAGCTGGATCGCACCCTGCACGAAATGGTTTTCCGGCAGGCTTTCCCAGTGCTCGCACCCGTGGGCCGCCAGCAGGCGGCGGTACAGGGTCACGTGGTTCTTGTCCGGCACGCCGTCGCCAAGCTCTTCGAGATAGGTCTTGATGAGGGGATGGAAATCCGGATTCTCCCAGCGCGGCAGGGTGCCGTACAGCCAGGCGCCGTCGACCAGCTTGGTCGGCGCGACGCCCTTCAGGAAGTAGAGCGCATGCGATTTGCTGCCGAAGTAGCGGCGCGGCGCGCCGTTCTTGCGGGCGCTCAGGTATTCGCGATAGGCGATGCCCACCGTTTCGGCGCGGCCCTGGATCCAGCCGGGCAGCTCCCACAGGGCGTCCGGCAGGTCGCAGGGCTCCAGGCGCGCGGCCTCGATCCGGGCCTGCAGGTAATCGCGCGACCTGGCGCCAGCGGCCTCCGGGTTGTCCAGCAGGGAGAAATACAGGGCTTTCGAGCTTGCGAGTGCCTGGCCTGCCCGTGCTCGTGGCGCGGTGTCCAGCTCAGGCAACGCCATAGCGTAGGTGCTAGTCATAGACAATCTATCGGTAAATGTTCTACCAAGATTATCCGTAGCGTCCGGCGCGCACGTAATCGGTTGTCGGCTTACCTGAGTGTCGGACAGGGATTACAAAAATTTCACGAATTTCCAAAAGGAACTTCGAAAAGCGATCGGGGCGCCGCGGCAAGAGCCGGGGCGCCCCGATCGGGCAACACCAAAGGATGGCGTCTGCTTTTACTGTTACTGGGTCACGCCATGCAGCAGCGAACGGCTGCGTGCGTAGCCGAAGTAGACCAGCAGGCCGATCGCCAGCCAGATCCCGAAGGCGATCCAGGTGATGGCGCTCAGGAAGCTCATCAGGGCCAGGCAGAAGATCACGGCGATCGCCGGGATCACCGGCACACCAGGGCAGCGGAAGGCGCGCTTCAGGTCCGGACGCCTCTTGCGCAGCACGATCACGGCCACCGACACCAGGCAGAAGGCGGCCAGGGTACCGATGTTGACCAGCTCGGCCAGCACGTTCAGCGGCACGAAGGCGGCCATCAGGCCGAACACGATGCCGACCACCCAGGTTGCGAAGAACGGGGTGCCGAATTTCGGGTGCACGGTCGAGAGCTTGGCCGGCAGCAGGCCGTCGCGCGACATCGCGTACACGATGCGGGTCTGGCCGAAGGCCATCACCAGGATCACGGTGGTCATGCCGAGGATGGCGCCGAGATCGACGAAGCCGGCGAACCAGTTTTCGCCGGCGTGCTGCAGGGCCAGCGAGACCGGGTGGTCGACGCCTTCGAACAGCTTGAACGGCACGATGCCGGTCATGATGGCCGACACGATCACGTACAGGATGGTGCAGATGGCCAGCGAACCGATGATACCGATCGGCAGGTCGCGGGTCGGATTCTTGACTTCCTCGGCAGCCGAAGTCACGGCGTCGAAGCCGATGAAGGCGAAAAACACCACGGCGGCGGCGCTCATCACGCCCGACACGCCGAAGGGCATGAAGGGATGCCAGTTGGCCGGGGCCACGTGCTTGAAGCCCACCAGGATGAACAGCAGCACGACCGAGATCTTGATGACGACCATCACGTTGTTGACGCGCGCCGATTCACGCACGCCCCAGGACAGCATGGCGGTCAGGACCAGCATGATCAGTAGCGCCGGGAGGTTCATGATCGTACTGACACCGGGCAGCGCGCCCGGTGCCGCCGACAAGGCCTTCGGAATCTCGATGCCGAAGCCGCCGATCAGGGACTGGAAATAGCCCGACCAGCCGACCGACACCGCGGAGGTCGCGAGGCCGTATTCCAGCAGCAAGTCCCAACCGATCATCCAGGCCACCAGTTCGCCCAGCACCACATAGCTGTAGGTATAGATCGAACCGGCCACCGGCACCGTCGATGCGAACTCGGCATAGCAGAGGGCGGCGAAACCGCAGGCGATGGCCGAGACGACGAAGGACAGCGTCAATGCCGGACCAGCGGTCAGGGCGCCGGTGCCGGTCAGCACGAAGATACCGGTGCCGACGATCGCCCCGATACCCATCAGGATCAGGTCGAAGGGGCCCAGCACCTTCTTCAGTCCGCTGGGCTTGCCCGCGGCAGCGACCATGTTGTCGAGATTCTTGGTTCTAAAAAGACTCACTGCATTCTCCAATCGATAGTAGATAGTCCCCAGGCCCTTTTATATTGGATGTCTCCTCCGCGGGCGTGGTTGCCGCTCGGCAGCAGCTTAAGCGGCACGCCATATTACTCAAAAATCAATCGATAGAGTACGCCGTTGCCCGAAAAACGGTTAATTCGGGAAGAATTTTTAGCGCAAAGTGCAGATGACGAGCTCCGGATCGGCGCGAACACGCAACGGAATGCCGGCGCAGCCGATGCCGCGGCTGACGAACAGGGGGCCGTTGCCCGCGATGTCGAAGCGTCCATGGCCGTATTCCCGCGAGTAGGGGCCGCTGGGACGCTTCAGCGGTTCGCCATTGCGGCGCACCACTTGCCCGCCGTGGGTATGGCCGGCAAAACCGAGGTCGAAGCGCTGGCCTTGCAGGCACCACAGGCCGTCCGGCGAGTGCATCAGGTAGATCCGCACCGGTCCGGCGCCGGCGAAGGTGGCATCGGCCGAGGGCGCGCCGGTCCAGGGATCGTCGATGCCGCAGATGCTGACCGCCCCGAAAGGCGCCGGCAGCGCGACATTCCGGTTGACCAGCACCTCGATGCCGGCCTCCGCCAGCACCGCGGCCACCTCGGCGCTGCCGTTCCAGACATCGTGGTTGCCCAGCACGGCATAGGTGCCGAGCGGCGCCTTCGCTTCCCGCAGGAAGCCGCGCAACTGGCCGATGTTGGCGGCGTCAAAGGAAATATAGTCGCCGCCCAGCAGCAGCACGTCCGGTGCTTCACGCCGGATGCGTTCCAGCAGCGCGTCGAACAGGGCCGGATGGGTGGTCGGGCCGGCATGGAAATCCGAGGCGAAGCCGATCTTCAGAGGACGCGGCAGGCGCCGCTCCGGCCCCAGCTCGAGCTCGTAGCGGCTCACGCCCAGGCTGCCGTGACCGCCCAGGCGATAGCTGAGTCCCGCCGCCCAGCCGCCCGCAAGCAGGGTGTTCAGCACCCTCTCGGTGGCGTGGCGGACTGGCCGGTGGCGTTTGCTCGGTCGCATGCGGTGGGGAGAATTAACAGATGTTGCAAAATTGCCACTGTACACCAGTGCGGTCGCCCAGTGGCGCAGCCTTGGACCGGGACTAGTGCTCCATGTCAACGAAGTGTAAGATGCGCGCATGCTGACACCCGAACAATTGCTCGCTTTCCTGGCCGCCGCCATCCTGCTGACCCTGTCACCAGGACCCGACAATATGATGGTCCTCGGCATCGGCATGGCCAAGGGCCGCATGCGCGGCATGGCCTTCGGCCTCGGCTGCGCGCTCGGCTGCCTCAGCCATACCCTGCTGGCGGTGATCGGCGTCAGCGCCCTGATCGCGGCCTCGCCGCTGGCCTTCACGACGCTGAAGGTGTGCGGCGGCCTCTACCTGGCCTGGATGGGTTTCAATGCGATCCGCAGCCGCGGCGGCGCCGCCGCCAGCCGCGCCGAGGGTGTGACCGAATCCGCGCGCACCCTGTTCTTCCGCGGCGTGTTCGCGAACGCCATCAATCCCAAGGTGGCGCTGTTTTTCCTGTCCTTCCTGCCGCAGTTCGTGGTGGCCCAGCGCGGCGACGCCAACCTGCAGACCGCCCTGCTCGGCCTCACGTTCACCGCCCAGGCCGCCATTCTGTTCGGCCTGCTGGGCTTCTTCTCCGGCACGGTGGGCGCCTGGCTGACGCGCCGCCCGCGCGCCGGCATGTGGATGGACCGGATCGCCGGCGGCATCTTCATCGCGCTCGGCCTGCGCCTGATCGTGGCGCGCTGAGCGCCCGCCGTACTTGCATACGCGTTTTCCGTTTTAAGGTTTCGCTGATAAGCTAGACCGAATATCTTCGTTCCCTCGCCGGTCATGGTTTGGAATACTGGGCAGCATTGCTGAACAGGATGACCAACCATGCATCTGGCTAGTATTCTCCCCGCCACGGCGGACGCCCACGAGGCCTTCGATCCGCTGGCCGCCGCCCACGAACTCGCCGCCCGCCTGGCGGAAACCGCCGTCGAGCGCGACCGGGCCGGCGGCCATGCCGGGCCCGAGCGCGAGCTGATCCGCGCCTCCGGCCTGCTGGCGCTGTCGGTGCCGCGCAGTCATGGCGGCCTGGGCGCCGACTGGCGCACGGTACTGCAGACGGTACGCATCGTCGCCCGCGCCGACAGCGCCCTCGCCCACCTGCTCGGCTTCCACCACCTGCAACTGGCCGGGATCCAGCTCTACGGCAGCGCCGCCCAGCAGCGCCGCCTGCTGGGTGCCGGCATCGCGGAGCGCAGCTTCTGGGGCAATGCCCTGAACCCGCTCGACAAGCGCCTGGTCGCCACGCCCACCGCCGGCGGCTACCTGCTGAACGGCGTCAAGAGTTTTGCCTCCGGCTCGGTCGGCTCCGACTGGCTGACGATCTCGGCCTGGGATCCGCTGGCCAACGGCGCCCTGATCGCGGTGCTGCCCACGCGCCAGCCGGGCATCGAGGTGCAGCCCGGCTGGGATGCCTTCGGCCAGCGCCAGACCGACAGCGGCAACGTTCGCTTCGACGGCGTACCGCTGCCCGACGACCTGGTGCTGCAAGGGCCGACGCAGGCGCCCACCCCGCGCAGCACCCTGCGCTCCCAGGTGGCCCAGCTGATCATGGCGAATCTCTACCTGGGCCTGGCCGAGGGCGCGATGGCCTCTGCACGCAGCTATCTGCGCGAGGAAGCGCGGCCCTGGTTCGCCTCCGGCGCGGAAGTCAGGGACGCCACCGACGATCCCTTCGTCCAGCACCGCTTCGGCCAGTTCCGCCTGCTGGTGCGGCCGGCCGAGCTGCTGGCCGAACGCGCCGCGGAAGAGCTGGACGGTGTCTGGCGCCGCGGCATCGAGCTGAGCGCCGCCGAGCGCGGCGAGGTGGCGCTGGCAGTGGCCGAAGCCAAGGTGCTGGCCCACCGCGCTGCCATCGAGGTGGCCAGCCAGCTGTTCGAGCTGACCGGTGCGCGCTCGACCTCGGCGCGCTTCGGCCTCGACCGCTACTGGCGCAACGCCCGCGTGCACACCCTGCACGACCCGGTCGACTACAAGCTGCGCGACCTCGGCCGCCATGCCCTCGACGGCCGCCTGCCGGATCCGACGCCGTATTCGTGAGCGGGAGAGCAAGCATGAGCGCCCTGATCCGCATCGACCGCGTCAGTAAAATCTTCGGCAGCGATGCCGCCGGCGTCCACGCCCTGCGCGAGGTGACCCTGGACGTGCATCGCGGCGACATCTTCGGCATCGCCGGCCGCAGCGGCGCCGGCAAGTCCACCCTGCTGCGCATGATGAACCTGCTGGAGCGGCCGGACAGCGGCAGCGTGCACGTCGGCGGGCGCGAGCTGACCGCGCTGCCAGGGCCCGAGCTGCGCGCTGCCCGCCAGGAAATCGGCATGATCTTCCAGGGCTATAACCTGCTGCAGAACCTGCACGTGTTCGACAACGTCGCCTTCCCGCTGCGCCTGCACGGCCGCCTGAATTCGCCGCGCCTGCGCCAGCGCGTGGAGGAATGCCTGGAACTGGTCGGCCTGCCCGGCAAGGCGGCCAGCTACCCGGCCCAGCTCTCGGGCGGCCAGAAGCAACGGGTGGCGATCGCGCGGGCGCTGGCCAACCGCCCGGCCATCCTGCTGTGCGACGAGCCGACTTCCGCCCTCGACGCCGAAACCACGCGCGGCCTGCTGGACACCCTGCGCGGCGTGAACGCCGAGCTGGGCGTCACCATCGTGATCGTCAGCCACGAGCTGCCGGCCCTGGGCGCCCTGTGCAAGCGGGTCGCCGTGATCGAGGACGGCCGGGTGGCGGAAGAATTCGCCCTCGACGACCTGAGCGTGCCGCGCAGCACCGCCCTCGGCCGCGAGCTGGCCTTCCACGGCGCCGAAGCGGCCGCCGCCCTGCGCCAGGGAGTGCTGCATGACTGAACAATTCCGTGAACTCCTCCCCGAGCTCATTACCGCGCTGGGACAGACGCTGGTCATGCTCGGCATCGGCCTGGGCGCGGCGCTGCTGGTCGGCGGCCCGCTCGGGATCCTGCTGTACCAGGCCGGGCGCGCGCCAGGCGGCCGCTTCCGCCTGCTCGCAAAGCTGCTGGACTGGACCGTGAACGCGGTGCGCTCCTTCCCCTTCATCGTGCTGCTGGTGGCGCTGGTGCCCGTCACGCGCATCCTCACCGGAACCTCGATCGGGCCGCTGGCGGCCGCGGTGCCGCTGTCGATCGCCGCGGTCCCCTATTTCGCCCGCCTGGTCGAGCAGGCCCTGGCCGAGGTGCCTCAGGGCGTGATCGAGGCGGCGCAGGCGATGGGTGCATCGCCGCTGCAGATCGTCATCCGGGTGCTGCTGGTGGAGGCGCGCTCCGGCCTGGTGCTGGCGCTGACGGTGCTGGCGATCAGCTTCCTGTCCTATTCCGCGGTAGCCGGGGTGGTGGGCGGCGGCGGCATCGGCGACCTCGCGATCCGCTACGGCTATTACCGCTTCGAGACCGGCACAATGATCGTCACCGTGGCCGTGCTGGTGGCGCTGGTGCAGGCGATCCAGCTCACCGGCAGCCGGCTCGCGCGCTGCCTCGACAAGCGCTGAAATCCCGCAATCGCAATCGTGATCGCAATCGTCATCGACATCCGAAGGAGAATCATGCAGCATCCACGCCGCATCCTGCTGGCGGCCGCCATCGCGCTGGCCGCCGCGCCAATCCTGCACGCCAGGGAAGCCAACGAGATCGTGATCGGCACCAGCGCCGGTCCGTATGCCGACCAGGTCAAGCACGGCATCAAGCCGATCCTGGAGCGCCAGGGCTACAAGGTGAAGGTGGTCGAATTCAGCGGCTACATCCAGCCGAACTTCGCCCTGGCCGAAGGCTCGCTGGACGCCAACGTGTTCCAGCACAGCGTCTACCTGAACAAGTTCGCGGCCGACCACAAGCTGGCCCTGAGCGAGCTGGTGTCCATCCCGACCGCGCCGATCGCTATCTACAGCCGCCGCCACCGCAGCCCCGACACCGCCCGCCCCGGCACCACGGCCGCCCTGCCGAACGACCCGACCAACCAGGCCCGCGCGCTGGTGATGCTGGAACGGCTCGGCTGGATCAAACTGCGGCCGAGCACCGATCCCGTGAAAGCTTCGGAGCGCGACATCGCCGCCAACCCGCGCGGCATCAAGCTGCTGCCGCTGGAAGCGGCCCAGCTGCCGCGCGCCCTGCAGGATGCGGATTACGCCTTCATCAACGGGAACTATGCGCTGGCCTCCGCCGACCGCTCGCGCGAATTCCTGGCCTGGACCGTGCAGCACTGCCCGGGCTACGCCAAGACCGACTACCAGCTCGCCCTGCTGGCCCGGAACAGTGCCAAAGCCCGATGAGCGACAAGAGAAAAAAGCGGATCCGCTTCAACGCCTTCCAGATGAACACGGTCGGGCACCAGTCGCCCGGCCTGTGGCCCCATCCGCGCGACACCAGCCGGCAGCTCGCCGCGCGGGCTCGCCTTCGCCGCCCGCCATGCCGAGGCCACCTTCGTCTGCGGGCCCTCCAAACGCGTGGTGAAGGGCTGTGTCGACCAGATCCGCGCGGCGGCGCGCGCCGCCGGCCGTGATCCGGACGAACTGCTGGTCTACACCCAGGCCCTGATCGTCACCGCGCCCACCGCCGAGCTGGCGCGCGCCAGGTACGGCGACTACCTCGACCATGTGAACGTCGAGGCCGCGCTGGCCCTGCTGTCAGGCTGGACCGGCGTCGATTTCTCGCGCCTGCCGCTGGACGCCACCATCGATTACATCGGCACCGAGGCCGGCCGCGGCGCCCTGGCCTCGCTCAGCAGCGCCGATCCGGACAAGACCTGGACCGTGCGCGAAGCCGCCCGCTTCATCGGCCTGGGCGGGCGCGGACCGGTGCTGGTCGGGGACCCCGGCCAGGTCGCCGACCAGCTCGAATCCTGGCTCGACGACACCGGCGCCGACGGCTTCAACCTGGCCTTCGCCGTGGCCCACGAGTCGATGCGCGACGTGGTCGAGCTGGTGGTGCCGGAGCTGCAGCGGCGCGGCCGCTACCGCAGGGAATACGAAGGCGGCACCCTGCGCCGGCAGTTGCTGGGCCGCGGCGACCGCCTGCCGGCCCACCATCCGGGACGCCGGGTGGAGCTGGCCGCCTGAAACGGCGGCGCCTTCTTTCATTTACGTTCGTCAACGCTGCGCCGCGGCATGCCGGTTCTTGGGATCATGAGCCGAACGCGGCAAGCGCCCACGGCTGGCCGTGCAAAGACAGACAACGACAGAAAGGCGCCCCCTATGGATACCTCATCGCTCTGGAAAGGCACGGCGGCCAAGACCGCCTGCCTGCCGACCCTGCAAACCGACCTGAACGTCGACGTCGCCATCGTCGGCGCCGGCATCACCGGCCTGACCGCCGCCATGCTCCTGGTCCAGGCCGGCAAGCGGGTCGCCGTGCTCGACGCCCACAAGGCCGGCGACGCCAGCACCGGCAACTCGACCGGCAACCTGTACGCCACCGTCGACCTCGGCCTGCACACGCTGGAAGAAATACATGGTCTCGAAACCATGCGCCGGGTGGTGGAGTCGCGCTCGGCCGCGATCGACCTGATCGAGGCCACGGTCGGCCGCCTGA
>Ga0308170_10003223_pt1 | contig 13475 bp, 16 predicted proteins | sample PhyBR2_2_FD_202136 | JGI IMG/M metagenome (GOLD analysis project Ga0308170, IMG submission 202136) | Phyllosphere microbial communities from UC Gill Tract Community Farm, Albany, California, United States - DLSLSB.R2 | ecosystem: Host-associated > Plants > Phyllosphere > Unclassified | place... | reverse complement strand
GCTCTCCCAAAGCCATCTGGATCAACCTCGAATCATCCTCAACCTTCAGGATCTGGTCGAGGAGGAGTCGGAGCAAGAGGTTCAACTAGAGGATCAAGGCAAGCGAGGGGACAGAGAGGCGCAAGAGTAGATGAAGATATAGGAATGAGCGATGCATCAGAAGGAACCGTCAATAGGAGGAGAGGGAGACAAGCTAGATCAGGTCCAATGGGAGAGAGACCTTCGAGGGGTAGGAACGTACCTGGAACTTTATCAGATCGTATGGGAGGAGGAGGAGGATCTCGTGCTTCATCTCTTCCATCGAATTCAACGGGAAAAGCGAAAGCTTCAGATCCACCTTCGAGTTCAACTATCGATACTTTGAGATTGTTCCTCCTCAATCGCTACTCGCAACCGGATAGGATGTTGAACATGGAGAATATGGCAGAGGATCCAGTCTTGAAGGAACACAAGTTGATTGCACCGGGTCAACCAGGCGCTCCGAGTAATATGGCAGGTGCGATTTGGAAATTGGCGAAAGAGATGTTTCCAGACGTACGTTCAAAGCTCTCATCAGTCGTACTGTCACTGACGAGTTTGCATTTTGTCCGTACAGGTCGTCTCCCTTTCACTAGCGAACAACGATCTCACCTCCCTCCTTCCCCTCTCCCCGTTCTTCCTGACCTCTTCTCTTCCACACATTCAAAACGTTTCATTCGCCCAAAATCGACTCTCATCCTTCTCGAATCTCGACCCATTCTCCCCCTTAGTCGGAAAGAAACGAGGGGACAAGAAACCGAAAGGATGGAGTGAACTGAAAGAATTGGTGATGAAGGGAAATCCAATGTGTCATTCTGGAGGTAACGAGGAAGTGTATCAGAGGTACGTCAGCGCTGTGCCTTCATACACCAAGCTTGGGAGCTCATGAAGCTGTACCTTGTGAACGTAGGGAAATGGCTAAACGATTCGCGACTTTACGAACACTCGATCAATCCCCTCTCGACCCATCAATCGCATTCCAAGTTACTCAAGCCCGACAGTCCGGAACAGACTTACCAGAAGGCCCAGGGTTGAGTTCGAAAGTAAAGAGTGAAAAGGCGAAAGCAGCTGCGAAACGGGAACCAGTCGTCTTTCCTCTAGAAATGAAAGATGGGTTCTTTGAATCCGATGGTGCAAGAGATTTCGTTGGAGGATTCCTCGCAAAGTACGCTTCCTTCATCCTCATCTCCATTTTACAAAGCTGATTAAGATGACTTTCGAGTGTAGGTTCTTCGCAGCGTTCGATTCGGATCGACCGTCGCTCCTCACCGCCTATGCACCCATCTGTTCATTCTCTTTCCATGCCGATACCTCACATCCTTCGAGAGCGAGAGCGAAAAAGATCGGGATCAATGGAGACAAGAGGTTTCCGAATCAGCACAAATTGGATTGGAAGAATTACTTGACGAGCGAAGGGTCGAGGAACTTGATGAGGGTTAAACAAGAAGGTACGTTTATCAGGCTTCGAATCTAGTCTTCATCGGGCTTGAACTGATTCAATATTCTATCGAGACGTACAGCTAAGAGGATCGTCACCTTGAGAGTTACCCCTTCAACAGTCATCTCATCGATCATGGCGCTACCGAAGACTGAACATCCTTTGACGGATCCTGCGAAGTTTGTTTGGGATAGTTGGACAATGCCGAATTTACTTGCACCTCCAGGACCTGGTCAAGACGGGGAAACGGTCATTTACGCAGTCGTACACGGAGAGTTCACAGAATGTACGTCATTCAGGCCTTTGCATCTTCTCTTCGATCACAGAGCTTATGTAGTCGGCGTCGACATCGTACAGTCCCAAGTAAAGGAATTCGATCTTTCTCTCGAACGTTCATTCTAGCTCCAGCACCTCCACAATCCTCAGCAGCACTAGCCGGCTGGCCCTGTATCATTCTCTCCGACCTCCTCACCGTCCGAGGCTACTCAAACCTAGAATTCTCGAAACCTAAACCTCCTCCTCAACCGAAAGCTCCCAAAGAAATCGCTCAGACTTCAGTACCTCCTGGCCAATTACCTCCTACTCCGAACGGCGCTGGTCAAGCTCCGATAGAGGAAAGAGCAGATGGAATCGTGCGTTCTTTCGTTCCTCACACAATAATTCTTGCGAAGAAGCTGATTATTTGCGTATCGAATGCGGCACAGACTGATCCACAACAATCCTTAATCCATCAACTTCAATCCCTCACCAATCTCACCTATCCCTACGCTCACCTTTGCCTCGCTCAAAACAATTGGAACCCCGAAATCGCTTTGAACCAATTCAGGACTCTGTTTGCGGGTGGTCAGATCCCGGCGGAAGGGTTCGTAGATGGTCGAATGCCACCTGTCGGAGGAGTATAAGTAGCTGGACTGAAGGGAAGGATAGGAGGGCTTCGTTTCTCGTTCGTTTTGTGAATAGTTTCTCTCTTTCCCCCAACATTAGATTACATCCCCTACACTCTCAATTCGTTCAACCTCGTTAAGCAATGCATCTGTTCAAATCGTTCCCACTATCTTTTGTTTCGTTGTCGTGGTCCGCGGAGCGCAGCTTCCTCTTTTTTTGCTCTTCTTCCTCTTGGTTAGTCCTTTCTTCCTCTTCCCACTCACTTTTTTCGCAGGGATCGATAGGAATGGCTTCACCTACACTCGTACTGCCGACTCCTCCACCTCCTCCTCCTTCGCAACCAGTTCGAACCGTCTCTGGGAGGACTGTTCAGGCCGCTCAACCGATTCCTCCTATCGCTCAAGTCGAACCCACTGTCGATGACTTACTCAGAGAGGTGAGTCTGAGCAGCTTGATAGCCAGTAGAAGCGAATACTAACTGCTCTCAATCGCTTCACGAATCACAGACCAACGACTGTCGAACCCTCGTCTCGACGATTTCTACTCAACTCTTCACCCTCGAATCACTCCGTAACGAGGTAATCAGTCTCGGCTTGACCTGTCCCTTCTCGAAACTCGAGTCTCTCGCAGGCCTCACAACTCTCACAGGACGTTTAATCCTCTCCCTCTCCGCACCTCTCGCGACCCTCACTTCTCGAGTCACCCTCCTCTCCTCGCTCGCCGAGAAAGGACAAGCGGCTGCACTTCCCACCGAGATCTCGAGGATCCAAGAAGAGCTCGAAACGCTCCGACTCGAGATTCGTCAGAATTTAAAAAAAGTTGAGCAAGCTGCCGTAGAGGAGTACGAGGCGAGGGATAGTACGAAACGGAGGTTGGAGGATAGGGTCAGGAGTGAGAATTTGGGTTTGGACGAAGGGCAGATTGAGAGGACTTGTGAAGGCGCTATGAATGGGATTGGGATGAGAGTCGAGCTGATCGAGGTGGGCCATAGCTTCTTCTCACAGTCTCGAACCTGATCTCGCTGACTGATGGAATTCTTGTGGTCCACAGCTGAACAGCTATTCTGGACGAGTCTGCGTTGAGAACCCTTTCACTTCACTTTCGCAACTCATCGACGACGCTGCGAACGAACACCGCAAGCAGAAGGAAGCTGGAGAAGCTGTCAGTCTCTCCTCTGCCTCATCGTATTCCTCAGCTATGCTCACCATCCCGTTCGCACTAGCTTTCCCGTCAAGGCACTCGAACTTCCTTCGCAACAACTCTCGTCGGAACTCAATATGGTAAGCTCGAGCTCGGCGAGGAAGGCGACGGCCAAGAGAATCAACCCCTAGCCGGACTGAGTGCTGCCGAGATGGGCGGTCAGGGAGGAGCGAAGAAGCTTTCGAGATGGCAGAAACTCAAGCTTTATTGGCGAGATTATCTCGTACGTCTATGCCCTCGCAAGTTCCGGTATTGCCTAGACTGACGTTACTCTGATGGTATAGATCCGATCCTTCCTCTTTATCACCGTTCTTGGTCTTCTAGTCGGAATAACAGTCTGTGAGTGTTCCCATTTCCTCCTTTCTTCGCTTCGACCTTTCCTTCGAATTGTATATATTCCCGATCTTGACGACATGTCAACGGATACTGAGTATCTTACATGATCCCTTCTTCTACCACTCACCCCGATGACAGTCGAGACGATCCAACAAGGAAAAGTCAACGAAGAAAACGAAATGTCGATGAGTGAAGCGGCTGCGAAGTGGGCTCCTACAGGCGACGCTGGGGTATTGTGAGGTGTCATGATGGGATTGTGTATCACTTGAGCTTGTACGTCGTTGTCTGCCCGCTGGAAGCTGTCGTTTACTATGATACCTTCGCAAGTCGAGCGATTGGTCTCGAGCATTGCTTCCGTTTCGCCCATCGTCAATGTCGTCGTCTACCGTCGAGCGCTTCTGTCGAGTGAGAGCAAACTTGTGCGATTGTCGGAAGCTGAACTTTCTCCCTCGCCTTGCGAAAGACTTGCCGAAACCTTCGTGAGAGAGGCGGGGTAGATATTGAGCGAGACCAAGTCAATGTGGCAATCAGAGTAAGCTGTACGAGAGAGCAGCGAGAGCAGCGAAAGAGAGAAGAACGGAACTGACCCGCGCAAATCCGTGCGGGAAGGAAGAATTTCGTATAAAAAAGGAGGCTAAGGTTCAATTGAACCCACTTCGTTACCTCCACCAGCTTTTGCACTTCTCGCTTGTACAGTTCGACATCAAGGCGCAATAGAACCGAGCCGCCGTCGCTCTCCTCTCTTTCTCTCTCCCCCCTCTCTCCTTTCAACTTTGCAAGAACGCGACTATCTCCTCTTCCGACTCGATCTCCCTTCCTCATCCAGCACGATATACTACAGCGGGAATCATTCAGGGTTATAGTTATAGTGATCCGGTAAGCTCTCTTGTCAGTCTTGGGCGGTTCGAAGGGAGTTAGATCAATCGACTCGGAGAACTACACTAGCGTTCCCTCCCTCTCCCTCGACCTGGAACTGCAGCGGGATGACCTACGAGCGTTATAGAGTGTTTACTGACTGTTCTGTATCCAGCAGAATCGACAGTCGTTGGACAACCCGACACTAATTCGTCGCCCTTTCAGACTTAGCAGCGCGAAGAAGCTAGTCTAGTCTCGATCGATTCAAACGAGGGAGCTCAGTCGTATGTCCTCGACTGTGGCACAACACCATCAACCTTTACCTGTAAACGGAGGAGGTTCACTCGACGGACTACTCAACAAAGTTTCGATAGGAGTTGGAAGTAGTGGAGTAGCGGCAGCAGTCAACGGTTGGACAGATTACAGAGGAGGGAAAGGATCGACTCCTTCTCCTTCTACTTCGTACCAACTCAACGGGAACGCGGATCAAGGAGGATCAAGGTCAAATTCGCAAATTCCATCTGGAATGTCGCATCCGATCCCTTCTTCTTCTTCTCAAGCTGGAACCGATTCAGGTTATGGCATGTCCATCTCTCCCGGAGGTCAATCCATCATCTCGACCTCGTCTTCCATCCCTCCGATATCAACATCACATCGTTCGCAACCTCAATGGCAACGAGATTTCCCACCTCCTCTCGCACCTCGAAATTGGACAGTTCTGAAAGAAGTGGGAGATGGATCATTTGGAACGGTGTGGCTGGCGGATTGGCACTCGGCGCTGAACGTCCCGCCGGGGACACAGCCACCGGGTCCATCGAGTCGACCAGAATACAAGGGAAAGCAGTTGGTTGCGATCAAAAGGATGAAGAAAGCTTTCGATGGAGGTTGGGACGAGTGTATGAAGCTGAAAGAACTCAAGGTAGCTATCTCTATTGCTCATGTCAGCGCATCCGAAGCTGATTTGAACCATTTCGAGCAGTCACTTCGACAAATTCCCATGCACCCAAATATCATTCCCCTCTACGACGCTTTCCTCCTTCCGACAACTCGCGAACTCTACTTCGTGTTCGAATGCATGGAGGGTAACCTGTATCAGTTGACAAAGTCAAGGAAAGGTCGACCACTCGCTTCAGGACTCGTCGCCTCGATTTTCTACCAAATCCTGAGCGGGCTCAATCACATTCACGCCTACGGCTACTTCCATCGAGATATGAAACCCGAGAACCTCCTCATCACTACTACCGGACTCGCCGATTATCCCGCTTCCTCCCTCTTCGCGCCTTCGAATACACCTCCAGAGAAAGATGTAGTAGTAGTCGTCAAACTCGCAGATTTCGGTCTGGCGAGGGAAATCACTTCGAAACCTCCTTACACTGAATACGTCTCAACGAGATGGTATCGAGCGCCGGAAGTCTTATTGAGATCGAGGGATTATTCAGTACCGGTTGACATGTGGGCATTAGGGACGATTCTGGTCGAGGTGTTGACTCTGAAACCGCTGTTTCCAGGAGATAGTGAGGTGGATCAAGTTTACAAGATCTGTGAAGTGTTGGGAGACCCAAGTACGGAGTATGGAACAGACGAGAGAGGGAGAGTGAAAGGAGGAGGGAATTGGGCGAGGGGAATCAAAATGGCTAAAGATGTCGGATTCTCGTTCCCCAAGGTGCGTCTCAACTTTTTTGGCTGATCAGAAGTGACTTCTTGCTGATAGTCTCGGGGTTGCAAACGTACAGATCGTACCTCGAACGTTCGCCAACTTGTTCGATCACAACGTTGTGCCGGTTCAACTCATCGACTGCATTCAAGATCTACTCCGTTACGAACCGAAAGCTCGACTGACAACTCAACAATGTCTCGAACACCCTTACTTCCGAGAAGTCGCTTACCGATTTGCCCCTTATTCTCCTCAACAACTGCGGCAGCGTCAACAACAACAAGCGAACGGTTCACATTACTCTGCAAACGGCTCAAATCTCAGCGTCAACACGAATGGACTCTCGTCGATGGGCGCCCCTTCTCAAGCTTCACCTCGAAACATCCCTCCTTCCCATTCTCACGACACCATTCCTCCCCAACCTCACTTCAACTCGAACTCGAATCATCTCCCTGCTCAACATGCTGGTCAGAACATGCAGCGAAGTTACTCGATCAGTTCGACACTCTCCGGCGCCTCCGCTCTCTCCTCGACCTATCCTGTTCAAGTCGTTCCTTCTTCTCCCTCCGGCGCATCTCAACAAGGTTTCCCCGAAGGTGTGTCCGATGCACGCTCTATCAACTCCTTCTCTCCCTCGGCACACTCTCCAAATCCGATGTGGTCTGGCGAGAATGGATGGGGTTCGAACGATCCTTCGAACGCTTCGATGCGGATACCTTCATTCGGTGGATCAGGTCGGAGACCTTCAATCGCACCGTCAATCGCTGCCTCGACGTTCTACGATGGCTCAATCTTCGAAGGAATCGCACCGACCCGAGCTTCGAGTATCATGTCGTTCCCGGTCAACTATGGCAACGGAGACAACGCATCGATCTACCAGTCGACGGATTCACCTCAGCTTAACCGGGTCGACAGTATCGCAAGTGTCAATCCTCCAGTTGCTGGTCCTTCTTCCTCGAATCGACAAAATGGTGGACTCGGTATCGAATCTTCCCTTCCTTCGTCGATGTCGGTGAAATCTGGGAAATGGGGTTTCTTCGGAGGCGACAAATCTTCTTCCTCTTCGACTCCTACCTTCCCCAACTCTCCCGCTATGCAATCTTCAGCTTCCCTCAATCCGCTCAAAAGATCCCCTTCGAACAACTCGATCGCAGCTACCGCCGCTACTCAAGCTTCTCCAGTCCTCTCCCTCGATCCGAAGAAGGCAAAGAAGGAAGCAGAAAAGTTGGCAAAGGAACAGGAGAAAGCGAATCGATTAGCGAAGGAGCAGGCAGCGAGGGAACGAGCAAGAGCGGTCATGAAGAAGAAGAGTCAATTGCAAGAAGCAGCCGATCCTCTGCACAACTTTTCGAATCATGCACGAGGAGCGCCAGGAGGAGGAGCTGGAGCCGTAGTCGACAAGGGAAAGGGAAGGGCAGTCATGAGCGATCGAATGGTCCAACAGAGAATGCCACAAATCATCGAAGACACGAGCAAACTCTACCTTTCGCCTTCAGCAGCGAGATCAACAGGCGGAATGTCAGGAGGAGGAGGAGCTGGCGGAAATGGAGGAGGTGGAGAAGGATACTACCCTGCTTTACTATCGACTCGATTCAAAGCGAGAAGGAGAGACGACGACGACGATGTTCATTCCGTTTCATCAACCGATACTGGTCAATCTTCGCAATATGGTGGACCTTCTGGAATCTTCCCTGCTCGCGGTCGACCATTCTCAATCTCGAGCAAAGCGACATCTTCTTCGGATCCAGAACGAAGGAGTCGAAACGAACTCGCCGAAATCGATCTGCACCTGAATCGAGCTGGATCTGTCGCTTCCCTTCCACTGTCGAATCGAAATCACTACTCGCACTATCACGCTCCTTCGACAGGCCACTCTTCCCTCGACAGCTCCCTCATCAATAACATGCAAGGACTCGCCACCGGTTCAACGACGGATCTCTCTTGGAATCCTCCAGCCTCGAGCGCAAGTCGATCCGATTCTCGTCAACGAGTCGCGAGTCCCCCTCATCACGAACAGCGATACAGTCCTTACCAACTTCCCTCTTCTCCCATTCACGCTCGCTCTCCCGGCCCTACCCTCGCCCCAATCCAGTATGATCCGAACACTCAATACTCGGCTGCAGGTCACGCTCGACTTGGTAACGGTCCTTCACCGAGTGGTCATCCAGTCCTTTCGAGTTCAGCCTCGATAGCTTCCTATCATTCGACTCCGAGTGTTCTCCCGAGCTACTTCGTTCAACAACAGCAGAAAGGAGACCCCTCTCGCCAACTGCCTTACCTTCCGTCGATGGACCATGAAGCCTCGAGTCCAGGACCAGGCTCGACGTTCCCGTTTCAAACTACTCCTTCTCCAGCTAATTCGTCTTCTCCAGACGCCCATCGTTGACACCCTCTCCTCTTCTATCTCTCTCCTACTGACAATTTGCATTCACCCTCCACTCCCGACCTCTTTCCCTCACCTTGTATCATTCTCTCTCTATCTCTTCATTTTCAAACCTCAGCATCGTATTATCTCTTTTTTCAGTCGTTCACTTATTGTTTTCGTCCTCTTCTGTTCACCCTGGTATAATTCGTCTTAGTTGCCAATCCTATTGCACTCGGCTCCTCTATACCGAGCGAGATCGAGAAATTTGCTCTGTCAGAGAAGTTGCGAAATCTATCTCTCCTTCCTCCCTTTCATGACTTCAAACGCTCAACCTCGGAAACGACCCGTCACTACCGACACTACCAGTAGCTCCGCAAAGCGCCGACAACGCCAGCGGAAATCCAAGAAGGACGTTTCCGATCCTCAGTCAACAACTCCCTCAAACTCGGCTCAGAACCACCAGAGACGCCCAAAAGTACCTCAAGAGCAAGTACAAGCATCTCATCTCTGCACCTATTCAGTCTCTGCATCGAAATGGATCCAATTCGCCGATCCCTCCCCCTCATCTCGTTTCCCGACTTCTCTCCGTTTCCTCACATATAACATCTGGTCCTCTTCACCAGATCACACTCAATCGCAAACAACAGCGATCTTTGACATACTCGAGAAATCTAGAGTCGATGTCATCGCTCTACAAGAACTCTCGAAAACTTTCGAATCCGATTTGAGGAAACAAGATTGGGTCCGGAATGAATGGGCTTTCACAAGTCTCGATGAGTACTGGAAAGTGGCGGGCAAGGATGGACAAGGGAAGGGAAAGAAGGAGGGATCGAGAGAAGGAGTTATGCTCATGGTTAGGAAAGAATTGGTGTCTTTAAACTGCGAGGTTGGATTCGTTAGGATCAAGCGAGCGAACAATGAGCGAGCTAAAGCTATCGTGATGCTGAAGCTATACGAGGGCGACACGGAAAAGGTGAGAAGGGACGATCCGACTAAGATCCTTCGCAAGAAAGCTAACGAATTTGTTGATTGCTGTCTCTCACAGGTTCGCATTCTCACCTCTCACTTCTCCTCCCTACCCGAAAACTCGAAGCTTCGACGGTTTCAATACTCCGTGTCCGCCTCCCTACTCCGCTCTTTCCCTCGAGCTGCCCACTCGATTCTCCTAGCCGATTTCAACGCGTCCTCTTCTCTCGAATTCGACGTCTTTTCCTCGTCCCTGGTCGACGTCTGTCCTTCTCCTCCAAAGGCTCAGCTCGCCAACCTCACCCCTGCAGAGAAACAAGACCTGCAATTTCGCCATCGACCGACATTTGGGGAGTTGTATCCACTCATTACGATGCATTCCAAACCGAGGAAACCTAGGAGGATTGATCGGATCTTTGTTGGAAGAGGGACTAGGTTCAGTCAGTATAGGGAATTAGGAGGGAATGCGATTGAGGGCGAGAGGGATCAGTTGGGGAAGAATGGGAAAAGGTATCCGAGTGATCATCTAGCGGTCGGCATCAAGATAGAGATGGGATGAGTACAAGATTGAGGTGAGCCTGAGCTGTTCCTTCCAATCGCCGAGGACGAAATTGACGAAAACAGCAAGATTCGTAGAATTGGACGTCCTTCGCCTCACCGTCGAATGGCACGGATGGCTCTTCGGACGATTGTCGAGCCTCCATACATAAGCTCATCACGGAGGACTCGCCCAGTATACCTTCAACTCGCCGTCTTTTCGCTGCGAACCCGAGCAACGATCGACTCGGAAACCCCGTCGCGGCTCATCTCCCGCCTCATTTCTCCGTCTCGACCAATCCTGCCGCCCAGACAATAGTGCAAATTACATCGACGCTGGATAAGGTCTTGTGTAGCCGACGAGATGGTACAAGAGGAGGATTCGAGGAAACGAAGAAGAGTGCGGAAAAAGTTTCGAGGGAGGGCTCCGGGTCAGAAGGACGTGTTGCTTTGTTCTATCTATCTGTAACATATCGTTTCGAAGCTTGTTCGTCGCTGTCCAATTTTGGGTTGTATCGCTTGCGAGCGGTTGCAATTGTGGCACTATCGTTTCCCTTATCTTTTCTCGCTCTTCCTTCTTCCTCTCACTTTCAAAATGTCCGCCTCATACGACGCTACCGCACAAACCAAGGTTGAAGATCCTAGCAAGACTCAAACTACCATTTCTCCCATCACTGGTCAAGCAGTAGTTACTAGACCACTTGCATCATCGACTGCTTCTCTCGACTCTGCCGTCGACGCTTCTCACGAAGCTTACCTATCATGGCGTAAAGTACCACTTCAAGAACGTATTGAACTAGTCACGAAAGGGATCAAGCACCTCGCTGGAAGAAGTTCGGAACTAGCGTTGGAATTGACCGAACAAATGGGAAGGCCCATAAGGTATGGGAATGCAGAATTCAGCACTTTCGATGATAGGGGAATGTGGTTAGTGGGTCAGGCAGAGAAGGCATTGGGAGATGAAACGGTTGGAAATGACAGACCAGATGGGTTTAGGAGAATCATCAGGAGAGCTCCTGTGGGAGTTTGCTTGCTTGTTGGTGCCTGGAACGTATGTCTACCTCTTCCATATCGCTTGCTCGAACTGCGAGTCTGACCCTGAGTTTCGACTGTTTTCCCTTCTTGCGATGATTTCAGTTCCCTTGTACGTTACATCTCCCTCGCCTTATGAGTGTTCGAATCTCGAGAACTGACTTGAGACCCTCTGATTAGACATGATCCAATGTAACGCTCTCATCCCTTCCCTCCTCGCCGGAAACTCTGTCCTCTTGAAACCTTCTCCTCAAACTCCTCTCGTCGCTGAGCGTATTCAAGAGTCTTTCGAAGCTGCCGGTCTCCCCAAGAATCTGATCCAGGTATGCTCATTCTTGACTTCGCATCAACGCTCTCGAGTTCTGATTGAGCTCCGGATGGCATCCAGACTCTCCACCTCACTCCCCCTCAAATGGATCACCTAGTCGCACACCCAAAGATCCCATTCGTCTCTTTCACTGGGTCAGTAGCGAACGGAAAGAGGGTCGAGAAGACTGCGGCCGAGACAGCAGAGAAATACGGGACATTCAAAATGGTAGGATTGGAGTTGGGCGGAAAGGACGCTGCTTATGTACGAGAAGGTTCGTTCAGTTTCCTGCTCAGCGCTGGAATTAGCTCGAGATGCTGAGAGAAGGTTGCATGATGGACAGATTGTGATCCTGCTTATGCAGCGGAGAATGTCGTCGATGGTGCTTTCTTCAACTCTGGCCAATCTTGCTGTGCGGTCGAGCGAGTCTACGTACACGAGAGCATCTATGATCAAGTAGTCGAGGAAGTCGTCAAGACTGTCAAGGTGCGTGAGAGTTCGCCTGTATCAGGACCTGAATCGCGAAAACTCGATACTGATTCAAGTAACTCTCTTCATGCGCAGGCGTACAAACTTGGAGACCCTCGAGAGCAAGAGACGACTCTCGGTCCCGTCATCTCCCTCCGATCGGCAGCAAACATCCGAGAGCACATCAAAGAAGCTGGTACGTCTCCCCATCCCTCGTGCTCCTTGGCTAGCCCACACTGACCCCTCGCCTGCTCCTACAGTCTCGCAAGGTGCTAAAGCGCTCATTTCCGAATCCGATTTCCCTGAAGCAAAGGAAGGAACGACCTATGTTGCGCCTCAGGTCCTGATCGATGTTGATCATTCGATGAAGGTCATGAGTGAAGAGACTTTCGGTCCTGTGGTCGGGATCATGAAGGTACGTCTCAGCAATCATGCTTGCGAATCGCTTTTGACCAGATCTGACATATCTTGCATTCGGGTGCAGGTCAAGTCGGATGAGGAAGCCTTGAAGTTGATCAATGATTCTCCTTATGGTCTCACATGCTCGATCTGGACGAAAGACGAGGCGGCGTTCAACGAATTAGTCGACGAGATCGATACAGGAACAGTCTTCATGAATCGATGCGGTAAGCTTCTCACACTCTTCTTTTCTTGGACTACTCGGAAGAGTAGCTGACGATCTTGCATCGCGGCGTAGACTACCTTGAACCTTCGTTACCTTGGACGGGAGTTAAGGAGTCTGGCAGAGGAATCTCATTGAGTCGATACGGGTTTGATGCGGTCACCAGAGCGAAGAGCGTTCACGTACGCATCCCCTGAGCGTAGAGGGTGAGGAGGCGCTGTCAATGCACTGTTTATATAGATTACTGTTCGAGAACGAGTGAGAAGAGAGATTGCGAGAATGGACAATTCTTCGCAGGATTCAACGATCATTCCGGCAGCGATCTTCGTTTCGCTTCCGCTTGTTCGCCAGCTCCGTCGCTTTATCGGGGAGCTCAGGATCAAAGATAGCTGAGCAAGAAGCGGAGTGACAATTCAATCAACTTGCGAACTTTCGCCTTTTTCGCTTCTTTTTCTCACCCACCTCAACTTCCCTCCACAATTTTCGAAGGTCTCGACCAAGCGACTTTCTGGTTCGAACCCTGGCTAGCCTATTCCTCCGTAGTAGCTTTACCAAAGCACCGATCTTTCCTCGCCTCTTCTCCCGCTCCTCCAGTCGCTCCTCCCTCCACTCTTTGCCCAATCTGGCCGCTCCACTCTCTACTAGCGGTAGTGTGACACCTCGCAAACGTTCATTCGGTACTTCGAACGCAACCATGGCAACTTCATCAACTTCATCTCAAATCTCGATTCCTGATCAAGTAGGAGACTTCAAACTCGTCACGAAACCCGAGTTGGACTTTGCGAAGGGTAC